>WNFB01001908.1_pt1 | contig 17990 bp, 14 predicted proteins | sample 5400501 | NCBI WGS metagenome assembly WNFB01 (sample SAMN13153341, study PRJNA577476) | soil metagenome | isolation source: 200 cm saprolite under Douglas fir tree site 2 hole 1 | place: USA:California | collected 2015-04-18 | reverse complement strand
GCGGCTGCCCTGGTGATGATGGCGCAGAGTCGCGCCCAGAAACTGGGTCTGCGGCCCCGTGCGCGTATCGTCGCCTCGGCTGTGGCGGGTGTTGATCCCGCCTACATGGGCCTGGGGCCAATTCCAGCTACGCGCAAGGCCTTGCAGCGAGCCGGACTGAGCATCCACGATATGGACCTGGTTGAACTGAACGAGGCCTTTGCCGCGCAGGCACTGCAATGTATGCGCGAGTTGGAGATTGACGAGGAGAAGCTCAACGTCAACGGTGGGGCCATTGCCCTGGGCCATCCACTTGGCTGTAGCGGTGCAAGGCTCGTTGTAACCCTGCTCCACGAGTTGGAGAGGCGCGGCGGCAGGTACGGCCTGGCCACCATGTGCATAGGCGTAGGCCAGGGCATTGCCACTATTATTGAGCGGATGTAAGTGCTGCCATGGGTGATGGCAAATGACCGGGAGTATGAAATAGTTGTGGGCATTTGCCAGCACCCATGGCGCAACTTAGATATCTAGACATAAAAATCAGGAGTACACGAATGGCGGATAGACAATACAACTCGCCTCTTTTTGGTATCAACATTGACCCTTCGCCGAAGAACCTGCCCCTGGCCTATAAACTTGCCCAACTGGCGGACGACGCGAAGATCGACATTGTCAGCATTCAGGACCATCCTTATAACGCCACATTTTTCGACACCTGGACGCTGCTCACCTTCCTCGCTTCGCGGACGCAGCATGTGCGGCTGCTGCCCAATGTGGTCAATCTGCCCCTGCGCCCGCCCGCGATGCTGGCGAAGGCGGCTGCTACACTCGATATCCTGACTAATGGCCGGGTGGAACTGGGGCTCGGGGCCGGTGGCTTCTGGGATGGCATAGCCAGCTACGGTGGGCCGCGGCGTTCTCCGGGCGAGGCTGTGGGCGCGTTGGAGGAGGCAATTGCTGTGATACGTACACTCTGGCAGTCGGCACCGCTTGAGCAGGCCGTCAACTTCTCCGGCCAGTACTACCAGCTTGTGAACGCTCACCCTGGCCCTGCGCCTGCTCATCCCATTGGCATCTGGCTTGGCGCACTCCGTCCCAGGATGCTCCGCCTCACAGGTCGACAGGCCGATGGCCTGGTCATTTCCGCATCCTATATCCCGCCGGAGGATGTGCCAGCCGTCCAACAAACCGTTAACGATGCCGCGCAGGAGGCGGGCCGCGACCCCCTGGCAATTCGCAGGGTCTATAATTTGATGGGCGCAATTGTACAGCCGGGGAGCAGACCGATGGTGGCCCGCAGAAAGGGTATTATTGTTGGTACTGCCCGGCATTGGGCCGATGAGATCTTGCGCTATTATCATGAATTGAAGATGGATACCTTTATTTTCTGGTCTGTGCTGGGGGACGAAGTTGAGAAACAGGCACAGGTGTTTGCCGGGGAAGTCATACCCGCGGTGATAGAGGCCATTTCGTAATAAAAATGTTGAGTGGCTGCATTGCTGCAAGCTTTGGCTGCCGTAGGCAGCCAAAGCTTGCAGCAATGCAGCCACTCAACAAAAAAACACTAATGATATGAACTGGCTTTAATTGATGTGCTCAGCTTTTTTCACGATCGTGCCCGCGAACATTGCGAGCAGATCAACAGATTTCGAGAAAAGTTGAAGTAATTGTCACGTCGTAACCGGCTCCCTGCTGGCTGGCTCTGTAATCTTCACTGCACTCGTTCGGAGTAAGAGCAAGACAACCACACCGGCCAGGACGTACACGGCTCCCTGGATGTTCAGCACGGTTACTACACCGAGCAGATCACCCGTCAGGCCGGCCAGCGTTGTTCCCAGCAACATCAGCAGGGACGAGGTGGTACCGATGGCACCGAAGATACGGCCACGATATTCGTCCGCGACGGCGGTTTGCAGGAGCGTGGTGATACCAGTAGACATGCCGACTCCTGGTATGCCGACGATCACAAAGAGGATCACGGCGATGATAAATCCAGTGAAAAACGCCGGGTAGTTGAAGATGACGAGGTCAACGAAGCCGAAGGCGATGGCTCCGAAACCGATCAGGCGCGATGACGAGACCCTGCTGGCGACGTAGCCAACCAGCAGGCCACCGATCAGACCTCCAACTGCCTGGGCTCCCATCAACCAGCCAATCTGCAGCGCACCGCCGTGCAAAATCCTGTTCACAAACACTACGAATAGCACGGAGAACACGCCCTCGCCCAGCGAGGTGATGGCCAGCAGCATGAACACCACAAATACAGGATTCTCCTGGCGTATCAGCCGCAGGCCTGCCAACCACTCGTACCAGACCTTCAGCCAGGGATTAACTGTTATTTCTATAGTTCCAACTGCTTCAACAACCTCAAAAGAAGCCGAGCTTTTTATAGGCCGAGCCTCTATAGCTATGAGCGCAATCATGCCACCTGCAATGAGGAAGGAGGCGGCATCCAGCAGCGCTACACCGGTCAGTCCCAGTAAGCCCGCCACGATACCTCCGAGAGGTGGGCCGATGAGACGGGCCATATTCTGATTGAGGGAACTGAGAGAATTGGCAGTCCCCAGGTGTTCATCATCGACGAGGCGGGGCAGCAGCGCGCTTTCTGCCGGTGCAAAGAACTGAGAGATAACGGCTTCGAAGAAAGCTACAACATAGACCACCCACAATAAATCAACCGAACGGAAGAGGAGCAGGGGCAGAAGCCCTAACGCGAGCAAGATATTGGTAACTACCATGATACGCTTGCGATTCCAGCGATCTACGAACACCCCAGCCACCGAACCAAGCGCGATTCTGGGGATCATCTCCACTATAAACATGGTGCTGGTGGCCAGCGTTGAACGGGTCAGGGTGTAGACATAGATAGGAAGACCGATCAGTAACATCCAGTCGCCGATCAGGGAAATGAGTCCCGCAAACCAGAGCAGACCAAAATTACGTTGTCTTAACAGAGCAACCATGCATAAGCCCCTTTTCAGAAAAAAGAAATTTGGTTCACTAAGCTTCTTCAAAAGTAAAAAACATCATTGGTTAGATGCTTTTTACCATTCATTTGATAAATATTACCATTATTTGTAATGGCAGTCAAGATATTTGCAATAATTTACCAAATACATGGCAATTTATTGCCATGTATGGTTGTGTTTCACGACAATATCTCTTGTGAATATGCCTGGGGAAACGTTGTATAGCTTTTATACGTGCTACAAATATATCCTACAGATAACTATTCAGGACTCCTCGCCGCTTCGCGGCTCGCAAGGATTATTGGTGAGTCTGCGGAGCTTCTACAGCCTGAGGCTGCAGAAGCTCCGCAGACTCACCAGAAGCGGTCGCCGAAGGCGGCAGATTAGTAAGAAAGTGTAAAGCTATGAGAAATCAGCAGTTTCGGACTACAACACCACAGCAGAGGTTAGCAATTGGGCTTAGCTTGTTCGCGTTACTCCTCATTGCTTCTATCGTTGGCGGATACCTGGCTTCTGGTGGAAACTACTTTGTGGTATCTATCACGATATTGGGCAGCATTGCGATTATGGGAGGGGTTCTTGGTTTGCTCATCTTCACGGCCCGTCAACTTGACTGGCCGTTACTATCGTTCTTACAAATACCCCTGGCAGAACGAGATGAGAATTGGCGTCTTCTGGCGATGTCACTGGCGGCTATCGTCATCCCACTTATCGTGATTTTCACACGAAATCTACTGCTACATTAGAGGGGTCTTGTCGAACAAGATCACGGTACCGGGTCTGGGGTCACCGTTGGCGTAATACCCGGTGTCGGGTCGGGTGTCGGGTCAGGCGTTGGCGTCTTTGTTGGCGTTGGGTCGGGCGTGGCCGTTGGGTCGGGTGTGGCCGTTGGGTCGGGCGTGGCCGTTGGTGTACCGTTGGTGAAGTTTATCACATAGAGGATGACCGTTCGATCTTTTGGAATAGCCGTACCGCTCGGTGGGTCTACCCTTGACACAATATTTGGTGTTTTATTATTCGGGTCTGTCCCGTCAGGCCGTATGGTATAGGCAATTCCCGCATTGTTGAGAATCTGTTCCGCGCCGCTGAGGGTATTGCCTACCAGATTGGGCGGTACCTTTACCATCTGTTGGGTGGCTGATCCAAACGTGACCTGGATATCCGAACCTTTTGCCGCGAGCTGCGGGGGTACAGGGTCCTGATTGGTTACGATGCCGGTTTTAATATTGTTGACAACCTTTAAGTTAAAACCGGCGTCGTTTGCTTTTGCCAATGCCGCCGGATATGACAGCCCTCTTAAATCGGGGACAGGAATTTGTCCAATTGGGCTTGTGGGAGTGGCGTTGGGCGTACCAAGCCCTGGTATATGAATATAGTTGAGTTCGGCCAGCAGATAAATACTAAACCCCAGTAAAACGAGGGTCGCGAGGAAGATAAGGACGGTGATAATACTGGCTAAACGCGAGTCACGGCGTTCATAGGGTACGGCGTTAGAGCGCGGCTGCGTCCGTTGAGGATAGATAGGGGCAGGCTCCGCCTGGTTGTATACGTGCTGATTGGGAAGGATGAGCGGGTCGGGCGGGCGGGCCATGCCATTATTGGCGCTGTTGGGCGCATACGGCGATGCCATATTGTTGGGGGATGAAATGGATGGTCGCTGCGTGCCACTACCGCCAGCAGCGTACTGGTTATAGTTTGGAACGCTGGTCGGCGTTTGTAGCAGGCCAGGAGTGACCGTCCCCGGTAAAACATCGTCTATCTCTGTCTCACCCAGCAATTCTAAGGCCCGAGCGAGCGAGCTGCCATCTCGATAGCGTCGTTCTGGCTCTTTCTCCAGGCAGCGCATGATGATCTCTTCCAGGGCGGGTGGAATATTGGGGTTGAGGTAGCTCGGCGGCGTTGGCATATCCTGAATATGCTGCATGGCCACGGCTACAGGCGTATCGCCATCAAAGGGTGGGCGCCCGGTGAGCATCTCATACATGACGATGCCGAGGGCGTAAACATCGGCAGAGGGGTTGACGATCTCGCCCTGTGCCTGCTCTGGCGCGTAGTACTGGACTGTTCCCAGCGTCATACCGGTCGTGGTAAGGCGTTCAGCGTTGATGTCTTTATAGACGCTGGCGATACCGAAGTCGGTGAGCTTGATTGAACCATCGCGTCCCACCAGCACGTTCTGCGGCTTGACGTCGCGATGCACGATGCCACGGCGATGGGCTGCACCCAGGCCAAGGGCAACATCGTGAGCGATGATAATAGCACGATCAGTGGCGAGTACACCGCGCGAGCGCAAATAGCGGCGCAGGTCTGTCCCTTCCACTAACTCCATGACGATGAAATAGTTGCCATCCGTCTGGCCATAGTCGTAGACCTGTACGATGTTGGGATGCTGTAATGATGACGCAGCTTTCGCCTCACGTTGAAAGCGAGTGACAAACTTTGGGTCGGTACTATAGACTTCGCGCAGCACCTTGATGGCCACCACGCGGTCCATGCGCATATCCTGGCCACGATAAATAGTGGCCATACCGCCTCGACCTATGGCATCTCCTAATTGGTATCGCTCACCCAAAACTTCGATTGGCATATTCCTCATTTGAGCGCAAGGTATGATTTGCGTCCCTTCTCCATGTAGGCGCATTACACTATCTACATTGAGTAGTTTGCGCCTTTACGACCTGTCTTAGCATCACTATTGTAACGTATTCTGCAACGGATTGGAACATGTAAGAACATGTTGGTGCAAGAGGGGGTCCGATTTATCGCGCCCCCATCTTGGGACGCGATAAATCGGGTCCCTACGCCTGTGTACCTAATACTCGCTCATCGCCCATCCGTCTGGTAATCTTCAGTGTGTCCAGGTGCTCTAACAATGGCAAAATATATTTTCGTGTTGCCCCCAACACGTCCCGCGCCTCTGCCACCGTTATTTTACCATGTTCGTGTAGATAGCTAACTATGATGGCTATTGCCTCGTCATATGTTTCACGCAGAAATAGCACTCCATCGCCCAGTTTTAGCAGTTGTCCTTGCTCTATCAAGGCTGCCAGGACTTCAGCCCCCACTACCGCCTCCGCCTCGGCGCGTCCCGGTGGGGTATAGGGGCTTTCTCGGAAACGGCGCAGCAATTGCTCCACCTGCTGCTGTTGTGTTTTGGTAAAGCCAGGTACAAAATTGGGTAGACGAATAAGGCCACCCACTGTTGTGACCTCTGCTACCACACCTTCCGCCTGCAAGGCTGCGAATATTTCTGCCGCCATCTTAGGAGGAAGATTCAAGCGCGTTCGCCATTCCTCTTTGGAGAGACCGCTCCGCAGGGGGTACTGGCGGTGCTGTTCGCCCAGCAGGCGACTGGTTTCTTCTACCAGGGCCTCCCAGACCGGCTGTGCGAACCACAGCGTTCCGATGCGCCGCACCCTTCCCTCCGTTAACAACGTCTCCAACGCTTGTCGCGTCACATCTTCCGCTAGATTGCTTTGCCTGGCGATCTCCGCTAATTCGTACCCTTGGAGCCCTTTCGCTGCCGGGCTTTTGGGTACCGGGAGGGTGGGTGCCGAGGTTTTGGGCGCGATAAATCGGGCCCCTACGGCGGCAAGTACCAGTTCTTCTGGTGAACCGTGCTCAAGGGTGGCGAGCTGGCTGAGTATCGCTTGCTGGAAACGGCGATGGTACCTCGGCTGGACATCGATGATTTCACCGCCTCCAATGGTGGTACTGGGCGAGGGTATGCGCAAGATGAATCGGTCGCGCCGGGCCAGCACGGCTGGCCGGCTCAAGCGCAGTTGCACCCACGCGCTCTGCCCTGGTTGCAGCTCTTCCACGTCGAGGAGCCGCACCCGCGCCAGGACTTCCTGTGACCCACTGTAAAAGTCTACCTGCGTGTTGTGTGTAAGTGGCCGGGCGGCGTCGGCCAGCAACTGGATGTGTGCATCGACCAGCATAGTTGTGCGCAACTGGCCTGGAAGGGCGATGACATCTCCTCGCGAGAGATCCGCACGCGCAACGTTGGCAAGGTTGATGGCAACCCGGCTGCCGGGTTGGGCGACCGGGACGCTGTGCTGGTGGGTCTGTAGACTGCGGATGCGCGTCCTCTGCCCATGTGGCAGGACTTCAACCTCCTGTCCCGTTTTGAAGCTGCCATCGAGCAAGGTTCCAGTGACAATCGTACCAAAGCCTGTCAAGCTAAAGACGCGATCAATGGGCAGGCGCGGACGAGCTATATTCTGCCGCTCCTGCGATGTATCGAGCATCTGCTCCAGTTGTGCGAGCAATTCAGGGATACCCTGCCGTGTGTAGGCTGAGACAGGCAGAATAGGGGCATTGGCCAGCGTGGTAGGTAAGAGATACTCCGTGACCTCCTCACGTACCAATTCCAGCCATTCTTCGTCCACAAGGTCAGCTTTTGTCAGCACAACGATCCCTCGTCGCACGCGCAAAAGGTCAAGTATAGCCAGGTGCTCGCGAGTCTGCGGCATAATTCCTTCGTCGGCGGCAATCACAAGCAGAGCTGCATCAATGCCGCCCACACCCGCGAGCATGTTCTTGATGAAGCTCTCATGGCCGGGTACATCAACGATACTGACCTCGCGCCCTCCTGGAAGTCGGAGCCAGGCAAAACCCAGGTCTATCGTCATGCCACGTTCTTTTTCTTCCGCCAGGCGATCAGGATCAATGCCTGTGAGCACCTTGACGAGCGTAGACTTCCCATGGTCTACATGTCCAGCAGTACCAATACAACTCATGAATATTACCTAGAAGGGCCTCATCCCCACATTGCCTACGGCAGTTCGCAAACGGTTTTGTTGGTGCAAGATTGTGCTGCCGTAGGCAGCACAATCTTGCACCAACAAGAAAAGACGAGCTGCCTTGCTCATTCCCCGAATGCGGCTGCCGCAGGCGGTTAGGTATCCTGAAGAGTTAGGACACAACTTACGCTAACAATGCCTCATAGTATACACTACGAGCGGGTTTCTGACTATCTTTGGAAGTGGTAATTTTGCACATTCCATGCGCTGTTTCGCGCCGTTCCATCCACAAACTGATATATTGATATTCATCTATTCTCTTCATGTTTATACTTCAAATGAGTAGTCGAACGCAGCACAGCATGATTTTTTCATAAAGCGGCTGTACCTGCTACTTAAAATTAATGGACCAAAACCAATACTAGTATTAGGAGATTAGCACAATGGCTACAATTCATGTCAATACCGACCAGATGCGGCGACTTGGCCAGGTATACGTTCAACTCAACGATGAGATTGGCAACAACATCATACCCCAAATCCAGAACTATACCAGCCAGCTTGAAGGCGATTGGCAGGGGGTCAGCCGCCAGCGGTATGAGCAGTTGTACCAGAATTGGCGTACTGCTAGCCAACAAGTTGTACAGGCCGGTGAGGATCTTGGTCGCCACTTGCAGGATACCGCGACGCGTTTCGAGCAGGTTGACCAGTCGTAGGGGCGCAATTCATTGCGCCCTCGTGGATGGCCGTTTCGCGTCCCAGGGCCCGATTGATCGCGCTCCTCTGATTTAAGGAGTCTATTCCGTGGGTACAATTCATGTCAATACGGACCTGATGCGTCAACTTGGAAATCTTTTCGCCCAACTTAATGAGCAGATTGCTTCCCAGCTTGAACCACAGATTCAACACTTGACGGGTCAGCTTGAAAGTGACTGGTTAGGAGTGAGTCGCCAGCATTTTGAGTACGCACTGAGCGAGTGGCGTGCTACAGCCGCCCGCCTGGTCACAAATGGCGAAGAGATTGGCCGTCACCTGCAAGAGACGGCTGTGCGCTTTGATAACGTAGACCAGTTCTAATTGGTCTCCAACACAAAGTGAACGATAGAGAGTCCCATTGCACCAATCCAGGCTGCTTGCCAAAGCAGCCTGGATTGGTGCAATGGGACTCTCTACTTTGAGGATTCGTGGAATGCAAGGCATCGACACATCCCTGCTTGAAACGGTATAATGGAGGAAATATATATGTAGCCAGCAGAAACATAAGCCCAATGAACGAAAAAATCCAATCTGTACTCAACTCACTTCCACATAAGCCGGGCATCTATATCATGAAAGATGCCCAGGGCACCATCCTCTATGTGGGCAAAGCCATTTCACTGTATAACCGCGTGCGCTCCTATTTCAAGGAGTCGACTGACCTCAGCCCGAAAAATAGAAGTATGGTCGCCAAGATCGATGACATTGAGTTTCTCGTCGTCAAAAATGAGGTCGAGGCACTGGTACTGGAAAGCAACTATATCAAGGAATATCGCCCTAAATACAATGTGCTGATGCGCGATGACAAAAGCTACCCGTATATTAAAGTATCGCTCACAGAGGATTTCCCACGGGTCTATCGCGTGCGCAGTTTTCAGCGTGACGGCAATCGCTATTTTGGCCCTTACACCAATTCGGGGGCGGTCGATGCTACCCTGGACCTGTTGAACAAGCTCTTCGCCTTTCGCACATGCCGTTACGATGCGAGTGTATGGGCACCGCCCACAAACGCTGAACCTCCCGCGGGTTGGAAGCAGAAGTTACTGCCTCGTCCCTGCACGCAATACTATATCCATCGCTGTGTTGCCCCCTGCGTAGCCTACGCCACGCGGGAAGAATACAACGCTATAATCAAACAGGTGATCCTCTTCCTGGAAGGGAAGCATGAAGAGGTGGTAAAGGGGCTCCAGGAGAAGATGGAGGCAGCGGCAGAAAACCTGAACTTTGAGGAAGCGGCCCGCATGCGTGATCGTATCCAGGCGGTTGAACGGGTGTTGGAGAAACAGCGCATTATCTCCACCGAGGGACAGGATGACCAGGATGTCATCGCGCTCGCCAGCGGGGAAGACGAGACCTGTGCTATGACCTTCTTCTTCCGCAATGGCAAGCTGATTGGCCGCGAATTTTTTATCTTGCAAGGCACACGCGATAGCAGCCCCGGCGAGGTGATGGCTTCTTTCTTACAACAGTTCTATGAGAGTTCACCGCATATACCACCTGAAGTACTCGTCGAGGCGGAGCCAGATGACCGGGGGGTGATCCAGGCGTGGATGCGCGAGAAGCGCAAGGGAGCCGTTACGATTACTACGCCCAAACGAGGGGAGAAAATGCGCCTGATTGAGATGGTGAAACAGAATGCCAAAGAAGTATTGGATCAGCAGCGCATCAAATGGCTGACCGATAGCCAGAAAACTCAGCTGGCCCTGGAAGAGCTACAAGAGGCACTCAACCTCGCGGCACCCCCACAGCGCATTGAATGTTACGATATCTCCAATACACAGGGCACAAACTCCGTGGGTGCTATGGTGGTCTTCGAGGGGGGACGCCCGAAGAATAGCGAGTATCGCCGCTTCAAAATCAAGACTGTTGAAGGACCAAACGACTTCGCCAGCCATCAAGAGGTACTGCGCCGGAGATTTCGCGCCGTTGCTGCGCAATCTGGCATGGCTGAGGCTCTACCCGATGGCATGGCTGAGGTAGCTAACATGGCTGAGGTAGCTAACATGGCTGAGGCGAGCGCAGCCACTACTCTACCCGATGGCATGGCTGAGGCTCTACACAATGGCATGGCTGAGGCGAGCGCAGCCACTACTCTACCCGATGGCATGGCTGAGGCGAGCGCAGCCACTACTCTACAATCCGTCGCGCCTGCTAATGTAATCAATGAAGAGGTTAGCCAGCTCCACCATGAGTGGGCTATGCCAGATTTAATTATCATCGACGGTGGAAAAGGCCAATTGAGCGCGGCGATGGAGGTCTTACAGGAACTGCACATCGATATTCCCACCGTGGGACTGGCCAAGGAGAACGAAGAGATTTTTATTCCAGGCTCCCCGGACCCGATCATCCTGCCTCGCTCCTCGCAGGGTCTCTATATGGTGCAGCGCATCCGCGATGAAGCCCATCGCTTTGGCATTACCTATCATCGCAAGCTGCGCTCTGATCGCACCTTCAAGTCGGTATTAGACGAAATACCGGGCATTGGCCCCAAGCGCAAACAGGCTCTGATGAAGCACTTTGGCTCGGTACGAGCAATGAGTGCTGCCAGCGTTGAAGATCTTGCTGCACTTGATGGTATGACACGCGACGCCGCCGAGAAGGTGAAAGAATATATTGGCCGCGTGGAATAATTTACCCATAAGTTTTGTTCTATTGATTGAGACTCCGTAAGGACTCAAGCGAGGTGCTCGCAGGGAACGTCATCTCCCCCTGCGAGTACCTGGTTCATCCTTTCTGTTTGACGGGTGCGCTGCATTTAGCAGTCCCCTCATATGATTGACAATAAGCATACGAAACGTTAGTATAATATGTAGGGGTGGTACTGCTGACCCACCCATTTTCATAGATATTGGAAGAGTAGCCCATGCTGGCTGTTCAAACCATTGTAAGGGTGATAGTTGTATGCCGACCTATGAGTATCTATGCCAGGCGTGTAGCCACCGTTTCGAGACGTGGCAGAAAATGATTGACGACCCATTAGAAATCTGTCCTGAATGTGGCGGGCACATTCGTAGAGTGTTCTTCCCAGCCGGTATCGTCTTCAAAGGCTCAGGTTTTTATAAGACGGATCATCGTGCCTCATCCAACGGTGCGGATGCAGGCAGCCAGGCGGCAAAAAGCGAGAATGGCACTGCCGCCGCTGCGACGGGTGACGCGAAAACTGCCGGCGAGAGCAAGCCTGCCCCCTCCCACGCTGAGTCCAATTCGACTACTACAAGCGATAATAAAGTGCCAACAACTGCGGCCTCTACAAAATAAGTACTGGTACGTAGCTGAATGAACTGAGGTATGTATGGCAGAGTCAGTGCTTGCAGTGATGCAGCGCAGGCAAATTGAAATAACCATTGGTGAGCTACTACTCACCGATGACTATTATATGCGCCTGGAGATTACCGAACGCCTCCGCCATCTTATTGCCCACGCTGACCCAACGCTCGATAAAACAAAACTCAGCGAAGGGGCACTTGAAGAATTACAAGAATTACATTTATTACAGTAAAGTGCATAGTGAGCAGCACGCAGTGCTGCTCACTATGCACTTTACTGTAATACATTTTTCATCTTTCCCTATCCCCCAATACTCCTATGTAATCGCCTCTTCTTGCATATTGCCGGACGACAGAATGTATACTTATTACACAACCCCTGCATGTGGAGTATGTTTGGGAGTAGGGAGATACACTAGATATGCAAATTCAGCGCGAACAATCTCAGGACGAGGTAATACAGTCCCTACAATGTGAGAACGATGCACTGGCAGCCGCCAATCACTTATTACAGGAACAATTAGCGCGTAAAGAACAGTTTATTGCCATGATTGCGCACGAAATGCGAAACCCCATCACTCCCATCATCACCTATGCCCAGATGATGGCGCGTCCCACTTCAGCTCCTGAGACAATCCAGCGCGGAAGTAAAGTTATTGTCGGCCAGGCCCGGCGTCTAACACGGCTTGCCTATGATCTCCTTGATGCCTCACGTCTCACCTCTGGCCATTTTACCCTGGTACGAAGGGCGTGCGATATAGCAGAACTTGCAAAAAAGATGGTAGAAGAGTTGCGACCCCTTGCTCCTTATCACACCTTGGTGATAGAAACTCCTGATACTCCGGTGATAGGCAGCTGGGACAGTGATCGCCTGCAACAAGCACTGGGCAACCTGCTCGACAACGCCATCAAGTATTCCGATATACACACCACCGTTACGGTGCGTGTTGAGGCAGAGCAGCATTTCGCGCATATCAGCATCCATAATCAGGGTCCTGGTATCTCTGCAGAGGATATAGGTCTGCTTTTCCAACTGTATGGCCGCTTGCAGGCAACCAGTGATCGCGAGGGTTCCGGCCTCGGTCTCTATATTACCAGGAACATTGTCGAGGCCCACGGGGGTATACTGCGCCTCGAACCCCATATACTCGAAGGCCAGGGTACAACCTTCTCGTTTGATTTGCCCCTGTACTAATCACCTTAATTTTTAGAAATGTGACGAACTGCCTTCCTCATTCCCCGAATGAGGAAGGCAGTTCGTCACATTTCTAACGTACCTGTATAAACATACAGGTACTTCCCAGGTGATTGTATCTGCTCCAAATACTAGTGAAAATGGCGGTGCAGAATGCCACATTGCCGATTATACTTACTACTGTGCAGAGGAACCTACAAGCATAGCACTTGCAACGCGCGCCACTCTGATTGTGGAACCCGGAGCGGTGCAAGTTGCTCCCATGGAACAGGACTTTTCAACTGCGTGCGAGGCAGAACACCTTGAGTTGTTGCATGTGAACATAGCATCGGATATGTTATGGAAGGGCTATGCTGTCAGGCTCTGAAGGGTAGCAAAACAAACGATAACGTAGTGTGAGAACAAACGAACGAACCAGTGAGAAGGAGCGAAGAAAATGGGGCAATGGGCCTATAAAGTTGTGTATATCGACTACCGGGGACGGATTTCATGCGAAGGGCTAGAGACGCTCATCGCCAACGAGCGACGCAGCACATTCGCCCGCCGCTACATGAACACCCTTGGCCGCGAAGGCTGGGAACTGGTAAGCCTCCAGCCCCTGACTTCAAATTCAGCCTACTATATCTTCAAGCGGCCAGCGCAAGAAGGTGACTATGCTGAAGAGGCACCCGCGGCAGCCAGCAGCAGCGAAGGCACCGCCAGCCAGGGACCAACCGTAGAGTCCGCCTAGAAACCCCTCATAAAGAGGAACATGAGTCATCTCGGGATTTGGAAGAACAAGGGCAACCCTGTGCGTGTTTGACGAAGTCAAACACGCACAGGGTTGCCCTTGTTCTTCCAAATTCAGGGTACTCGCGCCCCTCACCTTAAAGCAACCAGGCAGTACTTTTAGGGTAAAGGATTGACAAGCGAGCGGTAAAACATTACACTGATAATTACCAACCCGTACATTGGGGAAATCTCCTGATAAGGAAATTACACAAACCATGCATAAGCTTCATTCTTCTCTTCTTCTCTACCTATTTTGTAGCGTAGTTCTTGTGTTACCCGTCTTTGCCGCCCAGCCTCAAGCTGCAACGCCAGTGCCAGGACAGAGGACAGAAAATACGCTCAATTTTGGGACATTTGCCAGCTTCAACGACTCGTATATGCAATGCGCGGGGAGCAATGGAAAGTATTATTGGAGCGCCATCTTTCAGACCTTTGCTCATGTCGTGTATGCACCCTGCCGCACACAGATGCTCTCAGACATCGATTTCCTTGGGCAGCATAATATTAAAACGATTCGCCTGTGGCCGGCCCTTTCAACCTTTGCTTATGATGACAACACGCACAGTTGGGGAAATTTAGAAAGCAACATCAAAAACCTTGATGAGGTTCTCGCCGAGCTGGCAAAATACAATATGAAAGCATACATCACTATGATGAGTGTGCCAGACTGCAGCGACACACCTGAAGTAACCAGCGAACTGGGCAATTACTTCAATCCTGACCTCATCAACAACACCACGACTCAGAACCAATTTATGCAGGCCTTCCAGGCATTTATTACGCGCTACAAGGACAACCAGGCTATTGCCGCCTATGACCTTGTCAATGAAGTGTCCTTCATCCTGGCCAACCCGCCAACGAAAACAAGCAAGGGATACTGCAACCTTACCTATGACACCAAAGACTTTACGAATACTAAGGCCCTCCTGTCACGCATGTACACCACGGCCAAAAGTATAGACACGCTGCATAACTTTACCTTCTCATTCACCCAACCGTATGCTGCTACATCCAAGATGGTCAATACCTTCAGAAACATTGTTGATTATTATGATATCCATGCATACAGCCACGATCCGGCCTCCTTTTATAAGAATTTTCCCACCTACGATAAACCGGTCATTCAAGGGGAAACCGGTGAGTTTGGTACGTTTTACGATCACAATGGCAATGATTGTGAAGGTACCGGCAGCAACTCCTATGAAAATATCGCTCCCGCCATGCCACCTGAATGCCAGCAGAAGTGGCTTGCGAATGCACAAGCTTTTGTACAACAGGCACAACTGCATAACATTCAAGCGATATTTTTCCACCAATGGACGCCATCAAAAGCCTATGGAATACGCCTCTATGATAACAATCACAATTTCATAGGCTACCAGATGACCACAGCAGGCCAGTATATTCTCAGCCTGTCCAACTGACAGGGGTTGGTTCCAGTAAACATGAGGGAGTAGCTGTGTGGGCGCAAATGCATTTGCGCCCACACAGCTACTCCCTCATGTTTACTGGTTAATCCGATGTGCAAGTTTCTTTGAATCCTCGCCGCTTCGCGGCTCGCAAGGATTTTAGAGAGCCTGCAGGTCTGGCAGCCACAGGCTGCCAGACCTGCAGGCTCTCTAAAAGTTAGGATAACGAGCATATGGATGCTATACTTTAAGAGAAAGGTATGGCATAATGGGGGCAGGATGGAGTACCCCTTGATTGAGACGAAAGGCGGAGCAAACAAGATGGGAAAAGATCTACAAAATGAGGTGGAGTACTACTACGACTCGCACCCGACCCAGGAGGATTTGATGGGGGAAACATCGCCTCATGCCGCTCTCGTTTCCTATCTTATGCAGGTACTGAAATGGCTCTTTCGTGGGCAAGTCTGTGCCCTCTATGAAAACCTCAACTTCTATCGAACGCAGAACCCGAAAGAGTATCCACTGGCACCAGATGTTGCTGTCATCAAAGGGGTGGCGTTCCGCCATCTGCGCAGCTGGAAGGTGGGCAAGACCGGACCTGCGCCTCATGTGGTCTTCGAGATCGCCTCGGAGGAGACCTGGAAAAACGATGTGCAAGACAAGCCGCTCAAGTACGCGCTGATGGGAGTAGAGGAGTATTTCTACTACGATCCCGATGCGCCTGCGTCCCCAAGTTGGAGGCAATTGCACCGCAGCCTGCTGGGCTGGCAGTTCAACAAGACTACCGGGGCCATCAGCGAAATGCAACCTGACGAGCATGGGCGTCTGTGGAGCGAGCACCTCAAGAGCTTCCTGGTGCCCAATGGCATCGATCTCCGCCTCTATGATCGCACCAACCAGCTGCGTCTCACCGCGGAAGAGGCTCTTGCGCAGAAGTTGCGCTCACTTGGCGTGAACCCTGATGAGATATAGGATAGCCTCGTCCTTATTGCCCTCAATGGATAGTGTACCGAACTGCACAGGAACATGGCAACCGCAAGGGATTGCCACTACTATACTTCGTTGCTCGTCAGTCCCGTCGTGTATAGTAGTGGCAATCCCTTGCGGTTGCCATGTTGGCTTTCCACTAATCTACACTTTTGGAGATACATATGAGTACCATACCAACCCTGACCGAAAAAGACATTCGCGTCCTTGTCAGCGAACAAGCTTTCCAGCAAGGGCGACAATATTATCACGATGGAGCCATCTTCGATGCATTCCACCAGGGAATGGCGCTAAAAGCATACTGCCACGGCTCAGTTCCTCAACCTTATAGAGTACAGGTCACATTTGATACCACAGGCAACACCACGGCTACCTGTACCTGCCAGGGAGACAATCGAGCGATGCTCAAAGGCTACTATTGTAAACACGTTGCTGCTTTACTGCTAACATGGAGAGAACAGCCAGAAAAATTCACCAAACTGGACGATGTGGAAACCCTCCTGGAGCGGCGCAGCAAAAGCGAATTGATAGCTCTCATCACACATATCTTGCAACAGCAACCGGCATTAGCATGGGATTTACTCATGCCACCACCGACCGAACATAAACGGAACAAACCTGTTGACCCGCAGATATACCGCGACCAGGTAGAGGCCGCCTTTCGCAATGGTGGTCGCGAGTGGGGTGCTGTCAAGGGTATCTCTAATGACCTGTACAAAATCATGCAGATTGGCGATGGCTTTGCTAAAGAACAAGACTATGTGAATGCCACCACGGTTTACGAAGCGGTGGCAATGGGAACGCTTGAACGCTACACCAGGTATCCTGATGTGGATGGGTACCTGGGCCGGGTTCTCAATTCATGCATTGATGCAATAGACGAGTATATATTCGATGCCCAGGACGACAGGGCAACACACGAAAAATGCCTGCAAATACTCTTTGCCATCTATCGTTTCAGTGTAGACTCCGGTATCGACCTTGGCGAAGAGGCACCGGATGTGATAGTGGCGAATGTAACAAGCGAAGAACGGCCCATCGTCGCTGGTTGGGTGCGTGACGCACTCGCTCAAGTCCAGGCGACGGACACACATGGAAGTGACAAGTACTATCGCCAAAAGTACGGGAAATTGCTGCTGGACCTGGAAAAAGATGAGCTTGATGACGAAACATTCTTACGCATAAGTCGTGAGACAAATAACACTTTTGAAGCTGTGGAACGCCTGCTGTCACGAGGGCGCATTGATGAAGCGGTCAAGGAAACAGCACAAGTTGATGATTACCGCTTGCTCAATATGGTTGAAGTATTCGCCGGATATGGGCATGATGCGCTTATCGAGCGTGTAATCAAAGAGCGTGCCACCAGGACACATTTCACGCGTCACTTAGAATGGCTCAAAAAACGCTATGTGGACAGGAACGATGCTGCGTCCGCGCTAGAGATAACCGAGATGATGTTCCACAGATACCCTCACTTTGACACTTACCAGGAAATACGCCAACTGGCCACGCAACTCGGTCAATGGGTAACTGTGCGACCAAAGGTACTCGATTTCTTGCAAACATCAGGAAACACCGGAGTGCTTATCTACATTGCCCTCGACGACGGTGAGATCGATAGAGCATTGGAATTAGTGAAGATCTATCAGAAACAGCCCCAGGGCTATGATCACGACAGGCCGGTCCTTGCTGTCGCCAAAGCCGCAGAAGAGACCCGACCCCACGCGGCCATCGAGATTTATCAACAGCATATCGAGAGACTGATCGAGCAGAAAATTTGGTCAGGCTACCACGAAGCCTGCGAGTATCTCTTAAGGGTGCGTGCATTATACGAGAAGCTCGGCGAACATGAAACATGGACAAACTATCTTACACTGTTACGCCAAAGATACAGCCGTCTACGCTCCTTGAAG
>WNFB01001907.1_pt1 | contig 17996 bp, 16 predicted proteins | sample 5400501 | NCBI WGS metagenome assembly WNFB01 (sample SAMN13153341, study PRJNA577476) | soil metagenome | isolation source: 200 cm saprolite under Douglas fir tree site 2 hole 1 | place: USA:California | collected 2015-04-18 | reverse complement strand
CGGAATGCTGCGATCAACATTTCAAGGGCACCCGTCATGGTGCCTATTGTGGGTCCTGAGAGACGGCGGAATAATCGCCGTGTCGGTTAAGGGATACTGCAAGCCCCTGGCTTCAGCCATGGGGTTCATGACCAATCCCCCAGCCAACACGTATAGCCACGAAATGATGCGCCAGCTCGATGAAGCGATTTTACAGGCGCGTTTTGATGACAACGTGCATGTCCTCCTGCTTCGTGGTGCTGGTGACAAGTTCTTCAGTGCTGGCGCAGAGATCAGCATGCTCAACTCCGTCTCACCCGGTTTCAAGTACTACTTCTGCTTGCATGCCAATGAGACGTTGACACGCCTGGAGCAGACGCCCAAGCTAGTGATCGCCGCCCTGAACGGCCATACGGTCAGCGGTGGCCTGGAGATCGCGCTCACCTGCGATATCCGTATCGCACGCCGGGGGGCTGGCAAGGTCGGCTTGCCCGAGGTTACCCTCGGTGTGCTGCCTGGAACCGGTGGGACGCAACGCCTGGCACGTGCCTTACCCAAGAACAAGGCCATCGAACTCATGACCGAGGGCAAGCTGATCAGCTTTGAAGAGGCGCTCGATCTCGGCCTGATTAACTACATCTACGAGTCGGAGCACTACTGGGACGAGGTCATGCAGTACGCGAAGTCCTTCTGTCCGCCCAACAAAGCATCCAAGGCGGTTGGACGTATCAAGCGTTCAGTACAATCCGGCGCAGAAGTTCCGTTCTCCGAGAGCCTGGCCATCGAGCGTGAACTCCAACAACTCTTGTTCCAGAGCGAAGATGCCAAAGAAGGTATCGCCGCCTACATTGAGAAGCGCACACCCAGTTTTAAAGCTCGCTGAAAAAGCCTTTGTGAAGGAGAGGCCATCATCGATATTGCCAATGAACGATCTAAAGGCCTGTTACTCAAGCTTGGCTTTACCTATGAGGGAAACTTGCGCCAGCGCTACTTCTTCCGCGACCGTTTCGAGGACGAACACTACTTTGGATTGCTCAAGGATGAATGGCTCGGATCTGTGTAAACCTTCCTGGAGCGGCTGGCCGCGGCAGGGTTCACGACTGATCACCCCATCCTCGATGAAACGTTCGGTCGCTACGTCATGATCGAAGCCCCCGACGGCTTCCTCATCCAGGTCAATGAAGAAGATCCTGACTTGTATACCTGACCTTCTTCATGCAGAGAAGGAGATGCTCATGGGTCATTCCTCTTCGATTAGCGTGCACAATCTGGGCAAGCACTTCACCGTTCCCAGGCGTAATGCCGGGTTGAAGGCGGCACTGCGCAGTGTCGTGCGACGCGCCACCAGCGAGGTAGTCGCAGTCGATGGCATCACCTTCAACATCGCTCCTGGCGAAATTGTTGGCTTTCTCGGCCCCAATGGCGCCGGCAAGACAACCACCTTGAAGATGCTGGCAGGGCTTCTCTACCCAACTGCCGGCACAGCCACTGTACTTGACCACGTTCCCTGGCGGCGCGAACGGGTATTCCTCCAGCAGATCGCACTGGTGATGGGGCAGCGCAACCAGCTCCAGTGGGACATTCCCGCTATCGATTCGTTTGCGCTCAACCAGGCCATCTACCGCATCGATCCGCCGACTTACCGTCGTACCCTGGGTGAACTCACCGATCTGCTCGACCTTGGTCCACTATTGACAAAACCTGTGCGCACCCTTTCACTTGGAGAGCGCATGAAATGCGAACTCGCCGCAGCGCTCCTGCACCGCCCACGCGTCCTCTTTCTCGACGAACCAACCATTGGGCTGGATGTCACCAGTCAACGGCGCATCCGTACGTTCATCGCAGAATACAATCGCCGCCACGAGGCGACTGCCCTGCTCACCAGCCACTACATGGCCGACGTGGAGGCGTTGTGCCGCCGCGTCATCCTCATTCACCACGGGCAAATCCTCTTCGATGGGAACCTGCGCGAACTGGCACAACGCTTCTCGTCCTATAAGACGATCACCGTGCAGACAGCGGATGGAGCCGTAGGGGCGGGAGTGGAGAGGCGAAGGGATGGGGAGCTTGCCTCCGCCCTGGCCCTCTCCGCCCTGGCCCTCTCACGCTCTCACGCCCCTACGGACTCCGCCCTGGCCTGGGACCCTTCATGCAAAAGTCTGAACCCTACCCCTTGAGGTGCCTTGCTTTACGCGGCAATTTCATCTGTGGTATACTTGCCATCCGACAGCATCTGTTATGTAAGGCCGGATGCGCTGCGTAACAGACAATCACCGCCTGGTCGTGACCATGCTGTATGTGAAACGCAAAAATAATGCTGCGGGAGTGAGACCATCATGAATTTACCACCCCACCAGACAAATCGCTTTTACCATATCTGGTTCGCGTTGCTCCACTACGTCAATGAGCAGCGGCAACTGACAACTACCTTTCCCGATACACCAGAGGAAGGGTCGATCACACAAGACGACGCCATGAAACTCCGGAACGCTTTGTGGGCCGACGACGAACTCCGCGAAAGGTTCATCGCCGAGAATCCGGCAGGACTGCCGCCAGCCGATTTGGCATTGGTTGCGAGCTGGCAGAACCGCCTGGCCGGACACTTTTTCATTGTTCGCCATCTCAAAAAATACACCGTCTTTCTCTCTCAGGAACCCACCCATGCCTATGGCGTACTGGGGCTGGTCAGTCCAATTGAGGAGGTTGTTGGTCCCACCGTCCCGATCTACGTCGAGGCCGTCCTACTGCCGTTCGAGGGCCAGATTATCTACGATAGCCTCCTGATGCCCTACAGAGTCACCTTTGGTCCCGGCATCCGCGGCAACCTGAACGATACATACCGGAACACACAGGAGCGCGAAGGGATCATTACCACACTGGGACCACCCGATGCGCCCTTCGACCTGAATGAAGAACAGAATGGAGTGCTTGCGCGCAATGCGAAGGTCCTGGGTGCCTTCCGCAAGGACATGGCCAGGAGCGGTCTGAGCCAAAAAATGATCGAGCAGCACACAGGCGCTATCGATGACTTCGCCCAGACCTACCTGCTGGCGCAAGAGCCACCGCAGGGATTGCTCGACACCACCCTCACAGATGTGCAGGCATATTTACGCACGGCTGGAAACAAGACAACTACGACCAGCTTCAAGCGCTTCGTCCGTTTCCTCGCTGAGACGGGACGGATGGACTACGAGCAAGCAGAACCCCTGCGCAATTTTCTGAGGCATGCAGGGGGATAGAAGTAGCTAAGGAGCATTTGCACTGATGAGACGATACGGGAGTCAGAGTATGATCGCACCGCTGCGCTCGGTGCTGGTCAAGCGCCCGGACAACGCCTTCGCCATCGACGACCCGGCGGCCTGGCACTATGCCGATCGACCAAACCTGGCGCTAGCCCAGCAGGAGCACGACACCCTTGTCGCCTTGCTGCAAGCGGCTGGAGCCGAGGTGATTACCCACGACGAGCCGCAGCCCGAGCACGCCGATGCCATCTATGTCTTCGACCCGGCGCTTGTGACCGATCACGGGGCGATTATCCTCTCGATGGGCAAGCCGCAGAGGCGGGGCGAAGAGGCGGTGATGGCTCGCCGTCTGGAGGTCCTGGGGATCCCTGTGCTCTACACGCTGCAAGGGGAGGCACGGGCTGAAGGTGGCGATTTACTGTGGCTTGACCACGAGACATTGGCTGTGGGGCTAGGATTCCGCACGAACGCCGAGGGTCTGCATCAACTGCGCGAGGTGCTGGCAGGGATCGGGGTGACGGTCATTCCCGTGGAATTGCCATACTACACAGGCCCGGAATCCTGCCTGCACCTGCTCTCCTTGATCAGCATCGTCGATGACCACCTGGCTGTTGTCTACCCTCCGCTGCTCAGTGTGCAGTTCTGGAAGGAATTGCAATGGCGAAGCTTCCGGCTCGTTGAGGTGCCCGATGCGGAGTTTGCGACGATGGGGCCCAATGTGCTGGCTCTGGCTCCCGGTCGGTGCCTGATGCTCGAAGGTAACCCGATTACGCGGCGGCGGTTGGAGGAAGAAGGTTGTGAGGTTCTGACTTACCGGGGGTATGAGATTTCGTTGAAGGCCGAGGGTGGGCCGACCTGTTTGACACGACCGATTTTGCGAGGGGATGTGTAATTAGTGCGTGCGAAACGCATCTGCTAAAAATAGCTGTGTGTGCCGTCTATGTTTACAGGAGATCTATTCGCGTATGGCCAGTATACTGTGACCGTTAGTTGTAATAGATGGAGGAGATTATGCCAACACCAACAGTTGAGGACCTCACTCAACGCTCTCAATTTGTCTTTGCAGGTACCGTCGTAGCGCTTCAAGCCGCCACGATGTCGGCTGTGCCGATTACGCCCACAACGATGATCGTCAAGGTGGATGAAGTTATTCATGCACCTGTGGGACTTGGCGATCACACCGGTCAGGAGATCACTGTGCAAGCAGAGAAACAGTGGAAACTCCAGGCAGGAGACCGGGCTATCTTTTATACGAATGGGTGGCTCTATGGGCAAAGCCTGGCTGTTCTAGCAATCGGAGTGCAAAAAGTGCGCAAGTCAACTGCAAGGCAGCACCAACGTGTGACGGCTTCGGTCCAGAACAGGACGGATCAAGAACTGCAAAATCGTCTGGCACGTGCAAATCTGGTAATCGTAGGAAAAGTCGCCGATGTGCAAGAGATACCTTCTAATTCCCGTCTCGTCGCTGCTGTACCTTCCCCGACGAGGCCGGTAAGTGAACATGACCCGCAGTGGCAGCAAGCTGTCATCGATGTCGAATCGGTAGAGAAAGGGAGTCTAGCAGGGGGAACGGTCGTCGTTCCATTCCCGGCTAGTCAGGATGTGAGGTGGTACCAAATCCCCAAATTTCATACCGGCCAAGAAGGCGTGTTCCTCCTGCACTCGGATCAAGATGTACACGGACTCGCAAGGGAAGCACTCACTTCCCTCCATCCATTAGACATTCAACCCAAGGACCAGCTAGAGCGCATCAGAACGTTGATTGGCACCTCCTAATGAGCTAACGATTCCTGGTGGTATGCCTGGCCTTGAACGGCAAAGGGGAAATACTGCCAGGATGTCAAGCAACAGGACTGACAGGGTTGCAACTACTTGCGCTATCCTGAAAACCTTGCAGCCCTCGTCACACTGGGTACCAAGCATATACTAGTGACGACAGACGAGAAGAGTTATCAGAACATTTCCATTTCAAGGAGGGGATATCACCATGATTCTAGTCGTCAACATGATCCCGAATAATCGTAGCGGTGAAACCAACCAGGACAGCGAACCCAATATCGCCGTTAACCCGGCCAATCCCTTGCAAATCGTGGGTACAGCATTCACGCCTGACCCTATGGGGGGACCGAATGCACCGATCTATGTATCAAGTGACGGGGGGCAGACGTGGCTCCTGAACTCTATTGTGCCAAGCTCTGCCGGAAGCGGCTCCGGCACATTCGACATCACCCCACGCTTCAGCTCTACGACCAATAACCTCTACGTTGGCATCCTTCGCGATCCCTCGGCCAATTTGCAGGTCCTTCGTACAAGCAATTTTCTCAGCCCGACAACCATGACCATACTGGTAGACAGGCCCAATGAAGATCAACCATTCGTACAAGCTGCCACCGTCACCACAGGGACCGGTATCGGAAAGGATCGCATCTATATTGGACATAACGACTTCAATGCAGTCCCCAGCACAGCAACCATTGAGCAAGCACTCGATGGTGCAACAGCTCCAGCAGCACCGCCCCCGCCGCCCAGTGGCTTCACCTCAGACCGCCTTGAAACGCGTGTCACCTCACCTCAGGACGGTCCGCAAATCCGGCCGGCAATCCACCCTGATGGCACGATTTACGGCGTTTTCTACGGTTGGCGTACCTTCGATGGCTCTATCGCAACCGCTGACGTGATCGTCGTGCGTGAAGATAGTTGGGGAACGAGCGCAATCCCTTTCAACGCCCTGATTGATCCAGGCGATGGGCAGAGAGGAAGACGTGTAGCTCAGAACCGCGCCCTACCCTTTACTGCCTCTACCGCTGGACTTGGACAGGAGCGGATAGGTGGTGATCTCTCCATTGCCGTCGATCCACGGGATAGTTCGACTGTCTACCTCGCGTGGGCTGATCAGGTCGCAGCAAATGACTATACACTCCACATTAACCGCTCCACAGACCGAGGCGTGACATGGTCACCTGACCTGCGAACGATCACCAATGCTAAGAACCCTGCCTTGGCTATAAACAGCCAGGGTACAGTGGGATTTCTGCACCAGCAGTTAACCGGGGCCGCACCCAATCAGCGCTGGGAAACACACCTGGAACGAACCTCGAACGCGTTTGCGGCGATTACAGATCTGCTTCTCGCCACAGTACCTGCAGATGTCCCCGCACGCGTCTTTTTCCCTTACCTCGGCGACTATGACCACCTCATGGCCGTTGGTAACGATTTCTACGGCGTTTTCTCTGCAAATAACACGCCCGACATGGCCAACTTCCCACAAGGCGTCATGTACCAGCGCAATGCTAACTTTGCTACGCATACCTTGCTCGATATGGATAACGTTACCCCAGTTGCAGTCTCGATTGACCCCTTCTTCTTCAAAGTAACCTGAGTCCCGAATGCTGCCGCAGGGAGTGCATTGACCGGCTATGAGTGGAACCAGAACAACACACAACATGTGTGACATCTATTCGTCCAAAACAGAAGTACAACGTTAATCCAAAGACGTGTAGACAACTAAGCGTAAGCTGGTCTGATGCTCATATTAGAATGGTCTCTTAGAACGCGAGTTGGTATAATATCAAATCCGGTTAATCACTGTATCTTTCTCAAGCCGGCTGCCTCAGCCAAATGTAAAGTGATCATCAGGATTTGATATAACTCCTTGGGCAGACGTGGTAGCACTTCCTGCTCCCACCCGTCGGCCAGCAAACGCTCCACTTGTGCAATCTCCTCTTTCATCGTATCATAGACGGCAGTTGGCATGGGACCTCCTGGTAGCTCTGAAGAACGGCTTTGACATGGTGTTCTTCTACTCTACCATCTGCGTCCCTGATCTTTCCACCTCTTTCTCTTAGGTTCGCGCTTATGGGGCTTGCCCCCACCCTGGGAGCGCCGCCTCGTAGATCAATTGCAGTCCTTTGCACTTGTATCGATACGCACGATCTGTCCCACGCCGGGCGTTGGGAAGCCAAAGCCGAAGTTCGAGACGTACAGTTTGCCATCCGGACCGAAGGTCATCCCCGTTGGGAACGTCAGACCCGTGGCAACCGTGTTGAGCGTGCCATCACCATTGACGCACACCACCTTGCCCGAGTCAACCGAGCTGGGATTCTGACCGGGGAATCCGGCGACCGTGTCGGTTTCCAGGGCGTACATACGGCCCCGTGCGTCAAACGCGACACCCAGCACGGCGGTCAGGCCCAATGCTGCAGCCTTGATACTCCCGCTCGGCGTGATCTTGGAGATCCTCTCGGTGCCCGGGCGGACCGGGAAGGTGCCGAGCGTGCCGACGTAGAAGTTCCCGTGGTAGGCGATCCCCGTCGCCCCCTGCCAGCCATCCGGCGGAACGAACAGGGTGGACATGTCGATCACGCGGCTGATCTGGCCGTCCTGTGTAATGCGGTCCAGTTCCTGGTGATTGGCTTCGGTGGCGTAAATCGCGCCACGGACCGCGACCATGCCATACCAATCGCCGTCCGGCTCAAAGTCGTCGGCGTCGGGGTTCGTGATTGGATGGGTCTGGACAAACTGGCTGAGGTTGGCAACGAGCGTCGATGTACCCTGATCGCGGTTCACCCGGTAGATTCCATTAGGCACATTTGCATTGCCGTGTGAGCAACCACCACCGACAAGCAGCGCATAAAGCGTATTGTCAATGAACGCGACAGACGCCACCCCTTCCTTGTCACTCCCAGCACCTGGACCCGTCTGAGCCGAAGGCAGATCGTCGATGACCGTGGTGCGCACGCCTGCAGGGCTGATCTTGGAGATGCTAGCGGTCAACCCATTGGTATAGGGTCCGACGGGAGGCACGACCTGGGTACATTGTCCGACAGTCGAATTGGTTCCTCCCAGCCCGGCTTCTGCAACATAGAGATTGCCATCCGGCCCGAACGTGAGTCCACGCGGATTATTCAGACCGGTGGCGAAAATAGTGACTGAGTCTGAGGAATGGGTAAACCTGTGCGCCTGTGCATGCACAGTGGCTCCTCCAAGCGGAGCAAGCAGAATCAAGACCATCGCTGCCCCTGCCAGCTTGATAAGTCGCACGAGTGTACGTAGCATGAGCTACCTCCTTTGTAATTCCGATCTCTTTTTCAACGGTTCATCATATGTTCAGCCATTGACGTCCTTGCCCAACGTCCGGCAGTTGTAATCCATGGGAGGGCTACATATTGTGCTAAATTTCTACCCTATAACCCCATATCAAGCTCAGTATAGAAGGCAAGGGGTTATACATTGGTTGAGATACGGTTGAGAAACAGTTATAAACGCATATAAATTGGTTAATGTTTCTCAATATTATGATCTTGTGGAGCTAGGTAGTTGATTCCCCTAACAAGCTTCGGCATCTTTGCATTGCGCACTCCATCATCTTTTTTGAAAAACCCCAGTAATTCTACGGGGTTGTCCTCAAAACAATCCCCTCTTGGACGCACAAAGACAGGTAGTGATATCCAGTAATTCTACAGATGTCCTCTGGCCTTCCGTCACGTATAATGAGAGCAGTGGTAAGGGTTCACCACATCACAGTTTTGAAGGGGTGTATGAAAAAGTTGTTGCAACGGGGCATAGGATACCTGTCCCCCAGACAGGGCTCCCGATTTATCGCGTCCACGGGGCGGGGAAAGGCCACACGGTCGGTTGATCGTCTACAACTTGTTCATACACCCGTTTTGAAAATCGTGTGCATCAACACAATGATCACTCTAGCAGAAAGTGAGAAAGGAGAAACACTTATGCGACTGTCTGTAGGTATGAAAGTAGGATTGGTCAGCCTGTTCTCGTGTTTGGCTCTGTGGCTAGGTCTGCTCTCTCCGACGGGTATGATATCAGCGCGCACCGCCAACACCCTTCAGATCGCCCACATCAGTTCAATTGCTGATACAAACCCTTGCTCTGCGAATACGATCACATTTGTCAACGGAGAAGGACCCAGATACGGCTGCGACAACAATCAGCAGCTGCGTCAACACTGACAGCGACGAGAGGAGCTTCTAGCTTGGCCTGAATACCTGGCGAGGCAAGGGATCAGTGAAGGGATATCCTTCACTGATCTTTTTTGTTGACTGTTGCAGGCGATCGATAGCATCCCATCGGAGAGGGGAAACTGCGCAGTTATCCCTGAGCCAAATCTTTCAGTCCACCAGTGGTTTGCCCGACTTCGATGATATAGTCGTCAGGGTCACGCATGTAGCAGCGAATCTCCGCGCCATGATCCTTTGGCTCAGTAATGAATTCGGCTCCTCTCCTTCGCCACTCCTCGTACGAGGCCCAGATGTCCGCGACACGAATATTCAGAAAGCTGGAAACCTCATTCGGGTTCTGAGGGGCACGGAGAGTCACGTTGGGTTTATCGTCCGTTGGGCCGCCACCTACGTTCAAAATCAGCCAACTATTGGCAATTTGAATGATGGTAGGTTCGCCGCTGCGTATAACCTGGCCTCCCAGAATGCGTAGATAAAACTCCGCTGAGCGTTTCACATCCGTTACGGTCAAAAAGTATGTGAGGATAAATCCCTCTTTGGGAGGGATTTGATAGTCTTCTCTTTTGATCATGATCTCTTCTCCTTTTGAACAGAAAAACCAGCAGCGTTGCAAGTTATTCCTGGTACGAATAGTCTCCTAGTTGAAGGGCTGGAGGTACTCCCATTCTGCTTCCCACATCTCGTCAAAGAGCGCATTGATCTCCGCCGGTGAACAGACAGCCGCGCTCAGCGGATCAAGGAGCAGAGCGTAGCGCGCCGCTTCCTTATTGCGAGTGAGCAGTGCCTCGCACATCAGCGCATGAATTGCCATATGACTGCGGTTGAGCGCCGCCAGTTGTTCGGGCAACTCGCCAAAGTGGCAGGGCTGCACGCCATTGCGATCAACCAGGCAAGCTACCTCCACACAGCCATCAGGCAGGTTATCAATCAGATGGCTATTGCGTACATTCCCATAGATCACCGTTGGCCTATCCTTCATCATCGCCTCGATAATGAAGGAACCATACTCATGGCCGCGCTCAAAAGGAAGGTCACGCGTCCCGGCCAGCATTTCACGGATAAATGTATCGTTGTTTTCGCGCCACGTAGGCCAGTTGTTGGCGTAGAAGCCGGTGCCACCCAGATAGCCTTCTCGACAGTAGCGCTCAATGAGATCAGGCCGCTTGCGAAAATAAGGGACGTACTCTGAGAAGTGCCCACTGCTCTCGGTGACAAATGCGCCAAAGTGCAGCATGAACTCGAAACGGACAGGGTCTTGCTCATAGATTTCGGGAACCTGTGCACATTGGCGCAGACGCGGATACAGATCTTGCCCGTTATGGCGCAGCTCTGTGAACCAGGCATTGTGATTTATTCCGGCACAGCGCCACTCTAATTCATCATAAGGTACCCCCAGATACAGGGCTAGCAGTTTAGAAGTTGCCTGCACACTATGGCATAGACCTACAGTGCGCATGTTCGTACCCTTCAGGGCGGCGAGTGTTAAGATCGACATCGGGTTGGTGTAATTGAGCACCCAGGCTTGCGGACAAAGCTGCTCAGTATCGTGCAAGATATCGAGCCAGGCCGGACCGGTGCGCAGTGCCTTAAAGATGCCGCCAGGACCGATGGTATCGCCAATGCACTGATTGATGCCATATTTCATAGGTATATCGAAATCGTGGCGCACATTCGCCAGGCCCGCCACCTCAATTGTGTTGATGATAAAATTGCTGCCTTCCAGTACATCTCGCCGCTCAGTAGAAGCGCGCACACTCCAGCGTTTGCCACTACGGGCAATGAGCCGATCGGCGATCTGTTTCGCTAAATCGAGGCGCCCGGCATCGATATCTACGAGTGCAAAACACCCTTCATCCAGCCCATCAATGAGCAAGATGTCCGTCATCAGCTGACGTGCAAAAACTGTACTCCCGGCACCTAAGAAGGTAATTTGTACCATGGTTCATAAAATCCTCCTTAATCCCTGTAATGAGAAAACTGTCAAAAACACCCACGGAAAAACCTTCTTTCTCTACCTCTATATAACGTAGGGAAATGCATTTTGCCTCCCTACGTGCTAGCAGTTCTAGGAGGCACCTTATGTCAACACAACGGGCGCTGTCTATGCATTCGCGCCTCCAATACCGGCCCTCGATGCCCTTGCTAATGGCACCATCTAGCCATTGGTCAGACTAAATCAAGTCAACGCAGTTTGCCGGCAGTAGAATGGCGTCTTTTCAGAATGCTAATGAGACTGCCGGCATCCAACGTTGCTCAGACCAGCCCGACGTTGCGCTCGATCGTCTTGATCACCTCGTCCATCTTCCCGCTCAATACCTGCTTGGCAAGGCTAAGAGTGTACCCCTTGGCCGTATGGAAGGGAACATGCGATGGCAGCGACAAGGCGTAAGGATCGACGACCACGTCAACAACGACGGGGCCACCCTTGTGCGCTAGGGCCGCAGCGAGTCCCGCTCTGACATCGCCGGGCTCTTCGATGCGGATGCCCTTTGCACCCATCGCTTCGGCGACTTTGGCAAAATTAGGGTTCTTGAATTCGACGCCAAAGGGGACCAAACCGGCCTCTTGCATCTCGATGTTGACGAAATCGAGGGATTCATTGTTGAGGATGATCTGAACCACAGCCGTCTTTCGCTGCACTTGTGTCAGCAGGTCACCGAGGGCGAGCATGGTGAAACCTCCGTCGCCGCATAGCGCAATCGTCTGTCGGCCCGGGTATGCCAATTGCGCACCGAATGCGTTGGGCGCGGCATTGGCCATTGACGCCCATGAAAACGAGCCGAAGATCCTGCGATTCCTTCCGCCTTGGACATGTCGCGCCATCCAGATGCATGCCGTGCCTGTGTCCGCGAAAAACATCGCGTCGTCGGAAGCGAGCTCGCTCAGCATCGCGGCCAGGAATTCCGGACGTATCGGCTTGATCCCTGGCCCTTTCTGGACATAGTGCTGCAGAAGTTCGTGGAACGATTTCGTCTCCGCGAGGTGCTTGTCGAGAAAGTGGCCGTCGGTCTTGTCACTGACGCTCGTAAGCAAGGCGGCGGTGGTCGCCTTGATGTCGCCGACAAGGCCAAAATCAACGGCCGTCCGGCGGCCGATGTGTTTGGGGTTCTTGTCGATCTGGACTTTCTTCACACTGTTGCCGGGAAGGAATTCGGGGAACGGAAAGTCAGTGCCCAGCAGCAGCACAAGATCGGCTTCGTGAATGGCGCTATACGCTCCGCCATAGCCGAGAAGGCCGGTCATCCCAACCGCATTGGGATTGTCATACTCCAGCCATTGCTTGCCGCGGAACGTATAGCCGACAGGCGCCCTCAGTTTGGTCGCCAGTTGGAGGACCTCGTCGCGGGCGTCCCGGCAGCCATCGCCCCCAAAAATCGCTACCGTCCTCGCACCGTCGATCATTTCGACCAGCTTGTGGAGATCGCCGTCGGAGGGGCGAAAGAGCGGCGGAGCGGGGATGGTGAGCTCGTAAGAGTGGACCGAAGCATCAGCCGATGCGACATCCGCGGGCATCGAGATCACCGTAGGTCCTCTGTCGATGACGGCAGTCAGAATAGCGGTGGTGACAAGGGGACGCATCTGCTCCGGGTTGACCACCCGCCCAACATAGAGGCATGCGGTATCGAAGAACTTGTAAGGATTCAGCTCTTCGAGCGCGGCGGTGTCCATGAGGCTCGTCTCGACATCGCCAGCGATGGCGATGATCGGAGCCCCCTCCTTGCGCGCATCCATCAGCCCATTGAACAGATGCGTGACGCCGGGGCCGGCGGTTCCGCACACCACGACCGGGTTGCCGGTCAAATTGGCCTCTGCTACCGCGGCGAAGACACCATACTCTTCATGGCGGACATGGATGAACTCGACCTTGCCGTTGCGGCGCAGCGCGTCGATGACGGGATTCAACGCATCCCCGACAATACCATAACAGCGTTTGACTCCGGCCTTCACCAGCATCTCCCACATGACGTCTGCTACTTTTTGTGCCATAGGGCACCTCCGTTTTTTTGAGAGCTGCTCACGACCCGAGTGCTGTGCCAATCTCTTCCTTTTATTCGGGGCAGCAAGCTTCCTCAAATGAGAGCAGCCAACTTGAATAAAGCGTACAAATTTCGCGCATTTAATCCTAACATGTACAGCGAAGGGCTATCATTGATCCCCAGCCAAGTCTCTCAAGTTTGAAGGAAGCCAGTAGCCGCTACCACGGAAAACACTAACTTCCTTCCCGAGAGGATTCTCTAATGTAGAGGTACGTTGAGACTGACCAAAGGGACTCACCTCCAGGTCAAATGAACAGCTTATGTCCAGGCTCCAATTTGTCCCCACCTGGAAAGGTTGAGTAATCCCACCACCAGTGCCTGTAAAAGTGTGAGTGGTCGTCTGGCCTGTCAGATCGATATAGTCCCTTCCCCATTCAATTTGAAAGCCAGCATGTGGAACTTTCAGGCGAAGAACTCTTTCGCGAAGCGGCCAATAGCCTCCAGGTTGGTCCCATCGACAAAACGCATCAGCAACTCCTGCACGCCTGCTTCTTCATAGGTGGCCAGACGCTGACGAATCGTATCTGGACTGCCAAGAAGGGCAGTATTCACGCTCTCTCCAAGCCTGACTTTGAGTTCAGCCGGAATCTGCGCCAGAGCCTGCTCATCGCTGTCAGCCATGAGACAGAATGTTGTTGACGTGCGATGAATGCTCTCGTAATCACGTCCCACGGTCTCGCAATGCTCTTTGAGCACGGCAAACTTCTGCTTCATGGTGGCAGGATCATCACCCACGTTGCAGGCATCGGCGTACTGCGCCACCAGCTTGAGCGTCACCTTCTCGCCATCACCCCCGATCAGCAGCGGGATATGTGGTTTCTGGACGCCCTTGGGCTGATTAATTGCACCACGCACCCGATAATAGTTGCCCTCGAAGTGCGCCTCCTCCTGGGTCCACATCGCCAGAATGACCTGAACCGCCTCGCGCAAATGACGCAGACGCTCTGGCGCATCAGGATACTCGTAGCCATAAGCGCGATATTCGTGCTCATACCAGCCAGCCCCGATGCCAAAGTTCAGGCGACCATGCGAGAGCACGTCTACGGTGCTCGCCATTTTTGCCAGCAGCGCAGGATGGCGATAGCTATTGCACGTGACCATCTGGCCGATGCGTATGTTCCTGGTATCACGCGCCAGCGCAGCCGTGCTCATCCAGCTCTCAAACGTCACTTCCTGCGAGGGGTGTGGAATCGTGTGAAAGTGGTCAACGAGCCAGGCGGAAGCGAAACCAACCTCGTCAGCCGTTTGAGCGACCCTCGTCATCGTTTCGTAGGCTTCCACGGGGTCCTTGATACGTGCCAGATCCATGGTCCAGCCCTGGGGAACAAGCAAACCAAATTTCAGTGCCATACTGTGTTCGTTCCTTCTTTACGTAGATTTCATGCTCCTTTATGGTACAACAGAAGTTGACGAAAATACATGGCAACTTTAAGGAGGTACTGATTTTCTGCATCAAGATTTGAAGAAAAAGCGGCTATTCACTTCCACATCGTTGAATGAGGAGTATCTCCTCGGTCTCCCTGCTATCAGCAACAAAAAGGGGTATCTCAACTCGTCTATGACCAGATTCATCGGGCTCTGACAGAGCCAAATTATATTAAAGCCCCTCAGCTTGCTCTCCAAGAATTACAGAACGAGCTAGAATCCTTTGTCTGCCGGGTGTAAAATCAGATACTCATCGAACTCGGCGACCTTCTGAGTGTCTTCATACACCACGTAGTAGGTGATCTTGCCCCAGGCGATTTTGCCGAAGACCATGCCCCGGTTGGTATAGACGATGGTTCCGTCTGGAGCGGTGCATCTGTCCGTAAACCGGAGGCAAATGGTCGTATCCCACGGTGGTCCCATGACGAGGATCTCATGTGGTTCGAGTCGCAGGCCGACCTGGTAGACACGCCGCACCCACCGCTCGACCTCCTCTCTGCCTCGAAACTCCCCTGCCCATGAGTTGTGTCCGGGGAAGACGAACCTGATGTCGTCGGCATAGGTGCTGAAAAGAGGCTCAAGGTCGCCTTCTCTCAGGGAGCGCAGGTTACGATGGAGCATGGATCGCACTGCCCATGCGTACAGCGCGGGGAGCACGCCGAACACAACGGCCAACACCAGTGCCACGACGAGAGGGGCCGATTGGCGGTGGAGGCTTTGTCTCATAGCCTGTTTTGGATGAACTGATGACGAGGGAGTGCGTCCAGTGGCTTCTCTCGCCTGTTTTCTGGCAGCAGATCCAGGATCTGCCCGGTTCGCCACACATTTTGCGACGGTCTCAGTCGCCGTATATTCAGAATGCATCTTAAGCCTTTCTTTTCTCTTTTCAGTCTCCGCCCATGACGTGTCGTACTCATCGCATGATAAAAGCTGAGTTTTTACGGTGGGGCTTCGCTCTCGGATCAGCTCTTCTCAGTCGATTGTTCTGCCTGTACTTTGAGCGCCTGGTTCATTTCTTCAAAGCCTCGTCGCGTGTCCGTCTCTAGCATATGTGCTAACAGGGGAACGAGAATCCCTGTGAAGCGCTCACGCTGGACAAAGCGCACGCGGTTGGCTTCTAGTGGCTCTATAGTGAAGATGTGCTCACCGTCAAACAGGCCAGGGATGAAAAGATGTCCGAGCCAACGCAGTTCACGCTTGGGATCTACCTTGACGATGGTTGGTTGGAAGGTCATCCCTCTGGCGCCGGAAGGCTGCATAAAGACTTCGAGCCGTGCCCCTGGCTTGAGTTCTCCGCTGGCTCGACGCAGAAAGGGATTCCAGTGCGGAAACCTGGGAAAATCGGTCAGCAGTTGCCAGACTCGCTCATCTGAGGCTTGAATCTCAATTTCGCTGCGGAGTTCTTTCATGGTTCATCTCCTTCTGTTCCCTCTGCTTGCTAGAAGCAGCGTCTAGTATATCATAGCATTGGTGAAAATCAGGACATGCTGACCGGGTTTCAAGCCAAAGCGCTTGCTCCCTATCTAGACCTTGCCAGTGGGAACTGCTATACTTGAGACAGGGCTTCGACAGGAACCGTTTGGAGGTGATCGGCTCTGGCACAGACCTATCAGTTGACCTTTGGTCGACGACTCGTGAACTCGTTCATCAGTGCCCTGGTACGCCTCGGCGTGAAGCTCCCTGGAACGTACCTGCTGAGCGTAGCAGGGCGCAGGAGCGGGAAGATCCATACGACACCCGTCACCCTCGTCGAGCAGGGCGGGCAACGCTGGCTCGTCGCTCCCTACGGGGAGGTCAACTGGGTGCGCAATGCACGGGCAGCAGGACGAGTCACCTTACGTCGTGGCCGCCAGTCTGAAACCGTGACGATCGTCGAGCTCGGCCCACAGGAGAGTGCGCCCGTGCTCAAGGAGTACCTCAAGCGGGTCCCGACCGTGCGGCCGTACTTCGATGCCACTCCCGACTCGCCTCTGGAGGCCTTCGTAGCGGAAGCAGCCCGCCATCCCGTCTTTCGCATCAGCGAGGGTGCGTAAGAACCATATGGAGACACATGCTATGTCGAAAAACCCGCCAGCTCCGATTCATATTCGCATCGACACGCAAGAACAACGTTCTGGGATACCCGATCTTTTGGCCACCATGCCGCAGGTACACATTGAGGTGACACCACTGCAACTGGGCGACTATGACGTGGGCGGCGATCCACCCCGGGTGTTCGAGCGCAAGACAGGCAGTGACTTTCTCAGCAGTCTGGCGCAGGGACGCTTATTCGAGCAACTCACCGCGTTGCTGGAAAGCCGCTTTGCACCCATCTTATTGCTGGAGGGGGACCCACTGCGCGTCAGTCACTCCCAGATGCGTGCTGAAAGCATACGCGGGGCGTTGACCTACATCACCGCTATCCTGCACGTGCCGATCCTGCCCAGCAGCGGACCGTCAGATTCTGCGCACCTTGTATATGTTGCAGCAAAACAGTGCCAGATTGGGTACGCGACTCCCGGCCCTGCGGTAGGACGACGCGGGGCTTCTCTGTCCGAGCAGCAGATGCAGATCGTTTTGTCACTGCCAGGGATCGGCCGTGTAACCGCGCGCGCTTTATGTGCGCGATTTCGCAGCTTGCATGAGCTGTTGAATGCTGACGCCGCCACACTGGCGACGGTCCCCGGTGTCTCGCCAGCGCGAGCCACGGCGCTGGAACAGTTGCTGCACGCCGCATTGCCAACCTCAGACGATGGCAACGCTGGCGAAGCATGAGTCTCTTCCGAGGATGGTGGGTTCTTTCAGCGTGATTTGGCAATCGCGATCAGGTCGGCCAACATCCCTTGGCCTGCCTGAAAGCGTCCCGCTCCCGGTCCAATCACCATCACCTCCTGAGGCGTATCGGTTTGGATCGCAATGGCATTGAGCAGCCCATCAATACGAGCCAACGGATCGCTGAGCGGAAGAGCTATTGGCTCGACACGCGCTTCTAAGCGTGTGGGCACGGTTCCGTTATCCGCTGTTTCTCTTGAGACTTCCGCTCCATCCATTGACAGGAGGCGCAAGGAGGCAACGTGTTTGATGCGCTTGCCCTGGTCAAGGGCCTGTTGCATCTGCTCTTTGGTGAGCGTGGTGATGCCACGCCGCACGACTTGCTCGGGGATGAGCGCACGACCAAACGCGACCACGGCCAGGATGAGTGTTTTTGCGACCGTATCATAGCCCTCCACATCATCGGTTGGGTCGGCTTCTGCATACCCCTGCGCTTGTGCTTCCGCCAGTCCTTCTGCATAGCCCTGACCCTGCGCCATGGCACTGAGGATGGAGTTCGCCGTGCCGTTGAGAATGCAACGGAT
>WNFB01002011.1_pt1 | contig 18014 bp, 14 predicted proteins | sample 5400501 | NCBI WGS metagenome assembly WNFB01 (sample SAMN13153341, study PRJNA577476) | soil metagenome | isolation source: 200 cm saprolite under Douglas fir tree site 2 hole 1 | place: USA:California | collected 2015-04-18 | reverse complement strand
TCATTGCCGCGGTCGTGGAGCGGGACCTTCCATTCTACGATCCGGCAATCAGCGACCAGGCGGTCGCGGCCATGAACGGCTTCGCACGCTCGCTCGGGCTCCTGCCGGCGCCAGTCGCCTACGAGGACGTCGTCGCAACCCGCTTCCGGAACCTCTGGGCCGGCTAAGCTAGGCCGTCGCCGTCGCGCCCCGGCCAAAGTAGACCGACTCGCCCGGCAGGTCCGACTGTTTAGGATTAAACCAGCGGATCGCGTTCCGGCCGAGCACGAGTTTGAGACGCGCTTCGCTGAGGCCAGGCGTGGCGGCGACCATCCTCACTGATTCTGGGAACTCGCTGTCCCAGTGCGCGTAGTCCGAGGCGTACATCACCTGCGACTCGCCGAGCGCGTCCAGCACGTGGGGGATCTCCGGCTCGCCGGCCTCACACGTGGGGTCGGCCGCGACGTACTCCAGTAACCAGCAGTTGACGGCATGGCAGATAGCGCCGGCCAGCGCCTTATCTTGAAGTCCGTTGACCGTGAGCGCGATCGACGTCCCGAAGATGATCGCGACATCGATGCCTTCGTGATCCATGTCGACCAGGCGCTGCCGGGGATCGCGCATGCGCGCGGCCCGCCAGCTCCTTGGGCATCCACTGCGCCAGCCCTTCCTCCGGCTCCTGGCAGTGGCCGTCGGCGTCGACGACGAGCGGAACATGCATGTCCGATCTCCTCAATAGAGGTGACAGGCGGTGAACCGATCCGGTCTGACTGCTCGCCATTCCGGCTCCTGGCTACTGCACTGCGGCAGGACTCGCGGACAGCGCGGGTGGAAGCGGCAGCCGGAGGGCGGGCTCACCGGGTTGGGCACCTCACCAGCCAGGACGATCCGCTGCCGTCGCGCGGAGGGATGGAGCGGCAGCGCCGCCGACAGGAGCGCTTCCGTGTAGGGATGGAGCGGCTCGGCGTACACGGCGTCGCACTCGCCCGTCTCGACGAGCTTGCCTGCATACATGACGGCCAGGCGCGTCGCGAGGTAGCGGGCGGCCGCCAGATCGTGCGAGATGATCACGTAGGCCAGACCCAGCTTCTCTTGAAGGTGCTTCAGAAGATTCAGGATCTGCGCCCGGATGGACACGTCCAGCGCCGAGACCGGCTCGTCCAGAATGATGAACTTCGGGTACGTCACGAGGGCGCGGGCGATGGCGATGCGTTGCCGCTGACCGCCACTGAACTCGTGCGGGTAGAGCGCGGGGCTTTCTCGCGGAAGCCCTACCAGCTGCAACACTTCCGCGACACGCTGCGCGACCATGGGGCGGCTCATGCCACTATCGCGCGGGAGCGGTTCCGCGACGATCTGCCCCACACGCATCCTGGGATTCAACGAGCTATAGGGATCTTGAAACACGGCCTGCACGGCGCGCCGGTAGCGCACGAAGTCGTCGCGACCGAAGTCGGCCACCGCTTTACCGTCAAACAGAAGCGAGCCGGCGGTGGGACGTTCCAGGAGCAGGAAGAGCTTGGCCAGCGTGGTCTTGCCGGAGCCGGATTCGCCCACGATGCCCAGGGTCTCGCCCTCGGCCACCTGCACGCTCACCCCATCCAGCGCCTTGACCCATCCCCGCGTCCTGCGCACGGAGAAGCCGCTGGTCACGGGGAAGTATTTCTTCAGTCCGATCGCCTCGAGTTTCATGGTGAGGCTCGTGCCTTCGCCCCGGGCACGGCCCAGCAGCTCGCTATGTGGCCGCTCGCCACGGGCACCGTAGGCGGGTACGTCTCATCACAGATGGGTTGCCGCTCCGGACACCGGGGAGCGAAGGGGCAGCCCTGGGGCAACCGCGCCAGGTCGGGAGGCTGCCCGCCGATCTCGACCAGTTGCTCGCGCTTCAGTCCGACATCCGGCAGGCAGCGCAGAAGCGCTCTCGTGTAAGGATGACTCGGGTTGTCGAAGACCTGCAGCGTGCTCCCCATCTCCACGATCCGCCCGGCGTACATCACTGCCACCCGGTCGGCGATGGCCGCCACGATGCCGAAATCGTGCGTGACCAGAATGACCGCCACCCCGGCCGACGCCTGGACCTCTTTGAGTAGCTCCAGATACTGGGCCTGGATGGTCACATCCAGCGCGGTAGTGGGCTCATCGGCGATGAGCAGGCGTGGGGTGCACGAGAGCGCGATGGCGCTCGACACCCGCTGCCGCATGCCCCCGCTGAACTGATGCGAGTAGTGGCGAAGCCTCGTCTCGGGGGCCGGGATGCGAAGACGGCGCAGCGCCTCCAGCACGCGCTCACGCAGGGGGGTGCCGCGCAGCCCCTGATGGAGCCGCACGACCTCGCGCACCTGTGTTCCGATCGTCAGGGCGGGATTGAGGGAAGTCAGGGGGTCTTGCAGCACCATCGCGATTTTCTTCCCCCGCACCCGCCGCATCTCCGCTGAGCTCTTTTGCAGAAGATCTTCTCCCTCGAGCAGCACGCGACCTCCGACGATCCGGCCGGCGGGCTCGGGGACCAGCCGCACCAGCGAGAGGCAGGTCACGGACTTGCCGGACCCCGATTCGCCGACGAGGGCCAGCGTCTCGCCGGCGTGGAGCGTGAAGCTGACGCCATCCACCGCCTTGGTGACACCGCGGCGGGTGAAGAAATGTGTCTTGAGGTCCTCCACTACCAGCAATGGTGCGGACTCACGCATGAGTGCCCTGCTCATCCTCTATCGGGAACTCCAAGGGCTACGGCCGCGATTGACTCGCCGTGGGCGCACGAAGACGAACTATCACTGGGCTTTGAGCTTCAGATCCTCGCAGGGTCCGGCGTGCCTCATGACCTACACTCCATCGCCGCCGGCGGCCGCGCCGCGAACCGGAGCCTCGTCAACCGCGGGCCCCACGGAGGCGGCCGCGGGCGCTTCGAGCACGGCGGCTCGCCCGAGCTGCCGTAGCTTGGGGTCAAGATGGTCACGCAGCCAGTCGCCCATCAGGTTGACCGACAAGACGGTCAGGACCATCGCCAGGCCGGGGAAGAGTGAGATCCACCAGGCGGTGGCCAGGAATCCACGGCCATCGGCGATCATCAACCCCCAGGCCGGGCTGGGCGGCGGCACCCCCACGCCCAGAAAGCTCAGCGTGCCCTCCAGGAGGACCACGTAGCCCACTTGCAGCGTGGAGATCACGAGAAGCGTAGGCACCACGTTAGGGAAGATGTGACGCGAGATGATCCAGGTGCTCGAGCGACCGGCTACAACCGCCAGCGCCACGAAATCCTGCTCCTTGATCGCCAGCGTCTCGCCACGCACCTGCCGCGCGAAGCGCGGCCACAGCAGGAGCGCGATGACCAGGACGACGTTGGTGAAGCTCGGCTCGGAGACGGCGACGAGCACGACCGCGATCAGAATGGTGGGAAGCGACAACCCGACGTCGGTCACGCGCATGAGAATCGCGTCGGTGACGCCGCCGCGATAGCCGGAGATCAGGCCCAGCAGCGTGCCGATCGTACCGGCGACGCCGATGGCGATGAGCGAGACGATGAGGGAAATCCGGCTGCCGTAGATGATGCGGCTCAGGACGTCGCGCCCGAAGCGATCGGTCCCCAGCGGATGCGCCGAATCACCCCGCTCCATCCACACCGGCGGGATCAATTTCTGGGTGATGTCGCCTTCCGTGGGGCTGAGCGGCGCCAGGTAGAATGCGAACACCGCGGTGAAGACCAGCGCGGCGAGAACCGCGCCGGGGAACCAGGGGATCTCGCGCCTACGAGCGAGCATGGCGGATCCTCGGGTTGAGGTAGCTGTACAGCAGGTCCACGAAGAGATTCCCGGTGAGGTAGAGAGCGCTCAACACCAGGACCCCGGCCTGCACGATGGGATAGTCACGCGTGGTGATGCTCTCGAGAATCAGTCGTCCCAGGCCCGGCCAGGCGAACACGGTCTCCGTGACCACGGCGCCACCCAGGAATTGCACGAAGAGCATGACGGCGAAGGTGACGACCGGCAGGAGCGCGTTCTTCAGGCCGTGCTTCCAGAGCACGACCTGCTCGTGCAGCCCCTTCAGCCGAGCGAACTTGATGTAATCGGATCCGAGTACCTCCAGCATGGCCGAGCGCGTCAGGCGCATGATGGCGGCGGACGTGAAGTACCCGAGCGTGAACGCGGGGAGGATCAGGTGCAGCGGCCCGCCGCGGCCGCCAGCGGGCAACACTCCCAGGACGACGCCGAAGAACAGGATCAACATGAGGCCCAGCCAGAACGCGGGCATCGATTGTCCGAGCACGGCGAACACCCGCGCGCCCAAGTCCAGGGCGCCGCCCCGACGCACGGCGGAGTACATGCCCAGGGGAACGCCGATGAGGACGCTCAGGACCATGCCCACGAGACCCAGCTCGACGGTGGCCGGCAGGCGCTCCCAGATGTGCTCGACGACGGGCCTCCTGGTGAGCACGGAGTTCCCGAAGTCGCCCACGAAGATGTTCGCCACGTAGATCCCGTACTGGACGGGCAGAGGTTTATCCAGCCCCAGGTGATGCATCAGAATTTGCTGATCGCGCTCGGTCGCGTTGACGTCGAGCAACAAGTGGACGGGATTGCCCGAGAGTCGAGTCAAGACGAACACAATGCTGATCACGACCAGCATGCTCAGCACGGTCTGCAGTAGCCGGCCAGTCAGATAGCGCCACATGTGTCTGTTCGCCTATCTGGCTGCTCGGCCCACGTACTCCCAGTTATGCACGCCCATGTGGCCGGGGATCAGCGGCCATTCCCCGACCTTCGGCCCCACGCCGGCAATCGAGTGTGTCGCCCCGATGCTGACGGCCGGCATGTACTCATAGAGCCAGGGGCCCATCTCTTCGCGCATGATCCGCGTTCGCTCGGCAACGCTCGGCTCCGCCCCCAGGCGCTCGATGAACGCATCGAGCTTCGGATGCTCCACCAGCAGATGCACCGCCGACTTCGTCTGCGCGATGCGCGCGAACAGCTCCCAGGGCTCCGGGGCGATGATGGGCCCTGCGTAGGCCAGCGCCACCCCCGCATACGACCGCGCTCGGAAATCCGCTGAGAACACGGCCCGATCCACGGGACGACGCTTGACCTTGAGGCCGATCTTTTCCCAGTAGGTCGCCACCGCCTCGCCCACGTCGGGAAGGAATCCTCGCCCCGGCCACGCGGTCAGGTTCATCGTGACCTCGAAGCCGTTGGGATAACCTGCCTCGGTGAGCAACGCCTTCGCTCGGGCCGGGTCGTAGGGGATCGGCTTCAGCAAAGCGTCCGAGATCCACGGGTCCGTGGGGTAGTAGTTCACCGTGCCGACGGCGGTCCCCACTCCGCCGAGCACCCGCTCGATGATGGCCTTCTTGTCCACCGCCAGGTTGAGGGCCAGGCGCACCTTCTTCGCGCGCTCGGCGTCGGGCTGGGCCCAGGGCACCTTCGGGTCGTAGCTCGGCTTCGTGGGCCACTGTCCCCCGAGGATCACCCAGATCGCGGCCGTGTTGGGCATGATGAGGGTCCGCATACCGACTTTCTTCAGCTCGTCGACGTACTCGCCGCTGACCTCGATGACGTCGACGCTCCCGGCCCGCAGCATGGCCATTCGGGTCGCGGGCTCGGGCACCTTGAGGAAGACCAGGCGCTTGAAGTGGGGCGTGGCCCGCCAGTGGTTCTGCACCGCCTCGTAGACGATGCGGTCGCCGCGCACGTGCTCCACGAACTTCCAGGGCCCCGTGCCGATCGGCTGGCGCTCGGCTCCGTCCTCACCAGCCTCGATGTGCTTCTTGGACTGGATGTAGGCGACGGAGGCGAACAGTCCCTGCGTAACCCGGTTACCCAGCGTCACGAACGGCTTGTCGAAGCGCACGGTGATCGTGTACGGCCCCTCGACCTCCATGCTCTTGATCGTCCGGAACTCTGGCGCCATGGAGTTCGCCGAGCCTTCCTTGGCGATGGAGGCGAAGGTGAACCTGACGTCCTCGGCCGTGACTTCCGTTCCGTTGTGGAAGCGGACTCCTTTACGCAAGTGGAACTTCCAGGTCCGTCCCCCGTCAGAGACCTGCCACTTCTCGGCCAGCATGGGGATGAGGTTGCCCTTGCCGTCTCGAGACAATAAGTTCTCCCACAGGGGCTTGAGCACCACGTCCTCAGCCCCGACGTACAGGTGGGGGAGCCAACGCTCGTTGCCGAAGGTCGCCACTGCCACCGTCAGCGTCCCCACGGGCGCGTCCGCGCGCCCCGCAGGCGCGTCCGGGCGCCCCGCGGGCGCCTGCCCCGGCGCCGCGGTCGGCGCCCACAGAAGCGCCGCCACGATCAACGTGAGAATCGAGATGACACGGAGGGCCGCGATCGGTCCGCGGGTGCCGTGCTTGCCCATCGACCTCTCCTTATGTGAATTCCTGTCTATCGCGCCCGGCTCACATACTCCCAGTTGTGAAAGCCCATGTGGCCGGGGATCAGCGGCCATTCCCCCACCTTCGGCCCCACCCCCGCGATGGCATGGGCGGCGCCGATGGCGACACCGGGGACGTACTCATGGAGCCAGGGGCCCATCTCGTCCCGCATGATGCGCACCCGCTCCTTGTAGTTGGCCTCGGTGGAGAGGCGGTCGATGAACTCGTCCAGCTTCGGATGCTCCATGAAGAGGTTCAGGGCAGCCTTGGTGTAGCCGCCGCGGATCACGATCTCCCAGGGCTCGGGGCCCACCAGTGGGGCGGCGTAGGCCAGCGTCACCCCCGAGTACGCCCGCGCCCGGAAGTCCGCGGAGAACACTGCCCGGTCCACCGGCCGCCGCTTCACCTTGATACCGACCTTTTCCCAGTAGGTCGCGACGGCCTCGCCGACATCCGGCAGATAGCCTCGCCCCGGCCAAGCCGTGAGGTTCATCGTGACCTCGAAGCCGTTGGGATAGCCCGCCTCCGTCAGCAGCGTCTTCGCCTTCGCCGGGTCATAGGGATACGGCTTCTTCAACGCCTCTGTGTTCCAGGGGTCATTGGGGTACGAGAGCCAGGACGCCGAGGGCGTTCCTAACCCGCCCAGGATCCGCTGCATGATGGCTTGCTTGTCTACCGCCAGGTTGAGCGCCAGCCGCACCTTGCGGGCACGCTCGGCGTCGGGCTGCGCCCACGGCACCTTGGGGTCGTAGGTGGCCTTGGTCGGCCATTGGCCGCCCAGGATGATGTAGACCCAGGACACGTTGGGCATGAGGAGCGTCCGCATCCCCACCTTCTTCAACTCGTCCACGTACTCGCCGCCGATCTCGATGACGTCGACGCTACCCGCCCGGAGCATGGCCATACGGGTGGCCGGCTCCGGCACCTTCAGAAACACGAGCCGCTTCCAGTGGGGCGTTGCCCGCCAGTGATTCTCCACCGCCTCGTAGACGATCCGGTCGCCGCGGACGTGCTCCACGAACTTGAAGGGACCGGTCGCCACCGGGTTCCGTTCGGCGCCCTCTTCCCCGACGCTCTCGTGGTGGCGCTTGGAGTGGATGAAAGCCACGGACGCGAAGAGCCCCTGGGTCACCTTGTTGCCGAACGCTACGGCCGGTTTGTCGAACCGCACGGTGAGGGTGTAGGGGTTCTCGACCTCCATGCTCTTGATCGTCCGGAACTCCGGCGCCAGGGAGCTGGCGGAGCCCTCCTTCGCGATGGCGGCAAAGGTGAACTTGACGTCCTCAGCCGTGACTTCGCCGCGGCCTCCGTGGAACTGGACGCCCTTGCGCAAATAGAACGTCCAGGTGCGGCCGCCGTCCGCGACCTTCCAGCGCTCGGCAAGCATGGGGGCCAGTTCTCCCGTCCTGGGGTCGCGCGTGAGGAGATTCTCGCCCCAGGGCTTGAGGACGACGTCCTCGGCCCCGGGGTACAGATTGGGCAGCCAGCGCTCGTTGCCGAAGGTGGCCACCGCCACCGTCAGCGTTCCCTCCGGCGGGGCCGCGTCGACCCACGCCACAGTTGCAGGCCAGAGAAGTGCAGCCAGGAGCAACGTGACGATCGACAGCCGTAGTCTCATCGCCTTCCTCCCTGTGCCCGAAGGCAGGGCGTCACTCCAGGCCGTAGTCGGCCCACTGAGCGTCCACCCGGTCCAGATCCTCTTGGGGAGGCACGGAGCGGGCAGGGAAGGTGTGCTTTCGCGTCGCGTCGACGCCCACCTTGGAAGAAAGAACCGTCTTCCGCTCGAGCTGGTTCACGTCCTCCTCGGCGACCGAGGGATCCAGCGCCACGCCCGCGGTGCCTCGGTTGACGTAGAGATCGCGCTCGGGCTGAACGTGCCAGGACATGGCCCACAGGACCTGGAAGTAGTCGCGGACGTCGATGTCCTCGTCGACGACGACCACCCACTTCGAAAACGATGGATCGAAGGCCCAGGCGGCCCACATGGCCCGCTGTGGCAGGGCCGGATGCTCGCGACGGAGGGAGATGGCCAGGAACGCCGCACCGCCTCCGGCCTCGAGGAGATGCACGTCGCGCACGGGGAGCCGGAGATCTCGCTTGAAATGCTTGAGCAGCGCGACGTCGCGCCCGGTGCCGCGGATACAGCTCGACTCGCTCGGCGGCATCTGGCTGAAGAAGGCCTGGTAGATGGGGTCAGTCCTGTGCGTGATGGCGGTGACCTCGATCACGAAGCTCGGGCCCGACGACCCCATGTAGCCCGTGTACTCGCCGAACGGCCCTTCGTGCTCCCGAACGCCGGCTGGCACGTACCCTTCGATCACGATCTCGGCGTGGGCCGGAACTTCCAGGTCGTTCGTCTCGCAGCGCACGACCTCCAGCGGCGCGCCGCGGAGCGCGCCCGCCACGCCGAGCTCGTCCCCCCGAATCCGAGCGACCGAGGTCAGCGGAACGGGCGGATCGCAGCCGATCACCACGGCACACGGGGTGGGTTTCCCCTGCCGCTCGTTCTTCATGATGTGGACGTACATGTCGCGCCAGGTCGTGCTCAGGAACAGGCCGAACCGGCGCGGCCCCTTGAGCATGAGACGGTAGGTGCCCATGTTGCGCTCCCCCGTCTCCGGATCGTTGGAGATCACGCACGGACCGGTGACGTAGGGCGCCGGGTCCTGGTCGCGGGTCCACCGGCACAGGGGCAGCGTCGTCGCATCGATCCGGTCGCCGGTCAGGATCACGTCCTTCACGGGTCCCGTGCCCACCCGAACCGGGGGGATCGGGTGGGTCTGCGCGTGAGCCCACTTGTCGGCGATCTGGTCCACCGTGGTCTCGAGGGCCAGCGCGTACACGTCCGGCGAGGCGCCCAGGATGCCGGCCACGAGTGGTATTCGATGGCCCTTGATGTGCTCGAACATCACCGCGGGCCGGCGTGCCGGTGGAATTCGCTGGAAAACGCGGCGGATGACGGCGGCAACCTCCCAGTCCGGATCAACTTCCTTTTTCACATGGTGGAGTTTGCCCCGGATTTCCAGAACGGCCAGATACTCGCGGAGGTCCTTGTAGGCCAAGTCGCTTCACCTCCCGCCGGTAAGTTGCGCGACTATAGCACGGACGCCCGGACACAGCGCCGGCGGCCTTGCGGCGCGGCGCTCGGCCGGAGTACGCTGGCGGGGCTCGCGGCGCCGGACCATCGGCGCTCCGAAGACGTGAACGCGCGCCGGCCCCGCTCCGAGCGGACGCCGGCGAGACAGGCGGACATCGAGCGATGAAACCGACGATCCTTCCCGAGACCCCGCTGCCATCGACTGCCCGGGATGAGCTCTGGTCGAGCGACGCGATCGCGGGCATGCTGCAGGCGCTCGACGTGCCCTGGGTCGCCCTGGTGCCCGGCGCGAGCTTTCGCGGACTCCACGACAGCCTCGTGAATCACATCGGCAATCAGCATCCTCAGATGCTGCTGTGCCTGCACGAGGAGAACGCCGTGGCGATGGCGCACGGCTACGCCAAGGCCAGCGGCCGCATGATGGGCGCCATCCTGCATTCGAACGTCGGCCTGCTCCACGCCACCATGGCGATCTTCAACGCATGGTGCGATCGGGTGCCGATGCTCATCCTCGGCGCGACGGGACCGTGGGATGCGGCGAAGCGTCGGCCGTGGATCGACTGGATCCACACCGCGTCCGACCAGGGCGCGCTCGTCCGCGGCTACACGAAGTGGGACAACCAGCCCGGGTCCGTGCCCGCAGCGTACGACGCCCTCTTGAGAGCGGCGCAGATGGCGATGACGGCCCCGTGCGGCCCCACGTACGTGAACCTCGATGCGGCGCTGCAAGAGTCGAAGCTCGCGGATCTGCCGCCGTTGCCGGACGCGTCGCGGTTCCGTGCCCCGGAGCCGCCTCGCCCCGCGCCGGAGCTGGTCGCGCGGGCAGCGGCGCTCCTGTCGGGCGCGGCCGCACCCGTCCTCCTCATCGGCCGCGGCCACCGCACGACGGAGAGCTGGCGCGCCCGGGTGGCGCTCGCCGAGAAGCTGGGCGCTCGAGTGATCACCGACCTCAAAGTGGGGGCGAGTTTCCCAACCGGCCACCCGCTGCATATCGGGCCGCCGGGCACATTTTTGTCCGAGGCCGCCACACGCGCGGCTCGCGAGGCCGACGTCATCCTGGCGCTCGACTGGGTCGATCTGGCGGGAACGCTCAAGCAGATCTATGCCGATCGGCCCATCACCGCCAAGATCGTCTCGGCATCGTGCGACGTGCACCTGCACCGCGGCTTCAGCATGGACTACTTCGGCTTGCCACCGGTGGATGTCCACCTCCTCGTCGAGCCAGACGTCGCGGTGCCGCTGCTCCTCGAGGCATGCCGCGCCCGCGGTCAGGCGCCCGCGTCCGGGCGGGCGTCAGAGCCGGGACGAGGCGCAAGCGACGTGCTGAGCCTCCGGGCCGTGGCCGCGGCCCTCAACGAAGCCACCGACGGCGTGGATGTCTGCCTGACGGGGCTCCCGCTCGGCTGGCCCGGCGAATGTCGCCACTTCTCGCATCCGCTCGATTACCTCGGCGGCAACGGTGGCGGCGGCGTCGGCGCGGGGCCCGGGATCACCGTGGGAGCCGCGCTGGCGCTGAAGGGATCGGGGCGCGTTCCCATCGGCCTGGTGGGAGACGGCGACTACCTGATGGGCGTCACGGCGCTCTGGACGGCGACGCACTACCGCATCCCCTGTCTCCTCGTCGTGTGCAACAACCGGTCCTTCTACAACGACGAGGCGCACCAGGAGCGCGTCGCCCGCATGCGGGGCCGCCCGGTCGAGAACAAGTGGATCGGGCAGCGGATCAACGAGCCGGACATCGACCTGGCCATGCTGGCGGTGGCGCAAGGGGCGAAGGGCATCGGCCCGGTCACCTCGCCCGAGCAACTCCGGAGCGCCATCGCGCAAGGCGTGCGCGCGGTGATGGACGGCGAGGTGTGCGTGATCGACGCGCGAGTGCGGCCGGGCTACGACGCCGAGATCAGCGGCGAGCGCGCGGCGCGGCAGGAGCCTGTGGGGAGGACGTGACCCTGACGGGCCGGCGGCTCCTCGCCCCTCAGCACGCCTTGCAGGGCGGCCAGTCCCGCGAATAGACCGGGTTCTTCAAGAATTCCTCGGCCCGGTACGGCCCGAACTGGGACACCCCGGTGAAGGCGTGGATGACGGTGTTCTGCAGCCGGCCCTCGACCCGCTCGACACGCCGCACGTAGATGTTCTCGATCGGGTGGCCGTAGTCGTCGAAGCTCACCGGCCCCCGGGGCGCCTCCGTGATGCGCACGCGGCGGAGCGCCGCGAGAAACTTGACCGCGTCCTCGACGTCGCCGCCGACGGCGTCGAGGGCCGCCTTGAGCACGCTGCCGGCCACGTACGTCCCCTCCGCGTAATACGAGGGCACCTGCTGGTGCTTGGCCTCGTACGCCTTCACGAACCGTCGATTGGCGGGCGTCGCGAGGGCGGCCGAGTAGTGGAGCGCGGTCACGATACCGAGCGCCTCGTCGCCCATGCTCCGTAAGACATGCTCGTCCGTGAAGTTCCCGCTGCCGATCAGGGGGATCCGGCCTTTGAGCCCCGCGTCGGCGTACTGCCGCACGAAGCGCAGCGCGTCGTTCCCGGCGCCGGCGGCGTAGACGGCGTCCACGTCGCGCTTGAGCCCCGTGATGTACGGCGCGAAGTCCGTGGTGCCGAATGGCGGCCAGAGCTTCTGCACGACCTGACCGCCCGCCTCCTCGAAGGTCCGCTGAAAGGCACCGCAGCTCTCATGGCCGAAGGCCCAGTCCTGGCCGATCATCGCGATCTTCCGGTACTTCAGCGTCTCGTACACCCACCGGCCGAACGGGTGTCCGGGCTGGCCAGCCGACCAGCCGGTGCGGACGACATACGGGCTCCGCCGCCGCTGGGTCAGGTCTTCTCCGGCGACGGTGGGGGACAGCGTCGGGATCTTCTGGCGCTCGATGTATGAGACGAGCGCATACGCCTCGGCCGTGGCAAGGGGCCCGACGAGGACGTGGACGCCGTGGCTCTCGGCGAGGGCGCGCGCCTTGTTCAGCGCGATGGGAGGCTTGCCTTCGGTGTCCTCGACGATGAGCTTGGCATCACGCCCGGCCAGCTGCTGGTGCTGCTCCTCGAGGTAGAGCGCGAGGCCGTTGGCCATCTCCTTCCCATTCGCCGACAAGGGACCGGTCAAGGGGACCAGCAGGCCGATCTTGATCGGACCGCGCTGAGAAAAGACAGCGCCGACGGCCACCAGTAACAGGACGACGGCGACGAGCGCAGTGAAACCCGAACGCGTCGTGCGAGCGATCAGAACCACCTTCGACTGCCCGACCATCGCCGTCCTCCCTGTCCCACGCGTCTCGGCGCAGCGGCGGTATGGTAGCAAGACTCTCGCACTTCGGGAGTCGCCGGACGGGCCGGCGTTGGGGCGGGCGAGGGGTCCGCGGGCGGTGCTCACCCGCGGACCCGATGGTACCCGTACGCTAGGGAGCCTGCTCGTCGTGGAGTGTCACGCGGAGCGAGAGGAGGGTCCGCTCCCCACCGACCTGGGTGAACCGCGCATCGACCAGCTCGCCCGGGCGAACGCCGGCCATCGCCACGTTGGCCGACGCCGGGACCATGAGCCGCTCTTGATCCTCGATCACGATCTGGCGGCCCGAATAGTCGACGTCGGTCACCCGAGCCAGCCGGACCTCCGTTTGATCGGCTGACCTGACCCAGATCGGATGCGCGACCGCGGTGCTGGCCAAGAAGAGCGTCACCGACGCGAGCCCGAGAATCCACTTCGTCATGCGAGTCCTCCTATCTGGTTTGTTTGCGGCACCCCGACAGTCCGGAGCGGCAGTCTCATGCGGCAACAGGCATGCCAAGGTCTGCGGAGCAAGATCTTCGCTACAGTACGGTTCCTGGACTCGACCGCGTGTGTAACGCTTACACCCGAAGTTGTAGTTTTTACCTTGTGCGCCCATTCGTCGCGCGCTTGTGGCAAGGTTGTGCGCGCCGCAGGCCGCCGCGAGCGGGCATGGAGGGAAGGACCAATGGCGAAGCTGACCAGAGACGACGTTTTGAAAAAGGCCGAGGAGCTCAAGAACTGGGGCAAATGGGGTCCGGACGACGAGCTCGGCGTCCTCAACTACGTCACGCCCGAGGACATCGTGAACGCCGCCAGGCTGGTGAAGAAGGGCAGGGTGTTCCGGCTCGGCCTCAACCTCGACGAGAACGGCCCGCAACGCGGTATCTTCGGGGGGCGCTGGAACCCGATGCACCAGATGCTGGCGACGGGCACCGACGCCGTCGCCGGCAAGCACGACGTCACGCCGGGCCTGCGTTACGCCGACGACGCGATCAACCTGCCGACGCAGGCCGCCACCCAGTGGGATGCGCTGGCGCACGTCTTCATCGGCGAGAAGATGTGGAACGGCTATCCGGCCACGCTGGTCGACAGCCGCGGCGCCCACAAGAACGGCATCGAGAAGTTCGCGGATAAGATGGTCGGCCGCGGCGTGTTGCTCGATGTGGCCCGATGGAAGGGTGTCACGTGTCTCGCGGACGGTTACCCGATCACGGTCGCCGACCTGGACGGGACAGCCCGAGCGCAGGCCGTGACCGTGCGACGCGCCGACTTCGTCATCGTCCGCACGGGCCAGATGGAGGACCGCCTGGCGCGCAACGACTGGGGCGGCTACGCCGGCGGCGATGCGCCCGGACTGGCCTTCGAGACCCTGGACTGGATCCACGCCAAGCAGATCGCGGCGATCTGCAGCGACACCTGGGGGATCGAGGTGCGACCCAACGCGACCGGGCCTGACGTCTTCCAGCCCTGGCACTGGGTCACGATCCCGGCGATCGGGATCGTGCACGGCGAGATCTTCTATCTCAAAGAGCTCGCCGAGGACTGCGCCGCCGACCGCGTCTACGAGTTCTTTCTTTGCGCGCCGCCGCTGGTGATCACCCGGGGCACCGGCTCGCCGATCAATCCCCAGGCGATCAAGTAGGGCTTCGGCCCGCGCGCCGGAAGTGTTAGGATCGCGGGCCGGGAGAACTGCCATGACACAGAACGGCGCGTTGGCGAAGAACATGCGGCTCCTGGGCCACAATGATCTGGGCGGCTTCGGCAACTGCGGGGAAGGCATGGCCATTCAGCTCGCCCGCGACGGGCGGCGGGTGCTGTGGCAGGGCCACGAATCCGCGCCGAAGAACTTCACCGGCGTGGACGTGACCGATCCACGAAAGCCCTCGGTCATCGTCCAGACCGATCTGCCCCACGGCGACATGCGGTCCAACAACCTGGACCTCGTGGGCGACCTGCTCGTCGTGCCCTACCAGACGAGCCGCGTCGGCATGAAGCCGGCGGGTGTCGAGTTCTTCGACGTATCCGACCCGAGCCGGCCCACATCGATCGCGTTTTTCGACGCCTCCGGGCCCCACTCGCGTGGCGTACATCATCTGTGGTTCGTCGACGGCGCGTACCTGCACCTGGCGAGCGGCGCGCCGGACTTCAAGCCCCGCAACCCGAAGGACGACCAGTTCTACCGCATCGTCGACGTCCGTCAGCCCACGCGTCCGGTCGAGGTCGGTCGCTGGTGGCTCCCGGGCACACGGGATGGGGACGCGGAGCCGGCGCCGGCTCGGCACCCGAAGTTCGACGCGGGATTCCGTGCCCACAACACGAACGTCTACCCCCGCCGGCCCGACCGGGCCTGGATCGGCTACATCGACGGCGGCGCGATCATTCTCGACATCTCGGACATGGCCAGGCCGCGCATGCTGAGCCGGTGGGATTATCACCCGCCGTACCCGGGCTTCACCCACACGCTGCTCCCGCTCTTCGACCCGCAGCTCATGATCGTCTCCGACGAAGCCACCGCGGAGGCCGGCAAGGACTGGCCGAAGCTCGTATGGGTCGTCGACGTCCAGGACGAGACCAATCCGGTGCCGATCTCGACCTTCCCGATCCCGGCCGTCGACGAGTTCAAGGGACGAGGCGGGCGATACGGTGCCCACAACCTGCACGAGAATCGTCCGGTGGCGAGCAATCTCGTGTCGGAGAAAATCATCTTCGGCACTTTCTTCAACGGCGGCGTCCGCGCCTACGACGTCTCGAACCCGTTCCGTCCGGAAGAGGTCGCGTACTACGTCCCGGAACCGCCGCGCGGGTCGCGCGCCGGGGCCGTGCAGATCAACGATGTGCTCGTCGACGAGCGCAACGTCGTCTACGCCGTCGATCGCCTCATCGGCGGTCTGTATACCTTACAGCTCGAGGTGTAGCTGAGATGGGGCGGGAGGCTACGAGTCCCGGGGTTGATGAGTTGAGGACCCAGGGGAGCGAGGGACCCGAACACTGATGACCTGACCACAACGCGTGGAGGTACCCGATGGCGGTAGGAATTCGACGTCATACGACGCTCGTAGTTGTCATTGCGCTCGCAGTCGCGATCGGCTGCATCGGCGTGGTGGTTTCGGCGATGGCCCAGTCGGAAACGCCTCGGCGCGGCGGCGTCCTGCTGGCGGCCATCGGCGCCGATGCTCCCAGCCTCGACCCGCACCAGGAGCAGACCTTCGCCACCCTCCAACCGGTTGCCCCGCTCTACAGCACGCTCCTGCAGATCGATCCTTACAGTTACCCGAACGTCATCGGGGACGTGGCCACCGAGTGGAAGATCGCGCCCGACGGGCTGACCTACACCTTCAAGATCCGTCAAGATATTCGGTTCCACGACGGCTCACCGCTGACGGCCGCCGACGTCAAGGCCACCTACGACAAGATCCTCTTTCCGCCGGAGGGAGTCCGCAGCATCCGGCAGCACCACTACTCGGCGGTGGCGAGCGTGGAGGCGCCGGATCCGACCACCGTGGTGTTCAAGCTCAAGTTCCCGTCGGCCTCCCTCCTCGCGAACCTCGCCAACCCGAATAACGTCATCTTCCCCAAGAAGTACCTCGACAAGGATCCGAATTACTTCAAGAACAACGTCGTCGGCTCCGGACCCTTCAAGTTCAAGAGCTACACGCGCGGTTCGACGTTCGAAGGTGAGCGCAACCCCGACTACTTCATCAAGGACCGGCCGTACCTCGACGGGTACAAGTTCTTCATCAGCACGGAGACGTCCGTGCGCGCGGCGGCGATCCGGTCCGGCCGCGCCTACATCGAGTTCCGCGATCTGCCCCTCGCCGAGGTGGAAGCGATCCGGAAGCAGCTCGGCGACAAGGTCGTCGTCCAGCAGACGCCCTTCGTCATCCACTTCGACATCGCGATGAACAACACCGTGAAGCCGTTCACGGATATTCGCGTCCGCAAGGCCCTCACGCTGGGTCTCGATCGCTACACCGGGGGCAAGGTCCTGTACGGGCTCACGGGCCTCCGGGACGTCGGGGCGCTCACGCGTCCGGGCACGGAGTGGGCGATGTCGCCGGCCGAGCTCGAGAAGTTCCCGGGCTTCGGGCGGGACGCCGCGAAGAACCGGGCCGAGGCCAGGCGGCTCCTGGCGGAGGCGGGTTACCCGAACGGCTTCAAGGTGGTCCTGAAGAACCGCAACATCAAGCTCCCCTACCAGGACTTCGCGGTATACGTGATCCAGGAATGGCGCAAGATCGGGGTCGAGGCCGAGCATCGGCCCCTCGAGACGGCGGCCTGGTACGCGGATGGACGGGACCAGGGGAACTTCGAGGTGATCGTCTTCCCGACCGGCGCCCCCATCGACGATCCCGACCAGTTGCTCGCTCCGTACATCACGGGGTCCCCTCAGAACTGGGCCCGCTTCTCCAACCCCGGGATCGACGACCTGTACTCACGGCAGGCGCGGACGCTCGACCCGGTGGAGCGCCGGAAGCTCGTCATCGAGCTCCAGAAGATCGTGCTGGAGAACGCGTACCACATGCCGGGTCTCTGGTGGGCGAGGAACGTTGTGCACTGGGCCAAGGTGAAAAACTGGGTGGCGCCGCCGAGTCACTTCACCAACCAGAAGCTCCAGGACGTCTGGCTAGCGGAGGATTGATATGCGACGCCATCGGAGGCTCTTCACCGTCTTCGCGCTCGCTGTCCTGATCGGATTCCTGGTCGTGGCGGTGCCGACCGCAGTCCAGGCTGCGGAGACGCCGCGCCGCGGCGGCGTCCTGCTCGCGGCCATCGCTGCCGACGCGCCGAGCCTCGATCCGCACCAGGAGCAGACCTTCGCCACCATCGAGCTGGTGGCGCCGCTCTACAGCACGCTGCTCCAGATCGACCCGTACAGCTACCCGAAGATCATCGGCGACGTGGCCAGCGAGTGGAAGATCGCGTCCGACGGGCTCAGCTACACGTTCAAGCTCCGGCAGGGGATCCGGTTCCACGACGCCTCGCCGCTGACGGCCACCGACGTCAAGGCCACCTACGACAAGATCGTGTTCCCGCCCGCGGGAGTCCGGAGCATCCGGAAGAACGCCTACAGCGCGATCGCGAGCATCGAGGCCCCGGACCCGGCCACCGTGGTGTTCAAGCTCAAGTTCCCGTCCGCCTCCCTGCTCGGTAACCTGGCCTCGCCGTGGAACGTCATCTATCCAAAGAAGTACCTGGACCGGGACCCGAACTATTTCAAGGCGAACGTTGTCGGCACGGGGCCGTTCAAGCTCAAGAGCTACACGCGCGGCTCGACGTTCGAGGGCGAGCGGAACCCCGACTACTTCGTC
>WNFB01001901.1_pt1 | contig 18026 bp, 14 predicted proteins | sample 5400501 | NCBI WGS metagenome assembly WNFB01 (sample SAMN13153341, study PRJNA577476) | soil metagenome | isolation source: 200 cm saprolite under Douglas fir tree site 2 hole 1 | place: USA:California | collected 2015-04-18 | reverse complement strand
AACACCATCGTGCGCACGCTGCGGTTGGCGGCCGGGGCAGTGGCCTTATGGCTGGTGGCCTTGATCGTGGCCGGCGGCATCATCCCGGCGTTCGTCCAGCAGTTCCAGGTCAAGCCCAACGAGCTCAACCTGGAGCGGTCCTACATCCAGAACAACATCCAGGCCACCCGCTTGGCCTTCAACCTGGACAATATCGACGCCCAGAACTTCAACGTGCAGGATCAGGTGAGCCAGGATGAGGTCCTGCAGGCGCGGACCACCATCAAGAACATCCGCCTGCTGGATTACCGGCCCCTGCAGACCACCTACAACCAGATCCAATCCATCCGCCAGTACTACGACTTCCCGACCATCGCCGTGGACCGCTACGTCATCAACGGCGAGTACCAGCAGGTGATGCTTGGCCCACGCGAGCTGGATACGACACGGCTCACGGCCGCGGCCCAGACCTGGGTGAACCTGCACCTGCAGTACACCCACGGCTACGGCGTGGCCATGAGCCCCGTGGCCGAAGTCACCGCGGAGGGGCTGCCGACCCTCATCGAGCGCGACATCCCGCCACAGGGCCCGCTCAAGATCGACCGCCCGGAGATCTACTACGGCACGCAGACGCGGAACTGGGTCATCGTCGATACCAAGCAGACGGAGTTCGACTACCCTCAGGGCGACCAGAACGTGTTCGCCACTTACCAGGGCAGCCGCGGCGTGGCGCTCGACTCCTTCCTAAAGCGCGCTGCGTTTGCCTGGAAATTCGGTGACCTGAACATCCTGATCACCAACACGCTGCAACCTGAGAGCAAGATCCTGTTCAACCGCCGCATCCAGCAGCGGCTGCAGACCATCGCGCCGTTCCTGACGTACGACCACGACCCGTACGTCGTGGTCGATGGCGGCAAGTTGTACTGGATACAGGACGCCTACACCACCACCGACAAGTACCCCTACAGCCAAAGCATCGAGGGCTTCAACTACATCCGCAACTCCGTCAAGATCGTCATCGACGCGTACGACGGGACGACGACCTACTACGTGGCGGATCCGTCCGATCCGCTGGTGCAGACCTACGAGCGCATCTTCCCGGCGCTGTTCCGGCCGCTGGACCAGATGCCGGCCGGGCTGCGGGCGCACGTCCGCTACCCGCAGGACATGTTCCTGGCGCAGACGGAGATGTACCGCACTTATCACATGACCGACGCGCAGGTGTTCTACAACCGCGAGGACCTGTGGTCGCTGCCGCAAGAGCGTTTCGCGCAGACGGCCGTCGTCGGCCAGGCACGCTCGCTGCAGAATATCGAGCCCTACTACGTGCTGATGCGGCTGCCCGGCGAGACGCGCGACGAGTTCCTGCTGCTGCTGCCGTTCACGCCGGCCAACAAGCCCAACATGATCTCCTGGCTGGTGGCGCGCTCCGATGGCTCCGACTACGGCAAGCTGCTGGTGTACAAGCTGCCGAAGGACAAGCTGATTTACGGTCCGCTGCAGATCGAGTCGCGCATCGACCAGGACACCGCCATCTCCAGTCAGCTGTCGTTGTGGAACCAGCAGGGGTCACAGGTGCTTCGCGGCAACCTGCTGGTTATCCCCGTGGGTGGAGGCTTCCTGTACGTCGAGCCGCTGTATCTGCAGGCCTCGACGAACGCCCTGCCCGAGCTCAAGCGCGTGATCGTGGCCGACGGCAACAAGATCGCCATGACGGAGACGCTGCAGGACTCGCTGAAGCAGATCTTCGCCGGAACGCCGACTACGCCGGGCGGCGTGGTCAGCACGCTGCCGCCGCCGTCCGCGATCCAGCCCTCGGCCGGGGCGTCGGCGGCGCCCTCGGCAGCGCCTGCGCCTTCGACTCGGCCGCCCAGCGCGGCGCCCGCAACCTCGGCTGCGCCACTGCCCAACGTGCCGCCCGAGATCGCCTCGCTCTCGCGCGACGCCAACGACCACTACAACCGCGCCCAGGACGCCTTGAAGGTGGGTGACTTCACGACCTACGGGCAGGAGATCAAGCAAGTCCAGGCTGACCTGCAGCGACTGGCGCAGCTCTCCGGCCAGTAAGCCTGTTTTGTCATTCCGAGCGATAGCGAGGAATCCGCGCGCAAGGGACGGACGCCTCACTTCTATCGGTATGACCGCGTAGCATGCTCTTCCTTCTCGTCGTGGTCGCCGGCATGGCCTCGCTGTCGGTTGAGATGGCCGCCTCGCGGCTGCTGGCGCCGTTCTTCGGCAGCTCGCTCTACAGCTGGGCCATCCTCATCGGCCTCATCCTGCTGTACCTGACGCTCGGCTACTGGCTGGGCGGCAAGCTAGCGGATAGCCGGCCGAGCCGCCGGCCGTTGTTCGCCCTGAACGCCATCGCCGCCCTGGCGGTAGCGCTGGTGGCGGTCCTGGCCACGCCGGTGCTGGATGCTTCGCTGACGGCCACAGAACGCTGGCCCTTTGGCCTGTTCTGGGGCACGATCGCCGGCTGCCTGGCGCTGTTCACCGTGCCCACCATTTTGCTGGGCTGCGTGAGCCCCTACGCCATCCGTCTGAGCCTCGCGCGTGTGTCGGCGGCCGGCAACGCCGCCGGCACGGTCTTCGCCCTCACGACGATAGGCAGCCTCATCGGCACCTTCAGCGCTGTCTTCCTGCTGATCCCCAGCATCGGCACGCGCGCCACGCTGTACGTGTTCGCCGCGACCCTGCTTGTCGCTTCCTTGCTTGGGCTGGTCGTCCCGGCCAAAACCAAGCACCTGGAATGAACCTTGCGGGCGAAAAGCAATCCGCTTGCTGGAGGCTAGAATACGGCTATGCTCCTTGACACGATCGCGTCGCCGCGAGACCTGCGCACCCTCACCGACGAGCAGCTGAATGAGCTAGCAGGCGAGATCCGTCAGGAGATCCTAGGCACCATCCTCGAGATCGGCGGCCATTTCGCGCCGAGCCTCGGCGCTGTCGAGCTGACGATCGCGCTGCACCTTGTTTTCGACACGCCGCAGGACCAGATCATCTGGGACGTGGGCCACCAATGCTACCCCCACAAGATGCTGACCGGCCGCCGGCACCAGCTGAACACCGTCAAGAAATTCGGCGGCATCAGCGGCTTCCCATTGCGCTCGGAGAGCGAGTACGACACGTTTGGCACCGGCCACGCCAGCACGGCCATCTCCGCCGCGCTGGGCATGGCCAAGGCGCGTGACCTCCTGGGCAAGAGCTACAGCGTGGTGGCCGTAGTGGGCGACGGCGCGCTGACGGGAGGCCTGGCCTATGAGGGACTCAACAACGCCGGTACGCTGAAAAGCCCGCTGGTGGTGGTGCTCAATGACAACGGCATGAGCATCTCGCCCAATGTGGGCGCGGTGTCCGCGTACCTGTATCGCATCGCGGCGGACCCGATGTACCTACACACCAAGCGGGACATCGAACGCATGATGCTGCGCCTGCCAATGGGCGAGCGAAGCCTGTCGCTGGCCAAGCGCATTAAGAAGTCGCTCAAGCAGGTGGTGCTGCCAGGCAACATCTGGGAGGAGCTCGGCTTCCTGTACATGGGCCCGATCGATGGCCATGACATCCCGACGCTGCGCTGGAACCTGGAGCGCGCCAAAGATGCCGGCCGGCCGGTGTTCTTGCACGTGCGCAGCGTCAAGGGCAAGGGCTACGAGCCGGCCGAGCAGGATCCCACGACCTACCATGGCGTCAGCGCCGCCAAGAAGCCGCTGCCGGCCGACGCCACGCCCAAACCAGCTGTGCCAACCTACAGTACGGTGTTCGGCAGGACCGCGACGGAGCTGGCCAAAAAGGATCCACGCATCGTGGCCATCACCGCCGCCATGTGCGACAACACCGGGCTCACGGAGTTCGCCCAGGAGTTTCCCGAGCGCTTCTTCGACGTCGGCATTGCCGAGCAGCACGCGGTGTGCTTCGCCGCCGGCCTGGCGACAAAGGGCTTGCGGCCGCTCGTGACGATCTACTCGACGTTCCTGCAGCGCGCCTTCGACCAGGTCATCCACGACGTGACCATCCAGGACCTGCCGATGGTCTTCTGCATCGATCGGGCCGGCCTGGTGGGCGATGACGGGGTGGGCTTCCAGGGCGTGTTCGACGTCGGCTTCCTGCGAATGCTGCCGAACATGTCGGTGCTCATGCCGCGCGACCATCTGGAGCTGCCGCCGATGATCGAGTGGGCCGCGCAGCAGGATCACCCGGTGGCCGTGCGCTATCCGCGCGGCAGCGGCCTGGACGATCCCCTGCCGTTCCTGCAGCCCATCGAGGCCGGCAAGGCCGAGGTCCTGCGCCACGGCTCGGACCTGGCCATCCTTGCCTTTGGCCCTCCCCTCTACTGGTCGCTCGAGGCCGCGGCTAACCTCGAGGCCAATGGCATTCAGGCCACCGTGGTCAACGCCCGCTTCGCCAAGCCGCTGGATATGGACCTCATCCTGGAGCTGGCCGCCCGCACCGGCCGCATCGTCACGGTCGAGGAACATGCCCTCGCGGGCGGCTTCGGCAGCGCCGTCCTGGAGCTCCTAGCGGAGCACAGCCTGACGGGCTCCGTGCGCGTCGAGCGCATCGGCCTGCCCGACCATTTCGTCGAGCACGGCTCCCCGGCTCAGCTCCTGGCCAAGTACGGCGTCACCGTCGAGGCCATCGAAGCCGCGGCCCTCAAGCTGTGCGGCGTGCGTGCCAGCGCCGGCTAGCTAATCGACTCGGGCGGCGGCGAGGGTGTCGGGCTCGCTGGGGAGCGGGCCGGCAAGATGGATGCGGGGCTCGCGGGTGAGCTCGGGCACGAGATCGAACCAGCGCTCGTTGGTCCACTCGGTGTAGAAGCGCACCTCGGCGCCGAGGCCGCGGCGGGTCAGCTCGCGCTGGACGACGTTGCCGCGATGCGGATGCCGGTAGCGGCGCGGGTGGTGCGAGCCGAAGCCGTGGGCATAGTGGGCCAGCTCGTGGGCGATGGTCACGAGACACACCGTGTAAGGCACCCGCGGGTCGCGCAGCAGCCGGTTCACGCCAATGAAGCTGCGGCGGTCCCCGTCCGTCAGGTAGATGACCGCCAGCCGGCGCTTCCAGGGGCGGACATAGCGGATCGAGACCGGGGTGACGTGGTCCACGTCGGCGAACCAGGTGTCCCAAATGTGATCCAGCTGGCCGGCCAGCCAGGCCTGGTCGCGCACAGCGGATGGATCGCCTTCAAACAGGCGCAACTGAACTGGAGACGGTAGCACTGGCGGTTCGTTGCATCGTAAACGGACCTCACGTGAGCGTCAACGTCTTGGGACCGGAGTCCTATGCCGCTGGCGCCCTACAACAGCCGCTTCAGGCGCTCCGTGGGTTGGCGGCCGGGCAGCCGGCCGCGCTTGGCGATGGGCCGGCCGTCGAGCTCCCGCACGTCGCCGGTGAAGTCGATCGGCCGGGCGCCCGAGATGTAGCTACCTACGCCGAAGCCATCGATCGGCGCCTCGCGCTCGCCAAAGCGCCGGATCTTGTCCGGATCGAGGCCGCTGCTGACGAAGATACGAACGTGATTGTGGCCTGCGAGATCGAGCTTCTGGCGCAGCTCGATAATCAGCTCCGGCGTGACTCCGCCGCGCTCCGATGGCGTATCGACGCGCACGCCCCACAGGTGATCGCCGAGGGCATCCGCAACCCGCAGGCTCTCCTCGACTTCGTCTCGGAAAGTGTCGATTAGGACAATGCGGGTGACGTCGGGCTCAATGTGCCGGTCGAAGGCCTGCGCTGCGACGATGGTATCGCCCATGATCAGGATGAGCGCGTGCGGCATGGTGCCGGAGGCGGCCAGGCCGTGCAGCGCAGAGCCGGCCGGCGTCGAGCCCGTGGCGCAGCCGCCCACGATGGCGGCGTAGTCCATCACGTCGGCCACTTTGGGATGAACGTGGCGGGCGCCGAAGCTGATCACCGGAATTCCGCCGGCTGCCTCAACGCAGCGCCGGGCCGCGCTGGCCCAGGCGCTGCTGCTGGCCAAGATGCCCAGGATGGCGGTTTCGTACAAGCCAAAGCTCTGATAGCGGCCGATGATCCGCATGGCCGTCTTTTTGGCCTCGAACTCGTCGCCTTCCTCCAGGGACCACAGCTCGCCCTCGAACTTGGCCTCCTGCAGCAGCTGGCACACCTCTCTTGCGCCGCACAGGATGCCGCCGTCGCGCGGAAAGATCTCTATGACCACGTTGGGATTGAGGCCCTCGGCCCTCAGTATCTTATCGGTGCGGCGGAAGTACACGTCCGCCGTATCGCCGCTGACGACGGACGCTGGGATGTCGAAGTGAGGTTCGCTCATGGGCACCAGATGACTTGCTCGCCAGCCAAGGCCTGCAGCGCCAGCGCGGCGTTGCCGTCGCGGACCGCGATCTCCACCTCGCAGTCGCTGCCCAGCAGAGCCAGCAGCTCGCCCGGCGCGGCCTCGCCATACGTGGCGCGCAGCGGCAGCTCGCGCTCGCGAAACCGCACAGCGCCGCTGCTCACGCCGGTGATGTTGGTGATCAAGTTGCCGAAGCGATCAATGTATACGATCTCGCCCACGATTGTCCCATCCGGCAGCGTACGGGGCAGCGGCGGATCGAGACGGATGGGATCGGTTAGCGGCGGTCCGAAGCGCTCGAGCGGGACGCCCAGCGCCAGGTGAGCCGCGGCGGGAGCGAAGACGTCGCGGCCATGGAAGGTGGCCGAGACGTTTGGAAGCCGGAATTCGGGTGCGGTGAGCTCCACCGCCTGGCCGTCGAGCCAGGGCGTGAACAGGCCATTGTCGGGACCGACGAAGTAGCGCTCGGCGCGGTGCACGGCCATCGGCCGGCGGCTGGTGCCGACGCCGGGATCGACCACTGCCAGGAAGATCGACCCTGCCGGGAAGTAGGGCACGCTGGCGCGCAGCAGGCGCTGCCCCGCCAGGATGGACTGCGGTGGGACCGCGTGGCTGACGTCGACGACCAGCGCCTCGGGCGCAATGCCGGCGATGACGGCTCTCAGAACGCCGACGTAGTGGTCCTGCAAGCCGAAGTCAGTAAGCAGACCGATGACCGGCTTTGTCATTCCGAGCGGAGCGAGGAATCCGCGCCAGCGGCTATGGATGCCTCACTGCGTTCGGCATGACAAAAAGACTTACGCGGGCGCGCCGCCTAGCTGGGGGCGTGGCGGCCGCTCGGGCTTGGCGGGCGGCGCGGGTTCGGCGTCGGCTGCGCTAGCGGCGATGCCGGTGTCGGCCGCCGGCTCCTCCGGGGCGGCTGGCGTTTCGTCCACCACCTCGGGCGCGGTGCCATCGCCATTGAACAGATCCTCGAACAGCTGGCCCTCGACGGTCTCGTCCTTGATCAGCCGCTCGGCGATGCGGATGAGCTTCTCCTTGTTGTGAGTCAGGATCTCGCGGGCCACGTCGTGTGCATGCTCGACGATGCGCCGGACCTCCTGATCGATCTCATGCGCCGTCACATCGGAGTAATTGCGCTGCTCGCCGATCTCGCGGCCCAGGAAGATCATCTCCTCCTTGTGGCCCAGGGCAATCGGTCCGATCTTCGGGCTCATGCCGTATTCGGTGACCATGCGCCGGGCGATGTGCGTGGCCCGCTCGATATCGTTGGAGGGACCCGTGGTGCTCTCGCCGTAGATGAGCACCTCGGACGTATGGCCGCCCAGCAGAGAGGCCAGGTTGTCCTCGAACTGGCTCTTGGTCCACAAGTAGCGGTCCTCAACGGGCAGGAAGCGGGTGTAGCCACCCATCATGCCGCGGGCGACGATGCTCAGCTTGTGCACGGGGTCGCAGTTGGGCAGCAAGCGGGCGACCAGCGCATGGCCAACCTCGTGATAGGCCGTGATGGCCTTCTCTTTCTCAGAGATGATGCGGCTCTTGCGCTCGGGCCCGGCCACGACGCGATCGATGGCCTCTTCCATCTCGGGCATGAAGATGGCCTTCTTGTTGCGCCGCGCGGCCAGGATGGCGGCCTCGTTCACGAGGTTCGAGAGATCGGCCCCCGAGAACCCAGGCGTCTGCTTGGCCAGCGTCTCCAAGCTGACGGTCTTGTCCAGCGGCTTGCCCTTGGCGTGGACCTCGAGGATGGCCAGCCGGCCTTTGATGTCTGGCCGATCGAGCACAACCTGGCGATCGAAGCGGCCCGGCCGCAGCAGCGCCGGATCGAGCACGTCGGGCCGGTTGGTGGCGGCGATGACGATCACGTTGGTGTTGGTGTCGAAGCCGTCCATCTCGACCAGGATCTGGTTCAGCGTCTGCTCACGCTCATCGTGGCTGCCACCCAGGCCGGCGCCGCGCTGGCGGCCGACGGCGTCGATCTCGTCCACGAACACGATGCACGGCGAGTTGCGCTTGGCCTGATCGAACAGGTCGCGCACGCGCGAGGCGCCCACGCCGACGAACATCTCGACGAACTCGGAGCCGGAGATGCTGAAGAAGGGCACGCCAGCCTCACCGGCGACCGCGCGCGACAGCAGCGTCTTGCCGGTGCCCGGCGGGCCGACCAGCAGCACGCCGCGCGGGATGCGCGCGCCAAGGGCGGCGAATTTATCGGGGTACTTGAGGAACTCGACCACCTCGGCCAGCTCCTGCTTGGCCTCATCCACGCCGGCCACGTCCACGAACGTCACCGTGGGCTTGTTGCCCAGGAACATGCGCGCCCGGCTCTTACCGAAGCTCAGCGCCTGGTTGTTCGTGCCCTGCGCCTGACGCATCATGAACAGCAGCAGGCCGCCAAAGATAATCAGCGGCAGGAAGGAACCGAGCAGGCCCAGCCAGTTGCCCCACTGGCTCGGCGCCTGGTACTCCAGCGACACCTGCGTGTCCTGGACGCCGCGATCGCGCAGCTGCTGCAGCACGTCAGTGCGTTCGCCGATCCAAGCCGTCTTGGTGCCTTCGGGCGACTTGACCGTCACCTTATTGGCGTTGATGACCACTGCGTCCTTGTTGCCGTTTTTAGCGTCGTTGACCACGGTCTGGTACAGGTCCGTCAGCGCAACGGGCTTCTCTTTGCCTGGCTGCTGAAAGATCGTGAAGAAGACCGCCAGGATGGCGACCATGATGATCAGGTAGACGAAGCTATTGCGGAGCCATTTGGTGTCCATTAGTTACTCGCTGCGTGCACTAGAACCGCTGGTACGGGACCGTGGAGGCAGTATATCACTCACACTCTTGCTGATTGCTAGCTTGTGAGCACGCGGCGCCTAGGACGAAACGGCTATCGAATCACTCCGGCTCGAAGCGCAGCCGGATGGCGCGAGTGGTGGCGGGTGTCACCTTGAAGCGGTCGTCAATCCGCATGCCAGCAACCCATACGATCGCGTCGCCGCTGGTCACGATGGGGACGCGATCGCGCCGCTCGCGCCGGACACGCTCATCGACAAAGAAGTCCTGCAGCTTCTTGGGTGAGCTCATGCCCAGCGGCACAAAGCGGTCGCCCCGCCGCCGGTTCCGGACGTGCAAGCCGTCCTCGATCCGGGCCGCGTCGACGTACTCGGTGCTGCCTCCGCCTTTCTGCGGGGCACTGAGCTCAGCGTTAAGCCGTCCCACGCCCGGGATGCGCACTTCGCCGGGCACCGGCAGATGGAGGTCGAAGGCTTCAGTCGGGACGGGTGTGCCCGGCGGCGACAGCCGCCACCCACCTTTGAGAATGATGGCCTTGCCGGCCCGCGCCGCGCCGATCTGGCGCGCGGACAGGCCCAGGCGTCGCAGCACCTCGGCATCGAGGTCCTGCCGGCGCTCCGCTAGCAGCTGCGCCTCGCGCAGCAGCACCTGCTTGATGCCGGGGTTCAGGCTCTCCAGCAGCGGCAGCAGCTCATGCCGCACGCGGTTGCGCAGGAAGGTCGGGTCGCGATTGCTGGCGTCCTCGCGCCAGACTTGGCCCTGCCTCCTCAGATGGGCTTCGACGTCCTTTCGCCACAGGCCCAGCATCGGCCGGCACCGCAGGCCATCTTTGGGTCGCATGCCGCTCAGGCCGGCCACGCCGGCACCCCGGATCAGGCGCAGCAGGAAGGTCTCGGTTTGATCGTCGGCAGTATGGCCCAGGAAGATCGCGCTAGCGCCCTCGCGCTCAGCAGTCTGGCGCAGGAACGCGTGCCGCACTTCCCGCGCGGCCGCCTCCAGCGACAGCTTGCGATCTCGCCGATGGGCCGCCACGTCGCGCTTGTCCACAACGCACGGCAGGCTCAGACCGGCGCACAGCGAGCGCACGAACTCGGCGTCCGCGGCCGACTCCGGCCGCAGCCCGTGATCGAGGTGGGCGACCACCAGCCGGCAGCCGATCTCGTTCAGCGCCAGCAGCAGCGCAACCGAGTCGGCGCCGCCCGATACGGCCACCAGGCCAACCTGCTCCGGCGCCAGCATGTCGTGTTGCTGGAGCTGCCTCTTCACCGCGAGGGAAAGGCTTCTCGCCATACCCCGTATTGTTCCTCGCCCACCGCAGTGGGAGAAGGAGGAACATTAAGATCGATGGGTGCCCCGGACCGACGTGCTGTTCGTCCGCCATGCGGACGTGACCAACCCCGATAACGTGTTCTATGCCCGGCTGCCGAGCTTCACGTTGAGCGAGCAGGGTGAAAAGGACGCCGAGGCCACCGCCCAGGCGCTGGCCGAGGAGCCCCTTGCCGCCATCTACACCAGCCCCATGCTGCGCGCGAAGCAAACGGCGCAAGTCATCGCCCGCCACCATCCGGGCATCCCGCTGCGCGAGAGCCGCCGGTTGATCGAGATCCGAACGCACTTCCAGGGGCAGCACTGGGCCAAGATGCCACGCCACCCCAATTTCTATGACGCGCACGCCGGCGATGAGACGGTACAGCAGGTGTTTCTACGCATGCAGCGGCTGATGTTCGAGCTGCTGAGGCGCTATCCCGGCCGCAGCGTGCTGTGCGTGAGCCACGGCGATCCCATCAAGATCCTGCGCATGGGTTACCTCGGCCGGCCCCTTACCAAGGAGTCCGCCTGGGAGCCCGACCCGGCCAAGGGATCGATCGTGCGCTTCAGCTGGCAGGACGCCGCGGACGAGCCGGAGATCACCTATTTCGAGCCGCACACCGGCCGCTACCTGGTGGGCTACTGGGAGCGCATCGGCTATCTGACCGAGCTGCCGGAGGGCGCCATGAAGCCTTCGAAGCTGGAGGGCCAGCCGGTGCTGATGGCCAGGGTGGACGGCGAGGTGTTCGTGATGGCCAACCACTGCGGCCACATGCGCACCCTGCTCCACCAGGGCACGCTCGAGGGCAAGACCGTCACCTGCGCGCTGCACGGCTCGCAGTACGACGTGGAGACGGGCAAGGTCTTGCGCGAGGCGCAGCTCAAGCGGCCGCTGCGATCCCGGCTCGATGGCCAGCCCCTGGAGAAGCTGACCACCCAGCCGCGGCGCACGTTCGACGTCCGGTTGGAAGGCGACGCCATCTTCGCGCGGGTTAGGTAGGCGAGCCTAGGCCGCCTCCGCTTCCGCCGCCAAGCCCATGGGCAGGGCGTGCGGCGAGACGGCCGACGTCGGCACTGCCAGTTTGACGGGCGAGCTGAGCCAGTAGGCTCCGCCGACGAAGATGGCGCCGCCGACGATGTTGCCCAGCGTAACCGGCACCAGGTTCTGGACGTAGCCCAGCCAGGACACCGTCTCGGCATGCTGCTGGAACAGGGCGACCGCGAGCAGCGTCATGTTGGCAATACTGTGCTCAAAACCAGCCCCTATGAAGGCGAACAGGCACCAGAAGATGAGCACCAGCTTGGCCACGTCACTCTTGGTCCGCATGGAGCACCAGACGGCCAGACAGACCAGCCAGTTGGCCAGGATGCCGCGGGCGAAGGCCGCGCCGAAATCCAGGTGCATCTTGGCTGCCGCGGTGGTCTCGATGAAGGCCCGCTGCGGGTCGGCGCCGAGCGCCCCGGATTGGGCCAGCAGCCAGGCCAGGCCGATGGATCCCAGCAGGTTACCGGCGTAGGACCACAGCCATACCGAACCAAGCTGTCTCCAGCTCGATTTTCCGGTGAGCGCACCGATGGTCAGCACCAGCGCGTTGCCGGTGAACAGCTCGGAGCCGGCGAAGATAACCAGCGTCAGGGCAACGCCAAACGATGCGCCCATCGCCAGCTTCAGGAATGGCGACCCGGCTTTCGAAAGCGGTGCCCCGATAGCGAAGATGAGGGCGATGCCAAGGCCGACGTACGCTCCGGCTAGGGCCGACATCAGGATGTAGCGCAGCGGGGCGCTGGCTAGGCTGGCGTATTTCTTCTCGGCTACCGCACTGATGCTTTCTAGAGTTTCCTGGTACATGTTGGTGCTCCTTGGATTTGATGTGGCTCAGGCAGCCGCTTGGTTGGCGGCGCCTCGTTCGAGGGCAATCTGCCGCGCGGCTTGGACCAGGTCGTGGCCGGATTCGTGGGCCTCCACCAGCCGCTCGACGACGTCCGCGATCTCGGTGGCTGGGATGCCGTTCAGAAGTTCGGCGGCCGGCCGAGCCGCGCGACCGCCGCGCCCACCGGCAAACACCTGGTAGACCTCGATCACCTCATTACCGACGCGCGCTTTGCCGCCCTGCAGCCCGATGTCGGCGACCTGGTGGTTGCCGCAGCCGGCAGGACAGCCCGACCAATTGATGGCGATCGGCCGCTCCAGGAGATGCATCTCTTCCAGCCGGCGCGCAACCTTGAGCGCGTGCCGCTTGGTGTCAGTCAGCGCCAGGTCGCACAGGCCAGCGCCGGTGCAGCTCACCGTGCCCCGCAGCGGCAAGGACGGGTCGGGCCGGAGCTGTTGCAGCAGGGGCTCGGCCAGCAGCTCCGCCAGCCGCTTGTCCGGCACGTGGGTCAGGATCAGGTTCTGGCCAGGCGTGAGCCGGGCCTCGCCGGCGCCGTAACAGTCCGCCAGGTCGGCCGTGGCCAGGGTTTGGTCGGAGGTCAGCCGGCCCACCGGCACCGCCAGCCCAACGCTGTACTTGCCGAGCTCCTTCTGCGGCTCGACGCCAACGTGATCGCCCTGGCGCAGCCAGCGCGCGTCGGCGCCAGCCTCGGGCAGCGGCCGGCCGAGCCGCTCTTCGAGCGCCTCGCGGAAGCGCTCCATGCCCCAGTCCTCCAACAGGAACGACAGCCGCGCCTGAGAGCGTGATTCGCGCGGCCCGTAGTCGCGGAAAATCTCGACGATCCGGCAGCACACCTCGGCTGCTTCGTCCAAATGGGCAAACGCATTGACCGGTTGCGCTGGCGTGAAGCCACCGGAGCCCATCTTGCCGCCGACGAGGACATTGCAACCGTACACCGGTAGGCCGTCCCCACCGAGCTTCTCGGCTGGAACGAGAGCGATGTCCTGGGACTCCAACGCCACGCAGTTGCTGGGGCAGCCGGTGATGGCCACGTTGAACTTGCGCGGCAGGTTGGTGAACTCGGGATTGCCAACGAAGGCCGCGGTGAACGCTCGGACCGCGGGCGAGGCATCGAACAGCTCATGCGGGGTGATGCCCGCCAATGGGCAGCCCATCACGTTGCGGATGTTGTCCATACCCGTCTGGCGGCTGTCGAGTCCAACCGCGTTTAGCCGCGAGAAGATTTCGGGCACGTGCTCGATCCGGAACCAGCGCACCTGAATTTGCTGGCGGGTGGTGATGTCCAGCTCAGAGCGGCCGAAGTCACTGGCGATGCCGGCAATGGCCCGCAGCTGAGCGGCGCTGGCGATGCCATTCGGAATGCGAATGCGCAGCATGAAATAGCCAGGGGTGTGTTTACGAAAGAACAGCCCATACCACTTCATCCGGGCCTTGTCGTCATCGCTGATGGCCTCCCAGCCCTCACGCGCATAGCGCAGGATGTCGGGCCAGACGTCAAGCCCATCCTTGGTGGCTTTGATCTCTTCAAACTTGTTCATGGCGTGCTGACACTCCTGAACTGGGGTCTTGGAGTGGCACCGTCGCGTGTGCCGCAGGGTGGCAGCCTTGCCATGTCCGGCCGCATGGTGCGGCCCTTGAATTGGTCTTAGGCTAAACGCACAAACGCCATCTGGCATCGGGCAAAGTACCCGAAATCAACTCGGCGGCATTGGGCACTTTGCACCTTACCGACTTCCAAACGAGCCAGTACGTTGGAATAGTCATGGCTCCCACGGCGCTGAAGCGCCTCATCCTCGTCGCAGGGGACGATTCCCTCCGGGCTGAGCTGCGCGCGCTGCTCAGAGAGGGCGGCTACCAGGTGATCGGCGAGACAGGCGACGGCGTCAGCGCGGTGAACATGGCGCGAGCGTTGAGGCCAGATCTGGCGCTCGTGGACGTCGAGTTGCGAGGCATGGACGGCATCTCCGCGGCTGAGGCTATCAGTCGCCAGCGGAGCGCGCCAGTGCTGCTGCTAACCCAAGAACCGCGCCAGCAGCAGGTCCAGCGCGCGGTGCAGGCGGGCGTCTTCGGCTGTGTGTTGAAGCCCGTCAGCGCGATGAAGCTCATCACGGCCATGGAGATCGCCCGACAGCTGGCCACCCTGGCTCGCACGACCCGGAGAGCCGCCGACGATCTGCGTGACGAGATCACGACGCAGAAGCTGCTCGAACGGGCTAAGGCCATCCTCGCGGACGAGCTTGGGCTGACCGACGCAGCAGCGCTGGAACGGATCAACCAGCTGGCAGAGCGCTCCGGCAAGACTGTCCGCCAGGTCGCGAACGGGGTCATCATCTCGACCCAGGCCCAGCAAAAAGGGGCGAATCACTAGCATAGTTTTAGCAGTCTGTCAAGAGGAGTGCTAAAGGAGCCGATGTATGCTGTGTCGCATGCCCAAAATTGCTGTTCTCCCGGGCGACGGCATTGGCCCCGAAGTGTGCCGCGAAGCGGTCAACGTGCTTCGCGTCGCGGGCGGCAAATTTGACGTGCCGCTGGAGTTCCAGGACGCCATCATCGGCGGCGCCGCTATCGATCGCTATGGCGTTGCCATGCGCGATGAGGACTTCGCTATGTGCGAGAAGTGCGACGCCATCCTACTGGGCGCGGTAGGCGGCCCCAAATGGGACGATCCCGAGGCCAAGGCGCGGCCCGAGCAGGCGCTGTTCAAGCTGCGCTACGGTTTCAAGCTGTACGCCAACCTGCGGCCGGTCAAGGTCAACCCGGCGCTCATCACCTCCTCACCCATCCGCGAAGAGGTGCTGCGGGGCACGGACCTGCTGGTGGTGCGCGAGCTCACCGGCGGGCTGTACTTCGGCAAGCCCAGCAAGGTCTGGAAGGCGCCGAACGGCGTGTTGCGGGGCGTGGACACCATGGCCTACTCGCAGCCCGAGATCGAGCGCATCGCCGTCACCGGCTTTGAGCTGGCCCGCGGCCGCCGCAAGAAGCTCACCTCGGTCGACAAGGCCAACGTGCTGTCCACCTCCCGCTTGTGGCGGCAGACGGTGACTACGGTCGCCAAGCGTTACCCGGACGTCGAAGTGGGCCACATGCTGGTGGACAACTGCTCGATGCAGCTCATCCGTGAGCCGCGCCAGTTCGACGTCATCGTCACCGAGAACATGTTTGGCGACATCCTCACCGACGAGGCCTCGCAGCTCACCGGCTCGATGGGCCTGCTGCCGTCGGCCAGCCTCGGCAAGGGCAAGTTTGGGCTGTACGAGCCCATCCACGGGACCGCCCCCGACATCGCGGGCAAAGGCGTCGCCAATCCGCTGGCAACGATCCTGAGCTCAGCCATGATGCTGCGGCTGTCGCTCGATCAGCCGCGGGCGGCCGACGCCATCGAGGGCGCGGTGCAGCGCGTGCTGGACAAAGGCCATCGCACGGTCGACCTGGGCGGCAAGACCTCCACCACCGACATGGGCGAGCTGGTGGCGAAGGAACTAAGCGCCAGCTGAGACCAGGCCGTGATGGATGGCGTAGGCCACGGCCGAGGTGCGGGTGGAGATGTCGAGCTTGTCGTAGATGTGCTCGAGGTGATGTTCGACGGTCTTGTTGCTGATCACCAGGGCGCCGGCGATCTGGCGATTGCTGAGGCCGTGGGCGAGCAGATTAAGCACCTCTATCTCGCGATCGGTGAGCTTGTCCGAGGACGCCGGCCGGCGCAGCGGCTTGGGCGCGGGCGAGCCCACGGCGATCTGCTCCAGCGCCTCGCAGCAGACGGGGTCGAGCTGATTGCCTGAGAGGGAGCGGAAGCGAGCAAGTTGATCTTCGGCCTGGATGGCGTCTTCCTCCGTCAGGTTGGTCCAAGCCTCCGCCGCGGCAATGATCCGGCCGATCAGCGGGATTGACTCGCCGGCCAGCCGCCGGTGATATCCCTGGCCGTTGAACCACTCGTGGTCTGAGGAGGCCTCGAGAGCCAAACTCTGGAGCGGTGCCACCCGCTCCAGCACACGCCCGGTGTAGTAGGCGTGTAGCCGCAGTTGCTCTTGCTCCGCGGTGCTCAAGCGGTCCTGCTTGGCGGCGACGCCGACCGGCACCGCGACCATGCCCAGATCGTGCAGTAGGGCGGCGCGGCGCGTCCGTCGCTGCTCAGCCTGGCTGAGCCCCAGCCGTCCCGCCAGCGCCACCGCCTGCTCCGCCACTTCGGTCGAGTGGTTCCAGCGCGGAGTGGATCTGAAGTCCACAAAATCCGCCAGCGCCTCACAAACGGCGTCGAGCTGCTCCTCCGTCCTCACCTCTGCCGAGGTCGACGGGCGCATGGCGAGTACGGTCTCCTGGCGCGTGTCCTTCTCGAGTGGTTCCCAGAATTCATCCTGCTGCGCCAGTTCGAGAAAGGCGGCGACCACGTCAGGATCGAATCGGCCGCCGGCGCCCTTGCGCGCCTGCTCGAGCGCGCACGCCCGGCCCTCGAAGCCATGGCAGGCCTCCGTGACGCGCGCGACGCTGAGCACGCGGGCGGCTGCCGGGATCTGGTCACCGGGCAGGCTATAGGCCACGCCTCGGCCGTCCGAGCGTTCGCCCTGCAAACGGACCGCACGCTGGACGTGCTCGCCGAAACCGAGCCGCCGGGCGAACATCTCACCAACTTCAGAATGGGTGGCGCGAGTCTCGCGCATGACGGCGCCGCACTGCAGCATCATCGGCAGCAGCTTGGCCAGGCGAAGAGCCAGCCGCTTGTCCTTGGGGATGCCCCGCGACATCCAGGCCATCAGCTCGCCCACTCGCCGCTCGTCCGGAATCATAAACAGCGCCAGCGGCACCACCTCGTCGTTCGGAAAGAAGGCGTCGAAGATGATTGAGCAGGCGGTGCAGCCGGCATCCTTGATCAGCGCGCCGTAGTAGATGGCTTCGCGATCTTCCTCAGGCAGGCCAAGCGCGCCGGCAATGCGCAAGCCGATGTAGGCGCTGCCGATGCCGTGCTCCATGCGGCCGCCGAGCGCCAGCCCGCTGGCAAACGACAGCGCGCACAGCAGCTCCGCCAGGCTCGAATCGGTTCGGCGCTCAGGCGGCGGGGTACCGGAAAGATGGGTGAACTCCCCGATGTGCTCCCCGGCCATGGCCTCTATTGTGTAGCACGCCGAAGCGGCCGCTTCAGACGTACCGAAAGCGAGGAACCTGCATGGCGAAATACCTGCTCATCGAATCACGTGATCCGTTCGAATACGGCGACCCGGCGCAGTTCGCCGACTTGGCGCTCGACTTGGCCGGCGCCGGCAACGACGTCACCTTCTTTCTCATCCAGAACGGGGTGCTGGTGACCCGCCGAGGCGCCAAGGCCGACAGCCTGCGCAAGCTCGGCGCCAGCGGGAAGGTGAGCGTCCTGGCGGACGAGTTCTCGCTGCGCGAGCGCGGCATCTGGCGCGACAAGCTCGCCAGCGGCGTCACCACGGCCAGCATGGACCAGCTGATGGATTTGCTCATGACCGACGGCTGCAAAGCCGTGTGGCACTAGGAGGAGAACCATGGCTACTGGCAAAACACTCACCATCTCCGTGATGGACCCGCCCTACGAGAGCGCCACCACGACCACCGTGCTGCGCCTCGCCGACGCCGCGCTGCGCAAGGGCCACAACGTCAACGTGTTCGCCTACGAGGGCGCGGTGGCGCTGCCCCTCAGGACCCAGGTGCCGCATCCAAACCCGATAAAAGGCACGACCGCCGAGGAGCAGCACCATCCCATCACGAGTGCCTTCATCAGCGCGCTATTCGAGGCGGCCGCG
>WNFB01001900.1_pt1 | contig 18028 bp, 18 predicted proteins | sample 5400501 | NCBI WGS metagenome assembly WNFB01 (sample SAMN13153341, study PRJNA577476) | soil metagenome | isolation source: 200 cm saprolite under Douglas fir tree site 2 hole 1 | place: USA:California | collected 2015-04-18 | reverse complement strand
TCTGTCTTATCAGGAGTATGTGGAACTCATGCAGCGCGAAGCCTCCACGCGAACCTCGTTTGCTTGCTCTAGGGAGGTGGAAAGTCCGCCCCGATTGAGCGTCCACCCCCTCACACGATGTGGGGAAACCGCACCCCTTTACGAGGTAGGGAAGTCATACAGGATGTGCAACGAGGTCATAGCAAGTAGCAAAGCAAGCTCCTTCTCAATCGTCTGCTTCCCTTTGCTTCCGCTTGTATGGCTCTCTTCTAACTGCACGTTCCGCTCGGCCCAAGCAATGACGAACTGATTTCATTCGGGCTATGCACGATCACTCCCCCCGGCTCCGGGTACGTGTGATCGGCGGGGAGATTGCCCGACCACAGAAACGAGGAGCTTGCTGTCGTCTGGCCAGGAGCGACCGTGATGCTCGCCATGTTGGAGCTCCGCCCGTTATTGACCGTGTATTCAAATTGAATGGTACCCCCAGGACCGTTGGGGGCCAGGTGGAACATCGCCGTATAGGTGACGGTGAGGAAAGCCCCGCAGCTCTTGCCAGCGATGCTGGTCGGGTTGACCGTCATCGAGACAGTGGTCACCTGGAAAGTCCCCGGCTCCACGCAGGCCCCGCTCGGCTTCACCGAAGGCGAGATGACGTTATTGGGGCTCGTGACCATGACAATCGCCGTTCCTGGATAGGTGTGGTCGGGATAGAGGGTGCCAGAGCTGACGAACGTAAACGTCTTGCTGGTCTCGTCGGCACCGGCCGTCACCGTGCCGGTGGTCTGCGAGCGCCCATTGTTGAGAGTATAGGCGAACTGAATGGTGCCACCAGCGGTGTGTGCCGGGATATGGAAGATCGCGGTATAGGTGAAGCTGGCGAGGCTCCCACAGGTTTTGCCCGCGATGCTCGTGGGATTGACCGAGAGATCGACGCTCGTCACGGTAAAGGGCACTGGTGTCGGCATGGGAGTACTCCCATCGGTTTCGGCAGTGCTACAGGCTGACAGCGTCAAGAAGAGGAGGCAAAAGGACAGGAGCGCCGAACAGAGAGAGCCCCCCTTGATGGGTGACCACAGACGCTTGTGTACGGGATGCTGCAACATCGTCTTTTCTCCTAATTGATGTTTAGACTACCTAAGTTTCGCCCAAACTAGTGACAGTGTATTGCCACAAGAAAGGACCTTGTAAAAAGAACAATGATGGCCTCTATCTCTCGTAGAATGTTCATCAAGCGAGAGGAGAACCATCATCATGAACGAGTGTAGCACGAATCAGACGCAACATTTTACAGGCTGTGCTTCTTTGGCAGCCATTGGAGTGAAATTGAGTCAACGAGGGTCTCTTTGGCCCGATCCGCACCACTGTGCAGATTCGGCAGAAAACCATCAAGCATACGCCTGCTGACAAGCTCTATGACGCCTTTATCAGCCTGTTGGCCGGAGCCCACGGGCTGGTGGAAATCAATACCCGCCTGCGAACTGACCCAGGAAGGCCGCGGGCCTTTGGACGCTCGGCCTGCGCCGAACAGTCGGTGGTGTAAGAAACCGATGTCAGCCTGCACCGCAGAAAATGTGACGCAACTGCAGCAAGCGCTGGATGAGATCTATCGCCAGCACAGCCATGGGGTAGCCCACGCCTTCGCCAGTTCTACTGATGCCGGGGGACGACGACCCGCAACGCAAACCGTGGCGCGGTCGCCGGAGGGCTTGGTCGGACGCACCGTCTAGTCAGCCGTGTCTCGCTGCTGCCTCGGCGAGCAGCTCGCCGAGCCGGTCGGGAGTCGACACCATCGGCCAGTGACCGGTGTCGATCGTGCGGAAGGTCCAGTTCGGCTCCTTGTGCATCGCCGCGACATCGTCCGAGACCCAGTGGCCCCCCATCGTGCACGCGATGTAGGTCGCCCGCTGCTCCGCCAGCGGCCGGTTCAGGACGGCCGGTTCGGAGATCGTGCGCCCCGGATGCCCAAGAAAACGCTCCAGTAGCCACTGTGTCTGCTCAGTGGACAGACCATTGCCGTCAAGGGCCGTAAGGTCCGGAGCCGGCCAGCGACCCTGATTTTCGGCGATCTGGCGGAGCTCGTCCTCACGCTGGCGCTCGTCTAAGGTGTCGAGCATCGACTTGCCGTAATTGCCAAAATTAAACGGAAAACTCGGTCACTTTTTCTGGTGTGAAGCGCAGAGCAACACGAGACTGTTGTACGAAGGCCGCAATATATTGCTGTCTTGTGGCTTCATCTTGAATATAGCGTTCCACCAGGTGCTGGATATCCTGGCGGACAATTGTCTGGTCTTGGCTTATTGTCACGGTGCCATAGAGGCTGACATAGCGATTCCCATCTTCAACACAGATCGCGATGCGGGGATCACGACGAAGATTCTTCACTTTCTGGAGGTGGCCCGGCGTACTCATGACGATCGTTCCTTCATTTTCAAGCAAATACCACATTGTGGTCAATTGTGAACTCCCATCTGTGTTAAGAGTACTTAACACAGCAAAATGTTCTTCGCGGAGCAACTTCTTTGCCCAATCAGAAAGTATGCTTGTCATAGGTACATCTGCCTTTCAGGTTGTAAATTGCACAATTCCACAAAGTATTCTTTCAGAGGTGGCAAAAGGTGGAAATGACCGAACCCTCAACCCCAAACTCTGCTAAGGTACTGGACAGGTCGAGATCTCTTCAATTACTTAGCTGTAACGCTTGCAGAGGAACGAGCGAGAGCGTCGAGGGGTACGAGCTTCAGAGCGTGGAACGGCGTGGCGACGGCATCGGTAATGATCGCCCGGATGGGAAAGGACACGTTGTCGGGCAGTCGCACCAGATTCTTCACCGGAACGCGCACATAGTGAGCGAGAGCTCCCTGCACCTGAATGCCAATCACGCGCCGCTTCTCACAGATTTCGGCCTGTGCATGCAAGCAGGTTGGGCAGATAGCGCAGAACAAGAGTGGCAGCACGCTAGACCCTTCGCTGCGCTCAGGGTGACAATTGGGGGCGCTGCTCAGCATCTGAATATGGAGAAGCCGCAGACCCTTCGCTGCGCTCAGGGTGACAAGCGGATTGTGCTGGATTTCCTGGGTGCAGTGAATCAATAAATCAGGAGAGCAAATCTTCTCCTAGCCGACAGGCCAGGTCAATGGCCTGTTCTAGAGTGAGCGCCCGGCCTGCGGCTAATGCTGCTTCCCAACTTTGTTCGTCCACCCGCGAACGAATTTGCTGGTGTACCATTTGCACAAGCGGATTGTCTTTTGTCCAGGGAGTCAAACCGATTGTCTCCTGCAAGCTTTCGGCTGCGCCTGCCAGTTGCGCCGAATGGATGCTCGCCGTAACTGGGTCTGGCTCCCCATTCATGCCAAACGCAATGCTTAACAAACCCATGCCCGTCGTCATGTGTTGTTTATGGTCAAGCTCGTAGCACAGCTTCAAACTCTTTAGCAGGCAGTCAATGGCCATTGTGCAGTTGCCTTCGAGCAGCGACATACCACCCTGATCTTTCAACAGATCAGCGGCAGAGCTTTTGTCACCCAACTGCTCAAATAGCTCTCTGCTTTGTGTATACAAGGACCGCATTTGCTCAAAGTCACCGATGAATCCTACCGCCGCAGCCTGGTGAAGGAGCAATTGGGCGCGCATCCAGGTATCGTCGATTGTCGAGAGGTGCTCGAGGCCCTCCTGGTATGCACGCTTTGCCGTTTCATACTCGCCCATGGCATGAGCAGCCCAGCCCCGGTGAAGCATCGTGCTCGCTAACCTGATCGGGTCATCAAGTTGCCGCCCGAGCGCGATACTCTCTTCAGCCAGTGCTACCGCCTGGGTCTGATCATTTTGCAAACACATCAGGCGGGAGGCCTCACTCAATGCTTTTGCTCGCGCAGCAAGCACCGTCTCCCCGACGTGATCCTCAAGCGGCCTTCTGCGAAGGTGCTCGATAAATCGGCACTCTACAGAGAGGGCTGCTCCCAGCCAGAGACGCGCTTCCGTCAGGTTGCCCTGCCACTCCCAGTAGTGCCTGAGAGCCGAAGCCAGGCGCAGGCACAGTTCGACGGCAAGCAATCCTGCAGCGGGATCCCTTTTCGAGGATAGTGTCCTGCTTCCGGCAACTTTTGGGTGGGGGCAAGCCCCGCGGACGCGAAGTAATTGAAACGCGCTTCGCTGAGGGTCCCTACGCGATTCGATTGATGCCTGCTCGAGGAAGGGAAAGGAGGGTATGCTCATGCCAGCCCTGGCTTGCTGCAGCGACCATGCCAGGGCTGCTCGGAAATTTTCGCGGTCGGCGGTGAGTTTCGCCAGCCACACGAGTTGCTGTGGGCCTCTCAAGCCGCTCTCGGCCACTTCCGCTTCCCTGAGGTAATAGCAGGCATGCCAGTCCCGTAGCCGCTCAAATTCCCCTTGTATGGTCAGCTGTTCCAGCGCGTATTCGCGGAGCGTTTCCAGCATCGAGAATCTGATAGACGGCGCCTGCCCTTCCACTGCTGGCAACCGTACTATCAAGCTGTTGTTCACCAGTTGTTCTAGTATATCCAGCGCGGAGCAGGAGGCCTGGTTACCTGTCCCCCAGACAGGGTCCCCGCTCTCCTGGTACCCGCAAGGGGTTACCTGTCCCCCAGACAGGGTTCCAGTACATTGCATCATCGCCTCTGCAGCATCAAGCGACCAACCTGCGGTAAACACTCCCAGGCGAGCAAACCATGCTTGTTCGGCGCTGGAGAGCAGGTTGTAACTCCACGTAATGGTCTTGTGCAGCGTTTGCTGCCTGTCCGGCAGATTCCTGGCTCCACCGGTCAGCAGGGAAAGTCGTGCTCTCCAGAGCCGCTCTAAGAGCGAGGCCGGTGGGAGTACCTTGACGCGTGCGGCCGCCAGTTCCAGCGCCAGTGGTAAACCGTCGACCCTGGCACAGATCTGCGCGATGGCTGCCGCGTTTTCCCCGGTCAAAGCAAAGTCAGGCACCACGGCCTGCGCACGTTCAACAAAGAGCTGGACGGCTCCATAGTTCGCCAGCTCAGCCGTCTCGACTGTGATACTGGGGTCGGGAACGTCCAGGGGTGGGACGCTGAACTCGTGTTCGCCGTACAGGTGCAGCACCACCCGGCTGGTGACCAGCGCCTTAAGGCCAGGTGCTGCTTCCAGCAGCTCACTCACGGCCGTTGACGCTTCACCTATTTGCTCAAAATTATCCAGCACTAGCAGCAGTTGTTTGTTTCGCAAGTAGGTGATCAGGCTTTGGAGCGGGGGGAAGCCAGGCGTAGGCGTAAGATGCAACGCCTGGGTGATACTCATAGGCACCAGGGCAGAATCACTCACCCCGGCCAGAGCCACCAGCCACACGCCCTGCGCAAACGCGCCGACCAGTTCGCTCGCCACGTGCAGGGCGAGGCGGGTTTTGCCACTGCCGCCCGGCCCAACGAGTGTCACAAGACGCACATCGTCGCGTCCAAGCAGGTGGTGGAGTCGCTGTACAGCCCACTCCCGTCCGATGAGCCGCGTGGTCGGGGCTGGGAGGTTGTGCTGGAGGGCGGATATAGGAAGACTGGGGGAAAGAGATTGAGCGCGTTTCGTTGCAAGTGTACTGAGGGGAGGTGTCCGCCATTCATCGGCGCTAAAGCTGGTGGGCTTCATTTGTGCCAGCTCGAGCAGCTGGAGCGCTTCTTCCTGGGTGGTGATCGCCTGCCAGCGTGCCAACGTCGTGATGATGTGCCGTACTTCCAGGTGGGTCAGACGGGCGTTCCCACTGCCATGCAGTTTGCGGCTGAGCACTTTTGGGTGCAGACCAAGCACATCTGCCAGTTGCTTCTGGGAATAGCCGCTTGTACGGAGATACGTTTGTACACTGTCGCTAAATGTCCCAACATGCTTGCGTATGTCACTGCTCACGCGTGCTCCTCCGTGCAGCGCTAAGGCGGGGGCATTACCTGTCCCCCAGACAGGGTCCCCCGCGGACGCGATAAATCGGGTCCCTACTCGATGCGGTTTTGAGTGGACTTCGAGTAGACTTTGGGTTACCAGAAACCTAGGAAAGCAGAACCTTTCCCAGTATACTCAAATCGAAGCTGCAAATCAAGAGAAAATGGGACAGAAGATGTGTTTCATAGTGCTTCAGGAGGAGCGAGTGGCAAGGACGGGGGCCAGTCCCACCCTGACTCGATCCGGTGTCGCCCACCCACTCGCGCCCCCGTCTCGAAGGCTAGCGGGCCAATTGAGAAAGGGAAGAGCATATGTGTCTTCTTCACATCCATGCGCGGAGCGTGAGCAGGACCTTTGAGGTGTTGCCAGAGGAGACAGAGAACGCCGAACTCGCAGTAGAAGATATGGCGAGCCAGGTCCTGCTTGACCTTTTTGGTGAGGGGGCAGTGGACGAGGTGACTATACGTTTCACTTCTGCCCCGCGTATGGGTCTACGCCATTGTTCTATCCACATACGTGCCCAATGTTCTTGCCAGCACTGCACCTTGCTTCCATGTATGCAGGAGCATATGAGGCTTGCCGTAGAGAAAAACATGGGTTCTCTGCTGAAGGAACTTTTTGGAGTAGTGCAGGTAGATAGCGTCATACTGAGCCCTGCGCCACCGGATTACGGAAGCGATCCTGCTCTCTCTCAGAGCGTATGAAGAAGAGGAGGAGAGGTTCAATTGATTCAGATGAACATCAAACAGAGCGTGGTCATCAACCTGGCCGCCGAGGACATCTTTGCCTACATGAGCGACCTTGAGAACCAGGTCGACTGGTCAAGTGCCGTGATCATGGTCAGGAATATCTCGCCAGGGGTCCTACATGTAGGAGCGAGGGTGCGCAGCACCATCCGCTTTTTGGGAAGGTGGCTGAATATGACGTTTGAGGTTGTTGAGTGTGAACCCGGCCGCTCCCTGACCATCAAAAGCATCGCCGGGGTCGCCCCCTGCCTCTTCTGTTACCAGTTCGAGCCGGTCGAAGAGGGTGGGACCACCGTTTCTCAAGAGGCGGTGATCCATCTGACAGGAAGCCTGGGGCTAGGGGAGCCAGTGATCACACGTATGGTCAGCCGCCAGATGGAGCATGACCTGTTGACGTTAAAGGATCTGCTGGAAGCCAGCGCTGCTGTAAGTGGAAGTGCCGGTTAATGGAGCATGAGAGAGTCGTGAGCGAAACCTGGTACCCGCAAGGGGCACCAGGTTTCGCTTGTATAAGCGGTGACCTGGTGAACATCTCCTTCGATCCGTCGGTGGACCCACAAGAGCAGATGCGCGATTTCCCTTTAGGCCCTGGCGAGTCGTGGTCCCTCGCCATCCACGACCCGCACCAGGTCTATGTGTGCATAAGGGGACCCATGATGGGAGCAAAGCAAGCGGCATGGCTTCTTAAACATGAAGTGGTGTGGGCATATGTGGAAGCAAGAGCCATTTTGTGATAGACTAACAATACCAATTGAGAGTCTGCCTGCTAAGCAGAGGAATAAGATGCGAGCGCGAGATTTGGGCATTATCATTGGAACCCTATCACCGGGCCCCAACGACGCAATAACAGACGTAGCAGGCGTGCGTGTTGGCTCTACTACCCTCATCGAAGAAGAGCCGTCTCGACTGGCTGGCCGTGCCCCGATCCACACCGGCGTAACGGTCGTGATGCCCCTTGAAGGCAATATCTGGAAAGAGCCGTTGTTCGCCGGTTGCCATAGTCTCAACGGCAATGGCGAAATGACCGGGTTGGAATGGGATAAGCAGATTGGAGTGATTGTCATTGAGCATTGGGACCGGCTCACCCGTTTCGGCTTTGCCTACATTGAGCAGTTATTGCAGATGCAAGGCAGACGTATCGAGGTGATGTTTCCTACCGATACCAACCATGACCTGGTGGATGATTTCATTGCCGTCATCACCAGTATGGCATCTCGCATCTACGGGCGTCGGCACTCCAAGGAACGGGCTGAAAAGATCAAAGCCTGCGTCGAGCAGGTCATGAAGCAAGAGGAGAACGCATGAAAGTGGTACGCGGCTACAAGACGGAACTGGACCCCACGCCTGAGCAGTATATCTTATTCTGCAAGTGCGCGGGTGCAGCTCGTTACGCCTACAATTATGGCCTGTCCCGCAAGAAGGAAGCCTACAAGAATGGGCAACCAACGCCGTATGCCAACGATTTGCAACGGGAACTCACCGCCCGCAAGCATGCTGATCTTCCCTGGTTGGGCGAAGTCTCCAAGTGGGTGGTGCAGAATGCGCTGCGGGACCTGGATACTGCCTATGAGAACTTCTTCAGAAAAGTCGCTCTGAAAAAGCAAGGCAAACACAAGGGCAAGTGCGGCTTTCCTCAGTTCAAGAGTAAGCACAAAGGGCGTGGGTCCTTCCGCCTCGATTGCCCTGTACATGTCTTTGATGGGTACGTGCAGCTTCCCCGGATTGGCAGGGTGAAACTGAAAGAGCAGGGCTATATTCCGACATGGGGCGTCAAGGTCCTCAGTGCGGCCATCAGCGAGCAAGCAGGCAGATGGCACGTCAGTGTGCAAGTGGAAGAGGAACATGCTGAACCAGTGTCAGCTATAGGTCCTGTCATCGGAGTAGACCTGGGTATCAAGTCGATGGCTGTCGTCTCGGATGGCCGGACCTTTGCTAATCCCAAAGCCCTTCGCTCTCGTCTGAAAGCTCTCAGACGTTTATCCCGCCGTCATTCGCGCAAGCAGAAGGGCGGCAAGAATCGCAAAAAAGCGCAACGCCGTTTAGCACGCATGCATGCTCGCATTGCCCATATCCGCAACGATATCCTGCACAAAGCGACCAGTTCGCTGGTGATGAAAACCAAGTCACCTGACGAGCGACCTGCGGTGATTGTGCTGGAGGACCTGAACGTGGCTGGCATGCTCAAGAACCGGAGGCTCTCTAGAGCGATAGCCGATGTCGGGCTGTCTGAGTTCCGGCGATAGATCACGTACAAAGCTGCCGAGGCTGGCGTGCAGGTCAAAACGGTCTCACGCTGGTACCCGTCAAGCAAGACCTGTTCAGGATGCGGATGGATACACAAGGATTTGACCCTTGCTGATCGCGTGTTCTGCTGCCAGCACTGCGGCATGGTGCTGGATCGAGATGAGAATGCGGCACTGAACCTGGCCGCATCGGCGTAAGTAGGAAATACCGCCAGTTCGGCGGGAATTGACGCCTGGGGAGATTGTGTAAGACCTGGGTTTTTAGGCAACGGTCGCAGAACCAGGAACCATCAGTGGATGAATGTCCATAAAGTGGAGAACGGGATCGCCCGGACAGGTGGCGTGGGCGAGCACACGAGCGGTGACATCTTTATCGCCTTCTCAACGGCCAACCGTGGCATACCGGCCAGCGAGTATAGCGACGTGACGCCCCTGACTGTCCCGCTGACGATGCTCTCCAATACATACATCACAGACCTGTTCGACGCCGTCGTGGAGGCGACTGAAGAAGCCATTGTGAATGCGCTAATAGCCGCTAAAACAATGACGGGGCGCGATGGAGTAACGGCTCACGGCCTGGACCCCGAGCGCCTGGTCAGCGTTTTGCGCCGCCATGGCCGCCTATTCGATGGCGGCCAGGCCGAGGCCTGGTAGCCGCCCCCCTGGTACCCGCAAGGGGCACCACTACATCTTCTGTCTGGTACCCGCAAGGGGCACCACTACATTAGGCCTTCGATGATGGCTTTGACGCCTTCGGGCCCACGCAAGTGCAACCAGATGGGTCCTTGCTTGGGCTCGAAGACCAGGGCAAACGTGAAAAAGGGGCAGCACACACGCTCAAAGGTGATGAATTGCATGAGCTGGTTCGCCCAGGTGTCACCTGCTGGAAAGCGCAGGGCATAGCCATCTGCCATTTCGTTCACCTCCTGCACATGCTTGAAGAGGTCATTGAGCTCTGCTTTTCGCGTCACCAGCTCTGGCTCGGTTAAGGTGCATGCAAGCGGCACCTCGTCAGTGGACGGTTCTAGATCTTGTTTCATGTCTCTTGATACCTGATTCTTATTGATGGCTCTTTGACCCTGCACGAGGTGCAGCCGCTGATTGTCGAACGACGAGGAGAGGAGGAAGTGACATATTCTGGAGAACAAGCTCGGGCTGTTCGGAAAGGGTCACGACCAGTTCAGCGGCAATCCGACCGAGTTCGTAGCCGGGGAGTCGCACGGTTGTCAGAGGTGGCGCGGTGTACGCGGCCTGCGGAGAGTCGTTGTAGCCGACAAGAGAAATGTCTTCTGGACAGCGCATTCCTGCTGCTTTCAACGCCTCAAGCGCCCCCAGCGCCATCAGGTCGTTGTGAGCAAAAACGGCGGTCGGCAAAGGCGAAACGAAAGTAAGCAGATGCTGCATCAACCGTTTCCCTTCGGCAATGGTAGGGTTGGCGGCACACTCGTCCAGGCTGATGACCTCAATTCCGGCTGCCGTAAGTGCTGTACAGAAGCCGTGACTTCTTCCAACAAAGGAGGAGATATCTTGCGGCCCGGAAAGCTGAGCAATTCTTTTGTGACCGAGTGTCACCAGATACTCCGCCAGTAATTTGCCGCCTAATTCGTCGTCGTGCGTAATCGTTGGCAGTCCGCTCCGTTCAAGGCTGCGCACCGCGAGGACAACCGGAAAGTTCTCGGAGACCTTTCGTAAAATCGTCTCATCGCCTTTCCTGGCTGCTGCCGTGATAACGCCATCAACTCGACGGCTGGCGAGATGGTCAAACACTTTGCTCATCCGCTCCCTGTCTTCCTGCGTCTCCGCTATCAATGCCATGATACCACGACCTTCGAGCGCGTTTTCAATACCCCGAATCATTGGGGCGTAGAAAGGATTGGCAAGATCGGGAACCACAATACCAATAGTCTCGGAACGACCGCGACGTAGCCCACTGGCGATGGTGTCGGTTTTGTACCCCAGTTCTTGCGCGACCTGAACGATCTTCTGGCGCGTTTGTTCATTGATGGTCCAGGACCTCTTTGGATCAAGGGCACGGGATACAGTAGAAGGGTGTACTCCAACAGCGTGGGCTACATCACGAAGCGTTACATTCGACACGCATTCCTCCGGGCGTATGATACAGGATACAATCGTTTGCGGTAGAACTCCTATAGGCTTATCTTACCACTTACAGGCCTTTGTATGCAAGATTACCGCAAAAAATTGCACTGTCAAGCCCTTGACATTCACGAAAAAGTTGCTTATACTTAACGTATGCAAACGATTTCCAAAAATTGCATTGAGTGCAATGCGGGAAAATGGACAAACCGTAGTCGTATCGTTGCTGGTCATACACCAGCTATCAGGAGGGTAGCAATGAGCTACGCAATTGTTCGCGCGGGAGAGCAGCTATTTCGCCCTGTCACCGAGCTGGCAGGTATGAGCGGGGTAAGAGTGGCTTCTTTGATTGATACGGGTCAGGGGTCGGTTCACCTTGAGATTGCTCTTGTTGAACTCGCGCCCGGCGGAGTCATTCCGGGTCACATACATCCCTTTGAAGAGTCTTTTTTCATGCTTTCGGGACGCGCGCTGTTCGCGCTGGGTGAGACAAGCTACACGCTGAGCCGGCATGACTTTGGCGTTGCTCCGATTGCCGCTCCCCATGCCTGGCATAATCCCTTTGACGAACCTGTCCGGTGGTATCAAATCCGTGGGCCCCAACCGCGCCCTGGCAGCTTGATGCCAGCTTCCTATGCAGTGCAATCCGTCGCTATTCCAACTGGTGGCAGAGAGGTGAACGAATTTGATCCAACGTGCAGATTCGTCGGTCGCTTTGCTGACGCCGATATGTCGCCTCCCGGTCCCCTGTCTATGCCTGGATATCATGGACACAACATTCAGGATATCTCAATTCGCATGATGGTAGACGAGATATTAGGCGCGCAGCATCACACCCTGTTCGTCGTTGAGTTTGCGGCACATAGTGGCACGCCCGGCAGCGCGGCGCGCACGCATTATCATCCGTTTGAGGAAGCCTACTACTTTCTCAGTGGAAAGGCAATCGCATTCCTTGACGGGGATCAGCATGAGATAGCGGCGGGCGATATTGTGTGGTGTAGTACCAATGGCACACACGGCTACATCAATCAGGGTGATGTTCCCGTGCGCTTCATTGAGTGTCAGGCTCCCAGGCCTCCGGCTTCCAATGCCTTCTTTTTCCCGGACGACTGGTATGCTCTTTCAAATGGCATACTCAAAATGGACGCGAAAGGTGACACGAGGTTTACCGCTAAGGATAATTATTAGATAACCATCAAAAGATGCGCAGCAGCTATTGGATGTGAGATTTTCAACCGTTCGGTGATCCTTCGCTGCGCTCAGGATGACAGGAGGGAAGACATGGCAAATCTTGGTTTTATCGGTCTTGGCGCAATGGGTGGGCGCGTGGCGAAGCGCCTGCTAGACGCGGGACACACGGTTACTGGCTATAACCGCACGAAGTCGAAGGCTCAATGGCTACTGGATGCTGGAATGCACTGGGGTGAGTCACCCCGCGTGGTTACGGAAACGGCGGACGTTGTTTTCAGTATGGTGACAAACACCGCGGCGATGCAGGAAATCGTCAACGGTCACAACGGTGTGCTGGCGGGTTTAACTCCTGGCAAAGTGTACATTGACATGAGTACCATCAATCCTGCCATTACACGGGAGGTCGCGGAACAGGTCGAGGCCAGGGGAGCAAAGATGCTTGATGTGCCGGTGTCGGGCAGCGTGATTACGTTGGAGGGCGGCAACCTGTCACTCATCGTCGGCGGGGACGAGGCAACATTTGAGCAGATCAAACCGCTTCTGCTGGATATCGGGCCGAGGGTCAACCACGTGGGAACCAACGGGCAGGCCATTTTGCTCAAAATTGGCATCAACCTGAGTTTGCAAGTACAACTCCTCGCGTTTTGTGAGGGATTGCTGCTCGCGGAGAAAGGCGGCGTCAAACGAGAAGTCGCCATTGAAACCATGTTGAACAGCGCCATCACCTCGCCTTCGCTCAAATACCGTATACCATTCATTTTACAGATGCCCGAAGAGGCCTGGTTCAATGTTGACATGATGCAGAAAGACATGCTGCTCGCGCTTGAAATGGGACGCAAGCTCGGTGTACCGTTGCCGACGGTTGCGGTGAGCAATGAATATCTCACGGCGGCGCGCGCGATGGGCTTAGAGGAGTACGATTTCGCCATTGTGTATGAGGTTCTGGCGCGCATGTCAGGCCTGGGCAAGCGCGAAGCATAGCCTTCTTCGGCACAGAACGTCTGTTGCTGATGTTGTCGTAGTAGCTCCCCGATTTATCGTGGGAGTCCCGGTTGCGTTTTGATGGAGAACAACAATGGTGCAATCTGAACTATCTGGCTCGGAACAGCAGCGAGAGCAGGAAACAGGAGGGCGCGAGGATTGGCTGCACATGTACGAGCAGATGCTCAAAATACGCGTTTTTGAAGAGAACGTCAATGAACTCTACACCACTGGTAAAATGCCTGGGCTTGCTCACCTCTACACTGGTGAGGAGGCTATTGCCGTGGGTGTGTGCGAGGCGCTGCGGCAGAATGACTACATTACCAGTACGCATCGTGGTCATGGGCATTGCCTGGCAAAAGGTGCTGCGGTTGACCGCATGTACGCTGAACTACTGGGCAAAGAACCCGGCTACTGCAAAGGGAAAGGCGGTTCCATGCATATCGCCGACCAGGAACGGGGCAACCTGGGGGCAAACGCGATTGTCGGCGGCAGTTCCGGCATCGCTACCGGGGCCGCGTTGTCGAGCAAGATGCGCGGCACCGACCAGGTCACGGTCTGTTTCTTTGGTGATGGAGCTATCAATCAGGGGATCGTGTACGAGGTGATGAACATGGCGTCGCTGTGGAAGCTGCCCGTGATCTACGTCTGTGAGAACAACCTCTACAACGAATATACCGCCAGTGCCGAGACCACTGCCGGTGATATCAGTGCCAGAGCAAAAGCGCTGAATATCCCGGCGCGGGAAGTGGATGGTCAGGATGTGCGGGCCGTTCATGCCGCCACGCAGGAGGCAGTGGCACGTGCTCGCCGTGGAGAGGGTCCGACCTTTTTGCTCTGCAACACCTACCGCTATCACGGTCATCACGTCGGCGACATTCAGCGGACGTACTACCGGAGCAAAGAGGAGGAAGAGTACTGGAAGACGGAGCGCGATCCCCTGAGGCTGTTTTCGCAGTGGTTGTTCGAGCAGAAGCTGGCTGAGCAGGAAACGCTCGCGCAAATTGAACGGGACGTGCGTCTTGAAGTCGAGGCAGGCGTCGCATTCGGGCTGGCAGCGCCGTTCCCGTTGCCGGAAGAGGTAGATCAAGATGTCTATGCGTAGCACTCCCATGGTTGGACACAACGGGCAAAGTGAGCAGAGCGGGCAGACGGAGCGTGTGCTGACGCTTGGTCAGGCGATTCGCGAGGCCCTGGCGGAAGAGATGCGGCGTGACCCGCGTGTCTTTATTCTCGGCGAAGACGTGGCTGAGGCTGGGACACCCTTCAAGGTGCTTTCCGGGTTGGTCGAGGAATTTGGCACCGATCGCGTGATGGACTCGCCCATTTCAGAGCAGGGCATCACCGGTATGGGCGTTGGAGCGGCGATGACCGGAATGCGCCCCATCATAGATATCATGTTCGGTGATTTTCTGGGGCTGGCAATGGATCAGGTGTTTAACCAGGCGGCGAAGGTGCATTACATGTCCGGCGGCAAATTGAAGGTGCCAATGGTTCTGCGCACGACGCTGGGGGCAACGCGCAGGACGGCGGCACAGCACAGCCAGAGCCTGCACGCCTGGATGAGCCATATTCCTGGCTTGAAGGTAGTATTGCCTTCGACACCTTATGATGCCAAGGGCCTCCTCAAAACGGCCATCCGCGATGACAATCCGGTTGTCTACTTTGAAGACAAGATGATGTACCAGCTCAAAGGACCTGTTCCTGAAGGCGACTACACCATTCCCTTCGGTGTCGCCGATATTAAACGTCCAGGCACCGATATTACGATTGTCGCGACAAGTAGTATGGTCCAGGTCGCGCTGGCAGCAGCAGAGATGTTAGAGAAAATTGACATCAGCGCCGAAGTGATTGATCCGCGTACGATGTTTCCACTTGACAAGCAAACGCTGATCGAGTCGGCCAGGAAAACCAGCCGCGCCATCGTGGTGGATGAAGGCTATGAACGCTATGGCGTCACGGCTGAACTGGCGGCGATTATTGCGGATGGTGCTTTCTACTACCTGGATGCCCCGGTCAAACGAATGGGAGCGATGGATGTGCCGATTCCATTTTCGCCGGTGCTGGAAGATTTGACGGTTCCTACTCCAGAGAAGGTCGCGGAGTTAGCGAAGACGCTGTGTGGCAGAGTCTAAAGGAATTCATTGTAGAGCCCCGATTTATCGCGGGCTAAGGAGCAAAACGATGGCAATCAAAACGTATGGACTGATGGGCGTCGATTGGGAGGAGCGGGTGAACTATGAACGGCTGCGCACCGAGCGCCTGGCTCGAATCAAGAGACTGCTGAAAGAATCTGAACTGGGTGCGTTGTTGTGCTTTGACATGACCAATGTACGCTACATTACGGCGACACATATCGGAACCTGGGCGATGGACAAACTGGCCCGTTTCACTCTTCTTCCACAGGATGATGAGCCGATCTTGTGGGACTTTGGTTCAGCGGCCCGGCACCACCAACAGTATTGTCCCTGGTTGGGTGAGCGTTCCCGCGCAGGCATTTCCACACAGCGGGGAGCAATGCTCCCCGAAGCCGGTCGAGCGGAAGATGTGGCGCGGAAGATCCGCGTCGAATTGGAACAGCGTGGGCTGCTCAACGAGCCGGTGGGCGTGGATGCGATTGAACTGCCAGTACTGTTTGCCTTACAGGCAGAAGGTATCAAGGTAGTGGATGGCCAGCAGTTGATGCAGCAGGCGCGCTTAATCAAGACGCAAGATGAGATTACCCTGCTCGCCACTGCTTGCATGATGGTGGATGCTGCCTACGATGAACTTTACCGTGCGCTGAAGCCGGGCATGCGTGAGAATGAGACGGTCGGCCTGGTGAGCAAAGTGCTCTATGATCTGGGCTCCGAGCATGTGGAAGGCGTCAATGCCATCTCCGGTGAGCGCTGCAGTCCGCACCCTCACGTCTTCAGTGACCGTGTGTTACGCCCCGGTGACCCGGCGTACTTCGACATCCTGCACAGTTATAACGGCTACCGCACCTGCTACTATCGTACCTTTGCCATTGGCAGTGCGTCGCAAGCGCAGGTAGATGCCTACAAGTATTGCCGGGACATCCTGGATCAAGCCATCAACGCGATCAAGCCAGGTGTCACCACCGCCGAGATCGTCAAGCTCTGGCCGAAGGCGGAAGAATTCGGGTTCCCGAATGAGGAAGCTGCGTTCGCCCTCCAGTACGGTCACGGTGTCGGTCTCTCCATCTGGGAAAAACCGATCTTCAGTCGCCTGGTCTCGCTCGATCATCCAGAAGTGATTGAAGAGGGCATGGTCTTCGCTCTTGAGACCTTCTGGCCTGCTTCAGATGGCTGGTCGGCAGCACGCATTGAGGAGCAATTAGTCGTTACGAAGGAGGGCTGCGAGGTTATCACCCGCTTCCCGGCTGAGGAATTGTTGGTCGCCGGTGTGCGCTATTATACGGCCACTGGTCCGTTGCCCACTACACGCGAAACCCAGTCCAATTTGAATGTCCTGGCCAATGGCAATCGCCCTCAACAAGCTGTGGTGTCCGTGGCCCAGGGGACGCGATAAATCGGGTCCCTACGACAGGACAAGCGTAGGGAAGAGGATAAGTTTGATGATCCCGACCTGCTGCGGCAGTCGGGCTAATCAAAGGGAGCACAATCATGGCGACGGAGATGATCTTACCGGTGCTGGGAATGGCACAGGATACGGGCAAGATCGTGCAATGGCTGAAGCGCGAAGGGCAGCCGGTCAAAAAAGGTGAGCCGGTGGTGGAGGTCGAAACGGACAAGGCCACGGTGGAACTGGAAGCGCCAGCTGATGGCGTCCTGGCCAACGTGACCGCCGCCGAAGGCGAGGAGGTGCCGGTGGGGCAGGTCATTGCCACGATTCTGGCTCCCGGTGAAGCGTTACCGAAGCAGACTACGCCGATCTCCACCACAAGCAGAGCGCAAGTGGAGACACCAGCAGGAGAGCCCGTGACACCAGCAGCCCAATCAGCGAGCAAACCTGGCGCTGCTGCTAGCCCACTGGCCTCGCGCATCGCTGCCGAGTATAACGTGGATTTACAGGCCATTACCCCGACGGGGAGGCGCATTCAAAAGGCGGATGTGCTGTCGTATCTGCAGAACCAGGAAAAGACAGAACCCGTTCCAGATACAGCACGCCTGCTGGCAGCCTCGCCCAAAGCCCGGCGACTGGCGGCTGAGCAAGGCAAAGACCTGGCGGCGATTGCGGGCACTGGTCCTGGGGGAGCTGTATTGGCTGCAGATGTGCTGACTGCTCCCATACAGGCCGGAAATGGACAGGCGGTAGCTCCCCCGACGGGAGAAAAAACCATGAGCCCTACCGGCGCACCGACGGGTGAAGCGATCAGTACGATCTGGCGCATTATGGCTGAGCGCACAACGCAGAGCTGGACGAGCGTACCACACATCTTCCTGATGCGAGAAGTCAATGCGAGTCGGCTCATCGCATGGCGTGAGCAACTCTTAAAACGGCCTTCAGCCTTCGAGAAGATCACCTACACCGATCTGCTCGTGAAAGTCGTGGCAGCAGCACTGCGCCAGCATCCACGCATCAATGCGTCGTGGAGCAATGGTACCATTACCTTGAATAACGAGGTCAATGTTGGGCTAGCAGCGGCGACCGAGGATGGCCTGGTCGTTCCAGTGATCCACCGTGCGGATGAACTCGGTATAGGTGAGATTGCCAAGCGCCGTAAGGAGCTGGTAACACGTGCTCAGGCTGGCAAGCTCCGACCGCAGGATATTCAAGGCGGTACCTTTACGATCAGTAACCTGGGTATGTACGGAATAGATGCCTTCACTGCCATCGTCAACGCACCACAAGCTGCTATTTTAGCAGTCAGCCGCATGGCCGACCGTGTGGTGGCAGTGGGTGGTCAGGCAGTCGTACAGCCAATGA
>WNFB01003979.1_pt1 | contig 18030 bp, 23 predicted proteins | sample 5400501 | NCBI WGS metagenome assembly WNFB01 (sample SAMN13153341, study PRJNA577476) | soil metagenome | isolation source: 200 cm saprolite under Douglas fir tree site 2 hole 1 | place: USA:California | collected 2015-04-18 | reverse complement strand
CGTTCGACCCTTTCCGAGAAGCGCGATCGCGCCCTCGTCCAGTTCCTGATCAGCACCGGCTGCCGGATCTCCGAAGCGCTCGCCCTCGATCGCACCGACTTCCCACGCACAGGCAACCGGCTGATCGTGACCGGCAAGGGCTCGAAGCAGCGCGCTGTTTATCTGACCGCCGATGCGCGAGAAGCGTTGGAGGAGTACCTGGTCGGGCGCGAAGACGCCTGCATGGCGCTGTTCGTCAACTTCGATCGCTCCGTGCAAGACGACCGCGGGCGGCGGCTCACGGGCGCAGGCGCTCGATTCATCGTACGGCGATTGCGCAAAGAGCTCGGCGCGTGGTCCTTCAAATCACCTCACGTGGCCCGACACACGACCGCCACCACCTTGCTGGAAGTGACCGGCGGCGATGTGCGCCTGGTGCAGGAAGTACTCGGCCACGCCAACCTCAACACCCTGCAGGGCTACACCAAGATCGTCGACAGTCGCAAACAGGACGCCTATCGCCGCTACCAGGAGTTCCTGGACGGCAAGAAACCGCCGGAGACTAAACCCGCGTAGCGGCCAGTTGCTTGCGGATCGCGACCTCGAGCTCTCCCACGCTGCTGTCGAGGGATGCCGACAGCCGCCCGGCGATGATCTTCTTCAGCGAAGGCGGCAGTAGCTTTTCGAACTCTGCCACCGCCTCGTCGGGGCCGGCGAGGTAGAGACGCTTGTAGGAGACTGCGCTCACTTCGCGATCAACGAGGCGCACGACCGCGGCCATGTTGGCCTTGACCCGGTTTTCCTCCCTGCGCTGAAGCTGCGGGTTCTTGTTGCCACCGGACCTGATGTGCTTGACGTTGACGCCGTCGATGTGGTGCTGCGGGATGACCTCGTCGAGGATCGATGCAAAGGTCTGCGCCTGCTCTTTGTGGGCCACCACGATCAGCGATGGCGGATGCTTCCTGAGCATTAGCTCGATGGGTGCGAGCAGTGGAGGATCCACCTCGAGCCGCTCTTCGGTTTCCTCTGGAAGCCGGATCAGCCTTAGCACGCCTTTGGGTTCGTCTGCGAACGCGGCCATGAACGGACATTCAACCGGGCGAACGACTGACAACTGCGCCTTGATTCGAGGGAGCTCGCGGCCGACCACCTTGCGGTCTTCATCGCTCAGCTTGTGCCAGTGCTTGTCGACGATTCGCTTGAACTCCGTGTCGTAGAACCTGCCGTTGTAGGTCTGAGGACGAATCGGGAAATAGACGCTCAAGGTCCGGTCGGACGCCGCCCGTAGGCTCGGAAAAAAGGCGAGCAGGTACGGGATCTCGGTCGGATGCGGGCGGGTCACGCCCCCGACCTTCGCACATAACAACTGTCTGTGCGTACCGACCGGGGGTTTGAGCCCTTAACCCGCCTCCAGCGATGCGGGCATCTCGGACGCAGCCAGGGCGGCTACGAAGTCAGACGCGCTCTCATACCGTTCTTCGGGCGTCTTGGCAAGGCCCTTGTGAAGCACGATGGCGATACCCTCGCTCAGCCCGGGATTGAGCTCACGGGCGGGTGGCAGCGGGTCGTTCATCTGGGCCATAAGGGTCGCGCCGGGCGTATTGCCCTGGAACGGAACGCGACCGGTCAGCATCTGGTAGGCGACGACAGCAAGCGAGTAGCGGTCGGCTGCCGGACCCGCACCATCGCCGGAGACCAATTCCGGCGCCATGTATTCGGGAGTTCCCAACACCTGGCCGGTTACCGTGATCGTCTCGCCCCCGACGACCTTGGCCAGTCCAAAGTCGGTGAGCACCGGCGTGCCATCGCTTAAAAGCATGATGTTCGACGGCTTGATATCGCGATGCAGAACGCCCTGCGAGTGCGCATAGTCGAGTGCTGAGGCCACCGGCGTGAGGATCAGGACCGCATTCCCGACCGCCATCGCGCCATCGAGCCGTTGGGCCAGCGTGCCCCCGTCCACGAACTCGCAGACGATGTATGGCACGCCCTCCTCCTCTCCGTACGCGAACACGGTGAGGATGTTGTTGTGTCGAAGCTTGGCCACGGCCACTGCTTCAATCTGAAAGCGAACCCGGTAGTCCTTGTCCTCGGCGAAGAACTCGGGCAGGACCTTGATCGCGACGTGGCGCGTAAGAGGCTCCTCATAAGCCTTGTAGACCGTGGCCATGCCTCCGCGGCCGATCTGTTCGACGATCAGATACGAACCTAGTGTCGTCCCCGGACTGAAACTCAGCCTGTTTCTCCTTCCCCCACCGTCGCCCGCGCGCCACGACCCATTGTCGTCGATGAACGACCAGATAGAACCCACATATGCCCTTAGTTACCCAATAAGAGATAACGAGCGGCGAAGGCACAACGATCGCCAAGGAACCTGTCAAGAATCCCGGGGGGCTGGATTAGCGCCTCGCTCAGGGCCAGAGCAGGTGGCCGAGCACCATCCCGATCAGGACCGCCAGCACGTAGGTGCCCCGAGGGAAGCGCCGGACAAACGCGCGCACGCCGTTGCTCATCGGGTCCCTGCCCTGTTTCAGCGCGATCGCCTCTTCGAGCATGAGCAGGAACGCGATGCCGACTCCAGCCGTGGCGATCAGAGCCAGGATCGCCTCTGGACTCAGGTTCACGTCTGTCCGCCTCCCGGCGATGTCCGGCCGCGGGCGGGACCCCAGAGGAAATGCCCGAGCAGGATGCCGACGACGACCGCGACTATGAACGCCCACGCGGGATGGTCGTGCACCGCGGGCCTCACATAGTCGGTGATAGGCGTGTGGTGGGTGATGATCGCCCAGCTCTCGTAGACGAGGAGCAGGAAGAGCACCCCGAACAGGGCGGTGACCAGCCAGGAGAACAGGTTGCTCAACGCTGTCATCACAAGTGGTGTGTCCGGGGATAGCTCGACAAGGCGCGGCCCAGACCGCCGACGCCAAGGCAGGGGTGGCGCGAGGAGGAGCGCATACCTCTGGGGTCCCCGCCGCAGGCGGGAGGATGCGAAGCGTCGGGGCCCCTAACGCCGGCGTCAGCGCCCGCAGGGCGCTCGGCGGAAATGGGCCGATGCATTGTTGAGTGTTTTCCCGGACGCACCACTATGTCAACGGACCGGAATCCTACCGGTTACGTAGCCTTGTGGCGCATTGATTGCCACCGGCGAGCGCGTCCACCTCACCCGGGCCGCGCTCGTGGCGATCGCAGCCATCTTTTTCCTGATGGGGATTCTGGGCTCGGCATACGGCCCACTGCTCGAGCACCTGGCCCGCCGGTTCGACGTCAGCCTGGCCGTCGCCGGCGGAGTTCTCACCACCCATTTCTCGGGGGCGCTCGTCGGGGTCCTCACCTCGATGCGCGTGCTGCAGCGCGTGTCGAGCCGCGCTTTCTTGCTCGGCGCCGTTACATGCCTTGGCGTCGGATGCGCGAGCGTCGCGGTAGCGCCTTCGTGGCCCGCGTTCCTCGCCTCCGTCTTCGTGGTCGGAATCGGGTGGGGCGCGCTCGACATCGGCTGCAACCAGCTCGTCGCCCACAGTGAGGGCGTGCGGCGTACCGCGATTCTGAATGCATTGAATGGGACTTTTGCCGTCGGCGCTGTGGCCGGTCCCATCCTCGTCTCAACGGTCGGCGGCACGCACCTGACCCTCCTCTATGGAGGCGCCGCCGTGGTGGCCTTCGCGCTCTGGCCGCTGGTCAGCGGTGTCTCCGGGCGGTTGCCGTTCACATCTTCGAGGAGCGCTGACTCGCCTGCCTTCCTGCTCGGGATCTTCATGATCGGCTTCGCGCTTTACGTCGGGATGGAGGCGGGAATCGGCGGCTGGATGCCCTCTCATCTCGAGTCGCTTGGTTTGCAGTCGGTGGCTGCGGCGACTCTGACGTCCGGCTTCTGGCTGGCGCTAGCGGCGGGCAGGCTCCTGGCCGCCCTAGTGCCGGCCCGCGTGCTCGAAAGCGCGATCGTGATCACTGCATCCGCGGTGGCCGCCGTTGCGCTGGTGAGCGCGCTCATCCCAGCCGCCGCGCCGGTCGCGTACATCGTCGCCGGCCTGGCGATCGCTCCGATCTTTCCCACCGGCATCGTGTGGCTGGCAAAGCTCAGGCCGGGCGACGCCCGCGTCACATCGTGGCTGTTCCCGGCCTCCATGGTCGGCGGGGCCCTGATCCCGGGCGGCATCGGCGCGCTGATCGCGCGATTCGGCATCGGCCTGGCCCCGGCGATCCTATCGCTGGTGGCGGTCGGCTGCCTGGCGGCGTTTTCGCTCGCGAGGAGAGGGCAACCAGGGTAATCCGCAATACGCAAACACCCGGTCCGCCCGGAGTTAAACACCAGATGCGGTTTCTTGCCAGGCTGCTGCTCGCCTCAGCCCTAACCGTCGCGATCGTGGCCGCCGCTTTTGGTGCATTCAACGTGTACAAGGGCCGCCATGCCAACCCTCAACTCGCAGGCAAGCCGTTCGCATCACCTGCGCCCCCAACCGTCCCTATCAACACGCATCCCTCGACTCCGACGCTGCCTGGCACGACCGCACTGCCGGTCTCTGGATTCGGCCGCATCGTCGTGGATGGCGCCAGTAAGAAGGTCTTCGTTTCGAGTCCGCGAAGCAGCGCCATCGTAGTGCTGGATTTTTCCGGCCGCATCGTGCGGACGATCACCGACGAACCCGGTGCTGACGCGATGGTGGTGATCGGCTCTGTCCTCTACGTCAGCCTTACGACCGCCGGCGCGATCGATGCGATCGACACCAAAAACTGTCCAGGATCCGGACCTTGACAACTGGCCTGGTTTCGCCGACGGACCTTGTGGCGGCCGGGGGCCGCCTGTGGACGACCACGGGGCCATGCGGCAACTGGTCGACACAACTCGTCAGCGTCGATCTTGATAGCGGCACGACGCACATCTTCAAATTGCCAACTGAATCCTTGCTCTCCAACTGCGCTGCATTCGCGGCCAACGATCGGACGAGCAACCTCATCCTGGCCTGGTCCATGGGTCTCGAGCCGGCCGAGATCAGCGTGATCGATGTATCGACCGGAAGTCCTGTTTTCGTGCTGAGCGCACGTGAGGAACGGCTTGGCAACCTCGAGGATATCGCCTTCACCCGCGACCGGACCCGATTCATCACCGCCTCCGGAGCTCCATACGAGTTCGACGAGTGGAACATGACCAACCTCGCCCAGGATGGAGTGATCTACCCGGCGGGCCCATACCCGACCGCAGTGGCCGTCGCCGCGAATGGCAAGGAGACTATGGCGGGAGGCCTGCAACAGCCCTACGGCCAAGACTTGTACCAGTACGCCGTCGGGTGGCCGTCTGCTGCTTTGCAAGGGCGCCATACCGGCTCGACCGCTGACACGCTGCACACGCGCGGCCTGGCTTTCAGCTCGGATGGCGCGCGCATATACGCGCTCACAGGAAACCAGCTGGGCGGCTCGGACGCAGTGATATTCAACGTGATCCCGGCGTCGGCTTGAGGCCCTGAGGGTATCGTTGGCGGATCGTGACCTCGCTCAGGCGCGGCCGCGCGTGGCAGATGCGCTGGTTTGGAGTCGCGATGGCGATCGTACTGGTGGGCGGCTGCACGCATGGCTCCGGTGTCGTTCCCTCTCTACCGCCGACGGTCGCTTCTCCACGCGCGGCGCCCACGCTCCCATGTCGGATGCCGGTCAACCTGCGTGTCGACCAGGGAGGCAACCGCGACGTGCTGGGTTACCTGGCGCTGCCGTCAGGCGTCACCACCGACGATCCGACGGACTCGATAGTCAAGGTCGCTGACTTTCCAGTGGGCGGCGGTGGCTCGGTCCCGTTGTGGGGCACGGTGACCTCACCGCAGCTATTTGGGGTCGGACTCGGGACTTTTTCGCCGATCGCCGGCAAGTGGTTGCCCGCGCCTCCGCAACTGGTTTCGCCTGACCTGCTGCACTACACCTACCTCCATCCCAACGGCAGCCTGCGGCTGGCGGCCGCCAACGGCTCGGAGATCCCGCTCACGAATCCGATCAATCTGACCCCACTCGCGTATACCAGCGCGGGCGTTGTGCTCATCCAGAATCAGCCGGCGTCAAGCGGATTGTGGCTGCTCGACCCCACTACGCAAGCGATCACGGTGGTCACGCAACCGACCGGGAGCGATGACTGGCGTGAGGTGACGTCGGCACCCGCAACTGCGACGGCGAGCGGTGGCACGCTCGCGTATGGCGTCAACTCTCCTGGTGTGCTCGGCGCTCCGCCTCCGACTACTGTCCTGCGAGCAAACCTGCAGGCCGGCGGCTTGCTCAAAACCACGACGGTGTACACGACCGCCGCCGGCACTACGATCGCCCTCATCGCGGCCGACCGCCAAGGCGGCCTGCTCGTCGCGCTCACCGGACATTCGCCCGGCCTCGTCTATCTCGACCCCAACACAGGACCAAGATTGGTGACGGCGCCGGCCGGGGTCGTGCTGGCCACCGTGGGCCCCCGCCACCACGCGGACGCGCATGGCATCTGGTTCATCGGCCGCACCGGCATCTTTCTTTTCAACGCCACATCGGGCTTTCAGAAGATCGCAGCCGGGGCCACGACCGACGTAGCGCCCGGCGGCGACTGCGCCTAGGAGGTGGGAAGCACAGCCTCGCCGCCAGAAGGCGAAGCGCCAGCCAACTCGGAGGGGGAACGCCTGAGGAACCGAATCGCGGCCTGGCAGGCCGCCGGCGTCATCGACGCTGCCACGGCGGCCCGCATCGAGGCATTCGAGGTGAACCGTCCGGTCACCGACCAACCGACCGGCATCTCCGTCAGCGAGGTGATCGCCTACATCGGCACCGTCGTCCTCTTGGTCGGCGTCGGCTTTCTGTACGGCACCCAGTACAAAGCTCTGGGCTCAACCGGTCGACTCGTGATCATCGGTTTGGTGGTGGCCGCCGGCCTGGCCGCGGGTGAGCTGGTGAAAAGGGCGGGCGCGACCGGAGCCGCGCGACGCGCGCGTGCCGCGGGATGGACGGTGGCGGCGGTCGCCGCTGCGGTCTGGTTCTCGCAGGCGTTCGTCGACGCAAATGTCCTCACCCAAGCGTCGCGCTACGGCTACCAGGATGAACCCGACACCAGCGGGTCGATCATGCTTGGGGTGGCAATCGGTTTTGTCATCGCTGTTGTGCTTCTGTGGCGCGCAGGAGCCGCCTTGATAGCCTTTGTGACCGCCGCCCTCGCCTACACCACGGCCGCCGAATTCGAGAACTACATGCGGACGCTGCCGAGCGATAACGCCGAGGTGACCTGGCTCGTCGCGGCAATGATCCTGGCGGTCCTTTCCGAAACGATCACGCTTGGGCGCGAGCGCCGCTGGGCGCGGGAAGTCCTGAGGTTCACGATTGTGGTCCCGCCCACCATTTCCGCGCTGGCTATCTCATTCAACCCTGACGGTGGAGATCTTGAGTACTTCGCAGCCCTGTTCGCGCTCGCATCGTTCTGGCTGGCACTCGCTCGAGGCAGCGCCGGCTACGCCATCGCCGGTGGGGTGGCGTTGTTCATCGTCGTCAATGAGGTTGGCTTTCGGCACTTCGCACAGTCGCTCGGCTTTCCAGTGGTGCTGATCGTGTCCGGGATCACGCTCTTTGCGGTCGCCGGCGGCCTGGTCAGGCTGCTGCCGCGCTTGCGCCGCCGCGGGTGATCGCGTGACACTGGACCGCGTCCTGGTCAACCACGACGGGTGGGCGCGGCGTATGCGGCGAGGAAGACGTCGCGGCAGCGTCGGCCATGCGATCGAGGTCGTCGATAACGACCTGGGCGTCGCCCTCTGCGGTCAAGAGGAGCGGAGGTAGTTGAGGACCGCGAGCACGCGTCGGTGATCGCCTCCTGCCGGCTCCAGTCCGAGCTTGGAGTAGATGGTGCCGATATGGGCTTCCAGTGTCTTCGGGCTGATCTTCAATGTCGACGCGATGGCATCGTTGGATCGGCCTTCCGCCATGAGGGCGAGAACCGACCGCTCGCGACCCGTCAAATCTTCGATCAGGTCGTGGGCCCGCTTCCGCCCCAGTAGCTGCGAGACGACGAGTGGATCGACCGCGGACCCGCCGTTGCCCACGCGGCGCACCGCATCGAGGAACTCATCGAGGTCCGCGAAGCGATCCTTGAGCAGATAGCCAACGCGATCCGGGCTCTGGCCCAGGAGGTCGAGAGCGTGATGACTTTCTACATATTGAGACAGCATCAGGACACCTATCTCCGGGTGCTGGCGTCGAATCCGTTTGGCGGCCACCAGCCCTTCGTCGGTCTGGGTCGGCGGCATCCGAATGTCGAGAATCACGAGCGACGCGTTTGTGCTCGCCACGAGCCGGTCCAGCTCGTCGGCGTTGGACGCCTGGCCGACGACTTCGAAGCCGCCGCTCTCGAGAACCCGAGTCAACCCTTCTCGAAACAACACGGAGTCGTCGGCGACGATTACCCGCATGGGACCTCGGCATGAATGGTCGTGCCGCCCGTGTAGTCGCTCTTGATGATCAAGCGTCCTCCCACGGCAGCGACCCTGTCAGTCAGTCCGCGAAGACCAGAACCGACAGATAGGTCAGCGCCACCAACACCATCATCCGAAACCTCGACGACCGCGAATCCTGAGTGGCGGCCGAGCGAGACGCACATCCGCTGTCCGTTCGAATATTTCACGGCGTTGGTGATGGCCTCGGAAACGACGAAGTACAAAGCGGCTTCGAGCGCTGGCGCCAGCCGGGCATCGCCCAGGTCCCCTGTGACGTCGACCGGGATTGGGCATCGTTCGGTGAGAGACCTGATGGCAGGCACTAATCCGGCCTGCGTGAGGATCGTCGGATGAATGCCCCGGGCCAGCTCGCGCAGCTCTCCAAGTGCCTCTTTGAGCGACGCGATGTTGGCGTCGATCAAAGTTGCGGTCTCGTGGTCGGAGCGCCGCGTCGCCTCTGTTTTCGTGTCCTGCAGCGACAACAGCAGGGTCACCAACTGCTGCTGAGCGCCGTCATGAAGGTCTCGCTCGACCCGCTGCCGCTCATTGTCGGCTGCCTCGACCAAGCGTGCCCGCGACTGCCGCACTTCCTCCAGCTGCGCGCGCAGCTGGACCTGGAGACGCGCGTTCTGCAAAGCCAGGTGCACGGCTGCGGCGGCGGTATCCACCAGCTGTCCCTCATCCACGAGAGAGGAGTCGTAGATGAGGGCAGCGACCGGGCTGGCCGGGTCGCCGAGAACGCTCACTGCTCGCTCCGAGTCCCCGGTCGGAAGCTCGATCCGCCTCCCTTCCAGGTCCGCGAACCACTCCTGAGCCGGCAGCCAATAGGCGACCTCGAGCGAAGGATCGTGGAGAGCCTTCGCCAGGGCCGGCTGAAGCTGCTCAGGCGCCAGCCCGCCTGAAAGCTTGACGACCAGATCACCCACGGATGACATGTCAAGTCCGGATCTCAGCAAGCCGATCAGACACCCGACCGGAAGGGCCACTAGCAATAGCGGGAAAACCGTCGCCAGCACGGTGACTGAACCTCCCAGGACCGCTGCCGACGCAAGCACGAAGAAAACGGTGATCGGGACCATCGGCCAGAAGACCGGTGACATCGACCGGCGCCGCGCGTGCCCGCCCAGGAACCAGCGGCGGATGACGAGGGCCGAACCGATGACCAGGCAGGCGAGGTAGATGGAGCCCGCAGCCGGGACCTCGATATCGAAGACCGGCTGGCTGATCCGGCCCAGCCCCACCGGGTAGCCGGCGACCACCGCGAGCAGAGCCGCGAGCGGCACGACCGCGTAGAACGATCGGACCACCATGCGGTCCAGCCGGGAGACAAGTCGTCCTCCAGGAAAGGCCAACAGGAGGTGGATGAGCACGACCGCCCAGAGGGGGCTGACGAAATCCAGCAGGACCTCGGCCGCGGGCGAAACCTGGCCAACGCTGTGCTGGAGCAAGGCATCGCCGGTGAGCAAACCGACGCCGACACCAATCATCAGAAGACCGACCCGGTTCCGCGGTCGGAGTGACCAGGCGATCAGCCCGGCGAGGACGAATGAGGACCCCGGGACGATGTAAACCAGCGCCCCGTACCAATCAGGCGAGAGCTCCCAGACAACGCCGCCGCCCGGGAGGATGCTGAATTTCACTTCGGAGAAGCACGCCAGCCCGATCATGGCCAGCGCGCCGGCCTGGATGATCCGACGCCGCAAGGTGGTCATGCTCCGAGCAAGGCCACCAGGCTTTCGGCGGATAGGTCCGCCTTGGCGATGAAGCCTAGAGCGCCGCAGTCCTGAAGGCGAGGGCCATAGTCGGCGGCATCGCGACTCGAGACCAGGACCACGTCGGGAGGCTCCGGCTCCGAGCTCAAGGACGCGGCTACCGCCAAACCGTCAAGGTCAGGAAGCTGGATGTCGAGGAGCACGAGGTCGGGCTTCAGCCGCCGCGACTCGCTGAGCGCCTCCGCCCCCGTGCCAGCCTCCCCCACCACCTCGTGGCCGATGGCCTGAAGAAGGCGACGCGCAAGCCTGCGGAACCCCGCGTGATCGTCCACGATGAGCACGCGCTCACGCATCGGCGCATCATCTCACCGCCAAACTCCGGCGCGGTACAGGGCTAACCCCTACCTCGATCACGGGTCAGGCCCCGATGCGGTCGGGTCCATCGCTGCCTAATGTGGCGGCGCATCATGCGCCGGCTCATTCCCGCCGCGGTCGTCGCCACCGGTCTCGGCCTCCTGATGTTGTACGTGCCCATGTGGAAGGGCTTGGCGCTGATAATCCCGCCTGGAGCGCCATTTGCACTGGTGGCAGCGGGGATGACTGGACTCGTGGTCGGCGTCATCGGCGCCTGGCGGTCGCGCTCGACACAAGATGGCGGCATTGCTGCCGGCACTGAAATCAAGGGTGCAGACGTGGGCGCGAGCCTCCGACTTGCCGATGTGGCCCCTCTGGCCGGACTTGTCGTGGCCGTTGCCGCCCTGCTGGCGGCCGGTGCATTCTTCTTCGCTGAGCCGATCCTCGCATCGCTGCAGGGCCCTGACCCGTGCGGTGCCGCGAAGGGCTATCGGCCACCGGATCCGGCTTGCGTCGCAGCTCATCCGGATTACTACCAATACGATCCGGTCGGCGGCTCGTTATCCACTCCCGGATCGCGGCTTGAGCACGACCTGGCTCCCACTTGGTCCGTGGCGCTCGTGCTCGCCCTTGGCGCGGCGCTGATCAGCTGGCTGGCCCTCGCGATGGGCACCAGCCGGCGCCGCACCGCCGTCTCCTCCTTGACTCTGGGCTCTTTCATCCTCGTCGGGATGTTGGCCCCGTACCTTCTGTTTCTCATCGGCGGCGGCGATTAAACGAGCTCGGTCTGACTCAGGTCAGCCACATCCGCAGACCGAGCCCAGCATAGAGCTCGAAATGTCACGTCTCGAGCATGAGCGGAACCAAACGTCGCTCCCGCTGCGTGCCGACCCGGCGTCTGGAGCGTTGATCGGAACCTTCCTGTTCGCCCTTTGCCTGGGTGGACCTGTCGGTCTGGTGCTGGTGTTGATCGTGTGGATCGTGGTCGAGGCCGTCAGACGTGCAGCGTTAGCTGCCCGGTCACGTAAGGGCTAGCCCTTAGCAACAAGGCGGCGCCGCCCCGATGTGATCGTGGCCTGCCCTGCTTATGGTCGCAACAACATGCTGGATTTTGGGATCCATACGGGAGGAAAGCGGCTGATGAGTCGATCTCTACGGCAAGTTCTGGCGGCAGCGACACTGTCATCGATGGTGATGGCGGCCGGGCCCGTCTTCCTGGCGGTCCAGGCGGATACCGGAGACGGCGGCGCCGCCCTCGCCGGCATCAACCATCTGGTCGTCATCTATGAAGAGAACCACAGCTTCGACAATCTCTACGGCGCTTGGGAAGGTGTGAACGGACGCGCGAACGCCGACCCGGCGCACACGATCCAGATCGGGCAAGGCGGCGCGCGCTACAAATGTCTCCTGCAGAAAGACGTCAACCTCACCTCGCCACCGCTTCTGGCGACGTGTACCGACACGACGACCGGCACCTCATTCTCGAGCGCCTTCACCAACCAGCCGTTCGGCATCGAGACCTACATCCCGGCGAGCGCGCTGACGTGCCCGAAACCGGGCGTCTCCTTCGCCGCCGGCTCCTCGCTTCCCAGCCCAAACAACCTGCCGGGCGGCTGCACCCGCGACATCGCGCACAAGTTTTATCAGGAGCAGTACCAGCTCAACAACGGCCGGCAGAATCGCTACGTCACCGGCAGCGACGCGAGCGGGTTGACCATGGGTTACTACAACACCTCGGCCCTGCCCATCTATGAATACATGCATGATCCCGCCCACCCGCACTACGCGATCGCGGACGATTTCTTCCAGGGCGCTTTCGGCGGATCGTTTCTCAACCACCAGTGGCTCGTCGCCGCTGCCACGCCGACATATCCGAACGCTCCCACTACGCAACATTCGATCCTGGACGCCAACGGAATGCCGACCAGCTACGGGCTTTACTCGGCAACCACTCCAGTTGCGGACAAACCCCTGGCGCAGTTGTGCGGACTGCCAACCACCGATCCGAACGTGGCCTGTGGGGACTTCGCTGTCAACACCATCCAGCCGACATACCAGCCGACATCGTCGAACCCTCTCAAGCTTCCGCCCCAGACTGGGAAGACCATCGGCGACGAGCTCAGCGCCGCTGACGTGACCTGGGCTTGGTACTCGGGCGGCTGGTCGAACGCGGACGGCGACGTCGGCGCCCCCGGCTGGACCAACGGAACCACGCCCGGCGTCTGTGCAGACACCTACTCGGTTGCCAACCCGGCATATCCGTTCTGCCCGAACAAGGTCTTCCAGTTCCACCACCAGCCGTTCAACTACTTCGCCGCATACGCGGGCAGCAACCACCTGGTCGGCCTGCTCCAGGCGATCCAGAACAGCAGCTGCCGTAAGGACACCATGGTCGTGGTGACCTACGACGAGTTCGGCGGTCAGTGGGACCACGTGACCCCTCCGGGGCAGGGTGGAACCGCGGGCCCGCACGACCAGTGGGGACCCGGCACGAGGATCCCCGCGCTGATCATCTCTCCCCGTCTGCAGGGCAACTTCGTGGTCGATCACTCGCAGTACGACACGACTTCGATCCTCGCGACGATCGAGCACCGTTACGGCCTGGTCCCGTTGAGTTCCCGGGACGCGGCGGTCAACGATTTTTCGAACGTTTTCCTGGCGGTGTCACCTTTCGACTGATCGCGTCCTGTATTGGCGACCGGACTCGGGCCGAAACTTCGGCCCGAGTCGTCGCCTGCCGTTGGGAGACTCGAGCTCACCCCTTGTCGATCAGCACGATCAAAAAAAGGCCGGGTTCCCGTGAACCCGGCCTCGGTTTGACTTCTACGGTCGAGAGCCTTGCTCGTCCTCGATCTGGTTGTACATCAGACAAATGTCCGACAAAGGCCCGAGCTGCGCTTTTCGTATTGCGGCCCACCATCTGAATCTCTGACCGTGTGTAGTGCTGTGCTTGATAACCGCAGTGAAAACTCGCGAAATCAAAAGCCGGCCGGGTCAGGGCGTTTACTTGGTTTCCAAGCCCGACCGCCGGCCAACGTCTAGCGGCGTATCGAGCCTCGCGGCTGACGTTCAATCCGGTGGACCCACTTCTGGACGATCTCGTGCTCCCAGGCGTTGGGAGTCAAACCACTGCTCGGATCGTAGGGAGCTACGATCGCCAGCGTGGTGCGGAACCGAGCAAGGTCCGCGGCATGGCTCGCGGGCATAGCGTTATCGCCAGTAATCAAGACGCAATCCGGATCGACGTCGTGAAGGCGTTGGAGGACGTCAGGGTCTTTGAGGCCTTTGAGTCCAAGTGACGCGATCGACTTAGCTGTCCGCCCCCGCCGGTTGAGTTCTGTTTGGATTCTCTTGCTCAGATCTTCGTCGACGACCAGAACGCGGCCCAAGGGAGGGCCGGCTCAGGCCGCCTGCTGGAGTTGAAGGGCCCGGTCGTACCAGCGAACGGCATCGTCTGCCTCCCGACGTGTGATGTCGTATTCGGTCGCTAGAATCTGGCGGCCACCTGGCAACACTGCCAGCCGTGCGACTTTTTCGGCTGGAACTCGCCGGGCTTTGATGGTCGGGCGCCCGCTGAGCCGGTCAGGGTCGACTTCGATGTGGGTTACGCCGGGAAGCTCTTTGAGCGCCCACCCGCCACGCCGTAGCAGTTGGTTGATCTCCTCCAAGTCGACAAACGATAGGACTCCCTGGCCACGCTTCCGGCCAAGTTCCCAGGCCTGAGCGCCGTTCTTCCTCACGATGTGCGCGCCCGCCAATTTCTTGGCCGTAGTCGCAATCGGCGCCAGTTGAAGTGGCCAATCACCGAAGTCCGCTCTCAATGTCTCGATGGCGCTACGGATCTCCGGATGCGGTACCCCGCGATCGAGCAGTTCGTGAACCGCGAGAGCCTCGGCGACATCCTGAAAGCTGTAGACGCGCGGTATCCTCGGCGACCAAGAAGAACGGATGTAGCCATAGCGCGCCCACGACCCGATGGTCTCACCGGATACGCCAGCAAGGAGGCCTACACCATGGGCCGGGTACCATCCGCGCGGCGTTGGCCGGTTACTCATGGAGACGGCGCCACTCTACTCGAAACCAGTCATTGCATCTGACCATAGATCGCGACGATCACTCCGGCAATGGCGAATACGACGCCGATGAATGTGGCTAGGTCTTCCGTGAAAGGCTCGCTTTCCGGCCGCGAGGTTAGAGGCCACGGCATCGCGCTATTGGCTCGGACCAGCTCTTTGGCAAATTCCCGCGCAAAGAAGATCAGAGCAAGTCCGGCGATAGCGAAACCAATTCCGAGCAGGACATGGGCGCGCAGCAGGATGCCGACAAACCCGAGGATCATTCCGCCGCTCGAGCCGATCATTAGCGCTCGCCGTCGTGTCACCAAAGGGGAGGTTCTGAAAGGCCGGTTCCGGGTCGGGAATCGGATACTTCCGGATCGAGTTGCACGCCCGCGGGTCGCGCAGCCCGCTTGCGTTCGGCCTTCGCCCTCTGCCGCCGTCCCACTATGAAGAGAGCTTAGGGGCCCGGCAGCTTCAGCCGAGCGTAAATTTACGGAGGAGCCGGGATGAACAAGCCGTTCAGCTGCGGCGGTGATCAGCCCAACTCCTAACCCCTGACACCGGAGCTGAGTCGGGCGGACGTCGTAGGGACGTTTGGGACGTTTGGAAACGTCCTAGAACGCGGTTGGAACGTCCCGCTCCGTGCGGTTTGCTTGGGCCTATGAGCCTGAGAGTCGCCAACGCGGCTGGCGTGTCGAGGACGACTGGTACGTCTGAAGATGTCCCAAGTCCCAAGACGTGGTTTAGACGTCCCTGCGGTTGCTGGTGTCATTGAGCGCGATGTCACCTAGGTCCGCGGCCAACACAGGGATCAGCGCCGACGCTTCGCCGGCGTTGGCGACGGGCGGCGAACGCTTGCCGCGAACGCCGGCCGAGCAATTGGCGATGCTCGGCCCACAGCGCGCGTGCGCTCTCGGGCGCGCGACGCGCAGCGCGCCTGGGTCGGGTTCTTGCCGAAGCGCTGGGGCGGTCGAGTCGTCGGCGAGGCACTTGCCACACGCGCGGCGGCGCCTGTCGGAGAACTGGCTGCTGCTCATTGCTGGCGGTCCGGGCCTCCTAACAGAGGACCGCCAAAAACCACGCTGCCTCGCGGAGGGAATGCACGGAACGCGTAACACCGTGCCTTCCATTGCTTTTAACGCTGCGTCGTTCGCAACTGTCCATTGCCGTCGTCAGCGCCGCCGTTGGATTGAAGAGCTCCTGAGGCGCATGCGTCCAGAACTGCCCGAGTTTGCCGAGGGCACGGTAGCGGTCCTGGCTCATTCGACACCTCGAACTTGATCAAACTGAAGGCTGCCGAACTCCAAAACCAAGCCGCCATCCGCGGTTGGGATCAGCGACGTTTAGCAAGGGCGTGCGGTGCGAGCGAGGCGACAATTTCTAGGGCGATGAACGGGCATGGGGTGAGGCGCACCACCCTACATCGCATTTTGCGGGCGCTCCAAGATGCGCCGCCTATTCCCGAGCTGCGGACGCTGGTGGGCGATTCCAACCCCGACGCGCGCTGATCCAAGCTCGATGCAGCTCGACAGGCGCTACCCAATGCGATTCGACCCTGCCATGAACACACAAGTTCGCCGCACTGTCATACCATCTCGCGGACTTATAGGGACGCATTAGCGCCGCCGCGTCAGTTAGAACCGGCCTGCGATTGCTCTTCGGTGGGCGCCATGAGCAGCTCTCTCACGAGGCGAGTCAAAGTATCTGCCTCACGGCGCGAGAAGAAGCTGTTGATGGCCATTACAGCAGCGTAGATCGCGGCGTCCTGCACCAGGAAGTAAACAAATCCCAATGGAGAAACCCCCCGACCGAGCGAGCCAAGAGACACGAGGGGAAACCCCAACGCCATCACCGCAAAGGCGGTAATGAATATCGACATCCAGAGCGGGCGCGCGATTCGTAGCGACACTTCCGAGCCGGCTGCGGCTGGCGCTATGTTGACGTCGGCGACTACCCAGTGTCGATATGTCCAGCTGCGCCGGAAGAGGATAAGAGTGTCGGCGTGACTGAGCAGGCTCCTTCCAAGGCGACCCTGGAAACGTCCACTTCCCTTCAGCAGTCGTTGCCTCGTTGGGTCTGGGTCGAGTGGGCTGTGGATGATCCGGGTCTCTCGCCACCACGGGTTGAGCCAGTCGGGAAGTTTCAATCAGGTGACTTAGTCAACCGCATGCGATGCTTCTACAAGCGCAGAGACAGTAGTCACTTCGTCTCGACCAAGAGGCGCATTAGCGCGTCGTAGGCGTCGCCCGGCGTGAGGTGGCTGTAGACCTGCTGGATCATCCGCAGCGAGCTGTGACCGAGGATCTGCGCCAGCTGAATCGGATTCATGCCGCGCGACAGCGCCCAGTTTGCGAACGAGTGGCGCAATAGGTGCGGATAAACGCGCTTTTCGATACGCGCCTCCTTCCCAAGCGACCAGAGCGCCAGCTGGAGGCCGGTGAGCGAGAGCGGCGCGTAGTCGACACGGTCGCGGCGCTTCAATGTGAGGAATACGTGCGCGTCGGACCCGCGGCCTCGTACCAGCCGTTGCAGTCGCCGGAATGTCGCTGGCGGCACCGGTACCAGCCTCTCCTGTGCGCCTTTGCCCTCGACCTTGATCAGGTACTGCCGGTCGCGCTGGATCAGGTCGCCACGCATAGGCCGAGTAGTTCCGACGCACGCAGCCCACTGTCGGCGAGGACACGGACCATCAGCTTGTCGCGCTCAGTTTTGGCTGCGTCCTCGAGGCGCTCGATCTCTTCGCGGCTCAGGACCTCAAGGATGCGGCGTGGTAGCCGAGGCGTCTGTGCTCGCACCTTGCTGTCCAGCTCACCTTCGCGGCCAGCCCAGCCGAGGAACAGGTTGATGGCATTGAGGTAGCTAGCAACGGAAAATCGGGAGAGGGGACGGCCGGCGGGGCCGCGTTCGAGCAGTTCGGTCGAAAGGCGGTTCAGCGCCCGCTGGTCAAGACTTTGACCGAAGTAATGCCGTCTCGCTGGCAGAACGGCACGAGCACCCGGTTGAGGGCGTAGTGGTAGCTGGTGCGGATGGTCTTCGCGCTGAGCCCACGTGCTCGGCAGTCGTTGAGATAGTCCTTGACCAAACGCTGCACCGGTGTCTCCTGCGAGGTTAGGTTGGCTGGGCGAGTTCGAGAAGGCATCTCGAGAGACCGTATCTCTATCTGATTGCTCGGTCAACATGCACAGCTCGTCTTAATAGCCACATATCGAGGATTGTGCAAGGCCATAAGAAAAGGCCGGTTTCGTATTCGAAACCGGCCCCAGAGACTTATCGAAGGTAGCCGAAAACCCTACTCGTCCTCGATCTGGTTGTACATCAGGCTGTCCTGGATCTCGTACAGGGCGTCCATCGCCTCCATTACGGAGGCGGGCTTGGCCTGGGCCAGGACGGTCACCTCGGGCGACTCCTCGATGACCTTGTTGATGGCGACCGAGAGCACCGGCGGCATCTGCCGCTGGTCGGCAAGGTTGAGCATCTCGAGCTCGTTCAGGAGCTTGT
>WNFB01007332.1_pt1 | contig 18036 bp, 17 predicted proteins | sample 5400501 | NCBI WGS metagenome assembly WNFB01 (sample SAMN13153341, study PRJNA577476) | soil metagenome | isolation source: 200 cm saprolite under Douglas fir tree site 2 hole 1 | place: USA:California | collected 2015-04-18 | reverse complement strand
CAGCCAATCCTCAAAGGGTGAGGAGAGCCGGTACCATTCCGGCACAGCGGCCCAGGTGGTCATGCCCCAGATGACGTAAGCAACCCAAGCTCCTGCCATGGCGAATGTTCCGACCGTAGCGGGGATGAGGGCAACGGTTACTATTCGCCTGGTCATCTCCTTCCTGAAGGCCTCGACGAATGCGAGAACAAGACTGGTAACAGCTCCCAGGATAAGGAGCGCGAGGTGGAAAGGCCAATCATCCTGTAGTGAGAGCACCAGCGAAATCAGCGCAACCAGAGCGAGCAGCTCGATCAGGCCTGGAAGCGATGCAAGGGGCAGCGCCCATGGACGTCGTGCAACCAGAGCCGATCTCATGTGCGTTCCTGCGAGAAGCAAACCGCTCACGAGGAGTGCCAAGAAGACGACAAGTGCGCTCAAACCGATGAGAGTGCTACTGATGTGCACGACGGAGTTATCGTACGTAGAAACATGAACGATAATCCCTAAGATCCCAGGCGGATCTGAGAAAGGGCTTGCTACAGGTTGAAGTGCCAAGGCAAAAAAGGCAAGAAGGAAGAGAGGAAACACGCAGATGAAGCTGATCGCCGCGGAGCGCCGTCTCGCCAGAGACACGTGTTCTGTACTCATGAGGGGATGGAACTGCGCATCCAGGGCCCCACACAGGAGATCAAGCAGCGTCAAGAACGTGATGGGTTGCTGCTCGAGCAACGACACCATCTCTGCCGAGTAGCGCCTGCGCCAGGGACGGGGGTAGAGTCGAAGCAGCCCTCTTCCAAGCGTGACACTGCTCTTCCTCAGGAATGTGGGCGAGCGAGCTGGAGTCTGCTGGCCCTGCTGCTTGTCCAGATCGGAGATGGCAATTCTCTCCAGGAGGAACGTGGAGGCATGGTGTAACACCATCGTACCCACCGCAGTTAAACGATAGGAACAGCCACGCCCCTGGGTTTCCAACGGCTCAATCCATCCCCAATATTCGAGACGGGAGAGAGCTCCCCAAAGGGTTCCCGGCTCCAACCAGAGACCGTGAATCTGCTCAATCTCTTCTCTGATAGCTTGCCCATATTTGGGGCTGCTCTGCAAACACGAGAGAATGAGCAGCGCAGGTTCTGAGAAGCGTCCCAGAGGTGTTTGATTCTTGTCCACTCGCAGCCTCCTGATACGTGACGCATCTTTGCAAGGGATCGTTCTGCTTGATAAAACATACCTGGTGTAAATCACGGTTGTCAAGTGGCTCTGGTGCATTTTCCGTGAATCATAACATCTAGCAGATGGAATTCCTGTTAGCCTCCCGAATCACGGAAAATGCACCAGAGCCCAGAGTTGACAGCAAAGCCTACGACTGACAGCAAACCATGATAGTTATTAGTGGCCAATGGAGCCAGAAAACAAGCAGAACAAGGACGTTAATAACCATCAGCAGACAAGAGAGATAGACGCATGGGGATCGACCAAAACCTCAAAGACGGTGCTGCCCGAGCCTCGGATGGGTTTGAGGGTAATGGTGAGGACGGTCCTGCCTTGTTGCCGCAGATACGCCTGAAGTGGTTCGGAGATAGCTGCACGCATGAGAACATCCTCCTAAAGAGATATCCGTTTATCCTGATATATAAGATACCAGCGTCATCTACCGTCTGTCAAGAGGGCACTTTCCCTCATGTAAAATGGGATCTTCCGACATTTTGATGAGAGGCGGATTCAAAAAAGTCATTTCTCGCTCAAATGAACATGCGCTCATTCCCCTTCATCATCAAAGTGTCGGAAGACCTCTTCGGCTGCGAGCAGGTATCAACTGTCGGTCTCGCTGCTCGCCCTCTTGATCCAGCACTGGCTCCTCGTGCTCAGTGATTAGCAGGCACAGGCTCGCAGCCTGTCTCAAGCGGCTCAGACGATCCACCGCTGAAGCCCTGCGCTCGCGTCTCTTACTGCCCTCCCTCACGCGGCTGCGGATTCTGGTCGCTCACCTCCACCGCTGCCTGCACATCGGCTGTCAGCGGACCTTGCGCACACCAGCGCCTAGCACCTCCCAATTCCTGCTCGCTTGGACAGAAGGCGGCTGAGCGGGGATAGCGCTGGGGGGCGCGTTCTTGCGCCCCCTCTAGCCCTAGATGTGCCGCAAGACCTCGCTCAGAGTCAGCCGACCCAGCTCAAAGGCTTGCTCGATAGTGAGGATGGCGATCTCCTGCTCCCGTGCAGTAAACCACTCCTGCGCTGCCTGTGGCGAGGAAAAGAAGTGAATGTGGTGGCAGAACGTCGTCCAGATCTCCTCGACCGATTCCAGCCCATTCTTGGTCGGCTGTGGGATCACGATGGAAATGACGGTGCTGGCGGGATGCTCGCTCGTCACGCCCTCTGGCGTAATGGTCAGCCGGATGGTCTCTCCTGTGGACGGGCATTGGGACGAAACCTCGGCGGTCTGCTGGAGCATCACAGGGAGGAACAGGGAGTCCCACGCGCACCACGTGGCAAGCTGTATGCCATTGACGGTAAAGCGGTGGGGATGCTGGTTCTGTGACAGCCCGGCGATCCCCACGACGTTGCCATCTCCATCCCGTTCGCACATCTTGTCGAGCACCTCATGGGCGGTCTGCTGCGGGAGGTCGAGGGCAGAGGCGATCTGCTCCACCCACTGCGGGGAAACCGGGCTCCCCCTGGCGATCTCTCTCCACAAGCGCACCGTCAGCCGGGAGACATCCGGGGTGAAAGCCTGCCGAATACCCGCCTCACGCAGGGCTTCAGCGAGTTGATCCAGTCTGAGTCCTTCCTTGGGAACGAAGGCCGTCCAGCGAGCCATGCCGGCTTCGTAATCGAACGTGCCACTGGTGAGGGCGAAGGTTTCGTTCAGCCACACATAGCGGCTGTCGTCGGTCTTGAAACGCAGGACGCCAGCGACTCTCCACTGCTTACTTTCATCTGAGAGGGGCATCGCGAACTCGCGACCCTCGAACCCTATCTCCGCGCCGTCGTGCGTCTGAATGACCCCTGGAACCTGCAGTGTGCAGACCTCGTCTTCGCCGGTCGTCTCGTAGTTCGACCACCGTACCGTGCCTCGCATTCTCGGGCCGGTGAGCGTCCCATCTCCTCCACCCACCAGCGTGCCCACCTTGTCTCCCATGGGAGCGAGCTCAATCGGTCCCTGGTAATGCAGTTCGAGGGAGAAGAGCAGTTCGAGCCCGTTCGTGCGTTGCTCAACGTTCCCTTGTATCGTCTCCATGATTATTTCCTTTCCTTCTATGCACATGTGTGTTTGCTCTGTGAGAACGCGACCCGCAAGTCGCCGAGCATCACCGGAGCAGCGTGGTGTGGTGGTGACGCCATCGACGTGGCTCACTCCTCGTTTCGTTCCGCCTGCTCAAGCGGCTCTTGCTAGTCGAGCGCCTCAAGCATGGGACAGGCACTGGTCGGTCCTGGTCCGGTGCAGAGGGAGGCCACCTGGAGCAGAGCGTGCCGCATGCGTTGTAACTCGACCATTTTCCGCTCCACCTCCGCGAGTTTCGCCTCCGTGCGCCCCTTAACCTCGTCACAGGACGTCTGAGCGTCCACGCGCAGCAGCAGCAGCTCACTAATCTCTTTGAGCGAGAAGCCAAGCAGCTTGGCGCGTTGAATAAAGCGGAGACGCGTGACCACCTGCTCGGAGTACTGACGATAGCCAGAGGCCCGGCGCGGCGGGTCCTCCAGCAAGCCCTCGCGCTCGTAGAATCGTATCGTTTCCACGCCGACTCCGGCTCTCCTGGCAACTTGTCCAATTGAGAGAATCTCCATCTCTGTTCCTCCTTTCGGAACAAGTATACACTCTGTACCATACTACAGAGTCAAGAGGAAAGAGGGCCGAACGCGACAGATGTTCGCCAGTGAAAAGCAGATGATTACTTCTTTTGCTTCACTCGTTGTACCGTGGGTAGCGGAATGATTGTCTCTGTTTGCTGTCGCTGCTCCTCTAGCTGTCGCGGAGTTGGGCCAGCAGGTGTCGGCTCATCAACCAGTTTCTCAAGCAGAGTCTGATGCAGTTCAATGCCCTCGGTCACCAGCAGGCGTTCATCTTCTGTCAGCGCGACAAACTCCAACATCCGTACCAGGTTGGCCTTGCCCTCCACCAAGTGTTCCATCATCGAGCTTTTCGGTCGGTAGAAGGGACAGCGAGCGCATGCCATCCGGTGTTTGCACTCGGCCCAAAAGGCGTTCGTACAGTAGCCATGCCCCAGGTCGTAGTACTTCCACGCCTCGCCGCGAGCTGCCGCGCCACTCATCACCGCATCCTGGTCCAGCAACACTTCAACTGTTGCCATATTCTGTTCTAAGTAGCCTGTCTTTGCCACTTTACTTGCAAGTTTTGTTGGATCAACCGACACATAGCTTTGAGTCGATGAGAGGTGTTTGTGTCCCAGATATTCTTTGAGTTCAAAAATTGTCAGCGGTTCTTTCGCATTGTAAAGCATAGAAGCAATGGTTGCTCTGGCCCGGTGGCTCGTGATTTGTCCTCGGCTGTCTTGTTCAGGGATGCCCACTTTTTTGCACAATAGCGGTATTAAGGCTTCATTGATGTAGGCTTTTGAAATGCGTTTACCTCGAAACGAGAAGAGAAACTGCACTGATTCACTCGTCTTTTTGTCCAGCCCACGAGGCTGCTCCTTCGGGCGTATCCGTTCCCATTCGTTGACGCGTTTCCCGACAATGGTATGGACAGCCTTGGTGTAAGCTCTGCTCGTTTTGTTGACAGGAACATCGAGGAAACAGGTGGCATCCTTTGGCAAGAGCTCTCCGGTTTCCGGGATCATCACATCTTCGTGCTGCCATCTCATACACCCAATACGCAACCTCCAAATCTCGTCTGATCGTAATGCCGCAAAACACCACACGGCTGCAATGGCGCGAACCATTTCTAGAGGATACACAGGCATATCATTCCCAGCTAGTGGGAGGTCCTCAGCCTCTAAATTCATGGCTGCCCATAGAATTTTTGCCCAGAACTCTTTGTCAATGATGCGGGGATTGGGTGCGAGTAAGTTCCGAATGGAACGGGGTGTACTCAATGCTCGATGTGGATTGATCTGGAGTTGAACCCATTCCCACTCCCGGCAATCATACAAAAACTTTCGCATCGCCTTGAACAGTTTTTCCTTCGAGTTGGCGCGCATCGGTTTCCCAAAACGCTCTACTGCCATTCGTCGCTGTCGTGTGTCTATCCACTCTCCAACGTTCATCTCATTTACGGCGGCCACAAACTCTGCGGCTAGTTCATACGTCCACTGTGCTGGACTCGTAATATCTGAATGCATCACCTTGAGCCAACGGCCTACTTTGAGCAATGGGTAGTAAACAGCGTTAGCATTTTGCAGGGTAGTATGTTTACGCCAGCGCTGACACCAGGAGAACCACGCATCGGAAATACTCCCATCGTTATCGTTCTCTACAGGCCTTGTTGTTCCCTTTCCTCTCCCAAAGACATAGGAAAGCGGCCTGTTGATAATACCAAGAGCAAGCAGCACTTTGGAAACCTGAAAGAGTTTGTCCTGTACACTCCGATTGGGACAATTTTGAGCGACAGTTTCCAGGAGTTCAATCGTGAGGTCATCAAGGTTCGGGCTACGATTTCGCAGCAGTAAATAGCCAACACAGGCAGTTAATCTCACATGATCTTTTTGAAGGTATCCCCAACTCTGCAATATCTTTTGCAGCCGTCGAACCGCTTCATCTAACACCTCTTTCCTTATGATTTTTTGTGAAAATGCGTTAAGTTTCATGAGGTGAATCAGTGGATCAATGGGGAGAGAAGGACAAAGCAGATACACCAGTACAGCAAGCCCTTGTCGTCCCTTGGCTCCCTTCATACACCGCCGTTCAAACCGCAGCGAAAATGCCGTATCACTTTGACAAAGGCATTCACACCATTCTTCGATAGTCCATCCCCAAAATGCCTTTCCACGCTGATGCATTTCTAATGAGACAAAACGTATAGTATCAGTAAGCGTTGTTTTATCTGCATGTACATAGGCAATAGCGTCCACAATAGGCTGTAACAAACGAGATAGAGCAACGTTTCGCCGGTATATTGCAGTTGGATGCCCTGATGGGCGAAATATTCGAGCAAACTCGTTCCTCTCGGTTTCGGTCAACGAAGGATTGCGGTCGTATCCATCCAGATTGAGCGGCCAGGACAGAGCAGAATTGTGGGAAGGAAGTGGTTGTACCTGCTGATTCACTTTTGTCCCTCCCCTAGAATGCAATCTATCCAGCTCTCAAAACCGGCTAAGCTTCGCGAAACAGCCTCATTTAACTCTACTCCACCTAAATGAATATAAAGCATCGTTATTTCAAGCGAGCGATGACCCGCGTAGGTAGCGATCTGGTGCAACTCCATTTTCGAGCGGGCCATATGTGTAAGGCGAAGATGCCGTGGCGTGTGTGTAGTAAATTGCGGCAGGCCAGCCCGCCTCGCAATTCCTTGGACGACCTTGGACCACATGACCAGTGATAGTGGGCCTGCGGTATTGCGATGAGACTCTGACAGAAAAAGCGGTCCCCTTTTTGCAGAGAGGGTGCGTCGTTGCTGGAGATATGCCTCAAGACAGCGGCTAGTGATTTTCCCATATCCCACGACGCGCTCTCGTCCATTCTTGGCGTGCTCTGCTCGAATTCTGATCTGGCGATAGGCAACATCAAAATCACTGATCTCCAAAGTGACCAGTTCCTCACGTCTCAAGGCTCCATCATAGGCGAGCAAGAGCATGACTTGATTGCGGATTCGCTCATCTTTGAGGGTTTTGAGGATATCCTGCCACTCTCCATCATCAGGGAGCCAGGGTAGCTTCTGGTAGTGCGGAATGAGTCCGCGATCTCGTGCACCGCCAAACCCCTTGCCAGCCACATAATGCCCACGCCCCACGGGATTATCTGGACGGAGCCGCTTCTCAACAAGGTAGTCGCAAAACAGCCGCAAAACCGTGAGGCGCTGCTGCAAAGTGGAGTTTGATAATCCTCGACCTGTTCCAATGGAAAGGATATTGGCTCCTTTGGGATTGGGACGAGTTGCTAGATCATGAACGTAAAGAGCCACCTGCTCTCGTGTAATGGCTTCAGGTACAACATCCTGTTTCTCACAGAAGTCTAGGTAGTCATTGAGGCAGCGTCCATACGCATCAATGGTCTTCGGCTTGCGTTGTAGGTTCGCCTGCATTTGGAGCCAGGCGCGTGGGAGTTCAGTGTGAGCAACGCGTGGATACAGCTCCCAACGAACATTATTCATATCCGTGTTTTATACCCTTCTATGTTAAAATGATGCTCAATGCTAACACAGGAAGGAGAATATGTGAACGGATTAGATCAGTCTGTATACCTAAAAGGTCTGTATCCCTTTCGTGAGAAAGCATTGATTATAGATAACATACAGCGGCGCGGACTGGTGCTCTGTAAGTACGAACCCGGCTCCCTGGGCGGTCCGATTTTGTTTGTGCAAATCACGCGAGCTGGCCGCAAGCTGGTACGCGAGGCTCTCCATCTCAAAGCGCCGAAAGCGCCGCCCGCAGGAACCCTTCGCGAGTGGCACTGGAAAGCGCTTGTGTATGCCTATCAGGCAGGAGCGACAGGGGTGAGTGAGTGGCCGAGAGGAATTGGTCGGAATACAGTGATCCGACTAGAAGATTACCGGGTCAAAGGACAAGCCCGGCCACTCGTCGAAGAGGCAACTATCCCATGTGAAACATACCTGCGTCATCGGTGGCCAGGAGATAGCGGAGTGATGGCGAGTGAACACACGGTCTTGCGTATTTCTGCATTCGGCCAGCAATACTATCGCGAGAACTGGCAACACTACCGAGAAATGTACCCGGAGGTGAATGCCCCCGCGCCTGCTGGTGGAACTTGACGCGACAAGAGGAGCCAGCGCCAGTGTGGTACACTGGAACCATTGATGCAGCGTATCTTTGAGCGTTGGAGCAGCTATGGAAAACACCCATCTGGCCATTGGTGACAGCGTGGCGGTCAGGCCCGGCGTCACCGAGAGAGGGAGCGGTCGGGACCTGGGTGGCTGGCAGGGACGCATTGTCGAGCTTGCAAACAGGAGGGAGCAGCTGATCGTCGCGTGGGATAGTGTCACGCTCAAAAACCTCCTTCCAGAAGACATTCTCAGGTGTGAAGAAGCGCCGCGCGTATTCCTGGCTCAGTTTTGGCGAGCAGGGCAGGCGCATCCGGCAGATTGTGGCGACGGCCAAAGGGCACGACGTGTTCGTGGGCTATGCGGCCTGGCATGAGTATCTCAAGGAGCACCTGGCGATGCCGTTTGTGGCCACGGTGCGGGAAGTGGGCGAGCGCGGACCGGTGCCACAGGGCACCCAGGTCAATGTCACCGGGATCAGCCTGGTGGACGACACCTGGGGCATCATCGTGCGAGGGAGATTGCTACCATCCTTGTACCTCGAATACCATTTCCCCTTGTGTCAACTGAGTACGGAGGCTTCCGCCCAGACGGAGCAATTGATCCGCGATTACGCTCTGTGGTTTGTCAACCACTCCCGTATCTACGCTCGATATCCACCGTGAGTGCCCTGCACCGAGCGCAAGGCATCACTCCCACTCCTTATCGATCTATTGCGAGATGAGCAGGAGCTCCTGTTCGTCCTCTTGCTCATCCTGGCGTATCTCCTCCTCCGAACGCGCCGGAGGGTAGCGGAACATCAAGAGGTCGCGTGCCTCTTCCGCGCTCACGCCTCCCTCTCGCACCAGGCGCGCCCGCGCACGCCAGAGGTGTCGGCGTGTCTCCTCTGGGGCAAAGTACCAGATCGTACTGTACTGGCTCCTGGCGTGCTGGCTCATCTCACGCGCGACCTTCGGGCCGTACTCTGCCTTCAAGCGGAGATACTTTTCCCCACGCAGCAGTTCGACCAGATTCTCGTCCAGCTCGTCCGGCTTCTTCTTGGAGAGCTCCACCTCGACGGCAATCACCGTGCCATCCTGGTAGTGCAGCTCCCCATCGGGCCGGTGCAGCAGAGGCTTTCCCTTGATGCGCTGTACCCCCTGCAACAGCTGGCGCTCACTGATCCAGCGTCCATCCCTCTCGGTCTCCTCCAGGTGCAGGAGCACCTCGTTGATGGCATAGAGGTTCTCCAACTCGTACCCGTTGGCGGCTTTCCCCATATTCCGATAGGCATAGGGGAGCCGCCCCTTGTGGAGTCCCAGGCGTGTCGGCCACACCCACGCAGGCTCGCCCGTGCCAACGACTCTCGCATTGGCCCATGCTGCTCGTATCCAGCGCCTGAGCACCTCGCGTGCGGCGCCAGGGCTGATCTCACCTGCAACGGCTGCTGGCACGGCCAGTGGGCCTGGCCGTGCCAGCAGCCGTTGCAGGTGATCGAGGCGCATGGCGTACTGCTCTCCCATCCAGCAGAGGGCCATCTCATCGCGTGGGGTGAGCTGGACACTGCCTGCATCACGACGTGGCTTCTTGGGAGCAGGAGACAGGCGTTCCTGCCTGACAGGTGAGCCACCTGTTCGCGGTGATCTCTGTTCTGATGGTCTCGGTTGTGTTGACATGAAAAATCGTACTCCTTTCCAATTGGATAGTATGAATGGCAAAAAGCCTGGCTTTTTCCCTCTCGTCATTCCCCCTCTGCACCGGCTCTCCAAGCAGGATGAGTGCTATGAACATGCGCAAAGGGAGGCCTGCCAACCCCCTGTATGAGAGCAGAGGGATGACAGGGCTTTGACAGAGGGACCAGACACGTCGATCAGTGTACAATGCGTGCGCCGCTGTCCTCCCAGTTGCCTCCCACCGCTCACGTCTTCCCCCAACTCGTGGATCTGATCCCAGGAGAGGCCTCCACGTCAATAGGCACCAGGCCACAGCACGCTGCCCATCACGGTGTTTGCAGATGGCAAAAGGCACCTGGAAAACCAGCAGACAGGTGTGGAACTGCGCCAGCTTTGCCATCTCCAGCAGGGGTGTACGGGCAAAGGGGTAGAGGGCCGTGCTATCGGCGACGGTGAGACGACCAGGCTTGAGCCGCTTCTGGAGAATCAGGTGAAACAGATCAAAGGTGTCCCGGTTGATGCGAAAGTTGCTCGAGCTCGCGCTCATCAAGGCAAGGCTTCCATCGGATGAGACGATCTGGGTTGGCGCGCGTTGCTGTGCGGCAAAGGTGCTTGTTCCTGACCCGGCAGGGCCGCACAGCACCACCAGCGTTTTGCTCGCAATGGGAATGTGTTGTTCCAGAGCATACTCCTTTCAGGTGCTCCACCGGGGAGCGGTTTGCTAGCAGCAGCATAAACCACAGGGGTAGTCAGAGGGCGGTAAGCGCCTGGGAGCCGGGTAGAACTCCAGTGGGAGGCAACTGGGAGGCCAGAATGCGCATCCGCCTCGAAGAAGATGAGACGCTCCCGTTCAGCGGTTTCTGCCCTCCCACCGGAGTTCCACTGGACTCCCAGGCGCTTACCGCCCTCTGACCGCCCGCGTTGTGTACAGTAGAAGTGTAGAGATGATGGTCAACCGGAAAGCGGTTTGAACCATCAAGCGTTTCTCATAGGCACATCGGTGCCGCCGTGCAGAGAGCTTCTTCGATAGCTGCTGTACGACCATCACGATCACCGGCAAAGCACTGCAGCGTGATCGAGTGATGCGAACCGAGCAAACAGGATCGCAGGGGTGCCAAATGGCTCCCACCCAGACGTGAATGGGTGGCTCTCAAGTCGAGAGAACTCTCCTGGCGTTCGGCCTTGACCTGTTGTCTTTGGAGTGTGTCCTTTGGAGCGTGTTTTCTGTAGCGTGTCCTTTGGAATGTGTTTCTTGTAGGATGTTCCTGTAGTGCTTCTTCTGTAGTGTGTTTCCTGTAGTGTGTTTCCTGTAGTGTGTTTCCTGTAGTATGTCCCGTAGAGTGTGTTCTGTGGAGGATGTCCTGTGTAGTGTGTTTCCTGTAGCGTGTTTCTTGGAGTGTGTCCTGTGTAGCATCGCGCGTTTCATGCGTGTATGACGCTTGCCCTGAGAGGACGCCAGGGGCCTTCTTTTCATGGCGTTCAACGAATACAGCTCACGATGCTGTCCGGCTTTTTGGCAGGTCGGGCAGACAGAGAGGGGCTTTTTGTGCTTTTTTCCTGTCCCTGGAAAGCTCGGACGGGTATCAAGGAGGGGTTCTTTGTGCGTTTTGGCGGCACGGCTGTGGCTGCTCGCCTCTGCTCCTCCTCTCTTAGAAAGGACCATGACCATGAACCAATCCGGAAAGTCGGTTATCTGGCTCTTGTCGAGGCATACCTTCATAATATGGAGCTTGCTCTGATGAACGAACAGCCCCGGCACGCGGAACTGCTGCTCGCCCACGTTCTGGAACTGATGCAGCCGACCCTGGCGTTCGATCAATCTCCCCTCTCGTCGTTTGCTGTCTCTCCCATCCAACTCTTTGCAGGTGTGGGTCTTGACCCCGGCCACAAGCGGCAGGGCAGACCCAACGAAGACAGCGTGTTTGCTGCCCAGGGCATCGTTGGGGATACCCAGGAGCCCTTTGGCCTGTGTGTGGTGGCCGATGGCATGGGCGGCCACACAGGCGGGCAGGTGGCCAGTCGCCTGGCGGTCGAAACCATCGTGGATACGGTCTTCCCCCAGGTGAGAGAAGGACATCTCTGCGGCGCCTCGTGGGGCGACCTGCTCAAAGCTGGCGTGGAACGAGCCAATGCGGCCATCCACCAGCGCCAGCTCTCCCCCGACTTCATGGGAACCACCGTCACCGCCGCCCTGATTGTCGGGTCGGCGGTCTTTGTCGCCAATGTTGGAGATAGCCGCACCTACCTTTGTCGGTCGGGCGGGCTGCGACAACTGACCTGTGACCACTCGGTGGTGGCCCGCCTGGTGGCAAACGGCGACATCACCCCAGAGCAGGTCTACACCCATCCCAGGCGCAACGAGATCTACCGCTGCCTGGGCGCGACCCCGACCGTAGAAGTGGATGTGTTTCAGGAGAGGCTGCAAGACGGGGATGTGCTGCTGCTCTGCTCGGATGGCCTGTGGGAGATGCTGCCCGACCAGAGGCAGATCGCCGATGTCCTCTCATCGCGCTGCTCTGCTCGGATGGCCGAGAAACTGGTTCAACTGGCGCTCGCCGCTGGTGGACTGGACAACATCGGCCTGGTGGTGGTGCAGTGGTGCGTGGAGGACATCGCCTCCGTGCAGACGATCGCTCTCACGTCTCCCGCCACCGCGCTGGTGGCCTGACCTCCTTTTGTCCCATTTCTTCTCGAAGAACGGCCTGTCGAACGCTCCTAAAGAAGCGCCCGGCAGGCCTTTTTTGTGTTGCATTGAAACTCGCCTGCTTCCTGTATTGAAGGAAGCAGTGCATGGAGGAAACCCAATGTTCCTACTTGTTGTGCTTGCGCCACTTCTTATGTCTCTCGTTGCAGCTATGCTCCTGGCTGCAAGGGCGCCGGTGGATGTGCTGAAACGAGACCATTCTCCGTTTCTCGCCCTGGCTGGCCCATCTCACAACCAGGGACACCCGTGTGTCTGTGTTCCTTTCGGCCTATTGCAAGTCTCTTATCTGGCAGCCAGGACGCCCACTTTGCCACCAGAGGAAGGTGTATGGCGATAGCTCCGACCACGACACAGCAGAGCACCGCGTCACCGGCTGCTCAGATTGCTCTGGCCGCCATCCGCGCAGGCATCAGTGTGGTTCCTATTCGCGCTGATGGCAGCAAACAACCTGCACTCTCAGGCTGGAAAATCTACCAGCAGCGCCTGCCCAGCAGCTCCGAACTCGCGTGCTGGTTCCGTGCTGCGGGCCTGGGACTGGCCCTGGTGACCGGGGCAGTCAGCGGCCATCTCGAAGCCCTGGACTTCGATGATGGCACGGTATTTGAGCAGTGGCAAGCGTGGATTGCAGGCGACCCGATGCTCTCCGACCTCTACGCCTCCATCGCCAGCGGATACGAGGAGGTCACACCGGCAGGCGGCAGGCACTTGCTGTATCGCTGCTCTGAAGTTGCTGGCAACCAGAAACTCGCGTCCAGACAAGAGGATGGGCGCACCAAGACACTCATCGAGACGCGGGGACAGGGGGGACTGATCATTGTAGACCCCTCACAGGGAAAGGTTCACCCAAGCGGCAGACCCTACCGGAGGGTGCAGGGCAGCGTCAGCACGATCAGGACCATTACGCCGGACGAGCGCGAGCAGCTTTTCTGGTCTGCCCGCCAGTTCGATGAGAGGCCCAAACCACAGCCTGCGCCTTTGCCACGTTCGTTCCGCTGCTCTTTTCCACGTTTGGGTGAGTTGGGCGACTCCGTGCGTCCGGGCGATCTCTTGAACGAGCGCGCAACCTGGGAGGCGCTGCTTCCTCCATATGGATGGGAGCTGGTGCGCTACGTTGGCGAGGAAGGTCAGTGGCGCCGTCCAGGGAAGGAGGGTGAAGGGATTAGTGCCACCACCAATTACCAGAACTCTGGGTTCCTCTATGTCTTCTCCACCTCGACGATGTTTGAGCCAGAGCGCGGATACAGCAAATTCAGCGCCTACGCGCTCCTCGAACATGGAGGAGATTTTTCTGCGGCAGCAAAGGCGCTTGCCGAACAGGGGTATGTCGATTCTGAACCGGTGGCTCGCCTCTGGTAGGGGTGCCACTGTATCCATGGTCAGGCTTCTGATGCCTTGTCAGAAGCCTTTTCATCAAGCGAAAAAGAAGGATGGTTCCTATGGAAAAGAAAACATTGCACCTGAGTACGAACCCATTTCCGGCTGGCCTGACCACGGCAGAGCACACGGCACTCGTCGCGCTGGAAACACGCATCATGGCCAGGCAGCCGAAAACACTGGTGGTCGTGGATCCAGAGCAGGTACCACAGATGTTAACGGTGAGCGTCGACCGACTTCTGCGCGAGGCGGTCCAACCCATCCTGGTGCTTGCTGGAACGGCATCGTTCAAGCCAGAGGTGGTGCGCTGGTGGGAAACGGCCACCTCTCCCATTGATGGTCGCCACTTCACCGATCTGTATGCTGCTCAATATGCACTGACTTCCCCACTTGCACCAGAAACTCAGGTCTGCATCTCAACCCTGCGAGAGATACAACTGTCTCTCCATCAAGCCAGGCAGGCGGTTGGTCTGGTGCTCGTCTACGGGCCTCTGGTGGCCTCTCACGTCTGGCAGCTGGTGTTGGATTCCTTCACCGTTCCCTGTCTTGGGTGGAGCGACAGGCAGGACGTGGGAGTACGCAAGCTGTTTGGCTGGCATGTGGTGAGCACCAGCCGCAGGGAACCGATCAGAGGCGCGTGATCGGTCGTTCTGGATGAGAGCAAACGGCTCTCATCCATCCTTGGGCCTCTGGGCCGAAAAGGGATGATGCCGGAGCCACCAGGCTTGTTCATTGGCCGTTTCACATCAACCGCCAGTTGATGTGAAACGGCTTGTGTGTGGTGGTGAAAAGAAAGGACTATCGCTATGCTCGTATTACGACGAAAAGTTGGGGAAGCTGTCCTGCTCGACGGGCGCATTCGTGTCTGCATCCTCGGGATAGAAGGTCAGCGGGTCAAGCTTGGCTTGGAAGCCCCCCCAGAGGTCGTGATCGTCCGTGAAGAGCTCCTGGGCGCACAACTGTTTTTGACTGGCGAAAAGTCGGCAACATGTGACTCACAGAAAAGCGCTTCCTGACCTGTCACGCTACCCCGCTCCTCACGTTCTTGCGGCTCGTGTCCGGTTGGGTGCGAGCCTCCTGTTTGCGGGGGCTTGCTCTCCCTCACGCTTGTCCCCAATGGTCCCGGCCGTCCCGCCCTCGCCCAGGCCTCGATCAGGCCGGGTGTCCTCGCATTCGCCATCCCACTCACCATCTTCTTTGCTGGGTACTCGTTGGTATTCGCTCTTTTGTAGAGCTATGTGAAAGGAATTACATATGACTCAAGAAACCTCAGCAGTTCAACGACTCGTCACACGAAGGGAAAGCGAGATCGAGCAGATCATCGCAGAGAACCAGATGGTTGCGAATGTCTCCGCGCTCCGAGAGGAACTCCTCAAGCGCGTCCCCCAGCCGGTTTTGTGGCAGATGCACAATAGGCGCCAACACCTGCGCCCTTTTGCGGGCTTTTTCCAGCGTGTGCTTGATTCAGGCGAGGCCTGCCCGCTCATGCGGGAACTCGTGCGCAAGATGGCCCAGGGCAGCGTGGCCAGGCAGTGCGGCTGGTCAACCCCGGACATTCGTCGGGCACCGCCGACCATCGATCAGCGCTTCAACGACCTCGACGACCTGGTCGTCCCGATCTTCCAGGTCATCTTTCAAGACGAGGGACTGCTAGGCCCGTGGATGAGGGAACTCGATGATCACGTTGACAGGTCATCGCGCAGCACTGTGGAGGCGATGGACCAGGCCGACGCACGCGGGCAAGCTCCCCTGCGCAAGGAGGTCGTGCTGGTCGGGGGTGGGCCAATGACCTCGATCATTGCGAGCATCCTGGGCGCTTTCTTCCATGTCACGGTGATCACGGATCAGCGCGGCCTTGGGAAACCGTGGAGAAGGCGACCGATCTTTCTCAATAGCTCCTGCGACGTGCGTGACTTCAACGGTGCGGGGCTGCCCTTGCTCAGCGGAGCCACCACCCGCGTCACCGGATCCCAGCAGTGGAACAGCCTGGATGCTGATCTCCTGCTGGGGCTGGACACCAAAGAGGTCACCTGCGATAGCGGACGCATAGCCAGGTATCCTGCGGGGCCTCGCCTGGGGGACCTCGTCGCCACGAATATCCTCTTCCACGCCGACGACTTCCTGGTGGGTCAGACGGTCGATGTGTCAGCTACGCGCCGCAATGCCGACGGCAGCATTGGGCTGGTGCTCGTCGATGAGAACGGGACGAGGCGCCAACTCGATGCCGCTGCGGTTTTCCTGGACACCGGGCCTGGTCGAGAGCGATCACGGCTCGACGACGCGGCGGCGCCTCGACTCTACCAGGACGTGGGAACACAGCTCGAAGCCTGCCTGGCCCAGGCGCGCAGGCTCATTGCCCCCTATCAGGAGGCCCTGCGCGAGGTGGAGCAGGAAGACGTGCTCACAGCTCACGAGCAAGGGTCGGCCAGGCGCTTGAGGCGCAAGATCGCGCAGATTGCCCGCAGCACGGTCTGTCTCCCGCGCTTGCTGACACTGACCATGATCGAAAAGGTCTACGAGTTCTGGACGGAGGAGCTGGACGCTGACCCGCATGCATACCTGCTTGCCGACCTGGTCAACGAAAGAGGTACCATTGCCTATATAGGCAATGGGGATACCACGCGAACCCTCAAGGAACTGGTCGAGGAACAAGGGCCTGTCTGCGCCTATCCAGCCGGATGGCAGCGTGGGCAAGGCAGGAGGCATCGGTCCACCATCTACAACGAAACGGCAGCCTCGCCCCAGGAGTACGCTCTGCGCAACAGGAGGCGCTACGCGGGCGTCTTTACGGAGACCACCAGGGCGATCCCGTTCAAAGCGAGCCGCTATCGCCTTGTCCAAGGGGGCATTGAAGTGACCTACCGGGATGCTGTTGGGAAAAGACGGCGAAACCGCTTCGCCTACGCCTTTGATGCGACCGGCCTTGAGCGGGTACCCATCGAAGCGCACCTGCCGGCCGGGTTCCACATGCGCACGGTCGAGGACCTGGAGGGCATCGGGGTGGCGCGCGGCGACGAGGAGGGCACAGTCTTTATCGTCGGCTCAGCGACTGGCACAGCGTCGTTCGAGTTGCCAGCAGATATCCAGGAGATCATCCAGACGCTAGGAATCGGAGAAAACCCGGTCTCCCTGTGGGCTAACGCACCCCTGGGCGAGCGTCTGGCCCTGACATACGCCGCAACCTGGCCTCACACCAAGACGATGCCAGATCGCCTCTGATCGCACGTACGCGCGTGAGCTAGACCAGGCGAGCATCGAGGTGATCCTCAAGTACAGCCTGGGAGCTGTGCCGAGCGAGGGACACCTTTGATGACCTCGCATCAAAGGTGTTGAAAAAAGGAGGTCTGATGATTCAGTCTCACCACCCGGCGCGCGGGCCGCCTCACGGCTGCGCCTCTGCGCACCTTCCCACCCATGAAGCCGCGAGACACCAGCCACCCTCTGTATGGAATGGAGATGGCCCCCCTGCGCGGCCCACACGGCATCCACCGCTCGCGCGAGTGGGAGGGATGCCACTTGAAGCCCTTTTCCCTATGAAGCGCCATGCTCGACGCAGTGTCGGGCATGGCGCTTTCTTTGTTTTGGCTCCGGGCCATGAAGGACTCGGAGCTTTTTCCATCTCTCAAGGAGAATCGATGTTATGACACAACCATACTCTTCCCACCCATCTACGATTACCGTCCCTGCCACACAGCAGTCCCTTGACGACCTTGATCTGGAATTCGCCGAGGGCGAGCAGGCAAGAAAACCGGTGACGGAAGTGCCGCGCCTGTGGTGGCACAATGGCTTGCCGGTGGTGGATGCCGAAACGGTGGCCACCGGCTGGCATATCAAAGCGGGGATTGACCCGACCATTGACGAAACTATGGAAGGCATGGGCGTGCAGCGCTACCTGGTGCAGCACAAGCGCCCCGACAAGAACGGGGACAACAGCCCCAAGCCCTACTGGCGGCTGCGTTTCTGCTCGCTGATTGTGATCGCCAGCCGCGTGCAATCCACGCTGGAGCTTTCGCGCAGCACCGATGAGCGCTTTGGCATTGCCTTCGGGTGGGGGACCGCGCGCGATGACGACGGCAATGCCGAACTCAAAGAGGATGGCGAGCCGCGCAAGGGGACCTCGCTGCGTATGCGCGTCTACGTGCATGAGATGGTGCGCCACGGCTACTGCGAGTGCCTGCCCATCAGTCTCAACGGCTTCAGCACCGACTACATGCTCACTGCTCTCCAAGAGCAGTACCGCGTGCTGGATGCCTACGCGGCCTATCGCAAAGCGCAGGGCAGGAGTGGGGTTGCGCCGTTTTACCTGTTCTCCCTGCCCACGGCTCCTGGCCCAATGAAGATCGTTGGCAAAGCCCCAAAGCAGGGAACGATTTACCCGATCCTGGCCCAGCCCCCTGCAACCATTGACAGGGCGTACCTGGAGCAGCACCTGATCT
>WNFB01003167.1_pt1 | contig 18038 bp, 22 predicted proteins | sample 5400501 | NCBI WGS metagenome assembly WNFB01 (sample SAMN13153341, study PRJNA577476) | soil metagenome | isolation source: 200 cm saprolite under Douglas fir tree site 2 hole 1 | place: USA:California | collected 2015-04-18 | reverse complement strand
TCCCACTCAGGCCCCGCCCCCGCGGCGGGGCCTTTACTTTTGTGTGAGTGCTCCGCTCCGGAGCACGAGGCATGATCCGGGCGGTGTTCCTGGACGCGGGCGGCGTCTTCCACTACCCGACCGAGGAGGGCGTCCGCCAAGCTCTGGCTGAGGCCGGCTTCGAGCTCCCCCGCGGAGCCCTGCTGCGCGCGCACTACACAGCCATGAGGGATTACGACGCGGCCGGGGGCGAGCCATCCGCCTACGTGAGGGGGCTGGTCGGCTCGCTGGGCATTCCCGCGCATCTCCTGGAGGCGGCACTCAGCGGACTGGCGGCCTTCTTTTCCCAGCCGCGCACCTGGACCAGCGTGATCCAGGACTCGATTGACGCGCTGCCGGCTCTGGCCGCCACCGGCGTAAGGCTGGCCGTGGTGTCCAACTCCGACGGGTCGGTGGCCGAGCGGCTGGCCGCGGAGGGAATCCTGCAGGTGGGTCCCGGCCGCGGGGTACCGGTGGCGGCGGTGATCGACTCGGGCCGGGTCGGCGTGGCCAAGCCCGACCCACGCATCTTCGAGCACGCGCTGCAGGCGGTCGGCGTCGGCCCCCAGGAAGCCGTCCACGTGGGCGACTCGGTGCTGGCGGACGTGGAGGGCGCTCGGGCGGCCGGCATCCGGCCCTTCCACCTGGACCCCTTCGCCGGCTGCGAGCGCGACGACCACGATCACGTCGCGTCCCTGCGGGACCTGATCCCGCTGCTGCCGCACCCCTAGTTGAAATTCACCTAATGCTGCGCTCGCGCCGCTTCCGGGAGATGGTGCTCCTGGTCATCGGCGTCACCACGCCGCTCGGGATCCTGATGGTCAACGGGGCCGCCTTCGTGATGCGCTACCTGGCCCAGTTCCGGATCGGCGTCGCGGTCTGCGCCCTGGTCTCCTCGCTGCTTCTCAACGGCCTCACCGCCTGGTGGCTGCTTGCCCTGGCCAACCGGTCGGCGGCTCCGCTCTACGCCGAGTACCGCCGCTGGGCGATCGGGGTGGCCGGGCTGCTCGTGCTGCTGACCTCGGCCGGGGCCGGCTACCTGACCTACCTGGGCATGAGCAACCCGGCCCGGCTGCCCGACCCGCTCTCGATCCTGGTGGCGACGCTGGCTCTCGGCCTCCCCTTCGCGGTCACCTACGCCGGCCGCCGGATGGCCGGCCTGGGCGGCATCGTGCCGGTGGACGAAAAGGGCGCCCCGCCGCGGCGAGGCGCCCTCCGAAAACCCTAGTCGGGTCTCCTACATCATGTCCTGCGGCATGCCGCCGGACCCACCCTTCCTCTCCTCGGGAATCTCGGTCACCACGGCTTCGGTGGTCAGCACCATGGCCGCGATCGAGGCCGCGTTCTGCAGCGCCGAGCGCGTCACCTTGGCCGGGTCCACGATGCCGGCCGCGAACATGTCCACCATCTTGTCGTTGAGCGCGTCGTAGCCGCCGTTGGCCTTCTGCTTGCGAACCTCCTCCACCACCACCGAGCCTTCCTTGCCGGCATTGCTGGCGATCTGGCGGAGCGGCTCCTCCAGGGACTTCTCCACGATGCGGAGGCCGGTCAGCTGGTCGCCGTGCAGGCCGAGGCCTGACTTGAGCACCTTCTGCGCGCCCAGCAGCACGACCCCGCCTCCGGCCACGATGCCCTCCTCCACCGCGGCCCGGGTGGCCGAGAGGGCGTCCTCGATGCGGTGCTTCTTCTCCTTCTGCTCCACCTCGGTGGGCGAACCGACCTTGATCACCGCCACCCCGCCGGCCAGCTTGGCCAGGCGCTCCTGCAGCTTCTCCTTGTCGAAGTCGGAGGTGGTCTCCTCGACCTGGGCCTTGATCGACTTGATCCGGGCCTGGATGGCCTCGGACTTGCCGGCGCCCTCGACGATGGTGGTGTCGTCCTTGGTCACCGTGACCTTGCGGGCACGGCCGAGCTGCTCGATGCGGGTCTGGTCCAGCTTCAGGCCCAGCTCCTCGCTGATGACGGTGCCTCCGGTCAGGATGGCCATGTCCTCGAGCATCGCCTTGCGGCGGTCACCGAAGCCGGGCGCCTTGACGGCGACCGCGGTGAAGGTGCCGCGCAGCTTGTTGACGACCAGCGTGGCCAGGGCCTCGCCCTCGACGTCCTCGGCGACGATCAGGAGCGGCCGGCCCTGCTGCACCACCTTCTCGAGCACAGGGAGCAGGTCGTTGACGGCCGAGATCTTGCGGTCGGTGACCAGGATGAAGGGCTCCTCCAGGGTGGCCTCCATCCGGTCCGGGTTGGTCACGAAGTAGGCGGAGGTGTAGCCGCGGTCGAACTGCATGCCCTCCACGACCTCCATCTCGGTCGCGATGCTCTGCGAGTCCTCGACCGTGATGACGCCGTCCTTGCCCACCTTGTGCATCGCCTCAGCGATCAGCTTGCCGATGGCCTCTGACTGCGAGGAGATGGCCGCCACGTGAGCGACGTCCTCGTCGTCCTTGACCGGCACCGAGAGCTTCTTGATCTCCTCGACCACCCTCTCGACGGCCTTCTCGATGCCGACCTTGAGCAGCATCGGGTTGGCGCCGGCGGCCACGTTCCGGAAGCCCTCGTTGATCATGGTCTGGGCCAATAGGGTGGCCGTGGTGGTGCCGTCCCCGGCCACGTCGTTGGTCTTGGTCGCCACCTCGCGCAACAGCTGAGCCCCGGTGTTCTCCATCGGGTCCTTGAGCTCGATCTCGCGCACGATCGTGACCCCGTCGTTGGTCACGGTGGGCGCCCCGAACTTCTTCTCCAGCACGACGTTGCGGCCCTTGGGCCCGAGCGTGATGCGCACCGACTGGGCGACGGTGTCGATGCCCCGCTTCAGGCCCTGACGCGCCTCTACGTCGAATGCGACAGCCTTAGCCATGCGTTCTCATCCTCCTCGCGATTACTTCTTTGACTTTCCGTTTCCGGTCATGACGGCGAGGACGTCCTTCTCCGAGATGATCAGGTACTCGATGTCCTCGAGCTTGAACTCGTTGCCGGCGTACTTGGCGTACAGGATCCGGTCGCCGACCTTCAGCTCCATCGGCACCTTGGTGCCGGTGTCCAGGATCCTACCGGTACCGACAGCCTCCACGATCCCCTCCTGGGGCTTCTCCTTGGCGGTGTCGGGGAGCACGATCCCGCTCTTGGTGCGCTCCTCCTTCTCCACGGGCTTGACGACCACCCGGTCGCCCAGCGGCCTCAGCTTCATGGCTTCCCCTCCTCAGCCCATTTGATGGTTGGCAGTCGGCGCCGCCGACTGCTTAGCACTCGGCTATGGCGAGTGCTAATTGTACCCGGGAGCGACCGCCGGTTTCAAGGGCCGCCCGCCTGGCCGGCCTCCGAGATCAGCCGCCGGGCTTCCGCCGCCTGCTCCTCGGGCACGAAGACCCGGGCGTCGAAGAACTCGCCAGCGTAGTCGCCGGCGTCGTGCAGCTGGACTGCCTTCAGCCCGGCCGCCTCCAGCACCGCCTGCAGGAGGTCGGCCTGGACGCGGGGGCCCCGGAAGACGGCGGCCCAGCCTTTCACCAGCCGAGCCCCGGGTCCACCACCGCCGAGACCGGCTCGCGCTGGTAGTGGGCGGCCGCCGCGACCATGGCCGCGTTGTCGGTGCAGAGCTCGTGGGCGGGGATGGTCAGCCGGGCGCGACCCTCGACCACCTCGGCCGCCCGCCGGCGGAGCCGGCTGTTGGCGGCGACACCCCCGCAAACGACCACCTCCGCCGCCGGCTCGGCGTCCAGCGCCGCCCTCAGCTTGGCCAGCAGCGACTCCACGACCGACTCCTCGAAAGCGGCGGCCAGGTCAGCCCGAGCGCGGTCGTCCACCCGCTCGCCCATCTCTCGCAGCCGGTAGAGCAGAGCTGTCTTCAGGCCGCTGAAGCTGAACTCGAGCCCCGGCAGCGACGGCCTCGGCAGCGGCTGGCGCCGAGGGTCGCCGGAGCGGGCGAGGCGGTCCAGCGCCGCCCCCCCTGGGTAGCCCAGGCCGAGCAGCCGGGCCGCCTTGTCGAAGGCCTCCCCGGCGGCGTCGTCGCGGGTGCGGCCGAGCACGTCGAAGCGGCCGTGGGCCGGCATCCGGACCAGGTCCGAGTGGGCGCCGCTGACCACCAGCGCCAGCAGCGGCGGCTCCAGGTCGGGCCGCGTCAGCATGGCCGCGTAGACGTGTCCCCAGAGGTGATTGACGCCAAACAGCGGCTTCGACCAGGCGGAGGCGAGCCCTTCCCCCACCCCCACCCCGACCAGCAGGCAGCCGGCCAGGCCGGGCCCGCGCGTGACGGCGATCCGGTCCAGGTCGGCGGGCGCCACCGAGGCGCCCTCCAGGGCCCTTTCCACCAGAGCCGGCAGGCGCTCCAGGTGAGCTCGGGCGGCGACCTCCGGCACCACGCCGCCGAAGCCCGCGTGCAGCTCCTCCTGGGAGGCGATCAGGCTGCTCAGGATCCGGCGGCCTCCGGTCACCACGGCCACCGCCGTCTCGTCGCAGCTGGTCTCCAGGCCGAGGCTGAGGAGGCCGGCGCCTACTGCGGGTCGCCTCGGCTGAGCAGGTCCTTGCGCAGACCGCGGACGTCGGCGTCGATCCGGGCCAGGTTGGCCTCGTACGCCTGCCGGAACCGCGGCGAGTAGATGGAGTCCGACCACATCACGATGGCGTCCTCGCCGTTGTCGGTGTAGTAGCCCCGGCGGCGGCCGATGACCTTGAATCCGAACTGCTCGTAGAGGCGCATCGCGTTCTCGTTCGAGGTCCGGACCTCCAGCGTGATCCACTTGGCGCCGACGTCGTAGGCCGCCTGGACCAGGCCGGCGAACAGGATGCGGCCGAAGCCGTGACGCTGCTCTTCGCGCCGGACCCCGATGGTGGTGACGTGGGCCTCGTCGTACATGCGCCACATGCCGCCGTAGCCGATCAGCTCGGCGTCGCGCCGCAGCACCACGTAGTGCGCGGAGTTGCGCGAGGAGAGCTCGCGGTAGTAGGCGTTGCGGGGCCAGGGCGTCGAGAAGATCTGGCGCTCGATCTCCTGGATCGTCGGCACGTCCGCCTCGCGCATCGGCTCGATCGCGAGCTGCTGGCGGATCTGGACCATCAGCAGAGCTTGCCGAACGACTGCATGTACTCGAGTTTGAGCCTACCATAGCCCACTTCCGGAGCCGCGGAGAGCAGGCGGGCGGCGGCCTCGCCGAAGGACCGCAGCTCGGCCTCCGGCAGAAACCTTGCGCCGGCGGCCTCCAGAGCCGCCTGCGTGCGCGGCCTCAGCCAACCCACGGCCGGGTGCTCCCGAGGCACCTCGCTGGGCTCGCCCAGCCTGGGCGGGGCCCCCGGCGCCTGGAAGTAGATCCGCCCCCGGCCGGCCTCCGACAGGGCCGTCGCCGGCAAGCGGGCGCGGGCGGCCTGGAGCTCGAGCGTGCGCAGCGCGTGGAGCGGGATCCGGAGCCCCAGCGCCAGCCCGGCGGCGTAGCTGGCTCCCACCCGCAGACCGGTGAAGGAGCCGGGCCCGGTGGCGACCGCCACCCGGCTCACGACCCCGCGCGGCTCCCCGACCAGCTCGCGCACCCGCTCCGCCAGCTGGAATCCGCGGCCTGACTCAGCCACCACCTCAGCCGCCGCCGCTCCCGACTCCTGCAGCAGGGCGAGCGCCGAGCGCGCGGACGAGGTGTCGATCACCAGGACCAGCGCCGCGGGCCCCCCTGAAGCCTGAGCCGCCGGCGGCCGCCGGCGACTGGCTCGATCTGCAGCCGGGGGCCCCCCAGCGGCAGGCGGTCCCCCCACTCCACGACCACGGCGCCCTGCTCGAGAAGCTCGTCAAGGCCGAGCTCGGCCACCTCGGCACCGGGCTCCAGGCGGAAGAGGTCGGCGTGGGCGAGCTGCACCCGGCCGGTGTAGACGCGCACCAGCTGAAAGCTGGGGCTGGCCACCAGGGCAGCGCTGCCGGCGCCCCGGGCCAGGCCGCGCACGAAGGTGGTCTTGCCGGCGCCCAGCGGCCCCGACAGGAGCAGAAGGTCGCCCGCCCGCAGGTGGGCTCCCAGCCGCTCGCCGGCCGCCTCCGTCTCGGCGGCCGAGGCGGTTACCAGCTCAGGCGAAATGGTCGTAGCCACGCTCTTTGAGCTCGATCTGCCGGCCGCCGACGAACACCCGCAGGCGCCCGCCGCGGGTGAGCCTGCCGAGGGCCTCGAGGCCGGCAGCCCGCAGGACCTCCTCCGGACCGGCGCAGACCAGCTCGGCCTCCTCGCCGCTGGCCGCTGCCAGCTCGGGGCTGGCACCGGGGACGCAGGGCACCCGATCCAGCCGCAGGTCGCACCCCGCGCCCGAGGACGCGGCGAACTTCTCCAGCTCCCGGTAGAGCCCGTCGCTGATGTCTCCGCAGCAGAGCCCGGCCTGATTCAGGCGGCGGCCCTCCTCCAGGCGGGGCGGCAGCCGGACGGCCTGGCGCCGCTTCAGCGCGAGGGCCGCGGCGCCCAGCGGCCCGGTGACGCCCACGGCCCAACCCGGCTTCGCCTGCGAGCGGGCCAGCGGCGGCCGCGGGACCCGCCCCAGCACCGCCAGCGTCAGGACCGCCGGCCCCGGCGTGGAGCTGGTGTCACCGCCCGCCAGGCGCAGCCCGACCTGGCCCGCCAGGTCGGCCAGGCCGCGGTAGAGGCCGAGCAGGCGCTCCAGCTCCCAGCCCGGCGGGGCGGCCATCGCCGCCAGGGCGTAGGTGGGGGTTGCGCCCTTGGCGGCCAGGTCGCCGAGAGCCAGCGCCAGGGCTCGCCAGCCGGCGTCTTCGGGGCTCATCCAGCCGAGGTCGAAGTGAACCCCCTCGACGCTCTGGTCGCAGCTCGCCACCAGGACCCCGGCCGGCTCCTCCCAGGCAGCCGCGTCATCCGCCAGCGCCGGGATCAGGTAGCCGCTGGTGGCGAGAAACGGCCGCAGCGCTTGGATGACGCCGAGCTCGCCCACCTGGTCGAGGCGGGTCATGCGGCCAGCAGCCGGCGCAGGCGGCGGGCGGCCGCCTCCGGGTCGGGCGCTCCGGCCAGCGCGCGGATGACGCACACGCGCCTGACTCCGGCCTTCAGCAGCCGGGGCAGGTTGGTCTCCTCGACGCCCCCGATGGCGAAGACCGGGACCGCCACCGCGGCCGCCACCCGCGCGACGCCCCGGGGCCCGATCACACGCTTGCCGGACTTGACGGGGGTGGCGAAGGCAGCGCCGCAGCCGATGTAGTCGGCGCCCTCGCCGACGGCCTTTCGGGCCGCCAGGGCGGTCGAGGCAGAGGCTCCCAGCAGGAGGTCGGGACCGGCCACCCGCCGGGCCGCAGGCAGGCTGAGGTCGTCGGCGCCCAGGTGCACGCCGTCGGCCCGGCTGACCAGCGCGACGTCCAGGTGGTCGTTGACGACGAAGAGCCGGCCGGACTCCGCGGTCAGGCGCCGAAGCCGGCAGGCCAGCTCGAGCAGGCGCCCGCGGACGAGCGACTTGTGCCGGAGCTGGACCACGTCGACGCCGCCGCGCAGGTAGGCGGCCACCAGGCGCTCCACCTCCTCCGGCTCGGCGTCGGGCGTGATCGCGTAGAGGAGGGCGGCCTCCAGCTGGGTTCGAGGGTCGGGCACGACAGCCAGGGTAGCGAGCTAGGCGGTGTCCAGCTCGTCCTCGTCGACCGCACGAGAGGGGTCCAGAAGCTGGAACAGGACCTCCTGGGCCCGGAAGAGCTCGTCCATCATGGCCACCACCCGCCAGCGGACCCGCATCTCCGGAGCCTCGGGCGCCGCCTTCTGGGTGGACACCAGGATGCTCCCTGCCCGCTCCCGGAGCGAGGCGGGTACCCGGTCGACGCCCTGCAGGTTCAGGTCCTCGAGGGCGAAGAGGAGCTCGTCGATCGAGCGCACCAGACGGTTCAGGCGCCGAGCCCGCGACTCGGCGCCGGCCCGGAGCCGGGCGCTCTGGATGTCGCGCAGGGCGTTCTCGAGCAAGGAGCTTTCTCCCTCACATACACAAACGGTGCCCGTGAGGTTGCGTATTCCTGGCTCCGCCGGGCTCCGAGTCCCCTCCCTACCCTCCCCAAAGGGGGAGGGAATGAGGGGCTGAGCACATCCCCCACCTACCTCCCCCGACGCGGGGGAGGCCCGCCTAGAACAGGATCTGGCGGAGCTTCTCCCGGAAGCCGGCCGGGGCATGGTCGTGCTCGCAGGAGACCCGCACCAGCCGCTTGAAGTCGGCCTGGAACCGGTAGCGGTCATGACAGTCGCCGCACTGGTCCAGGTGGAACTCGATCTCGGCCACGTCGCCCTGGGAGAGCTCGCGGTCGACGAACTCGTCCAGCCGCCGCTGGCAGTCCTGACAGTTCATGCCGTAGCCTTGCGCCGCACGATACCCGACTCCACCGCATAGTCATAGAGCGACTTCTGGAGGGTCTGCCGGGCCCGGTGCAGGCGGGACATGACGGTGCCGATCGGAATCCCCAGCACCTGGGCCGCGTCCTTGTAGGCGAAGCCTTCGACGTCCACCAGGAGGACCACCTCGCGGTGGAGCGGCGGCAGCTGCTCGATCGCCTTCACCACCTCGGTCTTGGCCAGGCGGTCGAGGACCTCCCGCTCCGGGACCGATGACTCGTCCTTGAGCTTGTCGTAGAGGACGAACTCGCCGACATCGTCGAGGCTGACGTCCTCCGCCCGCGAGCCCTTGAAGCGATCCCAGAAGAGGTTCCGCATGATCGCGAACAGCCAGGCCTTCATGTTGGTCCCGGCCTGGAAGCTGTGCTGGTAGCGCAGGGCCCTGAGGTAGGTCTCCTGGACCAGGTCCTGGGCCTGCTCGGAGTCGCGCACGAGCCGAAGCGCGCCGCGATAGAGCGTGTCCAGATGGGTTAGAGCCTCCTCCGCGAATTCGGTCCGGGCCGGGCTCTCTGCCATCAGTGTGCCCAGTCTAAGTACCCGTCCTCGCCCGATTCCAATCGGCGGGCGGGTCCCTCCTATTCCCGACCTATTCGCGATAGATGCGGTCGACCCGGGGTCCGACCGAGGTCAGGACCTCGTAGGAGATGGTCCCCGACCACTCCGCGACCTGCTCAGCCGTGAGCCCGCCACCGATGAAGGTCGCGGCGTCTCCCACCTGCACGCCGGGGATGCCCGACGTGTCCAGGGTGGCCGCGTCCATGCTCACCTGGCCGATCAGGGGTGCCGGCCGCCCCCTCACCAGGGCCCAGCCGCGGTTGGAGCGCGCCCGGAAGACCCCGTCCGCGTAGCCGATGGCGGCGGTCGCCACCTGGGTCGCTTGAGAGGCGCGCCAGGTGGCGCCGTAGCCGACTGTGGCGCCGTTGGGAACCGTCTTCAGGTGGGTGATGGCGGCCCGCACCGCCATCGCCGGCCGGAGGCCGGGCCACTCGCAGCCGTAGAGGGCGATCCCGATCCGGACGGCGTCCAGCGCCATCTCCGGGTGGTGGAGCGCCGCCGCCGAGTTGCAGGCGTGCCGCAGGCCAGCAGCGGCTCCCAGCCCGGCCAGGACCTCCCGGAAGAGGCCGAACTGGGCTCGGGTCAGAGCGGGATCGGTGCCGGCGGAAGCGAAGTGGGTCATGACGCCCGCCAGCCGCAGGTGCCTGGAGTGGGCGATCCGGGCGGCCAGGCCCGCCGCATCGGCCGGCGGGCAGCCGAAGCGGCCCATCCCGGTGTCGATCTTCAGGTGGAGCGGCAGCGGGCCCGTCGCGGCCGCCTCCAGCGCCTCCACCTGCTGGCGGCTGGAGACGGTGAGTGCGAAACCAGTGCCAGCGGCCTCAGCCATCTGCTCGGGCAGCACGGCGCCCATGACCAGAATCCGCTCGGGCGGACAGAGGCCGGCCAGCTCCTGGGCCTCGTCGAGGGTGGCCACCGCCAGCCCGAAAGCACCCGCTTGCAGGGCGGCGCGGGCCACCGGCTGGGCGCCGTGGCCGTAGGCGCCGGCCTTGACCACCGCGAAGATCCGGGTTCCCGGGGGCAGGTGGCCGGCGATGGCGCCCAGGTTGTGCCCGACAGCATTGAGGTCGACCTCCGCCCAGCGCTGGCTGGGGGTCAGCCCCACGTAGGCTAGAGGCCGCCCTGCCGGAGCAGGTTCATGACCAGCGGGATCTCGGCCAGCAGGTCGGAGGCCAGGAGTCCCGAGTCGCCCAGGCGGGCCGACACCCGCCGACCCGCCGCGGCGTGCACATAGACCCCGGTGACGGCCGCCTCGTAAGGCGCCAGGCCCTGCGCGAGAAGGCCGCCGATCAAGCCCGCCAGCACGTCCCCGGTGCCGCCGCTGGCAAGCGCCGGGACGTGGTGGGGATCCTGGCTGACCCGGCCGTCGGGGGCGGCGACCAGCGTCCCGGCTCCCTTCAGGACGACCACCGCCTTCCACTCCCTGGCCGCCGCCACGACCGCCTCCCGGCGATCGGCCTGCACCTCGGCCAGGGGCCGCCGCCGGAGCCGGGCCATCTCGCCCGGGTGCGGGGTCAGCACTCGCTTGGGGCCCAGCCGCTGAAGGCTGCGCGGGCTCTCGGCCAGCGCGTTGAGGGCGTCGGCGTCCAGGACCAGCGGGGCCGGCGCGCGGACGGCCAGCTCATCCACCAGGCGCCAGGTGGAGCTGTCGCGGCCCAGGCCGGGGCCGATCACGCCCGCCTCCGACCCCTCCAGCTGCCGCAGGATGGCGTCCAGGGCGGAGTGCCCGACCGCGCCCGGCGCAACCTCGGCCACCGGCGTCGCCATGACCTCGGTGCACTTGGCGGCCAGGATCGGGTAGATGGACTCCGCCACCAGCAGTCGCACCAGCCCGGCCCCCGCCCGGGCGGAGGCAGTCGCGGCCAGGTAGGCGGCGCCGGTGAGGCCCAGGCTGCCTGCCAGCAGCACGACCGTGCCGAAGGTGCCCTTGTGGGCGTCGGGGGGCCGCTCCGGCAGTCGGACGCCTTCCGGCGCCTCCAGCAGCGCCGGCGCCTCGTCGGCCAGCTCCAGGAGCGCCGCCGCCACCGCCAGCCCGGTGTGATGGGTGATGCTGACCTCGACCCGGGCGCCGCGGGAGTCGCCCAGCAGGCGGACGCGGGGCGCGCCGCCGGGGCTGGACAGCACCTCCACCCGGCGGCGGGGGAAGCAGATTCCGGTGCCCTCGAAGCACTTGATCACGGCCTCCTTGGCCGCCCAGCGCCCGGCCAGCTTCTCGGCAGAGCCGTTGCAGTACGCGAGCTCAGCGCGGGTGAAGCTCCTGTCCAGGAAGCGGGGCCCGGAGCGCCGGAGCGCCAGCGCCATCCGCTCGACGCCTACGGCGTCGATCCCGACCTTACGCACTGCTAAAGCGTACGGCCCCTCCCCACCCTCCCCAACGGGGGAGGGTCCGCTACTCGACGGTGACGCTTTTCGCCAGGTTGCGGGGCTGGTCCACGTCCTGCTTCAGGTCCACGGCGACGTGGTAGGCGAACAGCTGCAGCACGACAGTGTTGAGAAGGGCGCCCGAGGCCTCGTCCACCCGCGGCACCTCGAAGACGTCGGTGGCGATGCCGTCCAGGGTCCGGTCCCCCTGGCTGACCAGGGCCAGGACGGGCGCCTCTCGGGTCACGCATTCATGCACGTTGGCGACGATCTTGTCCCGGGTCGGGCTCTCGGTGCAGAGCGCGACCACCGGGAACTCCGAGTCCAGGAGGGCGATCGGCCCGTGCTTGAGCTCGCCCCCGGAGGTCCCCTCGGCATGGATGTAGGAGATCTCCTTCAGCTTCATGGCCCCCTCGAGGGCCACCGGGTAGTTGAGGCCCCTCCCGGCGAACATGAAGTTGCGGTAGCGGCTGTACTTGCGCGCCAGGTCGCGAACCTGGTCCGCCCGCTCCAGGATGCTGCGGATTCCGTCCGGCAGGGCCCGCAGCTGGCGGACCACCTCCTCCCGGCGCTCGGCCGAGAGGCGCCGGTTGACGGTGGCCAGCCGCATGGCCAGCAGGTAGAGGCTGACCAGGTGCGCCAGGAAGGTCTTGGTGGAGGCCACCGCGATCTCGGGTCCCGTGTGCAGGTAGATGGCGCCGTCGGCGTCGCGGGCGGCCGAGCTGCCGACCAAGTTGGTCACCGCCACCGTCAGCGAGCCCCGCTGACGGGCCTCACGCAGCGCGACCAGGGTGTCGGCCGTCTCGCCGGACTGGGTGAGCGCCACCGTCAGCGTTTCCTTGTCCAGGGTCGGCCGCCGGTAGCGGAACTCGGAGGCGTCCATCGCCCGGGCCGGGATCCCGGCCCAGTCCTCGATCACGTGCTCCCCGACCATGGCGGCGAAGAGCGAGGTCCCCATGCCCAGCAGCTGGACGCTGCGAAAGGTGCGCAGCTGCCGGTCAGGGATGTCGAACTCCCGGAAGCTGACGCGGCCGTCGTCGGTCAGGCGCCCGCGCATCGCGTTGGCGACCGCCTCCGGCCCCTCCTGGATCTCCTTCAGCATGAAGTGTTCGTAGCCGCCCTTCTGGGCCTGGGCCACGTCCCAGTCAACGTGGACGACCTTGGGGTTGACGGCGGTCCCGTCCAGGGTCGACACCTCGGCGCCCAGCGGGGTGACCGCCGCCATCTCGCCCTCGCCCAGCACCAGGACCTTCTTGGTGTAGGGGATGATCGCCGTGATGTCGGAGGCGATGAAGTACTCGCCCTCCCCCAGCCCGACCACCAGCGGCGCGTTCAGGCGCGCGCCCACCAGCAGCTCTGGGTCCTCCAGCGAGAACATGGCCAGCGCGTAGGCGCCGCGGATCCTGTTCAGGGCCACCCGGGTGGCGGCCAGGAAGTCGCCTTTGTAGGCGGCCTCGATCAGGTGCGGGACCACCTCGGTGTCGGTGTCCGAGGTGAACTCGTGGCCGGCGGCTTCCAGCTCGGCCTTCAGCTCGGCGAAGTTCTCGATGATGCCGTTGTGGACGACCATGATGCTGCCGGTGCAGTCGGTGTGCGGGTGGGCGTTGACCACCGTCGGCCGGCCGTGCGTCGCCCAGCGGGTGTGGCCGATGCCGAGCTTGCCGGCGGGCATTCGCTCTGACAGCTTCTGGATCAGGGTGTCGACCTTGCGCTCGCTCTTGGTCACGCTAGTCCGCCGCGGCGAGCCGGGTGGCTGCTCCAGGACCGCGACCCCGGCCGAGTCGTAGCCGCGGTACTCGAGGCGCTTGAGGCTCTCCATCAGAATGGGCCCCGCTTCGCGGTCACCCAGGTAGCCGATGATCCCGCACATGCTGGTCTCCTAGTGAGTCGGGCGAATGCTGTCTAGAACGTTTGCAGACACCCTGGGGTTACCTGGATTCTACGTAGGCATCGTCAGCGCGGCGAGGGGCTGAGGTTGGGGTTCGGCTGGATCGTGTAGGTGATTCGGACCCGGGTGGTGCTGCTCGTCACCAGATCGGGCAGCTGCACATTGACCGTGAACACCGCGTCTCCCGCCCCTCGGTCCCCGAGATCGACGGCAGGCAGCGCGATGGTCTCGATCCCGCTGAGGACGTTGGCCGGCCCGGTGATCGTGATCGTGTTGGGGCTGATGACGATCCGCGTGACCCGGAACCCGGGCGGCGGCGGCCGGACGGGCGTCCCGTCCAGCAGCACGACCGACCGGCTGAAGGTCGTCTGCTGGACGTCGATGTGGACGAGCACGGTGGTGGGGTCCCGCGTCATCTGCGGGATGGTGCTCGTCTTGGCGACGTCGAAGGGCCTTCCGGCCAACTCGAACTGGACCGGCTGGCTCGGGCTCTTGAATGAGCTGTCGATCTTGGAGTCGTAGTTGACGAACGCCTTCAGCCCGTCCAGGAAGCGAGCCGGCCCCACGACCGTGACCTTGCAGGGCAGGCTGGAGTTGCCGCACTCGGCCTGGGCCGTGGTCACGCTGAACCCCGGCAGCACGTTGGGGGTCCGGACCTCGACGCCGAGCTGGGCCAGCTTGAGGTCGTCCGCCTCCACCGGGATCGTGATGCGCTCGTTCAGGACGGTCAGGCCTGAGCTCTGCAGCCGCGGCGTGACGGGCAGATTGGCGTGGCCCTTCTTCAGGTTCTTGAGGTCAACCTCAGCGGTCACCGCGTTGGGCACCAGGCCGCTGACGGCCGTGGCCAGGCCGGAAACGTCGACGTTGACGCTGGGCTGGGGGTTGACCAGCACCAGGTCCGTGGGCTGGTTCGCGTACTTGATGGGGGCGGCGATGGTCCGCACCCTGACCGGGTTCTGGATGAACGCCACCGCCGCCAGCAGGCCGATGGCGAGGACGACGGAGAGCAGCTTCAGGCGCCAGTTGGCGACGATCCAGCTCATCGGGTTCCCTTGTTGTTCTGCAGCCAGCCGAGCAAAGGCCTCACCCGGGGCCTCGGCGCCGGGGCCCTGCCCACCAGCCGCCGGCGCAGGCCTTCACGCCGGTCTCCTCGGAGACCACGACGACCAGGGCGTCGCTGGCCAGGGAGAGGCCGATGGCGGCCCGGTGCCGGGTCCCCAGCCGCTCGCGGACCGTGCCCTCCTCGGGCAGCGGCAGCAGGCAGCCGGCGGCCAGGATCTGGTCGCCGCGGATGATCACCGCCCCGTCGTGCAGCGGCGAGTTGGGGAAGAAGATCGCCTGCACGAACTCGGCCGAGACCTCACCGTTGATGCGGACCCCGGTGGCGGCGTAGTCCTCCAGGCCGACCTCGCGCTCGAAGGCGATGATCGCGCCCGTGCGCCGGGCGGAGAGCCGCTCCGAGGCGCGGATCGCCTCCGAGACCGCCCGGCTGAAAAGCTGCGGGTTGAATCCGGCCAGGGGCCGGCCCAGGTGCCCGACCCGGCCGACCTGGTCCAGGGCCCGCCTCAGCTCGGGCTGGAAGGCCACGATGATCGCGAACACGATGAAGGGGGCGGCGTTGCGGAAGAGCCAGCTCAGGAGCAGCAGGTTGAGCTGGCTGGCGACCACGCCCACCAGCGCCAGCACGACCAGCCCGACCACCAGCTGGACCGCCTGCGTCCCCCGCACCAGGCGCAGAAGCTGGTAGAGGACGACCGCCACGATGGCCACGTCGATGATCTCCAGGGGGCCGACCTGGCGCAGCACCTCGAGCCACTGGCGGAGGATGGTGTTGATCACTCCGCGAAGATCTCCGCCAGCAGCGCCATCTGCGCGTAGAGGCGGTTGCCGGCCTGGTCGAAGACCACCGAGCGCGGCCCGTCGATGACCTCGTCGGTCACCTCTTCGCCGCGGTGGGCGGGCAGGCAGTGCATGAAGATCGCCCCCGGCGCCAGCTCCAGCAGCCGCCGGTCGACCTGGTAGCGCGCGAACTCCGTCCGGCGCCGCTCGCGCTCGGCCTCCTGGCCCATCGAGGTCCAGACGTCGGTGTAGATGGCGTCCGCCCCCGCCGCCGCCTTCAGCTCGCTGCTCAGCTCGACCCGCAGCCCGTCCGGGGAGATGGTCCGGGCCCGCTCCAGAACAGCCGCCGGCGGCCGATGGCCGTCCGGCGTGATCACGGTCAGCGGAAATCCCAGCAAGGCCGAAGCCTCGATCAGCGAGGTGGCGACGTTGTTGCCGTCCCCCACGAACGCCAGCCGGCGCTCCTTCAGCCCGCCCAGGGCCTCCTCCATCGTCAGCAGGTCGGCCAGGACCTGGCAGGGGTGCGAGCGGTCGGTGAGGGCGTTGACGACCGGCTTCTCGGCCGCCGCGGCCAGCTCCTCGAGGTCGGAGTGGCGGTGGAGGCGAGCCACGACTCCGTCCACGTAGCGATCCAGCACGCGGGCGGCGTCGGTGATCGTCTCCCGGACGCCGATCTGAACGTCCTGCTCGCCCATCGCGATCGCCCGCCCGCCCAGCCGGCCGATGCCGACCTCGAAGGAGACGCGGGTCCGGTGGGACGGCTTCTGGAAGACCAGCGCCAGGTACCGCCCGGCCAGCGGCTGGGCACGGTAGCGGCCCGCCTTGATGTCGTGGGCCAGCTCCAGGATCCGCCTGAGCTCCTCGGCGCGGAGGTCGCCGACGTCCAGGAAGTCCCGGCCGCGGAGCGTGCCCACCGGCCCATGATGACGGAGGCGGCCGGAGCCGGGCAGCCTCAGCGGCCTGCTAGTTGACGCGACGCTCCCTGCCCTGCCAGTAGGGGTCACGCAGCTCCCGCTTCAGGATCTTGCCGCTCGGATTGCGCGGGACGGCCTCCACGAAGTCGACCGAGCGCGGGCGCTTGAAGCCGGCCAGCCGCGACCGCGACCACTCGATCAGCCCCTCTCCGTCGAGATCGCTGCCCGGCTTCCGGACGACGATCGCCTTCACAGCCTCGCCCCACTGGTCGTCGGGCACCCCGATGACCGCCACGTCGGCCACGCCTGGGTGGCCGGCCAGCACACTCTCGAGCTCGGCCGGGTAGATGTTCTCGCCGCCCGAGATGATCATGTCCTTGATCCGGTCCTTGATGTAGAAGAACCCGTCCGGATCCTCGCTGCCGGCGTCGCCGGTGTAGAGCCAGCCGTCCTGGATGGTGGCGGCAGTGTCGGCCGGTTTGTTCCAGTAGCCCTGCATGATGCCGACCCCCCGGTACACGATCTCGCCGGTCTCTCCCTGCGGGACCTCCTCGCCGCCGGGGGCGACGACCTTCAGGTCGGCCCCGAAGGTGGCGCGCCCGCAGCTGAAGAGCCGCTCGCCCTCGTGCTGCTCGTGCTCGAGGAAGGTGATCGCGCCCGTGGTCTCGGTCAGCCCGTAGACCTGAGTGAAGCGGCAGCCGAAGGTAGCGATCGAGCGCTCGAGGACCGCCTGTGAGATCGGCGAGGCACCGTAGAGGATGTTGCGCAGGGCGGAGTAGTCGCGGTCGCCGGCACCCGGTATCGAGGTCAGGAAGAGCAGGGCGGCGGGGACCAGGAAGCCCGTCTCCACCTTCTGCTGCTCGAAGACCTCCAGCACCTCGGCCGGGTTGAACTCCTTGAGCAGCACGGCGGTGCTGCCGGTCGTCATAGCGGCCAGCGCCCAGCCGCAGCCGCCGATGTGGTACAGGGGCATTGCCACCAGCGCCCGGCCGCCGACCCGCAGCTCGGGCAGCTCGACGCCGAAGACCCCGATCAGGCCGAAGAGGTTGAGGGCGTTGAGCATGGCTCCCTTGGGCAGCCCGGTGGTGCCCGAGGTGTAGAGCTGCCACATGACGCTCGCCTCCTGGTCGCGCCGGGGGTCGCCGGCATCATTGCGGGGCAGCTCCTCGAAGCCGATGACGCGCACGCCGGCGGCGTCCGCGCTGCCCCGGAATTCCTCCCCGGCGACGATGGCGACCGCCTCGGCGTCCCCGGCGACCTTGGCCACCTCGGGCGCCGTCAGCCGCCAGTTGATCGGGGTGGCGATGGCGCCCGCCTTGTCGAGGGCGAAGATCAGCTCGATGTAGTCGTCGGTGTTCTTGTCCAGGATCGCGACATGGTCGCCCGGCTTGACCCCGAGGCCGGCGACCAGGCCGCCGGCCAGCCGGCTGCTGGATTCCTCCAGCTCGGCCCAGGTGCGGGTCCGGCCCTGGAACCAGGTGGCGGGCAGGTCCGGCCGGCGGCGGGACCACCAGCGGGCGACCTCGGCGACCGTGCGCACGGGCGCAGTCTAGCGGTCTACCGTTTGGTGTACTGAGGCGCTTTGCGGGCGCGTTTCAGGCCGTACTTCTTGCGCTCCTTCATCCGCGCGTCGCGGGTGAGCAGGCCGGCCTTCCGGAGCGCGGGGCGGAGCTCGGGGTCCTGGTCGACGAGGGCGCGGGCCAGCCCGTGGGCGATCGCCCCCGCCTGGCCGCTGACGCCGCCTCCCGCCACCCGGACGCTGACGTCGAAGCGGCGGGCGCTCTCGGTGACCTTGAGCGGCTGCATGACCTCCATCTCCAGGACCTTGCGGCCCAGGTAGGCGAGCGGGTCCTTGCCGTTGATCGTCATCCGCCCCTCGCCCGGCAGCAGGCGCACGCGTGCGATCGCGGTCTTGCGCCGGCCGGCGGCGCTCGCCGTGTCCTTGTCAGCCAAGCTTGATGTCTCCCCTCTCGTCGAACGTGATCGGCTTTGGCTTCTGCGCCGTGTGTTCGTGATCCGGCCCGGCGTACACCCGCAGCCGCTTCAGCATCTCCCCGCCCAGCGTATTGTGCTGCAGCATGCCCCGGACCGCGTTGTGGACCGGGAAGGTGGGGTCCGCATCCTGCATCTCGCGCAGGGTGC
>WNFB01008752.1_pt1 | contig 18039 bp, 14 predicted proteins | sample 5400501 | NCBI WGS metagenome assembly WNFB01 (sample SAMN13153341, study PRJNA577476) | soil metagenome | isolation source: 200 cm saprolite under Douglas fir tree site 2 hole 1 | place: USA:California | collected 2015-04-18 | reverse complement strand
CCGCGAGGCGTGGCTCGCCTGAAGGGCGGGCACGCCTGGGTCTATCGGTCGGACATTGCTGTGTCCGAGGATGTGCCCCCTGGTGCCCTAGTCAGCGTAACCGATCCACGCGGGCAGTTTCTGGGGACAGCGCTCTACAGCAGTTCGTCGCAGATCGCGATTCGCATGATTTCCCGCGAACGGGTCGCCGACCTGCCGGCGCTGGTCGCAGAACGAATTCGCGCGGCGATTTCCTACCGGGAGCGTGTAGTCGCAAACACGAATGCCTACCGCGTGGTCTTTAGCGAAGCTGATTTCCTGCCGGGGCTGATCGTCGATCGCTACCACGATGTAGTGTCGGTGCAGATCCTGACCCAGGCCATGGATGCGGAAGCGATTAGGTCCGCAGTGGTGAAAACTCTGGCCGAGGAACTGACGCCGGCCGGGATTGTGGAACGCGTGGATGGCCGGATTCGCGAGTTGGAGCAATTACCGCCGCGGAAATCCGGGCTGTTGTGGGGAGAGAAGAGTTCTACGGTCGTCACCATGAATACCGCACAGATGACCAGCGGTCCTGCCGACGGGGTGCGCTTTCAATACGACGGTCTGGAAGGCCAGAAGACCGGTGCCTTTCTTGATCAGCGGGAGAACTATGCGGCGGCAGCGCAATACGCGCACGGCGACGCGCTCGACGTCTTCTGCTACCAGGGTGGATTTGCGCTGCACTTGGCGGTGAAGTGTTCCAGCGTGACGGGAGTCGACAGCTCGCGTCCGGCTCTGGAGATGGCGGAGAAGAATGCGGCGCTGAACGGGCGCGAACTGGATTGGATCGAAGGCAATGCTTTTGATCTGCTGAAAGACTATGCCGCGGCTAAACGCCGATACGACACGATCATCTTAGATCCACCTGCCTTCGCCAAGACGAAGCGGGACCTTGAAAAAGCCCTCCGCGGATACAAGGAACTGAACTTGCGCGCGCTGAAGATGCTGCGCCCGGGAGGCCTCCTGGTGACTTGCTCGTGCTCCTTCCATGTGGGCGCGCAGGACTTCCTCCAAACCGTCTCGGCCGCCGCCGCCGATGGCCATCGCTCGGCGCGAGTTCTCGAGAGCCGAGGGCAGGCCAAGGATCACCCGATCCTCGTGAATGTCCCGGAAACCAGCTATCTGAAGTGCTTTATTATGACTGTAAGTGATTGATGAATATATAAATAATATAGTTGACAATTATGCACTCATATTTTATGATCCTTTTCATAACAATGGTTCATCGAAATTGATCGTGGAGCTCTAAAACCTAAACATTCAATGCAGGAGGATTTTGCTATGACTCTGATTACCCGTTGGGACCCTTTCCGTGAGTTCGTCACCATTCAGGACCGTTTGAACCGTCTGTTCCGCGAATCGCAGGGAACGGAAGGTCGCGAAGAGGCCCTGACGACCTCGACCTTTGCACCGCCAGTCGATGTCTACGAAGACGAGCACAACATCACCCTCAAGATCGAAGTACCGGGGGTTGACGAGAAGGACATTGACGTCCGGATCGAGAACAACACCCTGACCGTCTACGGCGAGCGCAAGTTCGAAAAGGAAGAGAAAGAAGAGAACTATCGCCGTGTGGAGCGCCAGTACGGCAGCTTCACCCGCACCTTCACGCTCCCTACCACGGTTGACGCGGAGAACGTCGAAGCCAACTATGACAAGGGCGTGCTGAAGGTCAAGCTGGCCAAGAAGGCGGAAGCCAAGCCGAAGCAGATCAAAGTGAACGTCAGCGGCGAGAAGACGCTCGAAGCCAAGGGGCCGAGCAAAGCCGCCTAAGACTAGTGGCTTATTGCCAGTTTCGACGGGAGGCAGGAAGATCAGAGCCTCCCGTTTTCTTTTGCAATTCGAGAGCGGCTGGCGGGTGGTTGCAGTGGCGAATTTACCCGATTACAAAAATCACAAAATCAAGCTAGGCTCTAGCACCTAGCTGGAGTTGACGTCTATGGCCATTCGTTGGGACAAATTTACGGTGAAAGCGCAAGAGGCAGTGCAGCGCGCAAGCGAACTCGCGTCCGAGCATGGCAACCCGGAAATCATCCCGGTCCATCTGCTGGCAGCGCTGATTGAGGACAAGGAAGGTATCGTTCCGCCGGTGCTGGAGAAGATCGGCATTGGGCCGCAGGGCGTGCTCAACGACATCTACGCGCAGATCGAGAAGCTGCCGAAGGTTTCGGGAGCTGCCGCTCAGCCGACCATGTCGTCCCAGCTCAACCAGCTTCTGGACAAGGCCTTCAAAGAAGCCGAGACCTTCAAAGACGAGTACGTCTCGACCGAGCATCTGCTGCTGGCGGCGACCGCGCTGAAGCGCGATCCGGCGCAGGAATTGCTGGCGCGGCACGGCGCGACCCATGACGCGATTCTCAAGGCGTTGACGGTGGTGCGGGGCTCGCAGAAAGTGACCGACCAGAATCCGGAAGCGAAGTACCAGGCACTGGAGCGCTATGCAAAGGACCTGACGGAACTGGCTCGCCGCGGCAAGCTCGATCCAGTGATTGGGCGTAACGAGGAAATCCGTCGCGTGGTACAAGTGCTCTCCCGACGCACGAAAAATAATCCGGTGCTGATCGGCGAACCGGGTGTGGGCAAGACCGCCATCGTCGAAGGACTGGCGCAGAGAATTGTATCGGGCGATGTGCCCGAAGCGTTGAAGAACAAGCGCGTCGTGGGGCTTGATCTTGGCGCCATGCTCGCGGGCGCGAAGTATCGTGGCGAATTTGAAGACCGGCTGAAAGCCGTGCTGAAAGAGATTGAAGACTCGCAGGGACAGACCATCCTGTTCATCGACGAGTTGCACACGCTGGTCGGGGCGGGAGCGTCCGAAGGCGCGATGGATGCTTCGAACATGCTGAAACCGGCGCTGGCTCGGGGCGATCTGCGCGCCATCGGCGCCACTACGCTGAACGAATACCGCAAGTACATCGAGAAAGATGCTGCGCTGGAGCGGCGATTCCAGCAGGTATTCGTGGGCGAGCCGACGGTCGAAGATACGATTGCCATCCTGCGCGGGCTCAAGGAAAAGTACGAAGTGCATCATGGCGTTCGCATCAAGGATTCGGCCATCGTGGCGGCGGCGGCGCTTTCCCACCGCTACATTTCCGACCGTTTTCTGCCGGACAAAGCTATCGACCTGGTCGATGAAGCGGCAGCTTCGTTGCGCATCGAGATCGACTCCATGCCGACTGTGATCGATCAGTTGGAGCGGCAAGCTACGCAACTCGAAATCGAGAAGCAGGCATTGAAAAGAGAAGACGACCCAAATTCGAAGGAGCGGCTGGCGGTCGTAGAGAAAGAACTGGCCGGAATCCGCGAGCAGTCGAACGCACTCAAAGCGAAATGGAAACAGGAGAAAGACCTGATTGGTCGCATCCGCGAGTTGAAAGAGAAACTTGAGCAGCTCAAGACCGACGAGGCCGCCGAAGAGCGCAAGGGAAATCTGGAGCGCGTCGCGCAAATCCGTTACGGGCTGATCCGGCAAGCCGAAGAGGAACTAAAGAAACTCACGGCGCAGATGGAAGGCAAGTCCAGCCGCATGCTGAAAGAAGAGGTAGACGAAGAAGACATCGCGCGCATTGTCTCCAAGTGGACTGGTATTCCGGTCTCGAAGATGCTCGAGGGCGAAGTCAAGAAGCTGATCAGCATGGAGGACCGCCTGCGGCAGCGGGTGGTCGGCCAGGATGTGGCGCTGGAGCGCGTAGCGAACGCAATCCGGCGGTCGCGTGCGGGGTTGAGCGATCCCAAGCGTCCGATCGGATCGTTCATTTTTCTCGGTCCTACCGGCGTCGGTAAGACCGAACTGGCGCGCTCGCTGGCTGAGTTCCTGTTTGACGACGAGCACGCGCTGTTGCGCATCGACATGTCGGAATACATGGAGAAGCATGCCGTGTCGCGGCTGATCGGCGCGCCTCCGGGATATGTCGGATACGAAGAGGGCGGGCAGTTGACCGAGCAGGTACGGCGGCGTCCGTATGCGGTGGTGCTGTTCGACGAAATCGAAAAAGCGCATCCTGACGTGTTCAACGTGCTGCTGCAGATCATGGACGATGGCCGGCTGACCGACGGCAAGGGACGCACGGTGGACTTCAAGAACACGGTGATTATCATGACCTCGAACCTGGGGTCGGCGTTCCTGCAAGCGGAGGGCGTGATGTCTCCCGAGGCATTCGAGCGCGCCAGCGAACTGGTGATGAACGCGCTCCACGGGCACTTCAAGCCGGAATTCCTGAACCGTGTGGACGACATCATTATTTTCCGTCCGCTCGGCAAGGAGCAACTGGTCAAGATCGTCGATCTGCGGCTGGAAGACCTGCGGCGGCTGTTGGCGGAGCGCAACATTTCGCTGGAGCTGACCGATGCTGCCAAAGAACTGCTCTTCACGGAGGGATACGATCCGAATTTCGGAGCGCGTCCGTTGAAGCGCGCGATCCAGAAGCTGGTGCAGGATCCGCTGGCACTGAAGATCCTCGACGGCGAGGTGCTGCACGGCGATCACGTGATCGTGGATGCCGACAAGAAGGCGCGTAAGCTGTCGTTCAAGGTCAGTGAACGCGTTGGAGAGAAGGAACCGGCGGGGGCGAAGAAATAACCAGCGTCTGACATCCGTTTATTTGTAGCGCCTCCGCCTCAGCGGCTGTCGTGGGGGCGTCCCGCCCCACACACACCGAGTCGTCCCTAAGCTTGCCGAAGGACAACCGCCGGGAGCGAACGGCGCTACTTTTTGCAGCATTCGAGACCGGACTGACAACTGACAACCGAGAGCTACCAGCCATGAAGCAAAGCCTCACAAGCCACGCGCTATAATCACCCCATTCCACACATGCACAGACGCTGGTCAGGCGGTTTGCGGATGGGTTGGCTGGCATCGTTTTTCCTTGCAACCGCTTTCATTCCTTCTTTAGTGTCCGCATCGATATTGGGCGATGCCGCTCGACAACTGGCGCACAGGATCGCGTCCGTTACCGGTCCGGGTGCGATCGCTCTCGACATCACGAATCGATCGTCCCTCGATGACAAGTCAGTGCGTGAACTACGCAGCGCGCTCGAAGCCCAGTTGCGTACCGAAGGCGTGCGCACCGCCAATGCCGACGAGTCGATGGGATCGGTGCAGGTCACGCTCTCCGAGAGCATCCGGGAATACGTGTGGTCGGCCGAAATCGTGATCGGCTCCGACGAGCGGGGAGTTGTGCTGGTTTCTGCGCCCCGCGCGCAAGCTGGCGCAGTGCCAGCCTCGGCGATGCCTCTGCTTTTGCGAAAGAGTTTCCTCTTTACGCAACAGCAGCCCATCCTTGATGCAGCCTTAGTCGAGATGAGCGGCGGGCCGCGCCTGCTGCTGCTCGATGCCAGCCAGGTCGCCGTCTATCGTCAGCAAGGCGGGCGCTGGGAGCAGGAAGCCTCGCTTACAATCACGCATTCGCGCACCTTCCCCCGCGATCTCCGGGGACGCCTGCTGCTGCGGCGCGATCATCTTTTCGACGTCCATCTGCCGGGAACAGTCTGCCGGTCAAGCGCGACCCCGCCGCTCACGCTCGCCTGCAACGACAGCGACGATCCCTGGCCCCTGACCACGGATGACGGCGGCGTGCGCGCGTTCTTCGCTCCGGCGCGCAACTTCTTTACTGGCGCCCTCTCTCCCGGTATCGGAAAAGTTTCCAACGGGCCTTCGTTCTATTCGGCGGCGGCTCTTCCGCGGTCCGGCTACACGCTGTGGACGCTGGCCGCCGTGGATGGATCAATCCATATGCTCGACGGTATGACCGATCAGGTGATCCGCGGGGCGAAGTGGGGCAGCCAGCTGGCGGCCGTCCACTCCAGTTGTGGAACCGGCATGCAGTTGCTGGTTTCCGAAAATGGAGACCCTGAGCAGGACAGCGTGCGTGCCTTCGAAATTCCCGATCGCGATCCGGTCGCCGTCAGTTCGCCGGCGGAATTCGACGGGCCTATCATGGTGCTCTGGACGGACGGCAGCGGCAATGGCGCGATCGCGATTGTGAAGAGGCAAGACACCGGTTGGTATGAGGCGTATCGCATTTCTATTTCTTGCGGCAGCTAGTCTGCTGGACGTGGCGCTGGGAGCGACTCGTCCGCGCTACGGCGGGACTCTGCGCGTCATGTTGCAGTCCGCGCCTAATAGTCTGGAACTCCTGGCCGACGGCACGCCAGTCGACTATTGGGATGCGGCCCGCATCCTGGCGATGCTCGCCGACAACCTCGTAGAAATCGATGGTGCTGGGCACGCTCAGCCCGCCTTGGCCCTGACATGGCAGAGCGACCTGAACGGCAAACGCTGGCAGTTCACGCTACGGCGCGGCGTGAAATTTCACGATGGCAGTGCGGCGTCCGCCGCAGCCATCGCGCAGATTCTCGGCGAGCGCCATTCCGACTGGACCGTCCGCGGCGCGGGAGATTCGCTCACCATAGAGAGCGACTCTCCGATGTCGTCGTTGCTCGCAGAACTTGCTCTGCCTCGAAACACAATTCTGAAACGCACCGCCAACGCATTGCCGGTGGGCACGGGCGCATTCCGCGTCACCGACTTTCAGTCTGGAAAGCTTTTGAAGCTAGCGGCCAACGAAGAGAGTTGGGCCGGCCGGCCGTTCGTGGATGCGGTCGAGGTCGAACTTGGAAGGTCGCAGCGAGATCAGGCGATTGCTCTGGAACTCGGCAAGACCGACTTGATCGAGGTGTCGCCGCAAGCGACTGCGGCGAATGGCACTCAACGTGTCCGCACGTCTCTGTCCGTTGAGCTGATGGCGCTGGTATTTCCCGCAAACTCGAAAGCGCAAGATGTTCGCGTTCGAGAAGCCCTCTCATTCGCCATTGATCGTAAGCCCATCCAGTCCGTGCTGCTAAAAGGCGCCGGAGAACCCACCGCCAGCATCCTGCCCAACTGGATGACCGGCTACAGCAGAGTCTTTCCGGCCCAGGCAAACCTGCAGCGCGCGAAAGTTGTTCTCACGGACTCCCGGCAACCAGCGCTCACTCTCAGCTATGACCCACGAGATCCGCAGGCGCAGTTGATCGCCGAACGCATAGCACTGAATGCTCGTGAGATTGGCATTACGTTGCAAGTGTTGCTGTCGGGTATCGCGGATGTCAGTCTGATTCGCATCGTGCTTCCCAGTTCCGATCCAGCGACCTCGCTGCGCGAAGCTGCGCGTGAGCTCGGATTGCAGCAACCGTTAATTCATGGCAGTTCGGTGGACGATCTGTACCAGGCAGAACGCACTCTGCTCGACGGACACACCGTCATTCCGCTCTTTCACCTCCCGGTGGCGAGCGCCGCCGGCGCCCGCGTGCGCAACTGGCAACCCGGCCCGACAGGGAACTGGAACCTCTCCGACGTTTGGCTGGAGGCGGACTCGCGATGAGTTTCCGCCAGAAGCTGCTGTTGATTTTTGCGCTGACCGTCTTTCTGTGCGTGGTGGTGATTTCCGCATCGGTCTGGAGCACGATGCAGCGCTCGTTCGAGCGCGCAAATGATGCCCGCGCCGACGCCGTGGCGGCGCAATTCCGATCAGAATTCCAGCGTCGCGGGGACGAAGTCGTCCGCAAGGTGGAAGCCGCAGCCGCCAGCGAATCCATGCAGCGCATCGCGCTCGAGGTCAATCGCGGCGCAACGGACTCCGGCGGTTACGTCAGCGAAGCTCGCAACCTGGCCGGCCAGCAGCATCTAGACTTCCTCGAACTGGTGGACCACCAGGGTACGATTCTCTCGTCCGCGCAGTGGCAAGCAAAATTTGGATACCCCGAGCCGGCGATCCCATCGACGATTGGGTCGGCGGGCGTTTTTCTCAAACGCGAAGAGCTGCCGAACGGTTCGACGCTGGGCCTTTTCGGAGTGCGCGCGGCGGGCGTCGGCGAGCAGCCACTCTATGTGATAGGAGGGGAACGCCTCGATCAGGGCTTTCTCTCGACGCTCGATATCCCGGCGGGGACACGCGTGTTGCTCTATCAAAATCTTGACGCCAACTGGAATCCAAAGTCATTGCTCGATTTGAACGGAGCAGCAGCCGGCGCCGATAAGATTGCGCCTCTCGTCGAACAGGTGCGTCGTTCCGGGCAGGAAGCTCGGAGTGTAATTCGCTGGACCGCCGATTCCGCCGACGCCGAAAGCTTTCACGCGATGCCGCTCACCGGACCCAATCAGCAACTAATGGGCGTGCTCCTGGTGGGCAGTTCGCGGCGTCCGCTGGTCGAATTGCAGAGGCAGATCGTCTCGGCGACGATGCTGGTGGGAGGCGCGGGAATTCTGGTCGCGGTCCTGGCCAGTCTGTGGTTCGCGGCCCGCATCACTCGACCAGTCGTTTCGCTGGCCGAAGCTGCTCGCCGCGTCGCCGCGGGGGATCTCTACGCCAAAGTCTATGTCGAATCAAGCGATGAACTCGGCGAACTGGCGTCTGCGTTCAATCGCATGACAGAGGATCTCTTGCAGCAAAGCGAGCGCACATTGCAGGCCGAACGTGTGGCCGCCTGGCGCGAACTGGCGCGGCGTCTGGCGCATGAATTGAAGAATCCGTTGTTTCCGTTGCAAGTGACGGTCGAGAATCTGATCCGCGCAAAAGAGAGAGCGCCCGAGATGTTTGAGGAAGTATTTCGCGAGGGAACATCCACACTTCTGGCTGAGGTCAACAATCTGAAGACGATCATCGGCCGCTTCAGCGAATTCGCCAGGATGCCGCAACCCCACCGCAAGCCCACACAGCCCAACGAAGTGGTGCGCTCCGTGCTGCGAGTGTTCCAGGCACAATTGAAGGAGAAGAATCAGATTAGCGCCCGCACCGAACTCGAATCGGAGTTACCCGTCATCTCGGCCGATCCTGAATTGCTGCACCGCGCGCTCTCGAATCTCATCGCCAACGCGATTGATGCCCTGCGTCTGTTTACTCCTTATTACACGACCAAGCAGCATGGCACCGGTCTGGGCCTCGCCATAGTACAGTCGGTGGTGAGCGATCACGGTGGCAAGATTTCCGTCGAGAGCACGAAGGAGAAGGGAACTACCTTCCGCATAGAGTTGCCGCGTGAGGCATGATGAGACAAATGTTGGTGTTGCTTTTGAAGGCGTAGGCTTTTGGGTGGCGCGGCGCTTCAGCGGCTGCGATTGCCGGCTGTTTTGAATAGGGCTTCAGCCCCAGAGGTTCCAGCGTTGGCAAATAAAGCGCATCTGCTGATCGTGGATGATGAGGCTAACACCTTGGCCTCCCTGTCGCGGGCATTCCGCCTCGAAGGACACGAAGCGACAGTGTGTGACAATGCCGCCCGCGCGCTGGAACTAGCAAAAGCGCAAGCCTTCGACCTGATCCTTTCCGACGTAGTCATGCCCGGCAAAGACGGCCTGACCTTGCTCGAAGAGTTGAAAGCGCAGGGTGTGCCCACCCCGGTTGTGATGATGTCCGGGCAAGCCCACATCGAGATGGCGGTGCGCGCCACGCGGCTTGGTGCCCTCGACTTTCTGGAAAAACCGATTTCGACAGACAAACTTCTGCTCACTGTCGAGAACGCCCTGAGGCTAGGCCGGTTGGAACGCGAAAACCGCGACCTCGAGCGCCGTCTCGGCAAACACGAACTCGTGTGGCAAGGCGAGACCATGAAGCGAGTAATGGCTCAGGTAGAAAAAGTAGCTGCCAGCGAAACGCGCGTCTGCATTCTGGGAGAGACCGGCACCGGCAAGGAACTAGTGGCGCGTACGCTGCACGAGCGCAGTCCGCGAGCAGGCGGGCCTTTTGTGACGTTGAACTGCGCCGCAGTGCCGGCCGAACTGATCGAATCCGAATTGTTCGGACACGAAAAAGGTTCGTTCACCGGAGCGGGCGCGCGCCACCTGGGCAGATTCGAGCAGGCCCAGCACGGCACGATCTTCCTCGACGAAATCGGAGACATGCCACTCGCCATGCAGGCCAAGTTACTGCGCGTATTGGAAGAGGGCGAAGTCGAACGCATCGGCGGCGACCGCTCGATCACCGTGGACGTGCGCGTCATCGTGGCTACTCACCATGATCTCGAAAAGCTTGTCCGCGATGGAAAATTCCGGCAGGACCTCTTTCATCGCGTGTTCGTCTTCCCGCTGCGGTTGCCGCCGCTGCGCGAGCGCCGGGAAGATGTTCCTACCCTCGTCGAGCATTTCGCCCAGCAGGTGAGCAGCGCCAATGGCTGGAAGTCCATGCGCTTCACAGCAGACGCGATTGGCGCACTTCAAGCCCAAGCCTGGCCTGGAAACGTCCGCGAGTTGAGAAACGCCGTGGAGCGACTGATGCTGCTGGCGACGTCCGACGAAGTCACCGCCGAGACCGTGGCGCTCGCGCTACCGATGTCCGCGGCGAGCCTCGACTCTTCTGCAGCAGGAACAGGTCCGCTCGCCGACCGCGTGCGAGCATTCGAAAAGCAAACGATCCTGGCGGAACTGAAGCGTAACAACAATCAGATATCGAACACTGCTCGCGCGCTGGGACTGGAACGATCGCACCTTTATAAGAAGGCGGAACAGGTTGGGATCGACTTGAAGGCGGTGCGGAATGAAGTGGAACGCTAGCGGCAGCAAGCCAACGATCCGAAGTGTGCTCTTGCCCATCGTGATGCTGACGTCGATCTGCGAACTGGGCCTTGCAGAGGATATTCCCCTCGGTTGGCAAACTTACCGCAGCCCGGACTATGGATTTAGTCTTTCGTATCCCTCGGATTTCAAGGTCTACGCCGGCACACCGAGTTATGAGGAGGCCCAACACTCCATGATTCCGATTTGCGAGCGAGAGACTGTCGCTTGCTTTGAGTACAGCGGTGGCGCGTACAAAGGCACACGACTCCAGGCAGCCGGCGTGGCGGTGAACGTCTTGCGCGCCGCGCGCACGGAACAGCAATGCGCCGCGATTGATACCGGCTCATACCCCGTCCGGAAAACAAGAATTGGCGGGCTTCGGTTTTACTTCGGCGAGACCGGCGGCGCGGCTGGCGGTACCGCCATCGGCGGCCCGGTGTATCGCACGTTCCATGAAGGTACTTGTTTTGAACTTGCAGCTCTCTTTGTCACCGACAACACCGAACACGAACCCGGCGAGGTCAGGAAATTGGATGCAGTAAAATTGGAAAAGCAACTCGATCGGATCGTCCACACAATCAGATTCAGCGGTCGTCGTCCGTCCTCTGGTCCCGCCAGCGACCCGTCACGTGCTGCTTGCCTCCCGTTTGCAATTCGCCGGTTCCAAATATGACAATCAAGTTCACATGAGCCTTCCAGAACCACGCCCCACCGGCCCCTTTCACCCCGGCGCGATCGTCATCGTGACGCTCAACAGCCCGCGGGAGAAATTCTGGGGCGCAATCCTCGATCTCTCGAGCGAAGGGTTGAGCATTCGCGGCGTTGATCTGATTTCGTTTGACGATCTGGTTTCGACGATCAAGGCCGGCGACGCTTTCACATCCGGTGTCGTGTTTTTTCCCATGCATCGCGTGGAGCGCATGGAACTGGACCTGCCCGAGAGCAGCATCCTGTCGCTCAGTCAGCGGTTTGCGCAACAGACCGGCCAGGATCCCGCCGCGCTGTTGACCGCCGAATTCCTGGTTGGAGAACGGGAATGAATCTCCGGCAGATCCTGACCGCGCCCAACCAGCTCACGCTGCTGCGGATGATTTTCCTGCCATTCATCGTCATCAATGTCGTGGGTCACCATTACGTGTGGGCGCTGGTGCTGTTCGTGCTGGCGGGAATCAGTGATGGGCTCGACGGCCTGCTGGCTCGCAGGCTCCATCAGCAAACGCAGCTCGGACAGTATCTCGACCCCATCGCCGACAAGCTGCTCATGAGCACGATGTTCCTCGTGCTCTCCATTGAGCACAGAGCGCTTGTGCCGTGGAAGTTCACGGTGGTGGTATTCAGCCGTGATATTTCGATTCTCCTGGTCAGCGGAGTACTCTTCATGATTGCTGGCCTGAAAGATTTTCGTCCCAGCATCTTCGGCAAAGCGAACACTCTCGCTCAGGTCGCGGCGATCTTCTTCGCGCTGTTATTGCTGGTGATGCCGGTGGTGTGGGTTGATATCGCGCGCAAGACATTTCTGCGGGCCACCTTCGTCTTCACGATTCTCTCCGCCGTGCACTATGCGTTTCTCGTACAGCACCGCTTGCGGGCTCACGCACAGTTGGAAGAAGTGGACTCTGCACTGATTCCAAAGAACTCGAATGAGTAGGACTCGCTGGCAAATCTTCCCGTTTGCTTAGGAGGTATCCTCCCTTCCCTCGCCGATCTCAGTCGGATTGTCACAAAGCCCGCCCCTGATTCGCAGAGTTGTTCACCCAGTTATGCAAAACCGCATAGTCAAGAGTGCACCCCTGTACCGAGCATTTCTATGGCGATGGCGCCGCCCCCCGGTACTGTCTTAACACTGTCCTCAATTAAGACACCACCCGCCCCCCGGCGGGATAGACAGCCATTGGTGGGAACTTTATACTTCAGTCCGCGAAGAGTCGCGACTGCATATAAGTTGCACGTGAAGCGTTAAGCGAGCCATCGGCCCGGTGCCCTTTTGGCCGCACTGGACGAGCAAAGGGACTCATGTGACACTAAAAGTTGCGTTGGTAGGATGCGGGAAGGCGGCCGACAAGCATATTGCAGGAATTCAGAGGCTCAAGGCAGCCCGAATCGTTGCTGTGTGCGATCTTGAGCCGCTGATGGCCGAGCAGGCGGCCGCTCGCCATGGCATAGCAAAATCCTACGGCGACTTCAACGAATTGCTCGCGATTGAGAGGCCCGATGCAGTACACATCGCCACTCCGCCCCAGTCGCACCTCTCCCTTGCGATGGCCGCCGTCGACGCTGGCTGCCATTTGGTGATCGAAAAGCCGCTCGCACTCAATTCCTGCGAAGCCGTGCAACTCATGGCGCATGCGGAACGTCATTCAAGAAAGCTAACGGTCGGATACACCTACTACTTTGATCCCGTGGCAAGAATGCTTCGCCGCCTAGTCCGGGAAGATGTGCTGGGAGAAGCCACCCATCTGGAGAGTTTCCTCGGATACGACCTGAATGGGCCGTTCGGCAGAACGATTCGTGCGGACCAAAATCATTGGGTGCATAGCCTCCCGGGAAAACTTTTCCATAACATGCTTGATCATCTTCTAAACAAAGTCACAGAGTTTCTGACTGATGAAAGACCTATTGTTCAGGCGTATTCATGGCAGAGTGCTAACCCTCCCACCCGACTGGACCGCGACTTGCCGGATGAACTCCGAGTTATGGTAATCGGAGAGAAGAAATCGGCATATGCAACCTTTTCTTCTCACTCTCGCCCCATCCGGCATTTCTTGACTTTTTACGGAACGAAGAATACCGCGCACTTGGATTTTGAAAGCGGCACGATCACGCTGGGCCGGGACTCTGTTCTGCCCGGTGTCCTGGGTCGTCTCGCGTCCCCTTTTGCTCAAGGGTGGCAGCAGTTCCGCGAGGGCGGTAGGAATGTGTTTCGGTTTGCTCGATCCGAGTATCATTTCTTCGAGGGCTTCAATTATCTGCTGTCGGAGTTTTATGACTGCATAGCGCGCGATTTGCCGGTTCCCATTTCCCACCGCGAGATCCTGCGAGTGGCGGCACTGACGGATGAAATCGTGCATCAGTTGCGTAGCGAAGGGGAGTGAGAAAAACGTGAGGATATTGATCACCGGAGCCGCGGGATTCCTGGGGCGGGCTGTCGTCGAAAGGCTCCTCGCTCATGGCGACTTCAACCTCAGATGTTTTGTCCGTCCCAACAGCAACATTTCGGGCCTGGAAGAGATCCGCAATCGTTATCCTCACGCGCAACTTGACTACCTGGTTGGCAACCTGGCTTCGTCGGACGACGCCCGCCGTGCGGTCGAAGGGATTGAAACTGTCTATCATTTGGCGGCCGGAATGAAAGGCTTGCCCGCCACCATTTTTGCCAACACCGTGGTTGCGTCCAAACATCTTCTCAATGCGATGCAAGACAGAAAGCGGCGAGTTGTGCTGGTCAGTTCGCTGGGAGTTTATGGAACGTCCTTTCTGGAAGCAGGCCATGTGATTGGGGAAAACACTGAACTGGATCCGCACCCCGAGAAACGGAACGTCTACTTCCATGCCAAGATCTGGCAAGAGCGGCTCTTTCGGGAACAGGCAGAGAAGGGCACAGTGGATCTAGTGGTCCTTCGTCCCGGCGTACTTTACGGGAGGGGCAACCCAAATCGCGGGTTTCCTTCGCGGATTGGCATCCCTGTCGGGAATGTACTGTTGGTGCTCGGTGGCGGAAATTCGTTGCCGCTTTCGCACGTCGTCAATTGTGCTGAGGCAGTTGTTTTAGCAGGGCTCAGTTCGGACACCTCAGGCCAAAGCTATAACGTCGTGGATGATGATTTACCCATAGTTAGTAAGTATTTGCGGGATTATAAGCGCCAGGTGAAGAACGTTCGTACCATTCGTCTTCCGTTTCATGCAACCATGCTGTTGTCTCGGATAGTCGAAAAGTACCACGTGAAAACGCGTGGGCAGATCCCGGCTTTTCTGACCCCTTACGAAAGCAGTGCGATGTGGAAGGGGCATCGGTTCGACAATCAAAGTATCAAGAAGTTAGGGTGGAAGCAGGTCATACCTACCGAGCAGGCGATGCGCGAGACATTCGGATACCTGCGCGCGGGATTGAATGGCCACAACCAGTGAAACAGGCTCTCCGGGGCAGCAGTTCACGGGCGACCGATCCGAAGATCGCGGGCACCGTCTGCGCGTAGTGATCGTAGCACCTCGCATACAGCACTTAGTTGGGGGCCAGGAAGTTCAGGCCGACTTGCTCCTGCGATTGTGGCGCGACGACCCCGCCTTGCACATTTCGTACGCTGCTACAAATCTGGAATTGCCTCGATGGCTGGAACGCGTCCCTTATCTGCGTACCGCGGTACGGTTTCCTTTGTATTTAGCTAAACTCGTGGTTGGGTTGCGACACGCCGATGTCGTACACGTTTTCTCGGCATCTTTTTCGTCATTCCTGATCTCGACCGTGCCTGCTTACTGCGTATCGCGCATTCTTGGAAAGAAAGTTCTCGTCAACTATCGCAGCGGACTTGCCAGGTCGCACTTGAGTGCTTCCTGGATCCCGCGAAGTATTTTGCGTAAAGCGGATAAAGTTGTCGTACCCTCGTCATATCTTGTGGATGTGTTTCGCGAATTCTACATCCAGGCGCAAGCGATAGCCAACGTTGTTGATCTGAAATTGTTTTCGTACCGCACCCGCGACCCCCTTCGCCCGTTCCTGCTCTGCTCGCGTAACTTGGAATCATGCTATGGAATCGACCTCGTGATAAGAGCCTTTGCAGAAGTCCAAAAGGTGTTTCCTGAAACTCGACTTTGGATATTGGGGGAAGGATCGCAGGAGAATGCAATCCGTCGCCTCATCGCGGAACTGAATCTGTCCGGAATTGAAATGACAGGCAGAGTTCCGAGGGAAGAGATCGGCCGCTACTATGAGAAGGCCGATATTCTCATCAACGGCTCTCGCGTCGATAACATGCCGGTCTCAATCCTGGAAGCGTTCGCTTCAGGCCTCCCGGTGGTAACCACGGATGCCGGTGGAATTCCTTACATCGTCCGACACGAGCAGACCGCGCTGGTCAGCAATACAGAAGACTGGCGCCAACTTGCGGCCAGTGTGATTCGACTCCTCCAGGATTCGACCTTGGCCCGCCACCTCGCCGAGAACGCGTATCAGCAGTCGTTCACCTATCACTGGTGCGCTGTCCGCGAGCATTGGCTCCGTTTGTATCGCGAGCTCTGCCCTATGGCTTTGCGGAAAGGTAACAGTTGAAATCGGGAATTTCGTTCTGAGACGAACTGCTCAATGATGCCGGGCACTTGGTATCCGGCCACGTAGGACCACTGGTCGTACGGTCGGTCCAATAAGGGGGTCAATGAAGAGAGACGATCCGGCGGGTCGCTTTTGACCCGGTGCCCCGGCGGGCTTCTTTGGCCACTTCAAATCAAAACCGGTAAGAGCGCGTATCCGGAGTATCATGTCGGGCAATGACGACGCCTGAACAGGAGCGCGAGCGGGTCGCCGGGGTTTACTCGGAGATGAGCGACCGAGAATTGGAGAGAGTTGCAGCGGCCGGCTACGAATTGAGTGAGATTGCGCACCAGGCCCTGGAAGCGGAGATTTCCCGCAGAGCGCTCGGCATTGCGATTGCCGCGTCTCCTGGCATCGATGTCTACGAACTCAATGAAACGGTGACATTGCGCAAGTTTCGCGATCTGCCTGAAGCCCTTCTCGCCAAAGGCAGCCTGGAATCGGCGGGAATCGAAGCCTACCTTGTGGACGACAACATGGTCCGCATCTATTGGCTCTATTCCAATTTTCTGGGTGGAATCAAATTGACGGTCCATCCGGAGGATGTTGAGGCAGCTACGGAAATCCTGAACCAGCCGATTCCCGAAACAATCGAAGTTGAAGGCGTTGGCAAGTATGAACAGCCGAAGTGCCCGGAGTGCCACTCCCTCGATGTCAATTATCGCGAACTGAACAAGCTAGTGTCGTACGGGTCCTTGTATTTTGGCGTACCAATCCCGCTGCAAACCAAGGCGTGGACCTGTCATGCATGCCGATACGAGTGGGAAGAACAGGGCGCAGAGCCTCAAGAGGACTATGGCGTTAGGCTGTGAAGTCTGGAAGTTATAATCCCCAACAATGCGACGCTTCTTCCAGATGCTGTTGCTGGCGCTGGTGCTGCTGACGGTGGCGCTGGTTTCGGCGCTGACGGCGATGCGGTTCGCTATCCACGGGCGCGAAGTTACCATCCCAAAACTGGTCGGCATGACTCCGCTGGAAGCGGAACGCGCGGTCGCGGTCTCCGGGTTGGAGGTGGTGGTGGAGCGACAGTTTTACAGTCCTGACATTTCCGAGGGCAGAATCATGTCGCAGGTGCCACTGGCCGGAGTGAAAGTGCGCCGCGGGTGGGCGATCCGCGTGGCACAGAGCCTGGGGCCGCAGCGGGTAGCGATTCCGGACGTGACCGGCGAGAGCGAGCGGGTGGCCGAACTCAACGTCCGGCGTCGGGGACTCGATCTGGGGTCGGTGGCGCAAGTGAAGCGGCGTGTCGGTGCCGAAGATCAGCCTGTTGGTAAGTCGTGGGGCGGAGCCGGCGGCCTATGTGATGCCGAATTTCGTGGGGCAGCCATTGGGCAGTGTGACCCTGGCGCTACAGGATGCGGGGATCAAAGTGGGGAAGGTCAATGTTATGCCGGCGCCGCCTCCCGCAGACGTACAGCCGGCCCCTGCGCCAGCGCCCCCTCCCCAGCCCGGCGCAGCGAGCATGATCGTGACGCAGAGTCCGGCGCCGGGACAAAAGATTCTGGCGGGCAATGCGGTGAATTTTGAGGTGCGGTAGTTAATTTCGCTCGATGATTGCGGCGAAGAAGCCATCGCAGGGATGAACGCCGGGTAGAGTTCTCAGGTAGGCGCCGCTCAGCAAAGAATCGAGATCGATCCTGGCGAGCTCGCCGGACCGCTGAAGCTGCTCCAGGTGCGGGCGACAATCGATTAGGTTGAACTCGCACCCTTCCGCGAGAGTAGTTTCGACCACGTCTTCGTTCTCCTCTCGCTCGAGCGAGCAGGTCGAATACACGAGGCGTCCGCCGGAAGCGAGGTGGGCGAGAACCGACCGCAGAATTGCAACCTGTCGCGATTGGAGATCAAACAGATCTCCCAGGGTGAGGCGCCACTTGATTTCCGGATTGCGGGCGAGCGTGCCGGTGCCGGAGCACGGAACGTCGGCCAAAATGCGATCAAATCCGGGATTGAACGGCAAGTGGCGAGCATCAGCGGCGAGCACCCGAATGTTGGGCGAGTCAGTCAGTTCACGCAACAAACGCGCGCGATGAGGATGCAGGTCGGTGGCAAAAACCTTGGCCTGGGGATTTCGTCGAGCGAGGAGTTGCGTCTTGCTACCCGGCGCGGCGCAGCAATCCAGAATCTTTTCGCCTCGACCCACAAGAAGAGCGACTAGTTGCGAAGCTTCGTCCTGGATGGAGGCGCGGCCCTC
>WNFB01001899.1_pt1 | contig 18040 bp, 16 predicted proteins | sample 5400501 | NCBI WGS metagenome assembly WNFB01 (sample SAMN13153341, study PRJNA577476) | soil metagenome | isolation source: 200 cm saprolite under Douglas fir tree site 2 hole 1 | place: USA:California | collected 2015-04-18 | reverse complement strand
TCTTTTTTCCCTTGATCCGCTAGAAAGTCTGAAATGCGAATGGTTTCTGAAAGTTTCAACGGCATGGCCCAGGTGGGGTCGGTCGGCGCCTTTTCTTGGTTCCCATCCAGGATCATCGGCCAGTAGACCCCTCGGTCGATATCTACGTACAGGCGGATCGTCTTCTGGGTCAACATGGCCAGGCTCTGAAGGGATCGCACAGTCCCGACCAGCCGCCGGCCAACAGTGCTCAGACTGTCATCCAGCGAAAATCGAGGCAGGATGATTCCAAGCAAACCGACGAGCAAGAAAAGCACAATGATGATTTCCAGAATGGTGAATCCACGTGAGGACCGTACGGCGTGAGGCGTGAACTGTCTCGCGCGACGGGCGTGAAGCGCGCGAAAAGCGAGTCTCGCAAGTCTCGCCCGTCCCGTGCGTCTCGCTATTGTTGACGAATGACCAATGATCATTGCCGGCTTAGTCTTTATCCAGATTCCAATTGGTAATATCTGCATTGATCCCTTCGCCACCTACTTCTCCATCCGTTCCAAGGGAGATAATCTCGTACTCACCTTTGAACTCACCTTTCTGACTGGGACTTAGATACTTGTAGGGGTTGGCCCAGGGATCATCCGGAAGTTTTGGAAGATATCCACCGATCTTCCACTTCTTTGGGATCACCCCGACCGAAGGTTTTTCCACTAAGGCCTTCAATCCTTGTTCAGTTGAGGGATAGACACCGTTGTCGAGCTTGTAGAGCTGTAGGGCACCTTCGATATTTCGAATTTGAACTTTTGCGGCCGTACGCTTGGCATCATCGGTTCGTCCCATGATGCGAGGGATAACCAGGGCGGCGAGGATTGCGAGAATGGCCACCACGACCATGATCTCGATGAACGTAAAACCGGCAGCTCCACCACAGGCGCGAGGCGCGAGGCATGAGGCGAGGAAGCCTCGATGCCGGTGTTTCCTGCCCCACATCGTCCACATGCCCTCGACATGCTCGCTTCCACTCATCGAACACCTCCCGTTATACTCATCACCCATGACACTTCACTGACATTGCCCCTAGCGAACCATCTGTCCCATTTCAAAGATAGGCAGCAGGATGGCCACCACAATAAAGAACACCACGACACCCATGACCAAGATCATGATGGGTTCCAGGAGCGACGTGAACCGCGTAATGACTCTTTCCACTTCTCCATCATAAATTTGTCCGATTCGACGAAGCATCTCCTCCATTTCACCGCTCCGTTCGCCAACCGCAATCATGTGGGTGACCAGCGCGGGAAATTCTCCGCTGCGCTTCAGCGGTTCGGCAATCGTCTCCCCTTCGCGTATATTCTGTCGGGCCCCCTCAACCGCATGTTCCAGCACACGATTACTCATCACACGCTTCGCGACTTCCATGGCATCCAACAACTGCACACCGCTCGCCAACATGGTGGCCAAGGTGCTCGTGAGCCGCGAGATGGCGACCATACGGGAAACCTCACCGATGAGCGGAAGCTTCAGCAGCCATCGGTCGGCCGTGAGCTGCCCCGATTCCGTTTTCATCGCCCGGCGCACCGCCCACACAATCAAGCCCACCCCACCAAGAATCACCGCCCAATAGTCTGCAAGAAAATGGCTGATGTTCATCAGCACGACTGTCGGCCAGGGGAGGGCCTGCTTCAAACTCGTAAAGACGGCGGTGATTTTCGGCACGACAAAGGTCATGAGGAAAAATAACACCGAGACACCGACGATCAACATCAGGGCAGGATACAGAATGGCATTCGTCACTTTGTGCTTGAGCGCCAACTGCTTTTCCAGAAACTCTGCAAGGCGGAATAAGATCTGATCCAACGCCCCGCTGGCTTCACCGGCCCGCACCATGTGCACGTAAATCTGGGAGAACTCGCGAGGGTAGCGTTCCAACACTGCGCTATAGGACGCACCACCACGGATTTCTTCGCGGATATCGGCCATGAGGCTCTTCACGGATTTCTTTTCGGTTTGATCCACCATCACGCTGAGCGCATCGACCAGCGGAAGACCAGCCACCAGCAACGTCGCCAACTGCCTGGTCATCATCGCCACATCGGTCGTGCTGAGGGCAGGGGCGCGCCCGATTCCAGCAGAGGATCTGCCAGAAATGCCCGTGGTCGAGCTGACCGTGGCAGAGCCCTGTTCCACCATATCGGTGGGAAACACGCCGACCTTCCGCAATTTCACGCGCGCCACCTTCGAGCTCTCGGCATCGATGATGCCGGTCGCGGCTCCGCCGTCGTTCCGATAGCCTTTATAGTGATAGACGGGCATCCTGCTAGATCTCGACTTCCTGCTGGGTAATCCGCATCAACTCCTCGGTCGTCGTCACCCCGTGAAACACTTTCTCTGCGCCTTCATCTTTCAACGTCACCATCCCCTTCGCCATCGCCGCTTGACGAATCGACGTCGAGTCCGCCTTGTTGCCGATGAGGCGGCGGATCTCATCGTCCAGCACGAGGAGTTCAAAAATGCCTGTTCGGCCTCGATAGCCGGTTTGGGCACAGGTCGGGCATCCGGCTCCACGATAGAATGTGGGGCGCACCCTCGGCGGGACGATACCGAGCCGAATCAGCTCTTCATCGTCCGGGTGATAGGGCTGCTTGCAGTCCGAACAGACCTGCCGCAGGAGCCGTTGCGCTAAGACGGCCACCACCGAGGAGGCGACGAGAAATGGTTCGATGCCCATGTCGATCAATCGTGTGGCCGCGCTCGCGGCATCGTTGGTATGGAGCGTGGAGAAGACCAAATGCCCCGTGAGTGAGGCATGAATGGCGATTTCGGCGGTTTCACGATCGCGTATTTCGCCGATCATGATGATATCGGGATCTTGCCTGAGAATCGACCGCAGCCCCGCAGCAAACGTCAGGTTGATCTTGGGATTCACTTGCATCTGGCCCACGCCGAGCAGCTGATATTCCACCGGATCTTCGACGGTAATGATGTTCTTGTCCGGCTCATTGATGTGAGTCAATGCCGCATAGAGCGTCGTTGTCTTCCCGCTCCCGGTCGGCCCGGTCACGAGAATGATGCCGTGTGACAACTGGATCAGTTGCTGGATGATTCCCAACCGATCCTGCGAAAAACCCATCTCCGACAGATTCAGGAGACGGTTCTCTTTCTCCAACAGACGCAGGACCACCCGTTCGCCATGTGAGGTCGGCAGCACCGAGACACGGAGATCGACATCCTTACCCGACGTCCGAATCCGAAATCGGCCATCCTGCGGCAATCGCTTCTCGGCGATGTTCAGACCCGCCATGATTTTCAATCGCGCGATAATACTGGCCTGCAGATGTTTGGGGGGTGTTAAGACGGGATAGAGCACCCCGTCGATGCGATACCGAACGACCAGCCCCCGTTCGAACGATTCGAAGTGAATATCGCTCGCTCGCTGCCTGACCGCTTGGAAGAGCACGGAATTGACTAACCGAATGATGGGGGCTTCGTCCGTGGCATCAAGGAGGTCTTGCGGTTCATCCAACTCGTGAGCAATTTGGTCCAAGCTCTCACTGGCCGCGATATCCTCCATGACTTGCTCTGCCCCTGCAGGACTCGCCGCTTCGTCATACACACGATTCAGGCAGGCCAAGAGCGACAAGCTGCTTGTCAGCACCGGTTTGATCGGAAGGCCGAGCAACAGTCGAAGGTCGTCCATTGCAGCCGTTTCCATGGGATCGGTCGTCGCCACAAGCACAGATCCATCCTCTGTCTTGAGAGGGAGCACGTGATAGCGGCGGGCAAAGTGGATCGGAACCTTCTTGACCCATTCATGGTCGACCTGGCTCACATCAAGATTCGAGAGCCAGGGAAGTTCAAATTGAACGGCAAGCGCCTGGAGGAGTTGATCTTCGGTAATCGCCCTGAGTCGGATCAAGATTTCGCCGAGACGCCCCCCTTTGGTCTGCTGAAGGTTGACCGCCTCAAGCAATTTGGCTTCGGTCAAGCCGAATTTGTCTTCGAGGATCGCTCCTAACAGCGGCCGACCGGAATGTTCGTCGTTTATCACAGAACACCCAATAATGGATGGTTCATCCCTGGGAGAGCCTATCAGGCTTGGGACAAGACCAGAAACCTTTGAAGTGTAAAAGAATACTCTCTACCAGATCGTTCTGACAAGGTCACGAAGATCCCCTGCACTCTAGTCTGTCAATGGGAGGTGTGCCTTCTTGATCCTGCCTACTTCAGAGGCTCCAGATCGACAGTCAGTTGTCGAACCCAGAAAGGGGCTGCAACAGATGAGGAATCAGCGGACTCAACGAATGTCGAACGTCATTGCGGTTCGCTGATTGTTACGCAGGACATCAAGTTTAACCGTCTTCTCGTTGCGAAGCTGCTGGAAGAGCGTGAGCATCGTACCGGGATCGCGAATGTCCACGCCATTGACCTGCTGGAGGACATCCCCGTACTTCAAACCAATTTTCTCATAAAAGCTGGAGGGTGCGATAAAGTCCAAACGGAACCCATTCATCGCTCCATTCACCATGTAGGGCACGGCTCTCGCTTGGGACAATAATTTGGGCAGATCGCCCATCGATTGTTCAACGTATCTCCGATCGAGCACTGTACGCACTGGACTCCCAGGCACCGGAGCTGCGGCTGAGGCAGCTGTGACTGGGGCAGACGGGGGCTTCTCGATCTGCGAGGCGGCGAGTTCAAGCAACTCCTGTTGATCTCCCTGACGAACGACTATCCCGTCTCGCCGGATTTCGCTGATCTCACCTACATCGGGGATTTGCTCGTGCAACCGGAAGAATAGTTGGCGTTTGCTGGAAAGCTCTTCAACGATGGCCGAGACCCCATCATGATCGCCGATCACCACCCCCAGTAGCTTGAGCTTCGACGCCAGATTTAACGGAGCACGGGAAGGCGGCGCAACGGCCCCTGCGGTGCTCATACCGAGGGGATCGGGCGGAAGGGGGAAGAGTCCGCTCGTCCGAATATGCTCAATCATCGCCGGCATGGTGGCCCTCACCTCAGCCTCTCGGTCGGAACCCGGTGATGGCCGTACCAGCCTTACTGGAACAGACAAGGCCTCCGCAATCACCGCGTTGACGATGTGGGCCACGAGAAAGGTGACACACATGACATAGGCGAATATGATGCCCCGACGTATATTCATAGTCTTCGAGACCGACTTCGGATCGATCGTCCCAGCCACCGGCCATTCTAATGCGGAGCGAATGTCCCGTGCAAGAACAACCAATAATCCTGTGCAACGACCAAAACCATGCAGTTCATAGACAACCCTGCGCAATCAAGCCATAATTCAGCCACTTTCCGCCACAGCCAAGGAGTGCTCTTGTGAAAAAGGCGCTGATCAGCGGCATTACAGGGCAGGATGGATCGTACCTGGCAGAGTTTCTGCTCGGGAAGGGCTACGAGGTGTACGGCATTATTCGACGATCGAGTTCGTTCAATACGGGGAGGATCGATCCCATTTATGAAGACCCGCATGTTCCGCATCGACGACTGCATCTGGTGTATGGCGACCTCAACGATGCGAGTTCGCTGAACCGCATCATCCGAACGATCCAGCCCGATGAAATATACAACCTGGGAGCGCAGAGTCACGTGCGTGTGAGTTTCGATATTCCCGAGTATACCGGCGAGATTACCGGACTCGGAACGATCCGCCTCCTGGAAGCCATTCGGGAGTCAGGGCTGAAGCCGAAGTTTTATCAAGCATCGTCGAGCGAGATGTTCGGCAAAGTGCAGGACGTACCTCAGCGCGAAACCACACCGTTCTATCCCCGCAGTCCCTATGGAGCAGCCAAAGTCTACTCGTACTGGATCACCGTCAATTATCGAGAAGCCTACGACCTCTTTGCCTGTAACGGCATCTTATTCAACCATGAATCGCCCCGACGTGGCGAGACGTTCGTGACGCGCAAGATCACAAAAGCCGCAGCCCGCATCAAGCTGGGTCTCCAACAGGATCTGTTCCTGGGAAATCTCGACGCCAAGCGCGATTGGGGTTACGCCGGCGACTACATCGAAGCGATGTGGATGATGTTGCAGGCGAAGACCCCCGACGATTACGTCATTGCCACCGGCGAAACACATACCGTCAAGGAAATGCTCGAGCTCGCGTTCGACCGTCTGCAACTGGATTGGAAGAAACATGTCAAGATTGATCAGAAGTACTATCGTCCGACCGAGGTGGATCTCCTCATCGGCGATGCGAGCAAAGCGAAGCAAGTGCTTGGCTGGCAACCGAAGGTGCGTTTTCAGGAGTTGATCGCCATGATGGTCGACGCGGATCTGGCTGTAGAGAAAGAAAAATTGGATGGTACCCGGAAGAGAGGCTAAGGGTTAGAGGCAGAGGCAATCAAGCGACTATGACATCATTTTGGGAAGAGAAGCGCGTCGTCGTCACGGGCGGAGCCGGCTTTCTGGGATCGTTCGTCGTGGAACAGCTCCGTGCAAAAGGCTGCCGAGACATTTTCGTGCCCCGCAGCAAAGACTACGATCTCGTTCAGATGGACGCCGTGAAACAACTCTACAGCGATCGAACCCCCGATATGATCATCCATCTGGCCGCACGGGTCGGAGGGATCGGCGCGAACCAAGCCAATCCAGGAAAGTTTTTCTACGACAACCTGATGATGGGAACTCAGCTCATAGAAGTCGGGCGCCAACGGGGGCTGAAGAAATTTGTGGCGCTGGGCACCATCTGCGCGTACCCCAAGTTTGCCCCCATTCCATTTAAAGAGGACGACATCTGGAATGGGTACCCCGAAGAGACCAATGCACCCTACGGTCTCGCCAAGAAGATGATGCTGGTCCAGTCACAGGCCTACCGTGAACAGTACGGGTTCAATTCAATCGTGTTATTCCCCGTGAACCTCTACGGCCCTCGCGATAACTTTGATCTGGAAACGTCACACGTTATCCCAGCCTTAATACGCAAATGTGTGACCGCAAAAGAAGCAGGCCAAGCGAAACTCACGTTGTGGGGAGACGGATCTCCTACTCGAGAGTTTTTATATGTAGAGGACGCCGCGGAAGGTAGCCTGCTCGCAGCTGAACACTATGAGGGCAGTCTACCCGTCAACCTGGGGACAGGGGAGGAAGTCACCATTCGCAATCTTGCCACCATGATTGCCATAGAGGCCGGTTTTACAGGACAGATCGAATGGGACACCACCAAGCCCAACGGGCAGCCTCGACGGTGCCTGGATGTCAGCCGGGCCAAAGAACTTTTTGGCTTTCACGCGAAACACGGGCTCCAGGAAGGACTCAAAAAGACTATGCAGTGGTTTTTTGCCAATCGTCACAATCTTCGACAAGTCACCTTCTAGCTAGCTCATGCCATCTTCCCTCGTCGTTCGTGATTCTGGCGCGTCAAGCGGGACGTGCCAAATGAGCGAAATTATTCGGAAACGTGATCGGCTAGTGTGTCGCCTATCGCACCCGTCTCACTTCTCTCGCAAGTCCTGCTTTTCTCGCACACCTAGGTAGCGGGAGCAAATTTGAACGAACCCGCCGAAGCAGGGGCTGTTTTCCCTCTTTCACACCTATCCAACCAGACCCAAAGTTGTTGAAACGTAATGGGTTCGAAAACCAACCTGAATGGTCCAAGACTTGCGAACTTAAGGCCATTTGCTTTCATAATCCCATAGGAAACAAGAACGTGAACGAAACCAATGCCTCACCCCTGACGCAAGAAAACCGTCCAACTTCACACCAAGCCTTGTCTGGGAATGAAGACAGTGCCCCGATACCGGGGCCACTTCTCCTGGCAGTCGAAGCCACCTCATCGACCGCGACACCGGACGGATACGAATCCTACGAACGAGGAACGGCGCTCAAGAATGTGGGCCTGTTCAGACAAGCAGCGGAACATTTTGAGAAAGCCGCGCAGGATCCCGCCTACGCGCTGAAAGGCTTCGCCCAAATGGGTCTCAGTCTCAAGAAGTGCGGAAAACAGGAAGAAGCCGTTGCGGCCTTTCGCCGAGCCCTGCAAGTATCCGCGACATCATCGAAAGAACAAGTGCAGATCCTCTACCTCTTAGGGAGGACATTAGAGTCACTCGCGCGCATTCCTGAAGCGTTGGAGGCCTATCGATGGCTCCGCCGTGAAGCGCCACAATATCGAGATGTCGCCATGCGAATCGAATCGTTGAGCACAAGACGAATGTACACCGAAAACCGCCATGGAAAAGGGGACAGTCCGTGGGGAAAACAGGCTTTGAATATGTGGCAGGGCCTCCTGCGAAACGGGAAGTAATGATCCACCGAAAACCTTTCTCAGTTATGGAATCTGAACGAATCCGTTAAGTTTTTCTTCAACAGGCCGCGTATTCCTTCCCAGTCACAGACCGGCCATAACCTCATCGCGATGGTTCCCTACAATATGACCAGCGCACCATCCGGGGTGTATTGATGCTGATCGAGGCCAGACCATGAAGCGGATTGATCTGATCGCCGCGGCACGGCCTAATTTCATGAAGATTGCGCCGATCATCGACGCGCTAAACGCAGCCGAGACGCGAGGCGGTTCGTTGCGGTTTCGTCTGGTCCATACGGGCCAACATTATGATCGCGCCATGTCGGGTAGTTTTTTCGAGGAGCTCGGCATCCCGGACCCGGACATCAATCTGGAGGTAGGTTCGGGCACCCAAGCGGAACAGACCGCTGCCATTATGGTTAATTATGAGAAGGTCCTCCTGAAGGAGAAGAGCGATCTATGCCTGGTCGTCGGGGACGTGACCTCGACCATGGCCTGTTCGATCTCCGCCCGCAAGTTGGGGATGCCGGTGGCTCACGTAGAGGGCGGTATACGCTCTGGCGACTGGGCCATGCCGGAGGAAATCAACCGGGTGGTGACCGACTCCATCACGAATTGGTTTTTCACCACCAGCGAAACCGCTAACGACAATCTTCGCCGCTCAGGTGTCACGGACGATCGCATCTTCTTTGTCGGCAACACCATGATCGATACTCTGCTCAAGCAGCTTCCGCGCCTGCGCCCACCTGCCTGTTGGGAATCGTTGAAGCTTAAGCCGGGCAACTACTTTGTGGTCACCCTGCATCGCCCGGCAAATGTAGACGGGGAGCATCAGTTACTACGGCTGCTACATGCAATAGCCACAGGCACGCATGGCTTGCCTGTGGTGTTTCCTGTTCATCCGCGCACCGCGAAGAACCTGTGCGATCTCGACAGCAAGCTGCCGCAACTGAATTATGTCGATCCACTGGGCTACTTAGAATTCAACTACTTGGTAAAGCATGCTCGTGGCGTGATTACCGATTCTGGCGGCATCACTGAAGAGACCACCGTACTTGGCATACCGTGCATGACCCTGCGTGACAACACCGAGCGCCCCGAGACCATTACGATTGGGACGAACGAACTCATTGGAACCGATCCCAGCAAGCTGCCTCCGGCGCTAGCAAGGTTGATGGCAGGGCAGTGGAAACAAAGCGCGATTCCTCCGAAATGGGACGGCAAAGCAGCAGAACGGATCATCAAAATTTTGGAACGAATGCTGGCACACGAATGAAACAGAACTGCAAGAATTTACACGCGGGTTCCACATCACTGCTCGGAGAACCTTGGGGGAAATTCGAGCGGTAGCGTCGCACGATTCCCGATCGAAATAATGCTATGCAGTAGATAAACATATTTCCCTCTTGTAGGAAGGCTGCGCTATTACGCAGAGCCATTGTGCAAAACCTAGTGGCTTATAAGTCTCATAGCTTCCACTGGCGGAAGACTAAGAAATACTCCAAGCTCTCATCTACTGGACATGGCTAGAATCGAATAACACTTTGGAGCCTGTCCGAGTAAAACCAAAACGGTCATGCTCCGGGGTGGCAAAACCGCTCCCGGATCGCCGATCGTCGATCCTGGGGCACTCTATGAGGTCATTTTGGGTCGCATCGATTGCTCGAACAGGCACCTGGCTGATTTTGAAACTTCCAGGAATGTGACAGGGACTCAGGCACTAGATGACAGACTCTAGAACTCCTTTAAGCGGTCTCGCAGCGACTGGGATGCTGTGGGTCTCTGTCGGCACTGTGGCCAGCAAGCTCGCAAGTCTTGGGGCTCAACTGGTGCTTGGATGGGTATTAAGCACTGAAGACTTTGCGCTCTACGCGATTGCAATTTCTTGGTCCACCATTGTACTGGCCTTGAGAAATGCAGGAACTCAGAGGTTTCTGATTCAGAAGGGGAGTAGCTACGACGAATTCGCCTCTATCTGTTTCAAGATCGCCCTGCTCTTTAACGGGATCGGTTTTGTGCTCCTTGCGCTTGCTGCGCCCGCGCTTTCCCAGCTATACGAGAGCAATTCTCTGAACGTCATTATCTGGATCATTGCCCTCTCGCTTCCTTTGAATACTGCAAGCTTGATTTTTCAAGCCAAGCTCTCGTCCGAACTGAATTTTGGAAAACTCACGCGAATAAATATATGGTCGGCACTGCTACGCCACGGATCGATGGCTGCGTTTGCTCTCATGGGTTTTGGGCCGATCAGTTTCGTCTTACCGCTTATCGTCATCGCTGGGTTTGAGACAGTGGCAGGATGGTATATGGTTGGGGCGTGGCCGCCAAACCGGCGGCTAACGTGGCAAGCAATGCGTGGTGTGCTGCAAGCCAGCCGCTGGGTCATGCTTACATCATTGGCCGGCATACTGGTGATGAACGGAGACTACTTGGCGATCAGTCTCCTCCAGACAAAAGAAACGCTTGGCATCTATTATTTTGGGTTTCAATTAAGCTTTTCGTTGGCTGCGCTTTTCACAAATGGTGTCGAAGCAGTCATGATGCCTGCATTCTCTCGCCTCCACAATGATCAAGAACGGCAGAAAGTGGCCTTTTTCAAAGCAGCACGAGTGCTCATGCTGGGGGCCACCTTGGCGTGCTTTGCACTAGTTCTAGCTGCAAATCCACTCATCCATGGACTGTGGGGGGGGAAGTGGGACAGCGCCATTCAGGTGGTTCAGTTGCTGGCTTTGAGTCTGCCGATCAAACTGGTGATGCCGCTCTGTCGGACTCTCATGGAAGGGCGCGGAGAATGGAGACTCGTATCGACGCTACTCCTGGCAGATGGCATCGGCACAGTCCTTGCTGGAGGTATAGGTGCATGGTTAGGCGGGGTGATGACCATAGCCGTGGTAGTCAGTGGGTACAATCTGGTGTTTGGTTTAATGTTCTGTGGGTTTGTTACGAAACGGATCGGTGGACAATTGGGAGACATGTTTGTACCGGTCTTGTCCACTTTTGCCTTCGGATCGTTGGCGCTCATCCTCACAGCAGTCCTAACCCACGTCGCCTCTATCGATGATACTGAACTTTGGCAGGCATTAGGACTCGTGGCCGTGTATTCCATGATCTACGTATGTCTGATACGGCGCTTTCTGAAGGACAGCGTGGCGGAGATTGTCAGTCTAGTTCGCCAGCAGTTTCCTAGCCTCGGACTCGCAAAGAGGGCAACCTGATGATGGGGTTGAGCGCCTATGCGGCCATAGCAGGAGGATTGTTCATTACACTCTGGAAACATCCAGGAGTGGCATTGGCCGCTGTGCTCTGCATGTTTGGGTTGGAACAGTTGGGACAGGCGACGACGACATTTTTTGCGCAGCACCACACGGCCACCAACTATCTTATAGGGGGAATTCTTGTACTAGCGTTATTGGTGCAGGGCGCGAAGAAAGGGTTTTCCCTCCTAGCAGGCTACCCGCCCGTTGGATGGCTCACCCTCGCGTTGTTCCTCTATGCCTTTGCTTCAACGCAATGGGCTCCGCGCGCAGACATCAGCCTGGATCTATGGGCTAGTCGGTGGCCATATCTCATCGCCATTGTTGTCTTCAGTCCATTGCTCATTACTCAATCTCGTGACCTACGGGCCGCCAACATAGGGATGTTGGTAATCGGAGGAGTTTTAACCATACTTCTTCTCTTCTTCGTGAAATGGGAGTATCGAAGAATAGTGTTAGGTCATGATCTGGGTAACCCTCTCGCCGTGTCCTCCATGGCGAGCATGGTTGTACTCATTGCCGTACTTGCTGATCCTTGGCCTGAATCGAAATTATGGCTTCCAATCAAATGGGCGCTCGTTGCCCTATGCCTTGCCCTAGTCGTGAGATCAGGGTCTCGTGGACAGCTATTGGGCGTTATCGCCATTTCAGCAGCATGTTGGCCAATCAGTCGCCAAATAGAGAATGTAAAGCAGTTTTTTGCCTGGACATGCCTCTTGCTCTTTCTGGGCGGAATAACAACCTGGTCACTCCAAGAATTCTGGGCAGAGCAAGAGATGTACTATGCAGGGGGAAACCGCTGGAGCGACCAGGCAATGGAAGGTGCCATGTCGGGGCGTTTCGACAATGCCATTTTGCTAGTGCAACTCTGCTACCGATCAGTCAAGACGATCATTTTCGGCCTAGGCAATTCAGCCTCGTTCGACCCACGCATCTTGGGAATCTATCCGCACTTCGTCCCCTTGGAAATTCTAGCTGAGGAAGGTCTCATAGGATTCGCTCTCTTTGGGCTTGTCCTATTTTCAGCCGCGAGGAACGCATTCAAGTGTCATAGCCAGGTCAACATGACACCTATAGACCGTAAGGTCTTCTCGGCTCTATTGGCGCTATTTCTTTTCGCCTCGCTCCTATCTTTGAAGCAGGGCAGCCTCTTGGGAAACCTTGAGCCTTTCATGTTCGCAATTATTTTGGGGAAGCACAGTAAGATTTTTCCCGATGGACAGACCATGGCTGCTCGCCCGCAATCTCCCATTACCGCACTAGGTGAGATAGGCTTGGCCACACCAGCCTCACCCTATTAGATCGTGAAATAACGAGCGGAGTCATGCTAGCCGCTAGGTGTTCCCAACTGGAGACCAATCGCATGTATGAAGAATTTAATGGTCGCGCCGGTATAGCCCAACGCTTGCTTCAGCCATACAGAATTTCCGTCTATGACTTGATTGCTTCGAAATGCCGGGGGGGTATGTCTGTGTTTGCAAGTCGGTTCGATCGCAATAATATGCCACTGACAAAACTTGATCTATCCATCGCGAAGTTTTCCCCTGCCAAGAACTACTATTTCTTCAATGGTAAGTTTGACTTGTGCTTGCAAGCAGGATTGCAGAAATGGCTCAAAACATGGCAGCCAGATATAGTCATTGTGGAAGCCAATCCCCGTAATCTCTCGACTCCTCTGATGATCCATTGGCTACACAAACATAGTTGTCGAGTGATAGGACACGGGTTAGGGGTGATGCCGCTTACGAGTGGGCTTGAAAAACTGCGTAACCTTGGAAGAAGGGGGTTAATCAGTCTGTTAGACGGAGTCTTTGCATACAGCTCGCTTGCCGCTGAGCAATACCATGCTTTAGGAATGCCAACTGATAGAATATTTGTCGCTCACAATGCCATCGCGGCAAAACCCACGAAACAGCCAACAGAACGTCCACCCCATTTCGCGCAACTGCCTGTTCTATTGTTTGTAGGGACATTGATTCCTAGAAAGAGTGTTGATCTTTTGCTCAAGGCCTATACACAGATTCAAGCAACTCCCAAACCCGTGCTGCAGATCGTAGGGGATGGTCCCTCAAAACGGGAGTTGCAAGAGCTTGCAGACTCTTTGAAAGTGAATTGTCTCTTCCTTGGAGATCTGCGGGGACCTGATCTTGACAAGGTCTTCGACGCCGCAGATGTATTCGTATTACCAGGAACAGGAGGACTTGCCGTGCAAGAAGCGATGGCCCATGCCTTACCTGTGATTGTCAGCAAGGCTGATGGAACTGAGGCCGATCTTGTTCGTCAAGAGAATGGCTGGCTTATTGAGCCGGGTGACATAAGGGCATTGGCGCAGCGTATCGATGACGCACTTTCCAATCCTCGTCGCCTTCGCGAAATGGGAGCCGCCTCATATCGTATTGTGTCATCAGAAATTAATATCGAGAATATGTCTGCGACCTTTGTCAGAGGCATGGGCATAATTGCCTCAAAACCTCTTCGGAAACACTCGGTAGCACCATAATGAGTGGCTACTGAATTCCCACGACTAGCATCCCGTATCTTTGGATTTGTAGACCATGAGGCAGGTGATCCAATTAGGCTATGGTGTTGAGATGCACAGTGAATTTAGAAGATACCAAAGCACTCATTCAATCAGAAATAAGCTAGGACGAATAGCTTGGGCAATAGTATGGAATTGTTTGTATCGCACAAGTCCTAGAATCTGTCATGGATGGAGGCGATTCCTATTGCGTTTCTTTGGGGCGACTATTGGATATGGCGTTCATCCCTATCCATCTTCCAGGATTTGGGCGCCATGGAATCTCGAAATGGGAGATCATAGCTGTCTTGCCGACAACATCGATTGTTACTGCGTAGATAAGATTACAGTAGGGTCCCACTCGACAGTTAGCCAATATAGCTATCTGTGCACAGCAAGCCACGACTACACGGATCCCTCCATGCCATTAACCACGGCTCCCATTGTGATAGGTGAGAATGTGTGGATTGCGGCTGACGTTTTTGTTGGACCGGGGGTTGCGATCGGAGATGGCGCAGTGATCGGTGCGCGCTCAAGTGTCTTCAGAAACATCGAGCCCTGGACGGTCGTCGCTGGCGGCCCTGCGATGTTCATTAAGAAGCGAGAGCTCGGGTGTTCGTAAAATGAGCCTATCGATCTTGATCCTTACCCTTAACGAAGAAATCAATCTGCCGGCCTGTCTGAAATCTGTGCAGTGGTGTGACGACATCGTCGTGTTCGACTCATTCAGTACTGATAGGACGGTGGAGATTGCACGGACTGCTGGGGCGCGCGTGGTGCAACGACCCTTTGACAATTATGGCAACCAGCGTGAAGCAGCGCGTGTGGAGGTCCGCTATAAGTATCCATGGGTACTTGCAATTGATGCCGACGAGATTCCCGACATAGCACTGATAAACGAGATTAGAACGATTGCTGAGATGCCTGCCACACCGTGTGCTGCTTATAGAATGCGGCGCAAAGACTTCTTCGTGGGCAAATGGATTAAACATTCGACGTTGTATCCTTCATGGTTCATTCGATTTTACAAGCCTGACTGCATCCGTTATGAGCCACGCTCTGTCCACGAATATCCGACAGTGTCCGGAAAGGTTGGAGAATTACAAGGGCATTTAATGCATCACAGCTTCAATAAAGGCATTAGTGATTGGATGAGAAAACACGTTCGGTACGCCGAGCTTGAAGCTCTTGAAAGTCTGCAGCATGCTCGTAGCGGACAGATCGATTGGAAAGGAATGTTCGCCATTCAAGACCCAGTGCGTAATCGGCGCACTCTGAAGGCAATTTCTTACCGACTACCTTTGCGCCCAACCCTACGATTTCTTTACATGTACTTGTTCAGACTCGGCATGCTCGACGGTCGTGCAGGATTCAAGTACTGTCGGCTGCTGGCGATCTACGAATACATGATCGTCCTAAGAATTATGGAACTGCAACGTGGGGATAATGGACTATCGATTTGAATGAAGATCGTATTCGTCAACCGGTTCTTTTACCCTGACCATTCTGCGACCAGCCAGATACTGACCGATCTCACTTTTCATCTCGCAAAGACCGGGATAATCGTTCGCGTCATTACAGGCAGGCAAGTCTACGACGACCCAGATTCCACTCTACCAAGCAATGACTCCATACAAGGGGTTCGCGTGATCCGTGTGTGGACCACGCGGTTTGGGCGTCAGAACTTGCTGGGACGCACGTTTGATTACCTGACGTTTTATCTCGGTGCAACCTGGAACCTGTTCGCCTTAGTCAAGCCGGGCGATGTCGTCGTTGCCAAGACTGATCCGCCCCTTATTTCGGTTGCGGCGGCGATGGTGGCGAAGATTCGTGGAGCGAAGCTGATCAATTGGATTCAGGACTTGTTCCCTGAAATTGCCGAAGCGCTTGGTGTAAGGGGAATAGGGAAGCTTGAGGGCCTGTTGCGATCGGTAAGGAATTGGTCTCTCCGGACTGCCTATAAGAATGTCACCATTGGCGATGGGATGGCGACCAAGCTGACAGAGGAGGGCATTCAGTCTGATGCCATACAGGTCATCCATAATTGGGCAGATGGCTGTGCAATTCATCCTGTGGATCGAGACAAGAACGATCTCAGGCGGGAGTGGAATCTTCAGGATGCGTTTGTTGTGGGGTATTCGGGGAACATCGGACGAGCCCACGAGTTTGATACGATTCTCGGCGCTGCGGAGAAGCTGAAAAGTGTTGCAAACATTGTTTTCCTCTTTATCGGTGGTGGCGCGCAACGGGATTGGATCGAGGAAGAGGCGCGGAGGAGAGGTCTTGAGAACATCATGTTCAAGCCGTATCAGCCGAGGGAACAACTCACGCTCAGTCTTAGTGTGCCAGATGTTCACCTTATCTCCTTGCATCCGTCCCTGGAGGGATTGATCGTCCCCAGCAAATTTTATGGCGTCGTGGCGGCTGGACGGCCAACTATCTTCATTGGCAGTAAGAGTGGAGAAATCCCGCACATTCTTAGGAAGGCTCGATGCGGGTTTTCAATAGAGAAAGGCCAGGCTGAAGAAGCCAGCCGAATTATCCGGGAGCTTGCCGATCACAAAGAAACATGCCTTCGCCTAGGCAGGCGTGCACGTGCACTGTTCGATCAGCGGTTTGATATGAGACATGCCATGCAAGCGTGGGAGGCAGTTATCGCGGCGCCGGCGAATCCGACTTCGTCAGTGTCTCAACATGCGGCATAGAGGAGTGGAAAACATGAAACCGGTAAAAATGGCCTCCATTGCAGTAGGGTTGGTGACATGGGTCGCATTTCTCGGATCAACAGGGCTAGGTCAGTCCCTTCCAAGTCCTAAACCCTTCCTGGTGTTTGATGGGACACTATATTCCGACAAGCCGGACTTGTCGGCTTATGGGATTCGGCCCATCACACTCGCCTATGCCGGAAAATTCGGCCCTGATTGGTACAAGCATGCTGATTGGTTGCCGGATCTCCACGCGGTGCAAGCTGTGGCACGCGAGGCACAACAGAAAGGTCATGTGGTTGTCCTGGATATTGAGCACTGGCCACTCAAAGGTTCACCCGATTCAGTTCGAGATAGCCAGACGAAATACATGACCGTGCTTGAATGGTTCCGAAAAGCAGCGCCGGGCCTTTCTGTAGGCTACTACGGGGCGCCGCCTTTACATGAATATTGGCGCGCGATCAAAGATACATCTAATGAAGAGCGTCGGTCTTGGATGGAAGAGAACGATCAAGTCCGCTCTCTCGCCGGTGCTGTGGATATTCTCTTTCCTTCGCTGTACACGTTCTATCCAGACCAAGCTGGATGGATGAAATATGCTATCGCCCAGATAGATGAGGCGCGGCGATACGGAACGGGGAAACCCGTCTATGTCTTTTTGTGGCCACAATATCACGAATCGAACCGCATACTTGGAGGCCATTTTTTACCGGCTGATTACTGGTTGCTCGAACTGGAAACGGCCAAAAAATACGCCGACGGCATTGTCATCTGGGGTGGATGGGGTAGCGACAATCGCCCGGCCAAATGGGACGACAGTGCTTCTTGGTGGGAAAAAACTAAGGAGTTTATGGGGACTCAAGGTGTATCACGTCTTAGTCCTCCTACTTCATTGACAGTGCGGTGATTGGTCGCAGAGGAGCTAGAATAATCGCGTTGTGGTTAGAATCCTTGTCGTATCAGGCGGCGGAACGTGCTGGGGACCGTTGGAGGTAGAGGATGGAAAAGGTGTGAGGATGGGGGCCCCTGAATTTCGATCTGGCCTAAGACCTCCCACCTCCCAGATCACCCCCTCAATTGCGCCCACCGCGTCCGATTCGGCTAACTAATTTTGTCTCGCATAAATTTCCTTATTAGCGCAAGACGCATATTGTCGTTGTGAAGTGAGTCACTTTCCTTCCAGTAGGGGCTTCGGTTACTTCGTTCGGCGTATCTCAATTAAATGACTTGGCTTGTTTGTGCCGATAAGGCTGGAAGGTATTTCCAGAGGGATATCGCTCCAGGCGAAACGTAATGTTGTCAATGGATCACTAGA
>WNFB01001898.1_pt1 | contig 18041 bp, 15 predicted proteins | sample 5400501 | NCBI WGS metagenome assembly WNFB01 (sample SAMN13153341, study PRJNA577476) | soil metagenome | isolation source: 200 cm saprolite under Douglas fir tree site 2 hole 1 | place: USA:California | collected 2015-04-18 | reverse complement strand
CCTGACCGAACCCAATGCAGGGTCCGACGTGGCGTCGATGCAGTCGACGGCAAGGCGCCATGGCGACGGCTACGTGCTCAACGGACAGAAGGTCTGGGTCTCGGACGCCGACACCGCCGACTACCTGCTCGTCTTCGCCAAAACCGACGCCAAAGCGGGAGCGCGCGGCGTCTCGGCCTTCATGCTCGACCGGCAGGCTTGCGGCAAGGCGCTGCGCACCGAGCCGATCGAGGACCGGCTGGGCATCCGCGCGGGCGACGTCGGCTCGATCTTCATGAGCGACCTGGAGATCCCCGAGGCCAACCGGATCGGTGACGAAGGCGACGGGTTCAAGATCGCGATGAGCTGCCTCGACAACGGCCGCTACACCGTCGCGGCCGGCGCCACAGGCACCGTCCGCGCCTGCGTCGACGCCTCCGTCAAATACGCAAGAGAACGCAAGACTTTCGGCCAGGAGATCGGCCGCTACCAGCTGGTGCAGCAGATGATCGCCCGGATGTCGCGCGACTACGAGATCTGCCGCCTTCTCTATTTCAAGGTCGCGTGGATGAAGAACACCGGCAAGCGTCACACGCGCCAGGTCTCGATGGCCAAGCAGTACGCGACCGACGCCGCGTTCAACGCCGCGCACGACGCGGTCGAGGTGCACGGGGCGTACGGCTATTCAGCCGAGTATCCGGTCGAGCGCTTCCTCCGCAACGCCCGCGCCCCGATCATCTACGAAGGCACACGCGAGGTGCACACGATCCTGCAGGGCGAGTACGCGCTCGGCTATCGCGAGGACCGTCCGGTCAAGAAGTCGCTCCCGCCTTATCGACCGGATTGAGCGTCGCGGCGGTAGAAGTACCGCAACGGCGGCTCAACCATCTCGATTTCATCGTCCTCTCGCTGTACTGGGTTGCGATCGGCTACCTGTGGAACAGCCTCACCGCGCTGATCCTGCCCGACATGATCATCCACTTCGTCGGCCAGGCCCACGAGGGCGTCGCGGCAAGCTTCCTCAAATCGATCGGCACCCTGATGGCAATCGTCTGGCAGCCGATCGTCGGCGGCGTCTCGGACCGCGCCGTCACGCCGTGGGGACGGAGGCGGCCCTTCATCGCCGCCGGCACCCTGGGGGACCTGCTGTTTCTAACCGGGATCGCGCTCGCCGGCAACTACTGGTGGCTCGTCGTCTTTTACTTCCTGCTTCAGTTCGCCTCTAACACGGCCCAGGCCCCCTACCAGGGCCTGCTCCCCGACGTCGTTCCGGCGCCGCAGCGTGGCGACGCGTCGGGCTACTACGGCGTCGCCAACCTGGTCGGCATCGCAAGCGGAACCGTGGGAGCCGGGCTGCTGCTCGCGCATCTCGGCCGCGGTGCCGCGGTCGCGTCCATCGGCGTCGTGCTGCTGACGACGATGCTCGCCACCATCCTCCTGGTGCCAGATCGAGCTGCGCCGGTCGAGCGCCAGTTTCGAAACGTGCGCGAGATGCTGGTCGCGACGTTCGGCGTTCCGCTCCGCCACCGGGCGTTTCTCTGGCTCATGGCTTCGCGGTTGCTGATCTTCATGGGGTTCGGCGGGCTGCAGAACTTCGCTTTTTTCTATTTCGACAATGTGTTCTTCCATCACAACGCGAAGGCGACCGCGATCGCCGCCTCGACCCTGCTGGGCCTTTCCATCGCGGTAGCCGCGCTGGTGACCTGGCCGGCGTCTCGCCTCTCCGAGCGGACGGGTCGCCGCCCGCTCATCTTCGCCGCCGGCCTGTTCGGCGCTGCGGGCACCCTGGTCCTCGTCTTCAGCCACTACCAGTGGGTACCCGACTCGGTGGTGGCGCCGCTGGCCGGATTCTTGAAAGTGCCGGACCTGGCGGCGCAGGCGACGCTGACCGGGCTTGTGATCGGGGTCGGCCTCGGCGTCTTCTTCTCGGTCGACTGGGCTTTCATCCAGGACATCATTCCGGCCAACCAGGGCGGCCTTTACATGGGCTTCTCGAACATCGCGACCGCCGGCGCGGGAATCATTGCGGTGTTCATCGGCGGTCCGCTGCTCGACGCCTTCAACGCCGGTCCCAGAATCCTCGGCCTGCCGGGTGGATTTCCGGTTGTGTTCGCCGTCTTCGTGGTGTGGTTTGTGATCGGGTCGCTTAGCATCCTGAAAGTGCCGGAAAGGAGGAGGGTGTGAACCTGGACGGGCTGCGCCCGTGGGCAGGCCTGGTCGGAGGGTCGCCTCCATCGCAGGGGCCCCCGCGAACTCCAGGCGCAGCCTCGGAGTTCGTGGGGACTGATGTCGTCGTGGCGGGCATTGCCTACGACGGTTCGGCCGTCTATCGGACGGGCGCCGCGCTGGCGCCGCAGCGCATCCGTCAGCTCTCGGCAGTTATGCCGCCGGTGACCGAAGAAGGCCACCTGCTGACCGGCCTGCACGTGCAGGACATCGGCGACCTCGAAGCGGGCAAGGACATCGAGACGGGCTGGATGGGTCCGATGCAGCGGTTGGCACAGGTCCCGCCAGAGGCTTTCCTGACGGTCCTCGGCGGCGACCACTGCACCGCCGTCGCAACGCTGGCGGCGCAGGCGCGAAGGCATCCGGGGCTTCACGTTCTGTGGGTGGACGCGCACCCTGACCTGTGTGACTTCTCGCGCGGCGGCCGCTGGACGTGTGGCTGCGCCCTGCGCCGCGCCCTCGAGGTTTCGGGCATCGAGCCGTCGCGCATCGCCATCGCGGGCGGCCGCGACTACGACCCCGAAGAGCTGGAGTTCATCGCCGCCAACCAGGTGCTCCTGGTGTCATCGGCGGACATCGCGCGCGACCCCGGAGGTTCGGCGCAAAGAATTGCTGAGCGGCTGGCCGGGCAGGAGGTCCACATATCGTTCGACATCGACGTCCTCGACCCCGCGTTTGCGCCGGGCACCGAGATCCCTTCGGCGGCTGGTCTGTCGAGCCGCCAGGCGCTGGAGCTGTTGAAGAGCGCCACCGACCGCTCTCAGCTCGTGGGCTTCGACGTCGTTGAGGTATCGCCGCCCTTCGACAACGGAGACATCACGACCCTCGCTGCGCTGAAGATGATCTTCGAGGTGTGGGGGATGGTAAAGGCCGCGCGCGAAGCCAGAGCGCACGTGCCGCAGCTGCGTGGAAAGCGCTGACGTAGTCATCGCCGGCGGCGGCATCATGGGCTGCGCCCTCGCCTATCAGCTGGCCAGGCGCGACGTCGACGTCCTGCTCCTCGAGCGCGAAACCCTCGGCTCGCAGTCGACCGGCAAGTGCGCGGGCGGGGTGCGCCAGCAGTTCTCGATGCCCGCCAACGTCCGGCTGCAGAGAATGTCGGTCCGGCTCTTCGAGGACTTCGAGGCGGAGACAGGGCATCCGGCCGACTTTCGTCAGCTTGGCTACCTGTTCGTCCTGACGCTGCCGCAGCACGTCGAAGACTTCCGCCACAACATGGAGATGTGGCATGAGCTCGGCCTGACCGAGGCGCGCTGGGTCGACCCGGCTGAAGCCGCCCGGATGGTGCCGGTGCTCGACGTGGATGACGTGCTGGGCTGCACTTTCTGCCCGACCGACGGCATCGCGAGCCCGGCCGACGTGACTTCGGGCTACGCCTCGGCCGCCCGGCGGCAGGGGGCGCGCCTCAAGGAAGGCGTGGAGGTTGTCGGAATCGACGTCGCCGGTGGCCGCGTGCAGGGGGTGCGAACTTCCAGGGGCGACATCGCGACGCGCGTGGTCTTCAACTGCGCCGGCGCGTGGTCGGCCTCGATCGGTCGCATGGCCGGGCTGGAGATCCCGGTCCTGCCCTACCGGCGCCACATCGCCGTGACCGGGACGTTCCCTGCCGTCCCGCGCAACACTCCGATGACCGTCGACTTCCAGACCTCGCTCTACTTCCACCCGGAGGGCGATGGAGTCCTGCTCGGCATGAGCGACCGGGCCGAGCCGCCCGGTTACGTGGCGGACGTGAGCTGGGAGTTCCTGGAGAGGATGTTCGAGCGGGCGGCGCGGCGGGCCCCGGCGCTGGCTTCAGCGGGGATCAAGACCGCCTGGGCGGGCCTTTACGAGACGACGCCGGACCACCAGGCGATCCTCGGACCGGTGCCGGAGCTGGAAGGGTTCTGGTGCGCCGCCGGCTTCAGCGGCCATGGATTCATGCAGGCGCCGGCCGCCGCGGTGCTGCTCTCCCAGCTCCTGCTCGATCACCGTTCCGAGATCGACATCAGCCCGTTTGCCTTCACGCGGTTCGCTAAGGGTGCGCTCGTTCATGAGCGGAACGTGATCTGAAGCTACTTCTTGAAGATCACGGCCAGTGTGATCAGGCCGGCGCCTCCGGCCAGCAGCACCGCGCCGCAACCGATCTGGACGATCGTGTAAGCCATGCCGCCGGTCGCGGCGTAGGTTTCCGGATAGGCCATCTTGCCGCGCCGCCTACGGACCGCCGCCGCGATCGCGCCGATGCCGAGCAGGAAGGTGAAGACGCCGAGCAGCAGCCCGCCCGAGAAAAAACCGGCCACTGGTTCTCAGTATCCGCTGAACACGTAGCCGGGCCACTAGGATTCTGACCCGTGGCACGCATCCTGCTTCTCGGCTCGACCGGGTTCGTCGGCCGCGGCGTGGCCCACAAGATCCTTGACATGGGGCATCAGCTCCGGGTGCTCGTGCGCGACCCGATGAAGGCCGCCGCGTTCAAGGTTCGCGGCGCGCAGGTGGTCGTCGGCGACGCGCTCAACCCGTCGTCGGTGACCCAGGCCGCGCAGGGCGTCGAGCACATCATCAGCCTTGTCGCGGTGCGGAGAAACCGCCCGCAGTCATACCTCGCCGTGAACGTCGACGGACCTCGCATCCTTGGCCAGGCCGCCCGGGCGGCCGGGGTGCGCTCAGTCGTCCTCGTCAGCGCGATCGGGGCGAAGCTCGACCCGCACTACAAGTACTTCACGTCGCGGTGGATGGGGGAGCAGGAGCTTGCCAAGACGGGTGTGGCGGGGACGATCCTCCGCTTCTCCTTCGTCCTCGCCGAGGAAGGCGGAATCCTGAACGACTTCGAGCGCGCGCTGGTTGGCCCTTTCGCCGTCATCCCGGGCAGCGGCCAGGCGAAGATTCAGCCGATCCTCCGCGAGGATGCCGCGCGATGCATCGTCGAGACCGTGGCCAAGCCGGAGATGCTCGGCCACATCGTCGAGCTGGGCGGACCGGAGGTCGTGACCTACGAGACCATGTTCGACTGGTTTCTTCGGGCTCGTGGCATCAAGAAGGCAAAGCTGAAGGTGCCCGTGCCGTTGGTCTCGATTCCAGCCGTCGCGCTGGAGGCCATTTCCACGAACCCGCCGATCACTCGTGACGAGGTCAACATGATCCAGGCCGACAACCTCGCGGCGGGCATCGATTCGGTCAGCTCGCAATTCGGCTGGCGCCCCAGCGCGCCCAGCTCGTGGGCGCCGGTCAACTGGGCGAAGAGACCGAGAACGGGCCGCTAAGAGTCCGGACGTTCTTCGGGCTGCCGCTGCCCGAGGGGCATCGTGAGGCGCTTGACGGCTATCTCGCCGACTGCGCCCGGCGCACGCCGGATTTCCGCTGGACGCCCGCGCCCAACCTTCACCTCACGATCCGCTTCCTGGGCCACGTCGAGCTCGCTCTTGGAGAGGGAATCGCCGATCGCCTGGCCGCTGCGAATTTGCACGCGTTCGACCTGGAGCTGGGCGAGCTGGGGACGTTCAAGCGAGGGCGGTTGGCGCGGGTGGTGTGGCTTGGCCTGAGGGTGGGATCGGACGATGTCGCGCGTCTGGCGGACCAGGTCGAGGTCGAATGCGGCCGAGCCGGGCTCGAGGCCGAGGCTCGCCGGTTTCATGCCCACCTGACCCTGGCCCGGGCCAGGCCCCGCGACGGCGCGTCCCTTCCGGCAACGCCCGCGCCACCCGAACTGTCAATGTGGCGCGCTGACGAGCTGATCCTCTACCGCAGCCGGCTCGGCCGCCCGGGCGCCGTCTACGAGCCGCTGCGGCGCCTCAGGATGAGCTGACTCCGGCCTCCGCGCATTCGAGGTCCTGTTCGGGGCGTCCGCCGCTGACGCCGACAGCCCCGAGCACTCTCCCGTCCCGCTTGATGAGGACCGAACCGAGGCCGGGCACGATCGGCACGCGGACCAGGCGGTCGGCGACGCTGAAGAAGCCGGGCCGGTCCTTCGCCAGCTCGGCCAGGCCTGCGCCGTCGCGGTAGAGCATCGCTGCTCCGACCGCCTTGGCCTCCGCGACCTGCGGCGACAGCGGAGGCGCGCCGTCCATCCGCCCGAGGGCGATGAGCAGGCCGCCTTCGTCGACGACCGCGACCGTGACGCGGATCCCCAGGCCCGTCGCCTTTTCGTGCGCTCGCGAGACCACATCCTGTGCCTCTTTGAGGTTCAGGGGCATCGCTCGACAGTGTCGCAGGATTGGCTACAACTCATAGGTTGGCGGCGAACTGACTTTCGGATCTTGCGTGCCTGGCCGCGTGCGCTTACATTTCACCCCGGCCCCGAGGGAAACGTTCGAGGGGGCAGGAACAGGGCCGCAAGGCCATGTACCGGCTCCCGAGAGGCGATCCGTCGGGGTCACTTCTTTTCCTGGGGCAAGAACTTCAGGCCCTCGCGTTACGCTGCACCAGACCGTGACTGTGGCGCAGCGTCCCCGAAGACACACCGAGCATGAATCGCAGACTGCGATCGAGCTCTCGATCGTGATGCCGTGCCTCAACGAGGTCGAAACGCTCGCCACCTGCATCGGTAAGGCGCGAACCGCGATCGAAAAACATCACCTCGCGGCCGAGATCATCGTGGCCGACAACGGCAGCACAGACGGTTCGCAGATGGTCGCGAAAGAGCTCGGCGTGCGGGTCGTCGACGTCGTGCGTAAGGGGTACGGCAGCGCACTGATCGGTGGCATCGCCGCCGCCCGAGGCGAGTTCGTGATCATGGGCGATGCCGACGACAGCTACGACTTCAGGGCGATCGGCCCGCTTGTCGACAAGCTGCGTGAGGGCTATGACCTCGTGATGGGGAATCGTTTCGCGGGCGGCATCGAGGCCGGCGCGATGGTGTGGTCGCATCGCTGGGTCGGCAACCCGGCCCTTACCAACATCAGCAAGCTTTTCTTTCAGACCCCGGTCGGCGACATGCACTGCGGGCTGCGTGGCTTTCGCAAGGACGCGATCGAGACGCTGCGCTTGCGCGCGACAGGCATGGAGTTCGCGAGCGAGATGGTGATCAAAGCGTCGCTCCACCATATGAAGATCGCCGAGGTGCCGGTGACGCTGCGTCCCGATGGACGCTCGCGACCGCCACACCTCCGCACGTGGCGGGACGGCTGGCGTCACCTTCGCTTCATGCTGCTGTTCAGCCCGCGGTGGCTTTTTCTGTATCCGGGATTTGCTCTATTCGGCGTCGGCGCCGTGGCTGGTGCACTGCTCGAGACGGGCCCCAAACAGATCGGGCCGGCCACCTTCGACATCCACACGCTCCTGCTGGCCGGGTTCGCTTGCCTGATCGGCTACCAGCTGATCGTGTTCGCCGTTTTCACGAAGGTCTTCGCGATGCAGCGGGGATTCCATCCGTCGAACCCGAGCTACGACTCGATGTTCCGCTACGTCAAGCTCGAGACGGGGCTCGCCCTCGGCGCGCTGATGGCCGTGCTTGGGATCGCGGGCACGGTCGTCGCGGTGCTGAGCTGGGGGGCGGTTGGCTTCGGCGCGCTGGATCCTCGTCTGACGATGCGCGAGATCATCCCGGCCGCGGTGTTGCTCACGCTCGGCGTGCAGACCATCTTCGCCAGCTTCTTCCTGAGCATCCTGGGCATGGACGAAGCCGCCGGCTGGACCGAGTAGCCATCCGCGCACTCGTCACCGGCTCGGCCGGATTTTTCGGTGGTGTCCTCAAGGATCACTTGCTGCACGACGGCTGGGAGGTGGCCGGCGTCGACGTGCTGGCGGACGTCGCCCAACCTGGCTACTCACCCAGGGTGGTCGACATACGCGATGCCACCGCCTTGCGAAAGACGATGGATGAGTTCAAGCCGGACGTGGTCTTTCACTGCGCGGCGGTGCTCGCCCACGACCGCAGAAATCGCGCCAACCTCTGGAGCACCAACGTCGACGGCACTGAGTCGTTGGCACAAGCGGCGATCCACTCAGGGGTGCAATCTTTCGTCTTCATCTCGAGCAACTGCTTGTGGAGCACGAGCTGGGCCAGGCCGGTGACCGAGGACGACGCCCCTGCGCCGGTGGAGATGTACGGCAGGTCGAAGCTGGCGGCGGAGCAGCATCTCATGTCGCTCTCCACAGAGCTGCCGGTCAAGGTCCTCAGATGTCCGACCATCGTCGCCGCGGGCAGGCTTGGCCTTTTGAGCATCCTGTTTGAGTTCATTCACGAGGGCCGGCGTGTATGGATGGTCGGCGACGGCGGCAATCGGTACCAGTTCGTCGGGGCGGAGGACCTGGCCCACGCTTGCCTGCTGCTTGGCACCGGTTCGCTGACGGGGATATTTCACGTCGGTTCAGACGAGGTGCCCACGGTCCGCGAAATGCTGGGCGGCGTCATCCAGCGAGCAGGCACGAAAGCTCGGTTGGTGCAGCTGCCACGAAGGCCGGCCATCGCAGCTCTGAGACTTCTGAGCCTGGTCGAGCTGTCCCCCCTCGGCCCCTACCACTACAGGATGATCGCGTCGAGCTTCGTGTTCGACACCGCGCGACTGCGAAATGCAACCGGCTGGCGTCCCACCATCGGGAACACGGAAATGCTGTGGCGCGCGTATCAGTTCTACGTCGAGCACCTGGAGCAGCTGTCCGGAGAACACGCGGTCTCCGTGCATCGAAGGGTGTCCGGTCTTGGCGCGCTACGGATCGTGAAGTGGCTCTCCTGAGCGCGACGAGCCACCTGGGCGCCAGGGCTCAGGCGCCGAGCTACGCGAAGACGGCATTCGCGCTGGTCGCAGTCACCATCGTCATCGCGCCTATCGGCTACATGTCGATGTTCGGCACATTTCACGCGTACGACGACGAAGGCTCTTTCCTCATCACGCTGCGCGACTACCTCTCCGGCCAACCGCTGCTCACGCCGAGCGCCTATCTGTACGGGCCGTTCTTCTGGGAGGTCTTGGGTGGGCTGTTCAAGCTGCTTGGCATCCCGCCGACAAACGACAGCGGCCGGTTGGTGACTCTCGTCATCTGGCTGGGCGCGAGCTTGCTCGGGGCGGTATCCGCATATCGCCTGACGCGAAACCTGTGGCTGAGCCTGGTCGCGCAGCTCGTGACGTTCATCCTGCTCACGGCGCTGGCCCAGGAGCCGCTGGCGACCTACGGCCCGATCAGCCTGCTCCTGGTGGGGCTGGTTCTCGCGGCGACGTTCGCGCCGACAAGGCCTCGAGCCAGCGCTGCGGCCATCGGCGCGATCGTTGCGGCTCTGTGCCTGGTGAAGATCAATGTCGGGGCTTTCGCCGTGATGGCGGTCGTTTTCGCGTGGGCGTGTGGACTCGCGCCGCGATGGCGGCGCTTTGCACTGCCTGCCACGGTCGCGGTCATCGCGCTAGCGCCCCTTCTGCTGATGGCGCGCCTGCTGGATCGGGGATGGGTCGTCGAGTTCGCACTGCTGGTCAGCCTGTCGGCCGCAGCGATCGGCATCGCGTGCCTGCCATCTCCACGCCTGCGATTTACCGCACCGCGAGTCACGTGGTTGATCGTCGGCGGCGTGGTCCTGACGGCGGTGAGCCTTGGGGTGGCGCTGGCCGGGGGCACGCGTCCCGCCGATGTCTGGCAGCAGCTGGTCGTGCGGGCGGTGCAGTTCCCTGAACTGTTCACTTGGCCGATCAAAATCAATCCCGCAGCGGACGTCTGGGCAGCTCTGTCCGTGGCTGCGTGTGTGGCCGTGACTCGGCTCGGAGGCGCCGGCCCAGTGCCCGCCATCGCCCGCATCGCCGCGGGCCTGTTCGTCCTGCTGTCGATCCTTCTGCTGCCCGGCTCGCTGTTCCTGCTGGGCCTGCCCCTCGCGTGGCTGGCGACCCAGGCTCCAGGAAACGAGCCTGCGGTGTACCACCGGCTGCTGCTACCGGCGCTGGCCGTGCTGGAGAGCCTCCAGGCCTACCCCGTGGCGGGTACGCAGCTGTCGCTCGCGGCACTCCTCCTGGTCCCGGTTGGAGCGATCGTCCTCCACGACGGGATCAAAGGCCTTCGGACGAAGAGCGCGGCGAGACTTGCACCAGCGACCCTGGTCCTTGCCGCCGCGGCGCTCGCGCTCAACGGTTTTTTGGCCGCGTCGCAGTTCGCTTCTGAATCACCGTCCGGGTTGCCGGGAGCCGAGTCCGTCCGCATGCCGGCGCAGCGGGCCGCACAGCTGCGGCAGCTGGTGGCGGCGATCGATGGCGGCTGCTCGAGCTTCATCACGTACCCCGGCATGAACAGCTTTTACGTCTGGACCGGCCAGCAGCCGCCGACCGACCTGCGCTACGGCGTGTGGTGGCTGACGCCCGAGGTGGTGGACGAGCAGGCGGTTCTCCGGCAGCTCCAGGGACGACCCGGCCTGTGCGTGGTCAAGAACCAGGCCGTCATCGACTTCTGGGCGCAGGGTCGCGCGGTCCCGCCGCAGCCGGTCGTCGATTACATCAACCAGAGCTTTGTGGTAGGCGGCACCTATGGCGACTATCAGCTCCTTGTCCAGCGCTGACGCCCGGCGGCCGCCACTGTGGCTGGCCGCCCTGGCGATGGCCGCGTTCTGGGGCGCGGTCTACGACCTCGCGCGATGGACGGTCTTCTTCGTGCTCGCACCGATCCACCTCGACTTCCGGATCTTCTACGTCGCGGCGCAGGCGGGCCTGCAGCACGGCTGGTCGAGCATCTACGACGTCGGCACGCTGCGCGGCCTCTCGGCCGGCTTCCCGGCCCCAGAGAGGTTCGTGGACTCCCGCTCGGCGTTCATCAACCCGCCGGTCTTCGCGTGGATCATCGCGCCGCTGACCGCCCTTCCTCTGCCCGCCGCTTACCTCGTTTGGACCGTGGTGTCGCTTGCAGCGCTTGTCCTGGCGTGGTACCTCGTGGCGCCATACAGCGGCCTCGCCAGGAAGTCGCTGCTTCTGCTCGCACTCACGGTGTGGCCGGTCTACGAATCGTTCTACTGGGGCCAGCCCTCGCTCGAGGTGCTCGCACTCGTCGCGGTCGCCTGGTGGTTGTCGACGCGGGATCGCCCGGTGGCCGCCGGCATCGCGCTCGCCCTGGCCGTGGCGATCAAGCCGAACATCGTCGTCCTCGTTCCGCTCGCGCTTCTCGTCAGCGGCCGGTATCGGCTTTTCGCCACCTGGGCGATCAGCTCAGCCGTGCTGGGTGTCCTCGAGCTCGCGGTGCTCGGCCAGTCTGGCGCGGCGGTGTGGTGGAGCGCGATCCAGTACGTGCAAGCCGACGCGGGCCACTCCTTCTTCACGATGGCGCGGATCTTCGGCCGTGGGCCGGTGACCTACGGCGTGGAGGCGCTCCTGGCGCTGCTTGCGCTCGCAATCGCGTACCGCCGGCGCAAGGAGCTCGACATGGTCTTTGCCGCCGGCCTCATCGGGTCGGTTGCGTCGGCGTTCCATCTGCATCAACCCGACTACAGCCTGCTCGTGCTGGCGGCGTGGCTCGTGCTGCGGACGTCGCCGCCGTTGTGGCAGCGCGCGTGGATCCTCACCGGAGTCGTGACGATGCAGTTCATCACCCTCGGCCAGCCGATCCCTCAGCTGTTGTGGGACGGGGCGTGGATCGTGATTCTGCTGGCGAGCCCGGTCAGTAAACCGGAGTCTCCACCGTCACCGCTTCCAGCCACTTTCGGCAGGAGGTCAAAAAGCGAGCAGCCTGCAGGCCGTCCAGCACTCGGTGATCGAATGAGAAGCAGAGGTACATCATCGGCTTGATCCCGATCATGCCCTGCATCGCAACCGGCCGCTCGACGATCGCCTCCATGGTCAGGATTCCCGCCTGACCTGGATTGATGACCGAGTAGCTGAACAGCGTTCCGAAGGTGCCCGAGTTGTTGACGGTGAAGGTTCCGCCGGCGAGCTCGTCGGCCTTGAGCTGCTTGCTGCGCGCCCGCGTCGCCAGGTCGTTGACGGCTCGTGCAAGGCCGGCGATCGACAGGCTGTCCGCGTTGCGCACGACCGGCACCAGGAGCGTGTCCTCCAGGCCGACCGAGATGCCGAGGTGGATGTCGCGGTGGACGATGAGCTCTGTCTCGTTGAAGGTCGAGTTGACCTCGGGGTGCTCGCGAAGCGCCGAGACCGTCGCGGCCATGACGTAGGGCAGGTAGGTCAGCGAGAAACCCTCCTGCTTCTGGAACGCTCCCTTGTTTGCGTTGCGGTTGGCGACGACGCCGGACATGTCGGCTTCCTGCGTCTGCCACGCGTGGGGGATCGTTTGCTTGGAGCGCGTCATGTTCTCGCCGATCAGGCGGCGGACGCGGGTCAGCTGCACGACCTGGTCGCGCTCGCCAGGCGCGGCTGCGGTTGGTGGCATGGACGGGGTGGGCGCTGCCCTGGCCTTCGTCGCGTAGTCCTGCACGTCTTTCTTGGTCACGCGGCCGCCGAGGCCGGTCCCCGTCACCCTGGAGAGGTCGACCTTGAGGTCGGAGGCGGCCATCTGGACGCCGGGGGAGAACCGGTGCTCTCCTCCCCCTTCAGGGGGAGGTGCCGGCGCAGCCGGCGGAGGGGCTGGTGCCTCTGCTGCTTTCGTGGCGGGCGTCCCTGGTGGGTTTGTCTCTAGCCCCTCCGGCGCCTTCGGCGCCACCTCCCCACCAGTGGGTAGGACAGTTTCGACCACCGCGATCTCGGCGCCCGCCTGTACGGTCTCGCCCTCCTTGGCCAGGATCTCGCGCAGGATCCCCGAGACCGGCGCCGGGACCTCGGCGTTGACCTTGTCGGTGTCGACCTCGAGCATCGGCTCGAACTCCACCACCTTGTCGCCAGGCTTGACCAGCCACTTCGAGATCGTGCCTTCGTGCACCGACTCGCCCAGCTGCGGCATCACGACGCGCGTGGTCTTGGCCATTAGTAAGCGGCGAGCTCCTTCAACACTCGCGTGATCTTTTCCGGCGTCGGCATGAAGAACTCTTCCATCGGAACCGCGTACGGCATCGCGGGTACGTCGAGCCCGCCGAATCGCTTGACGGGCGCATCGAGCCATCTCCACGCCTCGTCGGCGATCAGCGCCGCGACCTCAGATCCTACGGAGACGCTGAAGTTGTCCTCGTACAGGACCAGGGATTTCCCGGTCTTGCGCGCCGAGGCGATGATCGCGTCCTTATCCAGCGGGTAGACGGTGCGTAGGTCGATGATCTCGACGCTCACGCCGCCAGCCGCCAGGTTGTTTGCCGCTTCGGCGGCGTAGTGCACCATCAGCCCGTAGCAGAAGACCGAGATGTCGGTCCCCTCGCGAAAGGTGCGCGCCTTCAGCAGCGGTATGAGGTACTCGCCCTTGGGCACCGGCTCCTTGAACATGCGGTAGAGCCGCTTGTGCTCGAAGAAGAGCACAGGGTCCGGGTCGCGGATCGCCGCGAGGAGCAAGCCTTTCGCCTCGTATGGGCTGGAGGGGATCACGATCTTCAAGCCTGGCGTGGCGAACCGCGCCTCGATCGACTGGGAGTGGTACAGCGCGCCGTGTGCGTGCCCACCCATCGGTGCGCGCACGACCAGGGGCACCGACCAGTCCCCGTCGCTGCGGTAGCGGTATTTCGCGATCTCGTTGGTGATCGAGTTGAAGGCCATGTGGGCAAAGTCGGTGAACTGCATCTCCGCCACGGGCCGCTTGCCTGCGATGGCAAGTCCCAGCGCAACCCCCGCGATGGATGACTCGGCGAGCGGGGTGTCGATCACCCTGGCCTCGCCGAAACGGTTGCGCAGCCCGTCCGTGACCAGGAAGACGCCGCCCTTCTTGCCGACGTCCTCGCCCATCACCATGACGCGCTCGTCCCGCTCCATCTCTTCGGTCAGCGCCGAGCGGAGCGCCGCGACCATGTTCATGTCCTCCGTCTCCGCACCCGCCGCCGGTTCGATCGCCTTCGGCGCTTCGATCGCGTAGACGTTGGTCAGCGCGTCCTCCGGCCGCGGGTCGTCGGCGTCCATGCCCTGCTTGGTTGCGACGGTGACCTGCTCTTTGACCTGCTCCTCGGCCTCCGTGACCTGCTTTGGCGTCAGCACGCCCTGTTCGACAAGCTGCTTCTTGAATCGCTCGAGACAGTCGTTCCGCGCCAGGAGCTCGATCTCCTCCTGCGAGCGATAGCGGCGCTGGTCGTCCTCCGACGAGTGCGCACCGAGCCGGTCGACGAGGCACTCGATCAGCGTCGGGCCCTCGCCGGCCCGGGCCCGTGCGATCGCCTCTTTGGAGACCACGTAGCACGTCACAGGGTCGCGTCCGTCGACGGTGACGCCGGGAAATCCATAGCCAACCGCGCGCTGGGCCACGTATTCGATCGCGTACTCCTTGCGGAACGGCGTCGAGATGGCGAATCCGTTGTTCTCGCACACGAAGATCTCCGGCAGCTTGTAGATCGAGGCGAAGTTGAACGCTTCGTGCGCGTCGCCCTCCGCTCCGGCTCCCTCGCCGTAGCAGGTGAGGAGCACCTTGTCGGTGCCGTCCATCTTCAGCGCGTAGGCCACCCCGGCGCCGCGCACCATCTGGGTCGCGACGGGTGAGCCGCCTGAGGTGATGTTCAGCCGCGGGTCGGAGAAGTGGCCCGGCGTCTGCTTGCCGCCCGACGCGGGATCGGCGGCTTTGGCCAGCACCGACAGCATCAGGTCGAGTGGGGTGACGCCCATGCGCATGCAGAGCACGACGTCGCGGTAGTAGGGCGCAAGCCAGTCGTACTTCGGCTTGAGCGGCCAGCCGACCCCGATCTGCGCGGCCTCGTGGCCGGCGCACGAGATGATGAACGGCGCCCTCCCCTGGCGGTTCAGAACCTGGAAGCGGTAGTCGATCTGCCGGCCCACGAGGATGTAGTGGAACCACTCAGTGAGGATGTTCTCGTCGAGGTCGGTGTCGCGCCACGCGACCGGTTCCTGGAAGCGCCACTCGGGGCTGAAGGAAGGACCTTTGGTCTGGGTCGTTTGAGCCATCGGGGTTTTAGAAGTGGATGGCGTGGCCGTCCACGGCCATCGCCGCCTCCATCACCGCCTCGCTAAGCGTCGGATGCGGGTGGATGTTGCGGCCGAGCTCCCACGCGTCGCCCTGGAAGAGCTGCGTCAGCGCCGGCTCGGCGATCAGCTCTGTGGCTTCGCTCCCGACGATGTGCGTGCCGAGCATCTGACCGGTCTTGGCGTCCGAGACGATCTTCACGAAACCGGCGGTCTCGCCATGGATCTGCGCCCGCCCGATCGCCGAGAAGGGAAAGCGGCCGACTTTCACTTCGTGTCCTTTGTCCCGCGCCTGCTTTTCGGTCAAACCCACGGACGCGACCTGCGGGTGGGAATAGGTGCAGCGGGTGACAAGGTCCTGCTCCATCGGCGCCGTGCGCTGGCCGGCGATGTCCTCGGCGGCGACGATGCCTTCGTGCGACGCCGCGTGCGCGAGCAGGAAACCACCGACGACGTCCCCGATGGCGTGGATCGACTCGACCGAGGTGCGCATCCATTCGTCGACCTTGATGAACCCGTTCGGATGCGCCTCCACACCTACCTGGTCGAGGCCGATTTCTTTCGAGACGGCCGCCCGGCCGACGGCGACCAGCAGCTGCTTCGCCCAGACCTCGCCCTGGTCGGTCTCGACGCTGACCCCGTCGCGGGCTTTCCTGGCTCCGCTGACCTTGACGCCCAGGCGGACGTCGATCCCCGCCTTCTTGAATGCCGAGAGAAGCTCCTTCGAGACTTCCTCGTCCTCGAGGGGCACCAGGCGGTCGAGCGCCTCGAGCAGCGTCACCTTGACCCCGAGCTCGCTGTAGAACGTGGCGAACTCGACCCCCACGGCCCCGGCCCCGATGATGCAGATCGACTCGGGGGCGCTGGTGGCGAGCACGGCGTTGTCCGAGGACACGATGTACTGGCCGTCCAGCTCCAGGCCGGGCAGTGTCTTGACGCTGGAGCCTGTCGCCACGATGAGGTTCTGGGCCTTGACCTGCTTCCCGCCGACCTCGATCGTGTTGCGGTCATGCAGGCGGCCGCGCCCCGCGATGACCTCGATCTTGTTCTTCTTCATCAGGTACTGGACGCCCTTGTAGAGCTGGCCGACGACGGCATCTCGCCGCTGGGCGATCCGCGGATAGTCGTAGCCGACGACCTCGGCCTTCAGCCCGAACTCCACGCCGCGGGTGGCCACCCGGTGGTAGAGCTCGGAGGATTCGAGGAGCGCCTTGGTCGGGATGCAACCGATGTGGAGGCAGGTCCCGCCCAGCTTGTCGGCCTCGACCAGGGCGACCTTCATCCCGAGCTGCGAGGCGCGGATGGCCGCCGGATAGCCGCCCATCCCTCCGCCGAGGATGGCCACGTCAAAGTCGTAATTGGGCACTGCGTTCAATCTTAGGAAGCTTTAACAGCCGGCCTTACGCAGATTGGCGATTGCCGCCTCGAAATCCGCCCTGTCCCTCACCGGGAGCCCGGCGATGGGGTCGCCGAAGCGCTCGACGGCCCGGTAGTAAGGGAGCGGAGTCAGCTCAGGCATCACCAGGCGGTCGGCGTGAGCCGTCGGGTCGAGGCAGGGGTCGCCGCGCTCGGCGGCGATCGCCTGGAGGTCTGCCACCTGGCGCTCCATCTGGAGCGTCTTGGCGGTCGCGAATTCGAACAGCAGGAGGCCGCTGTTGAAGCAGGCGAGGAACAGCGCCGCGGCCAGCGCCGGTCGCCAGGTGCCCCGCCACGGCAGCCTGGACGCGGGAGGAGCGAGCAGGATCAGCCACATCACAGCGCCGACGTAGACGTACCGCGAGGCGCCCGACTGCTCGTAGCCGAGCTGGGCTCTCGTCAGACCCGTGACCAGGTAGAGGGCGACCAGGCCGGCCGCGACGCCGACCGCGAAGGGATCGACTCCGTGGCGTTTCCAGTCCCAGCCGACTGCCGCCACCGCGGCCGCCAGCAGCGGGGCCCCGACCCAGCCACCCTCAGCAATGAGCCCGGCCACGCTCTGGCTCAGCCCCCAGAGCGCGTAGAGGGGGTCGACCAGCAGGTTGGCGGCGGTCGGCTGCGGGTTGGGATGCGTGCCGAATCGCCCGAAAGCGACATACCACGCCAGGACCGCGACGCCGATGGGCGCGAGCCACAGAAGGTCGCGGCGCCGCGCGGGCGTCAGCGCGAGCTGCACGGTGGCTGCCGCGGCGAAGACGACGCCGATGCCCGAAAAGCCGAGCGATCCTGCGAGGAGAAGAGCTGCCGCCCACGTCCGGCGCGGGTTCTGCAGCAGCAGCAGCCCGGCGAGGCCGCACGCGACCGACGCCAGCCACGCCACCTGGAATGCCCACAGCAGGTCTTCCCAGCCTGCACCGAGCACGAGCAGAAGCAAAGCGGCCGCGAGCCCGATCAGGTCGCCGGAGCGGCGGCGAACCAGCTCGAAGATGAGCAAGACGTTGGCGACGTGGACGAGCATGAGCGCCGCCATGTACGGGAGGTAGCTGCGCAGGCCGACAGAGTGGAGGAGCGCCCAGTAGCCGAGACGGAAGAGCATCGACGGGTGCTCGTTGTGTGGCTCGAAGAAAGTCGCCAGGGTCCAATCCGGCGCCGTGGTGATGAAGGTCCACTCATCGAAGTAAAAGGTGTAGCTCCGGGTCAGCCACAGGATTGCCGCCGCCACGACGAAGCCCGCGACGAGCAGGACAAGGCGGGCGTGCGGCACGCGCACTCCGGCCGCCGTCATCCGGTTCAGGCTGCGACCCGGATCGCCTGCCGGCGCCCGATGAGAAACGCGCACCAGGCGGCGACACCGATGAGCAACGGCAGCGGCGTCAGCGGCCAGGCAAACTCCGCCGCAACCGCGACCACGAGGAGCCACCAGCGCTGCCAGGCCGGCGGTTCGTCACGCCAGAAGAGCCAGGCCGCAAGCAGAAGGATCGTGAAGTCCTGCAGGTGCCAGTACGTGGCGCCGAGCGAGGTGGCCACGATGCCGAGCGCGAAGACGCG
>WNFB01002537.1_pt1 | contig 18047 bp, 15 predicted proteins | sample 5400501 | NCBI WGS metagenome assembly WNFB01 (sample SAMN13153341, study PRJNA577476) | soil metagenome | isolation source: 200 cm saprolite under Douglas fir tree site 2 hole 1 | place: USA:California | collected 2015-04-18 | reverse complement strand
GCCCCAAAGTGATTCAGCTCGTGCTGCGCGGGGCATTCAAGCGAGTGTTAATTGGGTTGATGTTGGGGTTGCCGCTGGCCGTTGGCGCCGGGCGCTTGATCTCAGCCCAGCTATACGGCGTTTCCTTTTGGGACCCGCTCGCCCTCACCGTGGCCGCAGGGGCGCTAGCCATCTGCTCGTTTTTTGCGGCCATGATTCCCGCAAACCGCGCTGCATCTATTTCGCCCATGAACGCACTGAGAATGGAGTAGCGCAGTTCCGCGTCGTTCAGAGGACCTTTAGACCGTTCTGACCGGCTTGCGCCCGGTTAGTCGTCAAATCGGAAAGTGACCCATTAACCATTTTTCAATTGACTTGGCTACACTCCTGTGGTAAGGTAGCCTCCAGGTAAACTTGCAGTCTCTTAAAGCGCGGCAGCCTCCTGCCGCTTTTTTTGTTTTCAGTCGAGCAGTCCCTTTTTCGTGGGCCCGGGCAAGAAATGGCTGTTTTTGAGTCCTCAGAATCCGAGTGCTCTCAGATTGCACAATTCTTGTGCATCCTAACTCCTTCAAAATCAACACTTACAAAAGAATAACAAAAGAAACGACTTCAACTCCCCTGGAATCACATTCTTACGAAAATAAGGGGGAGGGGGCCCCTCTTTGGTATGTCGGCACTACGTTTCGATCTGCCGCTGCTCAGCGACTAGAGGTTAATTCCTTTACCATCAAATACATAGCTGCAAATCCGGCCAGCAGCACGCCGCTCTCGAGCGTAACAGACACGCGATGCAACCGGCTGAATTCCTCCAGCAGTGGATTGCCTGCCGCCATGGCCTGGATCGACCCCATCCGCACCCGCAGCTCCGCCATCTTTGGGCTGACGGCAACCTGCGAAACCGCCGTGAGCACGATCATCAACAACACGCACAGCGCCGCCGGCGTCACAACACTTGCCTGCGTGCGCGTCCGCAGCAAGCGCGCGAGCAGGAGCACGATCCCGCAGGCCACTCCAAGCCAATGCATCCGCCCCAGCGCGAATCCGACTATCGCTCCCGCCTCATCCCGGCTCGCGAGCACACGAAACGCACCTGGCGCCACCACGAAGCTCAAGAACACGTCGCTCCCGAGCCACAGGCTTAAACTTAGAAACTCAATTGTACGCAGCACGGTCGCCATGGTTCGGTTCCGAATCTATTCACGTAAGGTGGAAGTGTCAATGTTCATGATAAAAACTGAACCTGAGTTACAATCTCGCGCGTGACGTATGTTCCCATTTATCGGAGAGATTTCAAAGTCTTGGCTGACTTGCGGTCCGAAGAAGCACGCATCCTTCTTGCTAAGGGCAAACAGCAAGGTGCTTACTATCTTGCGGGCTACGCCGTGGAATGCGCTTTGAAGGCATGCATAGCGAAGAAAACGAAGCGATTCGAGTTTCCGGCGAAGGCTGAATATATTCGTAGACTTTATACGCATGAGCTTGACAAGCTGCTGAGTCTAGCCGGCCTTGACGCTCAACTGGAAAAGGACATGGACGCAAACAAAGCGTTCAAGGAAAACTGGAGCACTGTGAAGGACTGGACCGAAGAAAGCAGGTATAGAACATCGGGATTAAATGGCAAAGACATGTACAATGCTGTTGCGGGCCCACATGGAGTTCTGCCATGGATAAAGCTGCGTTGGTGACCAAGGACCTGGAAGTTGAGGGTCTGCTCATAGCGGCGCTCAGTCGTGCACAGATACCCGTGACTGCCGTCCACTGGAACTGGGTTCCGCAACTTGACGAATGGCAATTGGTCGTCGTTACCCCACTGCACGATACAAAAGGTCCTCGTGAAGCGTACGCACGTATCAACAAAGCTCTATCTTTGGCCCCTGTTTATCAAAGCATTCCTGTTCCAACGCGAAAGCTCTTCGTCAAGAGCCCCGAAGATCCTTTCGCTCAAGAGCTGGTCCGTCAACTGAAGTTCACGACTAAAGGTACAATACACATAGTCAGGGACACATCTCAGAATGGCCGCCCACAATACTCGGTAGTTTTTGCACCGTACCTCGGCAAGGGCGGAGCTATCCGTCCTGTGAGGCCCAAGGGCGAGGACGAACTGCGCTCTTTTCTCCAAAAGCGTCTCCGAATCTTTCCTTACCAGGTAGACCAAGCTCTCGCCCAGCTGGACCAAAAAGGGAGCGCTTCGATCTTCAATGTCGCTCCCGAGCCACAAGCTCAAGGTTAGAAACTCGATTGTACGCAGCAGAGTTGACATCCAAGAATTCCGGTAGAATGGCGTTTAGGCAAAAAATGGTGGGCGACAAAGGACTTGAACCTTTGACCTCTCCCGTGTGAGGGGAGCGCTCTAACCAACTGAGCTAGTCGCCCGGGGTGAGTAGCCGCGACGCCAGCAAGCGTCATCTATTTGTAGCAGGAAGGACCGGGGTTTTCAACCAGTGCCAGCGGCCACTTCGCAAATCGTTTCGCAGCTTCAGCGCTCCATCGCCCGCGCCATCTACGGCAAGGAAGATGCCATTCAGCTCGCGTTGATTACCCTGCTCGCGCGCGGACATCTGCTCATCGAAGACGTTCCCGGCGTCGGCAAGACAACTCTCGCGCAGGCCCTTGCGAAATCTTTTCATTGCAGCTTTCAACGCATCCAGTTCACCTCCGACCTGCTTCCCAGCGACGTGATCGGCGTCAGCGTCTACAATCCCGAATCGCGCGAATTTGAGTTTCGCTCCGGCCCGATCTTCGCAAACGTCGTCCTCGCCGATGAAATTAACCGCACCACCCCGCGCACGCAGTCTGCTTTGCTGGAAGCCATGAATGAGGCCCAGGTCACCGTGGACGGCAAAACGCTTCCGCTGCCGCAGCCTTTCCTCGTTGTCGCCACTCAGAATCCCATCGAGCACCACGGCACCTACCCGCTGCCGGAATCGCAGCTCGACCGCTTTCTGATGCGCATCAAGATGGGTTATCCCTCACACGAGACCGAGCGCGAAATCCTCCGCAGACGCGCGGGCGACAATGGACTGGAAGCTCTCGAGCCCATCGCTGACGTGCGGGATGTCCTCGCCATGCAGGAGTCCGTCGCTCACGTCAAGGTCGACACCAGCCTCCACGATTACGCTTTGGAGATCGTCAACCGCACCCGCAAGACCGATCAACTGGCTCTTGGCGTCAGCCCCCGCGGCACGCTCATGCTCCAGCGCGCGGCGCAGGCCCGCGCTTTTCTCGATGGCCGCGACTATTGCCTGCCGGACGACTTCAAGCTGCTCGCAGTCGACGTCTTCTCCCACCGCGTCGTTGCCAGCTCGCGGCACGCTTCGCTCCAAAAAAAATCGGAGGCCACCGAATCCGTCCTTCGGGAAATCGTCGACTCCGTACCCGTTCCTTTGTGAATTGAACTCCCGTGAGTTTCGCCTCGACCGTCGCGCAACTTTGGGCTAAAGCCGACCGCCCCGGCGTGCGCGCGTTTGCTCTCTCCATCGCTGCCCTCACTGTCGCCCTGCTCCTGGCCCTGTACTCCAGCGCCGCCGCGGAGGTCGGCCACGTGGTCCTCGCGAGCGTGTTTGCGCTGGGCGCGCTTGCCGTGGCCGGGTGGGTTGCTGTCACGCTTGTCCCTGTTCTGGCGAAGCGCACACCGCTTCGCTGGATGAGCTACAGCATGGAATTCAAGATTACCCGCGAAGGCTGGATCTACGTTCTCGGCATTTTGTTGGTGGCGATTGCCGCGCTCAATACCGGCAATAATCTGCTCTTTCTCATCCTCGCAAGCCTTATCGCCACTATTCTGATGTCTGGCATCCTCTCTTCCATTACGCTCTCCGGCGTCGAGATGCGTCTCGAACTGCCGGAGCACATCTTTGCGGGCCAGTTGGTGCGCGCTGTCGTGGAGCTTGAAAATGAAAAGCTCACGCTGCCCTCGTTCTCTCTTCGCGTCGAAGGCGCCACGACAAAAGATTCGCCCGTCGCGGCTCTCTTGGAAACGCCGGTCTATTTCCCTTACGTGGCGAAACACCATCGCGCCCAGCAAAGTGTTCCGATGATCTTTCCGCGGCGCGGCGCCTTCCGGCAGGAAGCCTTCCGCATCGCCACCCGCTTCCCTTTCGGTTTCCTGAAAAAGTCGCGCCGCGTCGATCTCAAAACCGAAGCGCTCGTCTATCCTTCGGTGGAGCCCACGGAGGAATTCCTGGAAATCATGCCGGGCTTGGAGGGCGCGCTGGAAAGCCTCGCCAAGGGGCGCGGACAGGATCTCTATGCTTTGCGCGATTACGTGCCCACCGATAGCGCGCGCCACGTTCACTGGAAAGCTTCGGCGCGTTCCGGCTCGTTGATGGTGCGCGAGTTTACGCGCGAGGACGATTGCCGCATCCTTCTCGTGCTCGATCCCCATGTCTCATCCGGGGATGGCGCGGCCGCAGGGCAAAAATCCGCGGCGCGTTTCGATCGTGCCGTGACTCTCTGCGCCGCCGTGGCCTGGCATTTCTACGAGCGCAACGCGCTGCTGCAATTCCGCAGCGCTGGTGTGGACACCTCTTTGAAACCAGCCGGGGAAGTCATTTTTCCTGTCCTCCGCCATCTCGCGCTGGCCCAGCCGCTGCCGCCTGACCCGGCTCACCAGCTCATCACCGAACTCGCTGCCGGGCCGGACCTTTTCAAGATCATCATCACCGGCCAGCCGCGCGGATCCATTCCTGCCAGCCTCTGGCATACCTCTTACGTCATTTTCGTGGACGATTTGGCGAAGTAACTCCGGGCTGCACGGCGGCAGGGACCCGGCGAGTTGCACCCCAACAAACAAGTTGTGCGAAGATGAGGCACGATGCTGACAGGCCGCGAGCTCGCTTCATTCAGGAAAAATTTGCTGGCCTGGTTTCGCCGGTCTCGGCGCGATTTGCCCTGGCGGCGCACCAAAGATCCGTACCGAATCTGGATCTCAGAAATCATGCTTCAGCAGACGCGGGTCGCCGCGGTCATCCCGTATTACGAACGATTCCTCGAACGCTTCCCCAATGTTCGCGCGCTCGCCGAAGCGCCGCCGGAAGAAGTGCTGCGGCTGTGGTCCGGCCTCGGCTATTACAGCCGGGCGCGCCATCTTCAGAAAGCCGCGCAGCAAATTGTCGCCAAGCACGGCGGAGAATTTCCAAACCATGAGGAAGACGTTCTCGCGCTTGCAGGCATCGGCCGCTACACGGCCGCAGCGATTCTCAGCATCGCGTTTGGCGCGAAGCACGCGGTTTTGGACGGCAATGTCGCTCGCGTCCTTGCGCGGGTCGGCGCAATTCGCGGCGACCTGCGCGAATCGCGGCGCTGGCGCGGGCTGCAGAAAACGGCGGCGGAATTCCTCGACGCTGGCTCACCCGGTGACTGGAATCAAGCCGTCATGGAGCTGGGAGCGATGGTGTGCACGCCGCGCGCGCCGCAATGTCTTCTCTGCCCTGTCGCAAGGTTTTGCCGGGCCCGGCAGCTCGGCCTGACCGAATCTGTTCCCGCAAAGCAGAAAAAAAAGGAGGCCATAGAAATCTCACTCGCGGCCGCGGTGTTCTGCGATCCTCGCGGCCACACCCTGCTGCTCACGCCAGCCGGCAGAAGAGCAGCAAAACCTGCAGCGGATGATGTTGCGACGCTGGTCTCCCGGATGTGGCATTTCCCCACACAGCCCGTTCACAAGAACGCGGTTGCCGAATTGCGCCGTTTTCTCGCCGGACTTCTGCCGGCGGCGAGCCACCCGCTCAAGCTCGAACCGCTCGCCAAAGTCCGCCACGCAGTCACTTACCGCAAGATCACCGTCTTTCCGTTCCGGATCGCCGTCCGGAAAACCCCGCGCCTGCGCGGCGCGAAAAGTATTTTGCTGCAAGACCTCTCGTCCCTGCCGATCTCGAACCTGACGCGAAAAATCGGCCGCACCGCGCTCCTGGAGCCGTCCGCGGCAGCCGCGAACAGTTAGGCGTTATCCTTTCGCGCTCGCCGTTCCCATCCCAGGAGGGGCAGGTGCTACGATAAAGTTTCCCAGATGGCGACCGCAACTTCATCCCCGAGTGCCACCCCACCTCCCGCCGAGCTTTTTTTGCGCGTCTCGCTTTTTCTGCTCCTGGCCACTTCCGTAGCGACTCTCGTCAGCACCGGTAAACTCGACCTGCTTGCGGTGATACTCGCTCCTCCGGCCATCCTGTATAAGGGCGTTCGCTGGTGGCGCCGGTGTCCCGCGGAAATTGCGCCGCGCGCTGCGACTTGGCTGGTCCTCGGTTACGTGTTTTTTTTTCCGTTTGATGTGTTTTTTTTCTCGCGCGCGTTTGTCGCCTCGTCGTCGAACCCGGCGCTCTACGCGGCATTGCTGGGGGCCATCCATTTCGTTCTTTACGTCATGATCGTGCGGCTGTACAGCGCGACCACGGACCGCGACGCGCTTTTCCTGGCGATGCTCTCCTTTGGAGCGATTCTCGCCTCTGCTGTCCTTACCGTGGACACCACGTTTCTCGTGCTCTTTTTTCTTTTTCTGCTGTTCGGCGTGGGAACATTCGTCGGGCTGGAAATGCGGCGAGGCGCAAAGGGAGCCGTCGGGCCAGCCTTTGCCGCGCAGTCCCATCAGGAGCGCCGGCTCACGCGAGCCCTCAGCCTTGCTGCGGTAACCGTCTCTTTCGGGGCCATCCTCATGGGCGGCGCGTTGTTCTTTTTCTTCCCGCGCGTCAACGCCGGTTTTCTGGGACGCACGGGGATGCAGCCATCGCTGATGACGGGCTTCAGCGATGACGTCGAGCTCGGGCAGATCGGGGAGATCAAGAAAAACTCCGCTGTCGTCATGCGCATCAAGACGGGCAAGCCCGTCGCATACCCGCGGCTGCGCTGGCGCGGCATCGCCCTGTCCGCGTTCGACGGCAAACGGTGGTACTCCCCCAATCACGATGCGTCGGCGATTCCGCCCAGCGCGAACGGATGGATACACATTGCAGGCGCGCCGCCAAAGCCGGAGTCCACCTCCGTGGGACTTCGCTATACGGTTTTCCTGCAGCCGCTGGCGACGGACACGATCTTCGGACCCGCGGATATCATCGCAGTGCGCGGGAATTTCTCCGGGGAAGGCTCCAATCAAGACGCAGCGGCCCGCCGCAGCTTTCTTCTGCGCGACTCCACGGATTCCCTGGCCAATCCGTTCCACAACTATTCCTCGATCCGTTACGAAGGAATGTCGATGCTGCCCGCAGAGGATCCCGTCAAGCTCCGGGGGGCTTCGACGGAGTATCCCGCTGAAATCCGCGAAACATATCTGCAACTTCCGCCGGCACTCGACCGGCGGATTCCTGATTTTGCAAGAGAGATTACCGCGCGGGCGAGGACGCCCTACGACAAGGCAATCACGATTGAAAGTTATCTCCAGACGCGCTTCCGCTACACTCTAAACTTGACGGGCAAACCGGGCGACGATCCGCTCGCGCATTTTCTTTTCGAGACGCGCGCGGGCCATTGCGAATACTTTTCCTCCGCGATGGCCATCATGCTGCGCACGCTGGACATACCTTCGCGGGAAGTAAACGGGTTTCTCCCCGGCGAGTACAACGACCTCGGTGACGACTACATTGTGCGCGCGAGCGACGCACACAGCTGGGTCGAAGTCTATTTTTCCGGCAGCGGATGGCGGACCTTTGATCCCACGCCGGCTTCGGCAGACATTGCGGTTGGCCTCTTCTCGCGTTTGGGGGAATACCTTGATTGGCTGGAACTCTCGTGGAACGAATGGGTGATTAATTACGACTTTAGCCACCAGGTCTTGCTGGCACAGAGTTTGCAGCGCGGCTCGCGCAATTGGACTGAGAGCGCGCGAGCATGGTTCGAAAAAGAGAACGCCAGGGGAAAGAAATGGATACGGTCCTGGCAAGCCGAGCATAACGCCTTGCGGTTTCTTCTACCGCTGGCGCTGCTACTTTTTCTGGTAATCCTGCGCTTCGAATGGCTCGGCAGGGTTATCCACCGGCTGTGGTTGTCATGGCGGCTGCGGACGGCGGATCCGGCGCGTTCGAATCCGGGGCTGGCCTCGCAGCTTTATTTGGAATTGCTGCGGCTACTGTCGCGCCACGGCTTCGCGCGGCGCGACTCAGAGACGCCGCTGGAGTTTGCTGCCGCGGTGACTCAGTCCGGACTAGCTCCCGCTGTCCGTGAATTCACGCAGCTCTACACTCGCGCGCGGTTCGGTGACGCACCCTGCGACATGCCGCGCCTGCGCGAAATACTCAATCAGGTTCGGTCGGCCTTGCGCCGGCAATAGCAAGAGGAAGAACCCGCGGTCTGAGGACCACAGCTGAACTGCCCGCTCGGGTTTCTGCGGCGAGGCGAGCCGCAATCGGCGTCTCCCGGCGAAGCGCCGCGCCCATGTTACAATCAAGAATTGCGCAAAGGGAAAATCTACCGCCTGTGACTAAGGTAGGATTCGTCAGCCTGGGATGCCCCAAGAACCTCGTGGACAGCGAGGTGATGATGGGCATTCTTGTGCGCGGAGGCTATGAGCTGACGCCGCGCGCGGACGAAGCGGAAGTCCTCGTTGTCAACACCTGCAGCTTCATCGAGCCGGCGCAAAAAGAGTCAGTCGACGCCATCCTGGAAATGGCGGAACACAAGAAATTTGGCGCGGCGAAAAAACTGATCGTCGCCGGATGTCTCGTCGAACGATTCCGCGACCAGATTTTGGAGCAGGTGCCGGAAGTGGATGCGGTGGTCGGCACGGGCGAAGTGGAACGCATCCTCGAAGCCGTGGAAGGCGAGCTGCGCGTGCTTCCGCCGATGCCGCCGGTGTTTTTGTACCACGATCTTACGCCCCGGATCATCACCACGCCGAAGCACGCCGCATACATCAAGATCGCCGAAGGCTGCGACCATCCTTGTACCTTTTGCATCATTCCGCAGCTTCGCGGGAAATTTCGCAGCCGGCGATTCGAATCGGTGGTTCGTGAGGCGGAAAACCTCGCCGCAGCGGGCGCGCGAGAAATCACGCTGATCGGGCAGGACACGACTTCTTACGGCGAGGATCTCGGCTTGCGCGACGGCCTGGCGCAACTGCTGAACAGGCTTGCCGGCGTGAACGACCTGCTGTGGGTGCGCTTTCTGTATGCGTATCCGAATCGCGTGACGCAGAAATTGCTCGACACGCTTGCGGCGCACCCGCGGCTTGCGAAATACATGGACATGCCGCTGCAACACGCGAGCCGAAATGTTCTGGCGCGGATGAAGCGCGGGTCGCATGGTGACGCGTTTTTGAAATTGCTCGAGCGCATCCGCGCGACGATTCCCGGTGTGGCGCTGCGAACTTCGTTCATCGTGGGATTTCCCGGCGAAACGGAGGCGGATTTCGAGGAGCTTTGCGGATTCGTGCGCGCGGCGAATCTCGATTGGATGGGCGTTTTCGAGTACTCCGACGTGGACAACGCGGGCAGCTACGCGCTGGATGAAAAGGTAGAGGCGGAAACGATTGCCGCTCGCCGCAACCAATTGATGGCGATCCAGAAAAAGATCTCGCGGGAGAAACTGCGCGCCTTCAAGAGCCGCACGGCCACCGCTCTGGTTGAAGGTCCGTCGAAGGATAATCCGCTCGTCTGGGAAGCGCGGCTGGAAGGCATGGCGCCGGACATCGACGGCAAGGTCTATCTTACCGACATCGAATTGCCATCGGGTGAGGTAGCCATGACCGGCGGCGTCGTGCGAGTGGAGATCACAAAGACCGATGCGTACGACCTCATCGGCCGAGTCGTGGAAATTCTTGCGCGACCTGCCTCGCGCGACGCGGCGACTCCGGCATCCGCCCCGAGCTTTCCACCGGCGGAAAAGCTCACGCGGATCGCCACCGGCGCGCCGCTCCGCGTCCTGGGCTGAGCTATACTCTCACTCATTGGTGTTGCCTCTGCGGAAACTCCGCGATCTGTGCGTTGAGGATTTTCGACACAGAGAGCGCGGAGATGGGAAGGAGCCGGAACGCAACTGCGGATTCCACGAGTCGCGATGATACATAAATGCCCCATCTGCAAAACGCCGACGGACTCTACAGTGCACGCCGATTTTCCGTTCTGCAGCGAGCGGTGCCGGCTGCGCGACCTGGGCAATTGGGCGAGCGAAAAATACGTGGTCTCCGAACCCGTTTTCAACGAAGATGACTTGGCTGCCGCCGAGCGCGATGAAGCCGGCGCAGAATCACCAGATTCAAATGACACCAAACACTGACGCTGCATCCGCGGGCGCGCCGCAGAGGAAGAAGCCACATCTCGCGTTGGCGCTGGCTACCGCTCTGGGCGTCGGCTACATACCCAAGGCTCCCGGCACATTTGGCGCGTTGGCTGGAATTCTTGTTGCGATCTTGACCAATCCTATCAGCCTGATCGCGATTGCCGGCGCGCTATTTTTTCATGGCGGCATCGGCATCGGCATTGACATACCGATGGTCAACGGACGTGCCGCACCGGTACTACTGCTTGTTCCGTCTCTTGTTGCTTTGCTGGCTGTCGCCCTCATAGGCGTTTGGAGCAGTTCGCGCGCGGCCGCGTACGCAGGCCTTAGCGATCCACAGTACGTGGTCATTGACGAAGTCTCCGGGATGCACTTGACGCTTGTGCTTGCGATCATGCCGCTAAGCCTCCCGACGCATCTGATACCGGCGGACCAGGCTTCCGTGTTTGCGCTCTACTCCGCTTTCAGCTTGCTCAACTGGAAATACCTGCTGGCGGGATTTATACTTTTTCGCGTGTTCGACATCTGGAAACCCTTCCCGGTACGGCAACTGGAGAAGCTGCCCCGGGGCTGGGGCGTCATGGCGGACGACTGGATGGCGGGCATCTACGCTGCCATTCTGCTGCGGCTAGCGTTACACTTTGGCCTGGTATGAAATTTGGTTTAGGGTCCACGGCAGAAAAGAACGGCATCCCCCGAATAGAAAGAGTTGCGCCTGCGGCCGCCATCCCCGGCGGTGAGATCACGATCCACGGGAGCGGATTCGTTTCGCGAACGCACCCGCGCCCGGTGGTGCGCTTCGGGGACGCGGAAGCGGGGCTGGCGCTGGCCAGCGAGCACCGGCTCATCGCGCGGGTGCCTGATGGAGCCAGCGGCGGTGTGGTGCGCGTGGCGAACGCCTCGAACGAAAGCCAGCCGCATCCCGTTTCGATCGGGCTGCAAATCGCGGACAACTTGCATCCGGTGGCGAATCCCGCGGTGGACGCGCTGGGCAGCATTTATGTGACGTTCAGCGGTCCCCGCGGACAGCGCGTTCCCGTTTCGCTCTACAAGATCATGGCGAATTACAGCATCAAGCCGTTTGTGACGTCGCTCGTGAACCCCAGCGGATTGGCGCTGGACCGGAGCGGAAATCTTTTTGTCTCCTGCCGGAACGACGGGACGATCCATCGCGTTACGCCAGAGGGCCGCGCCGAGCAGTGGATCGAGGGCATGGGCGTCGCCACGGGCATCGCCTTCGACCGCGCGGACAATCTTTACGTCGGCGACCGCAGCGGAACGATTTTCAAGATCAGCCCCAGCAGGGAGATTTTCGTTTTCGCCACGATTGAGCCGTCGCTCGCGGCGTATCACCTGGCGTTCCATCCGAGCGGCGATTTGTATGCCACCGGGCCGACGACATCCAGCTTCGACCGCGTCTATCGCATCACGCAGGGCGGGGAGGTCACATCGTTTTTTCGCGGGCTCGGCCGGCCGCAGGGATTGGCGTTCGATCGCGACGCCAATCTATATGTGGCCGCTTCTTATGGTGGCCGGCGCGGCATCGTGCGCATCACGCCGCAAGGGCGCGTGGAAGTGGTGCTCAGCGGCTCCGGCCTCGTGGGATTGGCGCTGCAACCATCCGGCCGCGCCATCCTCGCCACGACCAACGCGCTCTTTACGCTCGATTGGGACGTCCGCGGCCTGCCACTTTTCGGATAGTTGACAAAATGAAAGCGGAGATCATTGCCGTTGGTTCGGAGTTGCTCACTCCGGACCGGCTCGACACCAACTCGCTCTTCCTGACCGAAGAGCTGAATAAGATCGGCATCGAAGTGGTGCGCAAGAGCGTCGTGGGGGACAACCGCGAAATTCTCAGCGAGGCATTCCACGATGCGCTGAACCGCGTGCCGCTGATCATCGCCTGCGGCGGGCTTGGCCCCACGGAAGACGACCTCACACGCGAAACCGTGGCCGAATTACTCGGCCGTAAGTTGCGGCGGAACGACGAAATCCTTCGTTACATCGAGGGGCGCTTCCGCGCGCTTGGCCGGGAGATGCCGGAAGTGAACGTGCGCCAGGCGATGGTTCCAGAAGGCGCGGAAATCCTGGAAAATCCGCGCGGCACCGCGCCGGGATTATGGATCGAAGATGCCGGGCGCTGCGTGGTGCTTCTTCCCGGCCCCCCGCGCGAATTGAAGGCGCTTTTTCGCGAACAGGTTCTGCCGCGACTAGAGCGGCGCGCTTCCGGCGTGCGGATGTTTCACCGCGAGCTGCGCGTGACCGGGCTCGGCGAATCCCACGTGGAGCAGCGCATCGTGGGGATTTACAAGCGCTATCCCGAAGTGAATACCACCGTGCTTGCGGCGCCCGGAGAGACGCAACTTCACCTGCGACTCTGGACCGACGACGCGCAGCACGCACAGAAAACCCTCGACGAAATCGTGCAGGGATTCGAGCTCGCGCTCACGGACCGCATTTTCAGCCAGGATGGATCGTCTCTCGAGGAAGTGATAGCGCGCCAACTGACGATGAACAACGCCACAATCTCCGCGGCGGAAAGCTGCACCGGGGGCTTGCTGGCGCAGCGATTGACGAGCATTCCCGGCAGCTCTTCGTATTTTCTGGGCGGCGTGGTTTGCTACAGCAACGAGCTGAAGACGGCGTGGGCCGATGTGCCTCCGGAATTGATCCAGGCGAAAGGCGCGGTGAGCAGCGAAGTGGCCATCGCGCTGGCGGAAGGGATTCGCCGCCGCGTGGGAAGCACGTTTGGCGTGGGGGTCACGGGAGTCGCGGGGCCGAGCGGCGGCTCTGAAGAAAAGCCCGTCGGTACGGTGCACATTGCGCTGTCACACGCGGGCGGCGTCAAGGAGCGCGGGGTCCGCTTCCCCGGAGATCGCGAGTCAATCCGTTTCCAGGCTTCGCAAGTGGCGCTGGACATGGTGCGCATCCATTTTCTCTACAACGGCAACCAACCTCCAAAGAGAGCCTGAGGCGTGCGTCTTTTTGTGGCGCTGGAGATTCCCGCAGGGGTGCGAGACAATCTCGCCGCACTGGTCCAGGAACTCCGCACCCTGACCCAGGAAGCGCGGGACAACAGACCGCGCTGGGCTCGCGCGGAAAATCTTCACGTGACGCTGAAATTCATCGGCGAAGTTGCGCGGGAGAGGCTCGATGGTATTCGCGGCGCGCTTGCCGCGGTTCGCTCGGAGCGCCCGGCTGATCTTGCGTTTCGCGGGCTCGGGTTCTTCCCGAACGAAAGGCATCCACGCATCTTTTGGGCGGGCATTGGGGCTTCAGAGAATTTGCAGTCGCTGGCGGCGGAAATCGACCGCTCGCTTGAAGCGTTCGGAGTCGCCCGGGAGCGGCGCGCCTTTGCTCCGCACTTGACACTAGCGCGCTTCCAGCCGCCAGGGCTGCCCGAAAAATTGCGCTCGGCGATCCAAAGGGAGATCGCGCGCGAATTCGGTTCGCTGCACACGCACGAGTTTCATCTCATCGAAAGCAGGCTGAAGTCTTCCGGCGCGGAGTACACTCGCATCGCCACATTTCCGTTCGCAACGGAGGCTTAGCGGCGCATGGAGCATGCGATTACGATCCCGATGATTTTCGTTGTGATTCCCATCGCCGGATACTTGCTTGGCTCCATTCCGTTTGGGCTAATCCTGGCGAAGATTCTCGGAGGCAGAGACGTCCGCAAAGCGGGCAGCGGAAATATTGGCGCCACAAATGTTGCGCGCGTTGCGGGCCCTTTCGCGGGGATTCTGACGCTCATCCTGGACGTGGCGAAAGGCGCGGGAGCGGTGCTGCTGGCGGCGCAATTCTCCCTGGGAAGCACGCTGTGGATGATGGTCGCCGGACTCTGCGCGTTGGTGGGCCACTGCTTTCCGGCGTGGCTGAAATTCCGCGGCGGCAAAGGCGTGGCGACGGCGGCGGGCGTTTTTATCGTGATGAGCCCGTTGGCGTTCCTTGGCGCGATTGCCGTTTTTCTTCTCGTCGTGGCTGTTACGCGCTACATTTCGCTAGGATCGATCTGCGCCGCAATGGCCATGCCGATCCTCATCTATTTTCTGCCGGCGGCGCATGTTCCGGTGTACATCGTCCTCGTGGGAGCGCTGGCGGCGGCGATGCTCATCGTTTACAAGCACGGAGCGAATATTCAAAGGCTGGTTCGAGGCCAAGAGCCGAAATTTTCTCCCGGCAAGAAAAAAGCCGCCGCATGAAACGCATCGCCATTCTCGGGGGAGGAAGCTGGGGCACGGCGCTGGCAATTGTGCTGTCGCGGAGCCGCACCCCGCACGAAATATCACTTTGGGTGCATGACGCGCCACTCGCCGAAGCCATGCGGCGCGAACGGGAAAACAAGATTTACCTGCCGGGACAAAAACTGAGCGAGACCATCAAAGTCACCAGCGACCTGGGCCAGGCGACAGCGAAAGCGATACTGATTGTGGGCGCGATGCCGTCGGCCCACGCGCGCAGCGTGTACACGCAGATTCGCGGCTTACTCGCTGATGTCACGGCCATTGTCAGCGCGACGAAAGGGCTGGAACCCTCGACGCATCTGAGGACCAGCAAAGTGATCCAGGATGTCTTAGAGGCGGAGAGATGTCCTCAGGTCGCGGTGCTTTCCGGGCCGTCGTTTGCGGCGGAGGCCGCACGGGGAGAACCGACCGCGGTGGTGATCGCATCGGAGGAAGCTCAGCTTGCTTCGGAGTTACAGGAAGAATTCGCGGGGCCCAATTTCCGGCTCTACACAAATAACGATGTTCTGGGCGTTGAACTTGCCGGGGCCATGAAGAATGTGATGGCGATTGCCGCGGGGGCTTGCCAAGGTCTCGGCTTAGGATCTAATTCGCTTGCCGCGCTGATTACCCGGGGACTTGCGGAAATGTCGCGGCTTGCGATGGCGCTGGGAGCCCGGCCGGAAACTTTGAGCGGGCTCGCCGGATTGGGCGATCTGGTCCTGACCTGTACGGGGTCACTAAGCCGGAACCGCCATGTCGGAGTAGAGCTCGGCAAGGGCCGTGCGCTGGCGGATATTTTGTCTGGAACGCGGATGGTGGCTGAGGGCGTTGGCACAACGGCGGCGCTGCTGGAGCTTGCTCGCGACGCGGGGATGGAACTCCCGATTACAGAACAAGTTAACGCGATTTTGCACCTGCACAAGCCCCCCAAAGAAGCCATCCGGGACATCATGGAACGACCTTTGAAGCGGGAATAACTCAGGGAAGGCCGCATCCCGGAAGTAGTACTAACGTTCCAGTGGCAGATGGGCGACGCCTGTCCTTCTGCGCCCTGCCCTGCCAGCGCGATTCCACTTAAAATGGGAAGTTACGATGGCCCAGACCTTCGCAGCCGCGATCGAACGTATGCGCAAAGGGCGAGTGCGCATTTTGTGGCTCGTCTTGGGCGCGCTGCTCCTGGTCAGCGCGCTGCCCATCGGGCTTTACCACCGGCAGGTGCTCCAGTTAAGCCAGGATAAACTGGTGGACACGGAGCGCGTGCAGCAGACCGAGCTTACGCGGTCCTTCGCGCAGGAAATCCAGCTCTTCGACAACAACCTGACGCAACAGTTGCTGAGCGAACGGCAGATTCTGGCTTTGACCGGAATCATCGACGACGTGGCGGAACCCTCGTCGGAGCCGAAAATTACGCGCTTGCTCGAAAATTTTGTCGATAGCAATCGAAGCACTTTCGTCTACTTGACGGCAGTGAACAAAAACCGCAAGGGCGCCATCGCCTCGCAGGGGAATTTCAGCGCGGAGCAGGACCCCTTCGTCGCCAAAGCCTTGCAGCGGGCATTTGTAACCTGCATGCAGTCGGTCAAGTTCCGGAGCGATCCAATCGCTCTGTCCTCGAACAACACCCCGGCCTTCGTGATCGCCGTGCCGCTGAAGGACGTGAACGACCAATTCACCGGCATGCTCGCCGCGGTCGTTTCGCTTGAGACGATCGTGCAGCACCTGAAGGACGCCAGCGTGCGGGGCCGCACCGTGTTCGTTGTGGATCACTACGGGCACATCGTTGCTCATCCCGAGACCAAAAGCTTCGTTCCGGGCGCGGACATGAGCGGGGGCTCGAAGATCGTCTCGCAGATCAAGGCCTTGCCCCAGGAACTCCGGAACACAGAGACGATTCGATTCACGGAGGAGGAGAAAGGCAGCTCAGTCGAGATGGTCGGCACCTATAGCACGCTGCCCGAGGTCAACTGGGCGGTCATCGCGCAACGCAGCCTGGAGCAGGCGCGAACTGACGCCGGCGTGAAGGAGCTCAACCGCCAGGCGCTTGCCTTCGTCAGCGTCGTGGTTTTAGTGGCCATTATCTTCGGTTACTTCTTTGCCGTGGGTATCAGCGATCCGATCCGCGGCCTGGCGGCTTCGACGCGCGCCATTAGCCGCGGCGAATTTCACCAGCGCTCGCCGGTGCGCGGGGCCGCGGAAATCAGCGAGCTGGCTGAAAACTTTAACAAAATGGCGGGCGATATCGAGGAGTATATCGAGCGCCTGAAGGAAGCGGCCGAGGAGAACCGTGAACTCTTCCTCGGCTCGATTCGCATGCTCGCCGCGGCCATCGACGAAAAGGATCCATACACGCGCGGTCACTCCGGGCGCGTGGCCAAGTTCTCCACGCTGATCGGCCGGGAGCTGGGGCTCACCAACGAAGACCTTGACAAGCTGAAGATTGCGGCGCTGCTGCATGACGTCGGCAAGATCGGCGTCGAAGACCGCGTGCTGAAGAAGCCCGGCGCGCTCACGCCCGAGGAATACGATTTGATGAAGCAACACACCGTGAAGGGCGCGAACATCATGCGGCCGGTTTCGCAGCTCAAGGAGATGTTGCCGGGCATTGAGCTTCACCACGAGCACATGGATGGGCGCGGCTATCCTTACGGCCTGCAAGGCCCGCAAATTCCGCTGATGGCGCGGATTATCGGCGTGGCCGATACGCTCGATGCCATGACCACCAACCGGCCGTACCAATCGGCGATGGATCTGGAATTCGCGCTGAAGCGGATCAAGGCACTCACCGGTGCGAAATTCGACGCCGTCGTGGTGACGGCGCTGGAGTCCGTCGTCAACGCCGGCAAACTGCGCCTCAGCGCCGTTGAAGTGCACGTCTAGCTGCTGGCTCACTTTTGTCCCTGCGTACTACCCGGCCCACTGAGCTTCTTCTGATACAATTTTGTGTTGAGCTACGATCAATGCGCTCTCCTGTATGATTTCTCTCTTCGGCAAAAACGAACCGGAACCGACACTTCTCGAACGGTTGAAGGTTTCAGTCAGCAAGACCAAGGCGGCGCTCTCGGAAACCGTTGACACGATTTTTCTCGGCGACCGCAAGATCGATCCGGCGCTGCTGAAACAACTGGAAACGGCGCTGCTCGCCGCCGACCTGGGCGTCAGACCCACGCGCGAGATTCTGGAAGCGGTGCGCGAAAAGCTTGACCGCAACGCGCTCTGCGACGCAGGCCAGCTGAAGCGTGAAATCAAATCGCACATCGTTCGAATTCTCGCTCCGTCCGGCGGCACGGATGGAACTTCTCCGGCAGCTCTTGCAGCCACAACGAATGGGTCAGGTCCGCGCGTTATTTTCATCGTGGGAGTAAACGGAGCGGGCAAGACGACCAGCATCGGGAAGCTCGCGAATCGCTTGCGAAAAGATGGCATGTCCGTTTTGTTATGCGCAGCCGATACCTTTCGCGCAGCGGCCGTCGAGCAACTGGAAATCTGGGCAAAGCGCAACGGCATCGAGGTCGTGAAACAGAAGTCCGGCGCCGATCCCGCGGCAGTTGTTTACGACGCCGTCGCGGCGGCCAAAGCCCGCGGCACTGATGCGGTCATCGTGGACACGGCGGGCCGCCTGCACACCAAGTCCAATTTGATGGCGGA
>WNFB01001895.1_pt1 | contig 18065 bp, 20 predicted proteins | sample 5400501 | NCBI WGS metagenome assembly WNFB01 (sample SAMN13153341, study PRJNA577476) | soil metagenome | isolation source: 200 cm saprolite under Douglas fir tree site 2 hole 1 | place: USA:California | collected 2015-04-18 | reverse complement strand
AGTCTGAGTGCGGGTCCATAGTTTCGTTTGACTTCGCTCTTGATACTCAACTTGGCTCTATCCTCCTACCGATAATAGTGCTATGTCGATCAGCTTGATTCCGATGAAGGGCACTATGATGCCTCCGGCTCCGTAGATGAGGGCGTTTTTGATGAACAGAGACATCGTGCTAGTGGGCTTGAACCGGATGCCCCTCATGGCGAGAGGGATCAGAAGCGGGATTATGATGGCGTTGAAGATGAGCGCTGAGAGGACTGCAGTGTTCAGTCCGAGTCCGAGAATATTCAGAGCCTTAAGTTGTGGAAGGGTGGCTGCGAACATTACTGGAACTATTGCGAAATATTTTGCCACGTCATTGGCGATGCTGAAGGTGGTGACTGCACCTCGGGTCATGAGCAATTGTTTTCCCAGCATGACCACTTCGATTATCTTGGCCGGGTTCGACTCTAGGTCAACCATGTTAGCCGCTTCCTTGGCTGCCTGTGTTCCAGAATTCATCGCAAGCCCTACATCAGCTACGGCCAGCGCGGGGGCATCATTGGTCCCATCGCCAATCATTGCTACGACTCGGGTCTCAGCCTGTTCTTTCGTCACGATGTCGTACTTGTCCTCGGGCTTCGCCTCAGGCCTGTACTCGTCAATTCCCACTTCACTAGCAATGCTCTTCGCTGTGAGCGGCTGATCACCTGTCAACATGACTGGCCGAATCCCCATCACCTTGACCGATAGAATCTTCTCCCTGATGCCTGGCTTCAGAACATCCTTGAGCCGGATAATTCCGATAGCCTCCCGGTTCCTCGTCACAGCCAGCGGCGTATCCCCCTGGCTTGAGATCCGATCCACTAAGGCGTCGAAGTTCGAAGGGATGGAACGCGCAATCTTCTTGATTGCATCCGGAGCACCCTTGATTATCTCAGTCTCGTCCTCAGCGATCGTAGACCCGGCTTCTTGGTGAGCCTCAAACTTTCTCCGCAGCCTCCCCCGCTCCCGGCCGGACTTGTCCCCTTTCGGTAGCATGAACCCGGTACCCTGAGATATCTTGACACCGCTAGTTCGAGTGCTCGCGGAAAACTCGTATACTTCAGAAACAGCCAAGGCGTTCAACTCTCTCGGTACGTAGCCATCCTCATAGGCGAGCCGAATCAAACTGCGACCCTCAGGCGTATCATCATGCCAAGACGAGAGAAAAGCGGCTTCACCCACCTCCTTCTCAGTGTGACCCTCGAAGGGCATGAACTCTACCGCCTGTCGATTCCCGACTGTGATCGTCCCGGTCTTGTCAAGGATAATCACGTCAGTATCTCCAGCTCTCTCAACCGCTCTTCCAGACTTGGCTACGATTTTTCGTCGGTAGAGTCGGGAAATTCCTGAAAGCCCAATCGACGGAAGGAGCGCCCCGATTGTCGTGGGAAGAAGGCAAACGTAGAGTGCTATGACGACTGAAAGGTCTGTGGCAAGATTGAGAGCAATCGATAATCCAAGAAGCGATAGAACGATTATTGTGAAAATGGCCGTCAGACCGATTAGCACTATGGTCACGGCTACCTCGTTGGGAGTCCGAGGTCTCTTCGAGGATTCTACAAGCCTGATCATTTCGCTGATGTAAGTGTCCTCTGGGTTTACGGTCACGCGCGCTGTGAGAGTGTCGCTGGTCACCTTGGATCCACCGATCACCTCATCTCCAGGTGCCTTCCTGACCGGTGTCGATTCACCCGTGAGCAGGGACTCGTCCACCATGCCAATGCCCTCAAGCACCTCCGCATCAATAGGCACAACATCGTTCTTCTCGAGGAGAATCAGGTCTCCCTTACGAAGAGCGGTTGAGGGAGTCGCTACTACCTTCCTAACGTCTCCCTCTGTCACTATCTTCTTGCTCTGGACCTCGGATTCTAGACTTCGTAGACTGCTTGCAGTGTTTTTCGCCTGTGTCTCTGCCAGTGCATCAGCTAGGGTGCTGAACCAGACGGTGATGAGCAGTATCAGGGCAACTTCGACGTAATAGATTCTCATGCTCGAACTCGCGACCGGATAGAAGGCTGCAGGATAGATCGCCATCGCAGCGACGATGAAGAACGTCAGTTCTACAATGAACATCACAGGGTTCGCGAGAAGAGATGCAGGATTCAGCCTGACAAGAGAATCGAGAAGTGTTTTGGTTGACGTGAGGTTACTTCGAAGATGCGATGCAGTCCCTCGGGTTATCTTCGAATTCATTCTCTAGAACCCGTTTACTCGTTTCTGGAAGGATTCTAGAATCGGGCCTAGTGCTAGGAAGGGGAAGAATGTGAGAACAACGAGTAGGAGTATGCTACCAACCAGGACGATAGTGAAGGTGATGCTGTCAGTCCTCAGACCAATCTCGGTGGATCGTTTTCGATTGATCATTGATCCGGCTAGAGCGAGTAAGAGTCCGATTGGAGCGAAGCGGCCGATGAACATGACTAGCGCAGTGGATATGTTGAAGAAGGGAGTGTTTCCCGCCGCTCCTAGAAAGTCGGAGCCGTTGTTGGCTGCAGCTGACGTAAACTCGTAGAAGATCTTAGTGAAGTCGCTTGAGCTCGTCGAGACATGTATAGCGGATGCGGCGCCAGATGCGTAGGCGAGGACCGTCGGGACTAGAATGATGATTGGATGAACTAGGAATGCTACCATTACAAGCTTGACATCGCGGGCGTTGATCTTCATGCCCAGATATTCCGGTGTTCGGCCGGACATGAGACCGACTATGAAGACGGTGACTAGGATATACATCACCATGTACATCAAACCCACTCCCTTGCCTCCGGGAGTGGTCTGAATCAGCATGCCCATGAAGGCGGAGAGTATGACCAGAGGGTGCATTCCCACCAGGCTTGCGTTTACCGAGCCGGTCGTAACAGCTGTCGTAACTACCGTCCAGAATGTCGAGAAGAAGCCCCCGAAGCGAACCTCAATCCCTTGACCAAGACCATAGGTAGGAATGAAGGCCAACAAGAGGTCGATGGCGAAGAGAGTGTACGCGCCGATGATAATTGGACGAGCTTCTCGTCTCTTTCCAAGAAGCTGTCCGAACACGAAGCATAGACTGGTCGGGATTAGTAGCATGAGCAGAATCTGGAAAATATCAGAGGCCGGATTCGGGTTCTGAAATGGGTAAGCGGAGTTTGCTCCGTAATATCCTCCACCGTTTGTCCCGATTTGCATAATGCTGACGAGTGAGGCGACGGGTCCTACCAAAATTGTCTGCGTTGTTCCCTCCACTGTTTGGACGGTTTGATATCCTCCAATCGTCTGAGGAACGCCCAGTCCGACAAAGATTAGAGCGGCAACAAAACAGAGCGGCACGAAGAGTCGGATCAGGGATCGAACAAAGTCAGTGTAGAAGTTTCCCAAATTCTGACTGCGAGAAATGAAACCTCGGACCATAGCCACGGCCACGCATAGGCCTGTGGCAGCACTGGTGAATTGAAGGAACTGGACTGCGGTCATCTGGCTCAGATAGGAGAGTCCCGGCATCGGTGAAAGAGAGGGGCAGTTCGGCAGACTGGTGCACACTCCTTCTCCATTATAATGTTGGAGGTTTGTGTTGGTCGCGAAGCTGATGACCTGCATGAACGCCAGGTCGAGGTTGAGACCCGGAAATCCTTGTGGATTCAGTGGTAGAATGTTTTGGAAGACGAAGATGATGAAGGCGAGGCTCATCTGGAAAATATTCACGATCAGCGCGGAGAGGAAGTACTCCCTCCATCCCATACCGCGAGTCGAATCTACGCCAAGTAGCCGGTAGATCCGATTTTCGATGGGGGCTACGATTCTATCGATTCGACTCGGAGCACCTGTGAAGATGCTAGTTATGTAGGGGGCGAGGAGCCGTCCAAGTATCAGTGCCGTTGCAAGAATCAGTAGAAGTGTGAGTAGGTCGATGGGCTGTATCAAGGCTTGCAGGCTCCCATTGGCTGAGCAGAGGCTTCATGATAGGCTCGGTACTAGTCTTTGTGGCTAACGGCCACTGACGCGTGAGGGGTCGGACTGAGAAACTCGCTAGAGGCTCTAGCGCCCTTATGCGTCTTCAGCACGATGGAGCTCACTGTGCTCTTGACACCCTTGATCTTCATGATCTTGTTCTTTAAAACATCGCGAAACTCTTCAATATCATCCGCTAAGACCAAAGTCACGACGTCGAACTCGCCAGTGACCTCGTATAGCTCCTCGATATTGTCCAGCTTGGCTAGAGCCTGGACTACTTCGTCCATGTGGGCTGACTCAACGAAGATGTCTACGAACGCGAGTAGAGGAGCCATGATGCTTCATCGCTTCAGATTCCCCGCCTGCCGCGAATCCCGCGATTTATAGATTCCCTACCCAGACCCGCATTTCGCAGAATGGAGTCCCGGATCCACACGAGGATCCATTTTTCCAAAACCCGGTTCGCGGAAGGGTCCATCATTCAGATAAACCAGGCCAGCATCCTTCGGTTCAGAAAGGAGCGCTGTTCCAACGGAACTCTACAACACGATACTGGATGCTATCGGAAACACTCCCTTGGTTCGGCTGAACAAGGTTGCTGAAGGCGCAAAACCAGCCATTCTCGCCAAGTTGGAGAATCTGAACCCGGGTGGTAGTGTCAAAGACCGGATCGGTAGGGTGATGATAGAGGAGGCTGAGAAGAAGGGTCTCCTGAAGCCTGGAGGGACGATCATAGAGCCGACGTCGGGAAACACCGGAACCGGGCTTGCACTGGCAGCGTGCGTCAAGGGCTACAAGATGATCTTCACGATGCCCGACAAGATGAGTGAGGAGAAGCGAAGTCTCCTCCGAGCCTACGGAGCTCGCGTGGTAGTGACACCCACTAACGTCTCACCGAATTCGCCGGAACATTACATCAAGGCAGCGGAGCGACTTGCCAAAGAAACGCCGAACTCCTTCATGCCTAACCAGTACGTGAACATGGCTAACCCGATGGCCCACTACAAGACAACAGGGCCGGAAATATGGCGCCAGACTGGCGGAAAGCTAGACATTTTCGTCTGCGGAATAGGCACTGGCGGCACCATCACCGGAATCGGATGTTTCCTGAAAGAGAAGAAGAAGACAGTCAGAGTAGTTGGTGTGGATCCTGAAGGGTCAATATTCTACTCGCGATTTCACGGCGCTAAGGAAGAGCCTCACCAGTACCTCGTGGAAGGTATTGGAGAAGATTTCATGCCCAAGACCATGGATATGAGCGTGGTCGACGATGTCATACAGGTCCCCGACAAGGACGCGTTCCGTCTCACGCGACGACTCGCGCGGGAGGAGGGAATACTTGTCGGAGGGTCTGGTGGAGCAGCGGTTCATGCCGCCTTGAAGGTCGCAGAAGGCATGCGTAGAGACGAGACGATTGTCACTCTTCTTCCAGATAGTGGACGGAACTATCTCAGCAAGGTCTTCTCCGACCAATGGATGAAAGAACAGGGCTTCCTCTAGTGGAGGCCGGCGCTTGAGAGATAGGGACGTGATGAACCTTCTCGATCAACTAGAACTATACACATTAGAGGCTGGCCGGAAGGAGAAGTCTCAGGAGGATTACTGGCTCTTCGTTTACAAGAGTATGAAGAGCGGACTCTTGATGACGAAGGACATAGAGAAACACTTGCGCTACAAACTGAAAGCTCTAGGCGTACAAGTCTAGAGATAGGAGCTTATGCCATGCCCGTTAAGGATAGAGAGATAACAGAGGCTTCGATAATATTGGAACTATGACCGTCGCGACGGTGGAGAAGGATATGAGGCCTTGCGAAGCGTTATGCCCTAAGCACGGGGTCCAGTGCAAGCTGAAGATGTTTGAACAGGACGCCTATCCGATGCACGCCCATCTTATCGATCAGAAGATGTGCACTTGGAAAAAGTAGCCTTCCCATCCCCTTCTACGCGTTGAGCTACCCTTCGACAGACGGCGTCGAGAAAGTGTGAAGGATCTCTGGAGTTTTGTCTAGCCCCCGAGGGGTCGAGATAGCTAGTAAGAAAAGAAAGATAGTGGAAAAGAGATGCGTCCCAATGTGGAGAAGAATTAGGACCCAGAGCGCGGTGGTCTTCTTAGTATGAGAATCGTTCCCGCAACGACGATGATGATTATGACTCCTATTATGCCATAGAAGACGGCAGAGGCAAGTCCCAGAAGCATCGAGGGAGCGGGTGCGGCAGGCGATACAGCAGCAACGTGTACATTGACAGTTGTAGTATGGGAACTAGCCCCGCCTGAAGCCGTTATTGTGACTGAATAATCCCCGGCGGTAGTGCCGTCGCAGGTCAACTTGCTGGTACCCGAGGATTGGATGTAGGTGGGGGTGAGGCTGCACGAGATGCTAATCGGAGCCATCACAGCGAGTGTAATTGTTCCGGTGAAACCATTCTGCGGGGCGACGGTGATAGTGGTCGTCCCTGAAGTGCCAGTGGTGAAGCTAAGAGACGAGACGTCGACAGTCACCGTAACATCTTGCGTGTTAGTGACTGTGACAATTATGGATTTAGAATGAGCGAGATGTCCATTAGATGCTTGGACGGTAACAGTGTAACTTCCGGCGGCAACGTCATTCGCAACGTCTATGGTCAGCGTCGAGGTGCCTGAACCGGTTGAAATGTTCGAGCTACTCATCGTTGCTTTGGGACCCGATGGCGAAACCGACGTGCTGAGTGTCACTGTGCCGGCAAATCCATTGTTAGGGATAATAGTGATCGTTGCTGTGTCTGATTTGCCCGGTTGAATATTGAGGGACTGGTAGCTAGCGGCGATCATGAAGTCTGGGGTTCCGACTTCTGTAACAGTCACAGCTAACGTGGCCGTGTGCGAGAGCGACCCACTCGTCCCCGTAATGATGACAGAGTAGTCTCCTAGGGTGGAGGAGCTGAATATTGCCGTCGAAATTCCCGATCCGTAAACAAAGCTTGAAGGGTCCAGGGACACCGAGAGCCCCGTGTACGGAAAAACAGTGGTTGTAAGAGCTACTTCAGAATAGATCCGTTCTCAGGGGTTACGATCACGTTGGAGGTGGCCGTAGAGGCTGAGGTGAAGCTCACTGGACCGATTGCAGTGATTGTGAAATCAGCGGAGGCGGCGCCTGCGAACGGCAACGCTGTGGTGGCGTCATGTCTGATTCCCCCCGAGGCTTCGGTTATTGTTACAGAGTTGGTTCCAGCCGAAACATGGCTGCAGTAGAGTGTCAAGCTGAGCGCGAATAAGAGCAATAGAATCATGCTGCTCAACGAAGAGGAGCTCAGGGAGTCCCGGGAGGGTCCCCGCAAATTGCGACTAGGGTGTGTCGACAAGGGCGCCTTGCGTCCTTTCTCGTAAGGAATGTAGGCTTTGCTAAGAATAGGACTAGCTGGTCCTAGATTGTTGATTGAGACAGTTCAGGGTTCAGATCGATATAGAAACTTCCGGGAGCTCGCTATGCTGAAGGCCCGGTCTTAAGCGGAGTCTTCCTGACGTTGACCGTTGCGGATACGTCTTTGGTCTCAGTGTTCTCAACTACAAGGAACCATTTCCCGTTTTGAGGAGCCTTGAACTCTAGTGTTGCCTTTTCAATATCCTCTTCGCCTGTTTCGCTCCAGAACTCCTCGCCGAGATCAAGACTCGCCAAGTTATCATTGTCTAGGACGTAGAAGTTGACTCTGCCATTCGCATTCACATCGCAAGTAATTGATTTGCCCTGATCCAACTCCACGTCGAAACTGAGGTAGTCACCCTTCCTTATCATGGTCGGTTTGCCGAGTTCTGGTTCCGAAGGGAGGGGTTTTGGCGGGATGGGAATTGCGGGAGTCGTCTTTGGCGGAATCGGTTTGAGCATTCCCTGACTTGGAGCGTTAGGTCTCATCTGGAGGGACTTGGCAGGACTGACGACTTCAGGGATAGTCTTAGGTGGCGTGATCTTCGGGATCATTGCCTTCTGAAATTCTGTTTTCAGCTGTGAGGGCGTTTTTGATGGCTCGTGTTTTGGAAGAGGTTTCGGCTCTGGTCTTGCCGGCACTTGATGGGGTTTTGTCGTCTGTTTATCTTGGGTTTTTTCACGAGAATACTTTGATTCCGGTAGTCCCAGATGGTTTGCCGGCTTCTTGGTCTGTGAGCGGCCTGCTCCGCCCGCAGTATTGCCGATGGGGAGCAGTGTTGTGATTGAGAGAGTGGCAAGTATCAAGAGTCCAGCAATCGTCCATGAGAGAGCTTGAAGGAGAGCGACTATCGTAAGGAGTATGCTGGCAAGGTTTCCCAGTAGCATTACTGGCTTAGAGGCCAACTTTCGCTCGTCCGTCTGTAGGATTGAATTCCCCCGTAGCCGGCTCAAAATGTCACTGTAACGGTCGGCAGCCGGTGGCAGGGTTCGAACGCGTCTACCTGATTTGGTTCTTAGTGTAGTAGATTAGGGCTCGATTCTTGCTCTCTTCCATCTGTGCTCTGAACCAACCATCAGTGTCGGCGCGTCCCGCCCAGGAGACTAGTCGAATATTTCGAGGCCTCGCTCTCTTCTCTTTTCTCTCTGTGCGAACGGACCCGATTGCACCTATGAGGCCCGAGAACGTTTCGTGGACTCCTCGGGTTATCCTCGCCCAATCTTCACGTGCTGCCATTTCACTTCACCGATAGACAATGTTCCCATCGGATCGGATTATCTTTGAGCAAGCGGGCGCCGGCATCAGTTTGAGGGGCACTGTACGGTAGAATCTAGCTGGCGCACGCTGGTACACGCCTTATATGACTGCGGCGAGAAGCTCCAATCAGGTAAGATATGTTCGAGCTCTTCCTAAGGATTCAGCCTGACGAGAGAAACGAGGATCCTCACAATCGTCTAAGCAAGAAATTCCCGGGCGCGAGGATCGCTTTGTGGTGTAACGATCATACCGATATTCTTGAGATAGAGTCTGATGGATTAGACTCTTTTCAGGAGATGCAGAAGGAGCTCGTCTACTATTCCAAAGAATATCAGAGTAAGATCATTGCGAAGACTCTGTGCCAAGACAAGTTTCAGATGGTGGTCCGTACCTGCATCTGCGGGGTCGGACAGGGAACCTCCGTAGGCTCAATTGTCCGGGCAAACAATTTCCTCCAGATGCCTCCACCCGTCTTCTTCGGAGGATGGGAGTATCACCGCCTGGTCGGCTTCGAAGATAACGACGTCAGGGGCCTGCTCAAGGGCCTGGACAGGCTGGGCAAGACGGAGGTGTTGCACAAGGGGTCTGCTGAGGGCATGACTGACGACGCTTTCCTCTTGTCACTGAGCAGTCTTTTCGGAAACTTGACTGAGAAGCAGATGAAGGCGCTGTTGGCTGCGATCGAGGGAGGATACTACGAGATTCCAAAACGGACTACTGCAGACGAGCTGGCGGGCAAACTGGGAACGCCACGCAGTACACTTGAGGAGCATATTCGTAAGGCGGAGAGCAAGATCGTCCTGGCGATGACGCCTTACATGATGATGTACGCTCGTGTGCCGGAATCGCCTTTCACAAGCAAGACCCGAGCCGCAACGGATACTGTTGGAACTAGATTTCTGAAGCAGCTCGCGGTGCAGACGGCTGCGAAGACAAGAAACAACTGAACCGGGCCGATAGTCACTACGTGTCACTCGTCACCATTCAACTACGGGGGAAGAATGAAACTGGCTGTTGGCCTAGAACTGGAAATAGGATCAGCCGCGGGTCTGTCACGCCGGGACGGGTCGATTTCAAAAATATTCTAGATTACTTGTCCTCGTGAGATTTTACTGGAAGATGTTAGACTGGACGGCTGGCTTGTCATCAATGATCTGAGAAGACTAACATGAAGATGGTCAGGTTTTCGATTCTAAGCGATTCCAGGGCGTTTTGCAGGGGACTGTAAGGGTTGACTTGGAGTCTTCTACTGCTGGGCCAGGCTAGAGCTGGTGGAATCTCCGGTGGTATCGTGGTCCCTGTGGATCAGGTCGTAGTGGTTGTGGCATAGGTTCTTGCCGCAGTTGCTGCAGAACTCCGTGGCCGCCTCGCTGCAACGTTTCTCATGCTCCTCCAACTCATCAGGACTCCCGAACCCGCCGATGTCGCCAACTTCTACTTCCTGACACGTCTTCAGCGGGGGAGTCAGGGTGACGTTAGCGCTCGGAATAGATTCGACGATAGCCGAATGAGCAGTGTTTGTCCCGGTGCGGGCATGAGTCTTGCCCTTTGCATGCACCTTAGACTTTGTACGGGATTTAGATTTTGAACGGGTCTTAGCTTTCTTCTTCGACTTCATTAGAACCATGTGCTAGAAAGCTAATGGTTGGTCAAATTCACCGTCTAACTCATGCCTTGAAAATCTGGTAACAGTCTCCTCCCTATGCCTCGTGGCACAAATGAAAACGTCCAATTTTGCTGGTGCAAAAAAACGAGGTAACCTAGGCTGGGATCTGCTCTGCCTTCAGCCTAGGTACTTCGAAGAATGGCGCTAGCGTAGCTTTCACGGCCCGTTGCGCTTCAGGGCTGAGCTGTTCGAAGCCCTTTCCACAGCTCGGGCATGCTTCAAAGCTCTCTCTGTTAGATTTCTTGACGAACCATTCTCCACAATGCCAGCATTTTACGACTGGTGTAACACACATTTCTACTGTCTCACCTCCCTCGACGACTGATCTATTAGGTCGAGTCTGCCCCCCAGTCCCGATTTAAGGGCAACGATTCCTGCTGCTCCGCCGAGCGTGGCTATTGTCCGCTCCAAGTACATTAGGGGTGTTATCACTGACCAGACTGGTCCTGTGAGGCTTAGGATGCTTATGCTTAGAATGTTCAGAGTGACTTGCTCGGTCATGGCGATATAGAAAGTCAGTAATCCGATTCGCGGATTGTTTTTCAGTCGAAAGGCTGCGGGCAATGAGACGATTACGATGAAGTATGGGATGAGCCAGAAGAGTGTCCCGCCCTTGGATAGGGCGACATAGAAGACTGCGCCCGATAAGACGTAGGCCCATGGGACGATGGCACCTAAACGGTAGTGGAAGGCTATGCTGCCAGCTCCGACGGCGACTAGCGGAATGATGAGTCCGGGGAAGCCGAAGACCTGATAGAAACTGGGCTGTCCAAGGGCCATTCCTAAGCTGCCTACGAATACTGTTGCGAGTGCTGGGATGGGTCGGAGGAGCGCCGCGATTATTGGGAGCATGACGATTTCGAGGGTTATGAATCCCGGGCCGCCGATGAACGGCGTGAGCGGGATGAAGGTTGTGATAATGTAGGTGGCTGCTAGGCCGGCGGCGAGTGTTAGCTCTGCGGTTCTAGGAACCCATTGTTTTCTGTTTTCTTGTCTGATCATTCTGCCTCCCTACTCCGGGGTTTTTTTCTTTCGAGGCGCAACGGGTGGGAGGCCCCACTCACGCGCCTGAAACTCGGACCGAGCAGGCATTTCGATTTAAGGCTTGTGAGAAATTGGCGGCTGCTTGCGATAGGCAAGGATTGACAGCCCGTTGTTACTGGGCTCCAAGAGTGCGGGTTAGAAATAGACTATGACCGGCCGCGAATTTTTCCTAGGTGAATCGACATGAAATCCAAGACGAAGCCCAAAGGCAACACGCACACCCACCCAGAGCATCATACTGGTCCGCAGCAAGCCAATCCGCACACTGGGACGAGCACTCATCAGAGTCAGACACATCATCCAACCACTCTCGGCAGTCCAACCCATGAGCATGGCACTCATGAGAATCCGAAGGTCAAGACGTGTGAAGAGATTGAGACTGGCGGTTTCGGATCGTTCGACGAGACAATGGCGACGAGCAACCGCTGCACTGAGAGGGCGACGGAGTTCTGCAACAGCTGCGGCAAGAGCTTGTGCGGCGTCCACTACGATGCGCTTCACAGGGGCCATGAGAGCTTCAGCGGCCAGAGCACTGGTCACGGACTGATTCACGACTAGACTATCGCACGGATCAAGAATCATACTCTCCCTTTTTTCTTTCTCTGGGTTATCGGAGAATCAGTATCAGCCACGATACTCACGTACCTTCCAGGACAGGGGTGGGTTTCTCGATGAAACCGAGCTGGTCGTTAAGTATCGCTACAATGTCCCGCCCACTGGTCCTACGGAAAGGGTGAACGGCCATGGTCGAGATATCCATCGAGAACCTTATGAAACATTACGGAACCCTCGTGGCTCTCGACAACGTTACCCTCAAGATAGATTCAGGCGAAGTCTTCGGACTCCTCGGACCCAACGGAGCCGGCAAGAGCACTCTTCTGAAGACTCTAGTAGGAATTCTCAGACCAACAAGCGGGACCATCCGGATCGGTGCCATAGATATTGTCGCGGACCCGGAGAAGGCGAAGAAGATGATCGGATACTTACCCGAGAATCCCAGCCTCTACACCGGACTCACCACTCAGGAGTTTCTACAGTTTGTTGGGAAGATTCGAGCTGTTGCGGATGATCTTCTCGACCGGGAGATTTCAGAGTCGCTCAAGAGCTTCGGGTTGGAGGAGAAACGGAACAGTCTGGTTGGAACCTTGTCAAAAGGGATGAAGCAGAAAGTGGCGCTGATTGCTACAAGTCTGCACAGTCCCCAGGTTCTGGTCTTGGATGAGCCGTTGACAGCATTAGATCCGAAGACGCGCGTTTCGGTCAAAGACTGGATTGGTGGACAGACGGCGAGGGGCGTGACGACGATATTGTCGACTCATGATCTGGACGTGGCTCAAACGCACGCTGGAAGGATTGCGATAATCGACCATGGGAAGATCGTGGCGGTGGGCGATATTGAGAGTCTTCGGCATATGGCGAATACCGCGAGCGATGCGAGACTGGAAGACGTGTTCTTGCGATTGACTGAAGAGAAGGGCGAGGACCCGGCTCGACGATGAGCGTTGCTAGTCCACTTGGAACTGTTGGAATCCTAGTCCGATACTGGGTAAAAGGGCGATTCACTAGGGCTACAATTCTAGGCCTAATTATCGGGGAAGCTTTCTCTGTAGTCTTCATCCTCTTCGGCAGTTCCACGTACCTCTCGTTCTCGAGCAGGGTTGGCTTGACAACCGGCCTCTCGGAAGTTGCCGGCAGTCTCGTCCTCGCACTGTATCTTGTTGGTCTGATACAGAGCGGATTCAATGGAGGCGGGCTGCCTGTCAGTTCGAGCGATGTCGACTACGTCTTTACCTCTCCAGTGCCACCGCGGGAGGTCTTCGCAGCCAAGGTCCTCCTGAACTCACTAACCACTGTGCTGTTCGGGTTTCCACCCATAATCGTGCTTTACCTCCGGTTCTCCGCATACTACCACACTCCCATGACTGCGGCCATTCTGGCTGGGCTAGTGACACTCGTATTCCTCGTAGTCGGATTGCTGCTTGCCGCGGACATCACGCTCTCGCTAGGCCGGGGGATCGGGGAGCGGAAGAAACTGTGGAGAAACCTGTTCATCGTACTTGTCTTGGTTCTGAGTCTGCTTCCCATTACTTTGCTGATTCCAGGAATCCCATCGGAGATTGCAGATGTTACCAGGGTCCTGCCAAACGGGCTTGCTGCGATCGTCAGTGTCGGTCTTGTCAGCGGGGCCCCGGGAGGCCTCGACTATCTTGTCGATCTTCTGTTGCTGTTCGCTTGGCTTGGAGGATTCTTGGTGTTGGGTGTGAGAATGGCACGCGGACACTTCTACGAACTACTCGAAGTCTCCACGCCAGGCGCAGAGAAATTTGATCATCCAAACCAGACTTCGAGGTTGGACCCGCGGGGAAAATCAATCTGGACCATTGTGCGATTGAAAGAGAAAATTCTGATCAGCAGAACCCGAGAGGCTCGGGCGCTCTTCATCAACGCCATGTTCCTCTCAGGCTTCCTAGTCATCTACGCCTTGTCAGGGTCTTTCCAGTCCTCGCCTACCTCGTTTCTCTTCATACTATTCATCATCGGATCGTTTGGATCAGGTACCGCGTCGAGGTGGATTGAGAAAGAGCGGCTCTGGATCCTGAAATCATCGCCTGTCAGTATGCGGAGATATGTGAAGGAGGTCTACCGGGCGCGGGTTGCGCCGTTGCTACTGTATCTAGTGCCCGTTACGGTGGCTGTGGGTGTTCCTTTGGTCTTGAGTCAGCTCTCCACACCCTCGTTATTGTTGGGTGTCGTCTTGGCGTTGCCGGGTGCGCTGGAGATCGCTGGCATTACGATGGCTGGTGGAATGTACTTCGCCTCACGATATGGACAGAGTAGTGCGGATGATATTTTGTCCTCGCAGGCGCAGGAGCTGGCGGATATCCGACGATTCCTCTTTCAGACAATCATCAATCTGATCATGGTCTCCCCGATCATTCTATTAGTATTGGTGTCGGAGGCACTTGCAACGATAATAGGACCGGACCTTCTCCCAATCCTCGCCGTTGGCCTGGTCTCGGTCTCGATCGCTTTCACAGGATTATCCATCAACCTTCTACTGAACAGGGCCGGGGACGCGGTTACAAGAAGAGAAGACCTGTAGCAGGCTAATTTTCGGAACCGGGACAGCACGGAGCTCCTTTCAGATTCGCATGCTAGATGCCTCTGAGCGTCAATCCCCTGCGTGGAGAGTGAATACGAATCAGTCACAATGTCCTAGAATGTTTTGCGTAGCAGGACCTCTCCGGGGACTACTGTCATTGCCCTGTACATGTTGAGCGTGTGAAGACTCCCGAATCTCTTGGAGACTTCACCGAACGTCGTCCTCGTGAATCCTTCTGACGCGAACAGTCCTTCAGAAGGCTCGTTGTCCTTTTCCACGCTAGCGAACACTTCTTCCACGCCGGAGGCCTTGAAGCCTCGAAGGGCGTCCTCCAAGAGCAGTTTCGCGATCCCCTTCTTCCTGTTGGCCTTTGCCACTGCGATGTAGTACACATACCCGATGCTCCCGTCGAGCGTTTTTAGCATGACTAGCCCGACTGGTTTCCCTGACGACATTGCAGCTTTGACCACCTCTACATCTCGGAGGGTTCTTTTCGAATGCATTAGGTACCATCCTTCGAAGCTCTCCTCAAGTATCCAGTACAGTCCGGCCCTCTTCTCGGCGGGAACGTCTGTGACCATTACATTCTCCTGGGTGGTCATAGGCCAAACACTCGCTCCGCGTTTTGCCATAGTATCTTCTCTTTGTCGTGTTCGTCCACATCCAACCTCCTCACCAAATCCAAGGCTTCGGAGTGTTTCGTAACTGGGTAGTCGGTTCCGAAGAGGACCTTCTCTGCACCTCCCGCGTAGTAGATGGCTTCGCTGATCTTCTTGGCAAGCCACTGCGCAAACTTCTCGGCGTATGCACCGGCTGTAATCAATCCGGAAATGTCTGTATAGACGTTCGGATGCTTGTAGATGAGCTCCGCAACATCCTCAAACCATGGACTGCCAAAGTGGCAGAGAACTATTGTCAGCTCCTCTCTCTTGTTGGCCAGTCTGTCCAGCGAGAGCGGGTGCGAGAGGACGAGGTCCCCGGTGGTAGATGCCGTGTCCCCGGTGTGGAAGAGAACCGGCAGGCTCTCAGACTCGGCGTATTCGTAGAGGCTGCTGAATACAGGGCTTTCCGCTGCTGCCTTCACGTAACCTAGTCTGATCTTGAAGGCCTTGACCTCCTTCTTGTGATCCTCGGCGAGCTTGACGGCGGCCTTCACTTCTCTGGCACTGGGCTCCACCGTAATCACGGGGACGAGCATCCCGTCGCTCCTCGCACACAACGCGATGATCTTGTCGTTTGAAAGCGGGGCGGACCCTTGCAAGGGTGGGCTGAGGAGCAACGCGCGTACTATGTTGTGCTCTCGCATCGTGCCGAGCAACTCGTCTAAAGTGTACCTTAGGCCGTTCAGCCTTGCAAAGCGGATCAGGGCGTCGTCTGGGCGTTCAGACAAGTGCACGTGGGCGTCGATTATTTTTTGCAACGATTTCTCATTCTGCGTCTGAATCTGAATAAGGGTTCCTGCCCGCGAGGACAAGGAGTAGGTTTTCTAGATTCTCATCCGTTGCTTAGTCCGTCTGATTTGGAGATGCTCCAAACAACTACGACTAATCCTAGTCAATCGATATTGTTTTAGCCCGGTTTAGAGAATCTTGTGGTTGGAATGTCCGCAGAGTCTTCTGACAAGTATTCTACAAAGGAATTGTCTAGGCGGACTTGGCCTGATTTTGAAAGGCTCTTCCTGAAACAGGGAGTGGTGGGAGATGGGTGGTGGTGTTGGTGCACACATCATCACATATCATCGTACTCGCTGCCGGAGAACCAGCCGCCGCGTACCCGGGCCGAGAGAGCGGTGAAAAATCATCAGCAGAAGGAAAAGCTCGTAGAGAAAGGATGCGCCCACGGGATCCTCGTGTATTCAACGGGAGAACCGATAGGCTGGTGCCAGTACGGGCCTAGGGAAGAGCTTCCTCGTCTGGACAATACCCAGAATTATCGACGACTCGTTCTTGAAGATGGCAAGGAGCGGTTGTGGAGAATTACCTGTTTCGTCGTTGACAAACAGCATCGGCAACGAGGAGTGGCCGGCGCCGCCTTGAAGGCGGCACTTGAAGCGATAAGGAAGAAGGGAGGGGGTCTCGTCGAAGCCTATCCAGTGAGCAAGACTGATCAAGGATCAAACTACATGTACTGTGGGACCGTTGCAATGTTCGAGAAGGCGGGATTCAAGACGGTCGGACCTCTCGCGACTGGCAGAATAGCTACTGTTGTAATGCGAAGGACAATCTAAATCCGCAAGACGACCTGACGTGAACAGCCGCGGTCGGGATCATCATTTCAGCAAATCTTAACTCGATGAGGGACTATTCAGAAGCATACTATGCAATCTGTGATCGGTAAGGTCGAGATTCGCGATGTGGCACCTGGCCTATGGATCTGGCGTGCAGAACATCATCACTGGAAGCCCGGTGACGACTGGCAGCCGATTGTGACGTCGACTTACCTCGAATCAGGAGGCGAGAGGCTGGTGGTTGACCCGCTCGTGCCAAAAGCCGCGGCCGAACAATTGTGGAATAGACTCGACAATCGGCCGCCTTCCATCGCTGCGGTAACAATTCCCGACCACGTTCGGGACGTCGACGATTTTGTCAATCGCTATCGGGTCCGCGCTTTCGGTCCGAGACTCTTCTGGCCCGACGACCTGCCGAAGAGCAAGCTGGAGATACTCGAACCGGACCGAGTACTGCCGGGAGGCGTTGTCGCTCTTTACGATGGAAGGGGGCGACTTGAGACACCCCTATGGCTACCCGAACAGCGTACGATAGTCTTTGGAGATGCATTGACGGAGAGGGCTGGCGTACTCCGGGTCTGGTCGTCGCCATGGCATGAGAAGCGAGCGTTGCCAGCGATGCGAGAATTGCTACAGCTTCCGTTTGAGCAAGTTATCATTTCCCACGGCGACCGTGAGCCGGTGCATGATCGCGCCGCCTATGAGCGTGCGTTGAAACTCCCACCTTGGACAGGCTAGCGGCCTCAGGAATGAGGTACCAGAATCAAAGGATGATGGAGGATAAGTCTACAAGTGTTCTGTCTACTTGATACTGCCAGCTTTGAGCCAGTCAACGTAATGCTGAATGGCGGACTGAGTATTGAACTTGGGTGAAAAGCCAGTATCTTCCTGCAACCGTTTGATCTCCATTAGAGGGAGCGGTGGAAATGGAAAGTGTCCGGGGGGAAGGTCTACTTTGAAGCTGGGGACCACTCTCTTGACAGCGTCCATCAGTTCTCTATTCGGTGTGAGCTTTCCCGAAGCTATGTTGTATACATTGTATTGGACCTTCTCTGCTGTCTGAAGCAGTGCAATGGCTCGAGCCATGTCTTTGATGTACAGAAGATCTACGGCATCGTCTGCGTTACCGAAAAATACGTCCTCGAAGCTCAGCGGTCCTCCGCTCACAGCCGAGTGAACGAGACGCGCTGGGAGGCCGAGCCGCGCACCGTCAAATGGTCCAAACATTCCCATTAATCGTGCGCAAACAGTGCTGATACCCGTCTTCTTCGCAAACTGGTCTGCGGCCACCTCGACAACCTTCTGATACGCAAGAATCGGGAAAATACTTGGAAGAGCAATAGGATGTTCCTCGTCTACAGTTCCCGAAAGCCCAAGGTACATTCCTCCTGTACTCGAAAATGTGACCCGTTTGACCTTCCATT
>WNFB01001890.1_pt1 | contig 18070 bp, 19 predicted proteins | sample 5400501 | NCBI WGS metagenome assembly WNFB01 (sample SAMN13153341, study PRJNA577476) | soil metagenome | isolation source: 200 cm saprolite under Douglas fir tree site 2 hole 1 | place: USA:California | collected 2015-04-18 | reverse complement strand
GGCCAAGGGTGCCGAAATCAAGGTAATCGCCGCCCCTGCCGCGGCTGGTCCCGCCCCCTGCCCTAGGGTCCGGGTTGCTTCGAGCCTGCTGTTTGCCTCAACGATCTTGGGCTTGTCAACGAGACTGGGTACGTAGGCCTGATACGATATCTCGAAGAATAGCGTCAGCACCCCCGCTATCAGAGTGACAACGTAGAGTAGGTTCATGGTCAAACCAAAGAAGACAGCGGCCAGAGGTATTGCGACGAGCGTCAGACTCCTTCCGAAGTCTGCGATTATCATGATTCGTCTGCGCCGATGCCGGTCCACCCAGACTCCTACCAAGAGTCCCAGTGTGAGGAAGGAGATTGTGTTGAGGAACCCCAGCAGACCGAGCTGGAATCCGGAGGCCTTCAGGGATATCACGGCAATGGTTCCGATGGCGAGAGGCGAAAATTGAGACCCGAGGACCGAAATTGACTGGCCTACCCAGAACTTAAGAAAGTCTGGGTCCTTCGTGAGAGGGGCGGGACTGGATATAGAGGTAAGCGCCCCGCCCTCTCCTTTGTCTTTCTGACTCAGCGCTTCTTCTCTCTCTCCACGCTCGAAGTCATGAGCTTGCGGAGTGCCTTCTCCGAGGCTATCATCTGTTCGAACTGTCTGTCTGACATAAGGGCGAGCTGCGCAAGCTCGTAGACCTTGGACTTCGTGAAGAACGCCACATCATCGAGCTGGGATATTTTCTCCTCGAGCTCAGTGGGAAGGCCAATCTTGCTCATGCCGGCATCTAGCTCGGAGACCTTGTGCACGATTTCCGCGTCAGCTTTCACTTCCAAGCCGATCTTGGAGAGTGCATCGAAAGCCTCCTTGAAGTGCTTCTCGAATTCTCCCTTCCCAGCATCTCCGTGATGAAATTCGAAGACCTCCGCCGCAGCCCTGTAGTAGGTTTCTATGAAATGGTCAACCCTCTCTTCCCGGGCGACCTCCACGAGTCCCAGCTCCAAGAGCTTCTTGATCTGGTGGTAAATCGCCTGGGTGGTGACATGCAGGTCAGCCGCAAGCTGGCTCACTGTCATTTCCTTGGCCCTAAGGAGGTAAATTATCTTCCTCCTCGTCTCGTCCGCCAATAACTCAAATGCCCTGGGATCCCTAATGTACATGAAGGCCCGCATGGTTACTACCAAAGCCTAAGTTACATCATGTATATAATTACTTTACTTTACCAAACGAAGGTTTTATTAACTGGCCAAATGGACGTTTGCATGAGTGAAATGAGCGCAATACAGGAACCCTGCCTGAAGAAGACCTACTACGTTTACGGAAGCGGGCTGTTCCCGGTTCCCAGCACGAGAATTAACGAGATTCCGAGGCTGAGGTCGGAGTATCACTCTAAAGAAGCGAAAATCGCCTGGGCTCTTATCCGGTCAAGAATGCATTCGTGACCTCGCTTCAAGTCTTTCAATCCAAGACCTAGCCGGCCATTCCAGCAAAGAAGATAAGCCGGGTTCAGGGCCTTTTCTCCGTGAAATACGAGACTGTAGTCATCGACGCGGTAAGAACTCCGATCGGAAGATATGGGGGGAGTCTGAGGTCAGTCCGGCCCGATGATCTTGGCGCCCTGGTGCTCCGGAGCGCGCTGAACAGGACGAAGATCGACCCTTCATCAGTGGATGATGTTTACTTTGGATGCTCGAACCAGGCTGGAGAAGACAACAGGAACGTCGCGAGGATGGCTACGCTTCTCGCGGGGATGCCATACTCGGTCCCAGCTGCGACGGTTAACAGGCTCTGCGGGTCGGGCCTCGAAGCGGTCAATTCCGCGGCGAGAGTCATTGCCGCGGGAGAGGGGGAAATCCTGTTGGCCGGTGGAGTTGAAAGCATGACTCGGGCGCCAATGGTCATGCTCAAACCTGAAACCGGCTACAAAAGAGGGTCAGCGTCACTTGTTGATTCGACCATAGGCTGGCGCTTTGTCAACCCTGGCTTCCCTGAAGATTACCCTCCGCTTTCGATGGGGGAAACCGCTGAGAATCTAGCAGAGAAGTACAAGATTGGCAGGGTCGCTCAAGATGAATTCGCCCTACAAAGTCACCGAAAAGCCGTTGACGCAACTCGCGGTGGCAGGTTCAAGGACGAAATTGTCGGGGTGATGACACCAGATAGTTCGGAAGAAATCACGGAAGACGAAGGGCCCCGGGCAGACACCTCGATGGAAAAGCTTGCGTCACTTAAGCCTGCTTTCAAGAAAAACGGGACGGTGACTGCGGGGAACTCCTCGGGGATCAATGATGGCGCGGCCGCGCTCGTGTTGATGGATGCAAAGAAGGCTGAAAGCCTCGGGCTTAAGCCCATCGCCCGAATCCTCGGTTCGGCCACGGCGGGAGTGCATCCAAGCTTCATGGGCATTGGTCCCGTCTTCTCCACCCGGAAACTGCTCTCCAGACTCCACATGAATCTCGAGGAGTTCGGTGTGATCGAGCTGAACGAGGCGTTCGCCGCCCAGATACTAGCATGCGTCGATGAGATGCCACAGTTCGAACTCGCAAAGATTAACCCCAACGGGGGCGCCATCGCCCTCGGCCACCCCCTCGGGTGCAGCGGGGCCAGACTGGCGACAACTCTCGTCCACCAGATGAAAAGAACGGGAACCAGGTATGGCATGGCGACCATGTGTATCGGCGTGGGCCAGGGCATCTCGACCGCGTTCGAGCTTCTGAAGTAAGAGTTATCACTCGGCAGAGCGCGAGTCAGAAAGGACATGCAAGCGGAGACAGTCCCAACCTACCAGATGTTCATCGGAGGCTCCTGGGTCGAGTCGCACTCGCGCAGGAAGTACCCCGTCTTCAATCCCGCGACAGGTCAGGTGCTTGCCCACGCTCCCAAGGGCGACACCGAGGACGTAAGGGCAGCAGTAGACGCCGCAAAGATGGCCTTCGAAAGCCCAGCCTGGAGGCAGATTGACCCAAGCAAGCGGGGTAGGGCTCTGAACAAGGTCGCCCAGGGCTTGAGGGAACGCCTCTCAGACTTTGCGAAGCTGGAGACACAGAATAATGGAAAACCCCTGGGACAGGCTAAGGGGGACGTCGCCATGGCCGCCCGTCACTTTGAATACTTCGCCGGGTTGGCAGACAAGATCCAGGGAAGCACCATCCCGGTCCCCGGAAACAGGCTCGACTATACGATCAAAGAACCCCTGGGCGTTACAGCCCACGTCGTACCGTGGAACTACCCACTGGTCATGGCAGCAAGGAGCATGGCCCCGGCTCTGGCAGCAGGCAACACGGTAGTGGCTAAGCCCGCGTCGTTCACCCCTCTGACGCTCCTCAAGTTCGCAGAACTTTGCAAGGAAGCTGGAATCCCGGACGGCGTTGTCAATGTCGTAACGGGGGGAGGGGACGAAGTTGGAGGGGCTCTCGCCAAGCACCCAGACGTGAAGCTGACCGCTCTCACTGGTTCTGTGGAGACCGGGATGAAGGTGATGGAGTTCGCTTCGGCCAATGTCTCAAGGGTAGTGCTGGAGCTGGGCGGTAAGAACCCACAATTGGTCTTCAAGGACTCTGACCTTGGAAAGGCCGCCAAGGGGGTGCTGAACGGAATCTTCACCAACGCCGGACAGATGTGCTGGGCTGGCTCGAGACTTCTCGTCGAATCTTCCGCGAAGGATGTCTTGATGTCGATGCTGGTTGAAGGAGCCAATGGGATGAAGTTGGGCAACGGGATGGCTCCCGAAACAACAATGGGACCTCTTGTCGCTGATTCACAGAAAAAAAGGGTCGCTGAATATGTTGAAGCGGGGATCGATGAGGGAGCAAAGGTGGCGGCAGGAGCGTCCGCCCCGGAAGAAGAGGAACTTCGTCCCGGGTACTTCTACAAGCCCACGATACTCGATGCTGTCGAACAGGAAATGAAAATCGGCAGGGAAGAAATATTCGGTCCGGTACTAACGGTGACAACCTTCGAGGGCGAAGAAGACGCAATAAGAAAAGCAAACGACTCTGAATATGGACTTTGGGCCGGAGTGTGGACAAAGGATCTGGGGAGGGCCCACAAGGTTGCGGGACAACTAGATGCCGGCATTGTCGCAATTAACGAGGAACCAACCACTTTTCCTCAGACCCCGTTCGGCGGCTTCAAGAAGAGCGGCAACAGTTCGGAGCAGGGGATGGATGCGATCGCAACCTATGTACGCGTAAAGAACGTCTCCGTGAACCTAGACTAGGCCTTCCACACGGTCTCCTTTCTTCTGGCCCGCTTGTTGGCCTCACGCGACAGGTTGAAGAGATATGAGGACAGCCTGTTGAAGAAACGGAGGAGCTCCGGGTTCAACTCAGTAGATTTCGAAGCTGAAAGGATCCTCCTTTCAGCTCTCCTGCAGACGGACCTTGCCAACTGAAGAGTAGCCCCCGTGGGTGTCCCTCCTGGGAGGATGAAATTCTTCAGGCCAGGCAGGCCTGAGAGGAGCTCTTTGGTCATCGATTCAAGCCTTTGGGTGTCAGTTGGAGAAATCCGCGGTGTTGAAGCGCTTCTCAGCTCACTGGCTGCATCGGCACCGGCTACAAAGAGGAGGCGCTGGACCTCCGTCAAGGAAGCGTTCAGTTTCGTGTCCTTTGAACCAGCGACCGCTACGCCGAGGAGACTGTTGAGCTCGTCGATGGTGCCATAGGCTTCGACTCGCGGGTCGTCCTTTTGAACACGTTTCGCACCATACAGTGAGGTTTCACCTTTGTCGCCCCTTCCTGTGTACACGACAGGCCGGTGCGTTGACGCGCGCTTTTAACAATAACAGCGACTCTGCAGGTCGCGGCCAGTCAGTTTTTGATTTTCGATTCTTTAGGTCAACGAAAGTAGCATTCTTGGTCGCGGAATTTCCAGTCGGAAGTTTCTTATGGTAATGAACCAAGACGGCGGAGGCGAGTTAGAGCACGGCGTTCGAAAATCAGGAGCTGCATTTGTTCACACCGCAGGAGGCTTCGAAACTCATCCCTGACATAAGGCCGAAGGTCAAGGAATTAATTGAGTGCAAGAAAGTCATTGCAAAGCTTAACGCTGAAATTGAGAAGTACAACCTCCTAGGCTTCAAGCCCGCCGACGTCGCCGAGAAAGCGGGTCAGCTCGACGCCCTGGTTGAGGATATGACGAGGAAAATTGCAGAACTGGAGGACCTAGGAGTGCAGGTGAAAGACCTAGAGTTCGGACTTGTGGACTTCCCGGCGGAAAGGTATGGGGAGAACGTTATGCTCTGCTGGCGCTATGGGGAGCCTGAGGTCTCGTTCTGGCACAATCACAACGAAGGTTACAATTCAAGGAAGTCCTTGAAGATTCAGGTAATCCAACCCTAGTCGGCAAGAAGACGCTTCGCGTTACTTGAAAGCAGCTTTGTAGCCACTCCGGGCTTCAAGCGACTCTTGAGATTGGCTTCAAAGTCATTCAGCCACTCCTTCTGTCTCAGCATCGGGTAGTCGGTCCCAAAGAGGAACCTGTCCTGTAGAGGCCCGTTAAGGTAGGGGAAGATGGCTTGCGGCAGATACTTCGGCCTCCATCCAGAAACGTCGATGAAGACATTGGGATTCCGAAGGGCGACGGCGACCGCTACCTCGGGCCAAGGCCAGCCAAAGTGAGCCATGACGACCTTCATGTCGGGGTAGCTCTGGGAGATCTCGTCGAGGAGCTCGGGCTTGCTGTATTTTATCTCGCAGTCCCCAAGGCCCGTAGTTCCGGTGTGGAAGAGAATCGGGATCCCGGAATCCTGGCAGAAGTCGTAGATGGGATACATCAGGCGCTTGTCGTTCAGGTAGACGGAGTTGGCGCTGCTGTGAATCTTAAGGCCGCGCATGCCGAGTTTCTTTACAGCTCTTTTCAGTTCGCGCAACGCATCCTTGCCAGCGTTCGGGTCGACCCCTGCGAAAGGGACCAGCCTGTCGGCGGACTTGGCGGCGATTCCTGCGACCTCGTCGTTCTTTATCGTGTAGTTCTTGAAGCTCTGATTCCTGGTTGCATGGGTGTCCTGTCCGAGTATGACGGCTCGGGCGACCCCTGCCTCCTCCATCTCGAGCAAGAGCTGGCCCGTAGTCTCAGGAAGCTTCGAGATGTCAAGCCTGAAGAAGTCGCACGCTTTCATGATGGGGCCGTTCCTCTTCATGAAGGCCCTAGTCCAGGGGTGAACGTGGACATCTATGGACAAACTTGCACCACGCCGTCCTAACCAACATTAAGTTTTTTTGCCAGGCCGTTTCGAAATCCCCCATGAAACCAGGACTCAAGGAACTAAGCGTGGGGGACCGAGCACCGGACTTCGAGTTACCCTCGTCGTCGGGGAAACCGGTGAAATTGAGCTCCATGAAGGGAAAGAGTGTTGTTCTCTACTTCTACCCACAGGACGACACCTCCGGCTGCACCCGAGAGGCATGCGCATTTAGGGACAATCTACCGAAGTTCGGGGGCCTCGACGCCGTGATCCTCGGGGTGAGCAAAGACTCCTTGGCATCGCACGCGAAGTTCATCAACAAGTATTCCCTGAATTTCACGCTCCTCAGCGACGAGGACCTGATGGCCCACAGGCTCTACGACACCTGGAAGGAAAAGAACAACTACGGGAGGACCTACATGGGGACAGAGCGTTCCACCTTCGTCATCGATCCGAACGGTAAGATCAAGAAAATCTTCAGAAGGGTGAAGGTCGATGGGCATGAGTCCGAAGTGCTCGCCGCGCTGCAGGCCTAGGAACGTCCCGAGTTGGGTTCGTTCTTCGCTGGAATCAAGGCAGGGACCCTAAGCGGGATTCTATATCTGGGAGGGATGGCACTCTTCAATGCAATCCTTCTGTATACTCTGAAGCCTGATGTCCTAACGGTCATCCGGCAATCGTATTCGTCGACCTGCGCTCCCGTGGCTTCAGTTAACGCGACCACAGTGGAAGATTGCTTTGCGTCGGTGGTAGCCGTTGATGTCCCCTACCTCGCCTTTGTCGGGTTTTTCATCGCCCTTCTGTACGCCGGGATCTTCGGCCGATACTTCGATTCGTTCCCATTGAAGAGCACGACTCTAAAGGGGGAGGCCATCGCTGCCGTTGTCGGTGTCAATCTTGTCATATTCGGGTTCGCGGGTTTCTTCTTCAATTCGGAAGCCGTTATTGCCACAAGCACATTTCTCGTTCCCTGGACCATCGTCTTCGGCTACTTCCTAGGAAGGCTGTACAAGAAGTACACCAGGGTAGTAGAATTTCAAAGCCAGGACCCTGATTCGCTAAAGGTGGTGGTGGATGGGAGGGACTACACTGGCAAGTTGAGGACATTTGCCCTAACGTCAAGTCACAGCGTGAGAGCCGATGTCTCTGATGATGCATCGTTCAAGGAGTGGGAACCCACAGGGGGGATCAAGATCGAAGACCCGAGATCCTTCGAAAGTTTGATGGAGATCAACGGGGACGGTGTGTTGACCGGGCGAGTGGGCAAGAAATATTAGACGCACGACGAACTTCCACCCTATCTATAGTCGAAGGTTAAATACGGAAAAACGGTCGAATCCAGATAATGCTGCTTGTGGCGGCCCCGGACGAGGCCTATTGTCTTAAGACCCAGACGCACGTACCTGCAAAAGTCGGCTCAAACATGGTTTGCTACAGATGCGGGATGTTGCTCGGGACGGCCGAGGAGCCGAAGCTCGGATCACTTCTAGATTATTAGGGACTCTTCCCGAAGAACTGGTTCAGAGACCTGAACCCACGTTTGACATAGAAACGTGTGGCTATCTCGTTTTGCGATGGAACATCGGCGACGATGATCTGGGCTCCCATTTTCTTCAGCTCGGCAGAGGCTTGGCTGATCATCTGGTTTCCGAGCGCCTTCCTCCGATACTCCGGTAAGATGTAGAAGTCTGTGACGAGGCCTTCCACATGGGGATCGTAGAAAATCCGTTCGCGCATCTCCGCTCTGAGGACCCCGACTATCTTAGACCCGTTGGACGCAACCAAGAGAAGCTTGTCTGGCGACCCTACGGTGGAGACGATGTACTTTTCAGCCCTGGACTTCGCATCTTCGACGACCGCGAAGAGCGGGTCGAATTCGTTGTTGAGTCTCTTGGTCCTTACGACGAGGGCTGCGATGGGGCTGGCGTCTATCTTCAACGCGCGACGAATTTGGATGGGCGTGGTGCCTTGGGGTCCAGAGGCACTCGATTTACGCCTATTCTGGGGGGTCATGAATTATCCCGCTTCTTCTAAGGCTGCTCATGATCTTTCGCGAGCGTTCAATCATCTCCATCGCCATCTTGAACGATTCTTTTCGAGACAGCTTTCGTCTCGCCTGCCCTTCTCTTACGGCTGCCTGGCTCACCGTGGCAGCGACCCTCGGGTACACCTCCCATTGAACCATTGTCGGGATGATGTACTTCTTGCTCAATCCTTTTTCCTTTGCGAAGGCTGCAAGTTCCTTCGCCGCGGATATCACCATCTGATCTGTGATTGTCTTCGCCCGCACGTCCAAGGCCCCCCGGAAGATCGCGGGGAAAAGCAGACTGTTGTTTACCTGGTTGGGGTAGTCGGATCTGCCGGTGGCCACGACCTCGGCGCCAGCTTTTTGGGCAGCGTCGGGAAGCATCTCTGGGACGGGGTTCGCGAGGAAAAACGTGATGGCCCTCCTATTCATTCTTGAAACCTGGTCCTGACTTATTGCGTCGGGCCCCTGGCCTGCTGCTGCCACGAGAACATCAGCGCCTTCGAGAGCTTCCTCGAGGCCTCCGGTAATTCTCTCGCCGTTGGTGTGAATGGCGATCTCGTACTTCCACTTGTTTCTGAGCATCAACTGGTCCACGTCCTCCCTCTCCGGATAGAGGATCCCTTTTGAGTCAAGCACTATGATGTCCCGCGGGTCGACCCCGGCCTCGACGAGGAGCCTTTCCGCGGCGACGTTTGCCGAGCCGGCACCGAAGAGCACGATGCGAGACCCCTTGAGCTTCCTGCCGGTGACTTCCAGGGCGTTGTATAACGCTGCCAGTGTGACTCCTGCTGTCCCCTGCTGGTCGTCGTGCCAGACGGGAATTTTCATTTCGGCGCGCAGACGGTCGAGGACCTCGAAGCACTTTGGGGACTCTATGTCCTCAAGGTTGACACCGCCTAGCGAAGGTTCGAGGGCCTTCACGAAGGTAATCAGTTCCTCTTCGCTCCCGACCCTCGCAGGGAGCGGGATGGCGTTGACTCCGCCAAGATAGTTGTAGATCAGGGCCTTCCCCTCCATCACTGGGAGGGCGCCCTCGGGACCTATGTTCCCGAGCCCCAGGACCCTGCTCCCGTCCGTTACCACGGCAACCGTGTTCCACCTTCCAGTGTAGTCGAAGGAAAGGTCTGGGTCCGCCTCGATGGCCCTGGAGACCGCGGCTACTCCTGGGGTATACCAGATGGCGAAATCGTCGAGGGACCTCACGGGCACCTTGGGTGCGATTTCCACCTTCCCACCGTAGAATTTCGAATAGACGAGAGCCTTCCTAGAAGAATCTTCCGCAGGCTTTGGCTTCTGCAAGTTTGCCAACCGGCCCGTCTGTGCTATTTGTGCTCTTTGAGGCGAAGTTAGGGCTAGGTTTAACGCCTGGCGTCGAAGCGAGCTTCTGAATGGCGAAGGACCCCGTCTGTGGGATGTACGTTATCGAAGGCCCTGAAGCGCTCAAGGCTCAGGTGAAGGGAACGATGTTTTACTTTTGCAGCGAAGCTTGCAGATTGGAATTCGTCGCGCCCCAGAAGGAGCTGGCCAGGCTCAAGCGGATTGTCGCCGTCGGGGCAGTCCTGACTTTGCCAATCCTCGCGCTCACCTACGTGCCTTTCCTCGACCCGCAGGTCGCAGCGTACCTGCTTCTCCTTCTGGCGATTCCCGTCCAATTCTATGTGGGGTGGAGGTTCTATCGTGGGACGTATCACGCGCTAAGGGCGAAGTCGGCAAACATGGATGTTCTCGTTGCCGTGGGCACCTCGGCCGCTTTCGGATACAGCGTCGTCGAGACGCTCCTCCCGTCTGTCTTCGGGGTCCAGGGCCTGTACTTCGATGCTGCCGCCGTCATCATTACTCTAGTTCTCGCGGGGAGACTGCTTGAGCATCTAACGAAGGAGCGGGCATCTGAGTCGGTAAGGAAGCTATCGGAGTTGATGCCCAGAGTGGCTCACTTGGTAAGAGGAGGAAAAATCGTGGAAGTCCCGGTCGAAGAATTAGCCGAAGGGGACGTTGTAGAAGTCAGACCGGGGGAGAGTATTCCGACGGACGGCGTGGTAAGCGACGGGAAATCCAACGCCGATGAATCTCTTCTCACCGGGGAAAGTTCGCCAGTCGAAAAAGAGCCTGGGAGCCAGGTCATTGGGGGTTCAATCAATTCCGGGGGTAGACTCCTGATCAGATGCACCGCGGTAGGTCAGGACACCGTCCTGGGCCAAATCACAAAGCTTGTCGAGGAAGCGAAGGCCGGGAGGGCACCAATCCAGAGACTGGCCGACAGGGTCGCAGAGTATTTTGTTCCCTTGATCCTCGTTGTGGCCCTGGCAGCATCGATCGGATGGAGGCTGCTGGGAGGAGTATCTCTCGCGACGTCTGTGCTCGTTTTCGTTTCCGTCGTGATTATCGCCTGCCCGTGCGCCCTTGGAATCGCGACACCGGCTGCCCTACTGGTTGGGACGGGCAACGCAGCGAAGAGAGGGATCCTGGTCAAGGGGGGCGAGGCGGTCGAAGCCGCCGCTCACGTAGACACAATTCTACTTGACAAAACGGGAACCTTGACAGAAGGAAGACAGACGCTTGTCGAAGTGATAGGCGAGGACAGGGATGAAATCCTCCGTGCCGCCGCTTCGGTTGAGGCAGCCTCTGAACACACCATCGCCAAGGCGATAGTGAAGGGAGCCGCCCTGGAGGGTTTGCGACCCGAAAGCGTGAGCGACTTCATTTCCGTCCCCGGTCTTGGTGTGAGCGGACTTGTGAGAGGACGTCAGGTCAAGGTCGGGAGGAGGGAATTCGCCGGCTTGAACGGCACCTGGGAAGGGGACCCTGCCGTGGAAAGGCTGAAAGCGGAGGGAGACACCATTGCGTTTGTCTCTTTGGATGGGAAGTTCGGCGCGATCGCAGTCGGGGACGCTGTGAAGAACGAAGCGGCGGCAGCGGTGCGAGAGATGTCAGACATGGGACTTTCTGTCATGATGCTGACGGGGGACGACCAGGCGACAGCAGAGGCCGTGTCCAAGAAGGTGGGGATCTCACAATACAAGGCAGGGCTCTTGCCGGCCGACAAAGAAAGGGAGGTGGCAAAACTACAATCAGAGGGTAGGGTCGTCGCGATGGTGGGTGATGGGGTCAACGATGCCCCGGCCCTGGCGAAGGCAGATCTTGGCCTCGCGATCGGCAGCGGGACGGATGTCGCAAAGGAGACCGGGGGGATGGTGTTGGTCAGAGACAGACTAACAGATGCCGTCGACGCGCTTCGGATCGGGAGAGCGACGATGAGTAAGATCAAGCAGAACCTGATATGGGCCTTCGGGTACAACATCATTCTGGTCCCGATAGCTGCCGGGCTCCTCATTCCTTTCTACGGAGTGGGTGTCTATTCGTTCCTTCCGTTCTTCTCAGGGGCCGCAATGGCATTCAGCTCAGTCTCGGTGGTGACGAACTCGCTGCTCCTGATGAGATACAAGCCCCGGCCTTCGTGACTTGGGTTCTAACGTTTATTTCCTATTGCCGGCGGACGGGCAAGCGAGGCCTTCTTCATGGTGGATAGCAAATTCGAGAAATACGTTAGCGACAATCTTAACGTGTTCGCGAAGGACATAATCACCCTGGCGTCGCAGCCGAGCGTTTCGGCTCGAAAGGAGGGCATAGAGGAATGCGCGGCGTTGGTGGAGAAGATGCTCATTGAGCTTGGGGCGACCACGAAGGTCCTGCGATTGGAGGGGGCGGCTCCCCTTGTCTATGGCGAGTTGAAATCGAACAGGTCGAACAAGACGATAATGTTCTACAACCATTACGACGTCCAGCCGGAAGAGCCTCTCGACCTATGGAAATCGCCGCCGTTCAAGCCCGAGATTCGGGACGGCAGAATCTACGGGAGGGGTGTCTCCGATGATAAGGGAGAACTCGTATCAAGGTTAAAGACAATCGAATCGTATCTGAAGACTTCTGGGGAGCCGCCGTGCAGCGTCAAGTTCTGTTTCGAAGGCGAGGAAGAAACAGGGAGCGTTCACCTCGGCAGCTACATCTCCAATCACAGCGACCTGTTCAAGGCCGACGGGGTGATTTGGGAATATGGAACAGTGGACACGAAAGGTAACCCGATGGTCACGCTGGGGGTCAAGGGGATGATCTACGTCGAGTTTGTGGTGAAGTCCCTGTCGCAGGACGCCCATAGCAGCTATGCCGCTGTGCTCCCTAGCGCCCCTTGGAGATTGGCAAGGCTCCTCAACATCCTCAAGGATGAAAACGAAAGGATACTCGTGCCCGGTTGGTATGATGGGGTGACCACCCTCGCAGAAGATGAGCTCGCCGTGCTCCAAGAGATGCCATTCGACGGCGATGAATTCAAGAAGACTTACGGTGCAGAAAAGTTCCTCGGAGGAATGGGGGATGACCAGGCCAAGAAGGCCCTTGTACAGCGCCCGACGGGAAACATAGCAGGAATATGGGCCGGATACACAGGTCCCGGTTCGAAGACGGTCCTCCCGAAGGAGATTCATGCTAAGATGGACTTCCGATTAGTCCCAGAACAGGACCCGGATGACCTTTGGAAGAAGATGAGGGCGTACCTAGACGGGAACGGGTTCACCGACGTCGAGATGCAGCTGGAGAGCATGGAGCCAGCCGCGCGGACTTCATACAAACACCCGTTCGCACAGGCGGCGATAAGGGCCGCTGAGAAGGTTTACAACAAGAAACCGATAGTGGAGCTTGGTTCTCCGGGGACAGGCCCGCTTTACCTTTTCACCAGAAGGTACAACATGCCGTCGGTTGACATCGGGGTTTCCGCCATGGATGGTGGAATACACGCCCCGAACGAGAATCTCAAGCTGGAGAACCTCCAGAAGGGGATGTACTGGATTGCTGAGACGATGGAACTTTATTCGGCGTCCTAGTCTACCATTTCGTCCTGTTGCCTTCTAGAAGTCCGGGTCCGAGGTGCACCTGGTCGATGTGTTTGGAGAGCTCTTCGCCGTTCTTCAACTCAGCGTCGCAGTAAGGACAGGTAAATCGGTTTGGCGATGCGAGCTCGGGGAGCACCACGTGGCCGCTAAGATCACCGGCGACCATTGCCTTCTGAGTGACCATCCCGGCGAGCTTCCCGTTTCTGGTGACGCCTAGTCTCCTTACCCCTAGCTTCGACATCTTTGCTATAGCTTCGCCCACCTTCGCGGACTCTTCGACCGTCTCGACCGGAGAAGTCATGATGTCCTTGACTCTCATTGATGACGGGTTGGCTCCGGCGGCAACCACTTTGTAGAGAATGTCTCTCTCCGTGACTATCCCAAGAGGGACGCCGTCGCGGACGACGATCGCCTCGGTCGCGCCTGAATTCTTCATTTCCTTCGCAGCCTGGGTCACTGTTTCGTCGGCCGAGACCTGGACAAATGACGGCGTCATGTAAGCCGACACCAAATCGTTCAGTGATTCCCTGAGGCCCATGGTTCTGGGCGAAACGAATCCTCTACTTAAGAAGTGTCGAGCTCCAACACTTAAACGCGGTCGCAGATCCTCGGGGGACGTGAAAGCAGCTGTCCTTGGTTCTGGGCTGATGGGCTCCGTGATCGGCTGGGACCTTGCCAGGTCAGAAGCCGTCGACAAAGTGGTTGTGGCAGACATAGACGAGGCAAGATTAGCGACGCTGAAGAAGAAGGCACCCGGCAAGAAGCTCTCGGTCGAGAAGCTTGACATCAAGGACAGGCCCAGGGTCGTCAATTTTCTGAAGAGATTCGACGCGGCGGCATCCGCATTGCCGCACGGGATTGTCCACCATTCTGACATCGCCGCCACGAAGGCTGGAGCCAAGATGGTTAACATCGCGTTCGAAGACGAGCAGATGGACTTGGATGCCGCAGCAAGAAAGTCAGGGGGTCTACTCGTGCCAGGCTGCGGCGTGGCCCCAGGCCTCGGTGGCATTCTCCTCGCGCACGCACTTGAATCGATCGGGGGTGGGGACGAGGGGCACATCCTCGTAGGTGGCCTTCCTCAGAACCCTCAGCCACCGTTCGGGTACAGGCTCGTGTTTTCGATCGTCGGGCTCCTCAGAGAATACATCGATGACGCTAGGGTATTCAGAGAAGGGAAGATGATCAAGGTGAGGCCCTTCTCAACCGTGGAGTCCGTCGAATTTCCGCCGCCCATCGGCCGCCTGGAGGGTTTCTGCACCGACGGGTTGGCGAGTCTCGTCTACACCATGAAGGGAATGAGGGTCCTTGACGAAAAGACCCTGAGGTGGCCAGGTCACGCTGAAAAGATGGGCCTCCTGATGGAGTCGGGTTTCTTCTCGAAGGAAAGACTAAGCGTTGGGGATAGTGAAGTCGCGCCTCTCGATGTGGCCCGGGCAGTTCTTGGGAAGAAACTCAGCGAAGGGGATCCCCAAGACATGACTGTCATGCGCGTGATTGCCAAAGGTAGGAACGGGGAGGCGATATACGACATGATTGACAGATACGACGAAATTAACGCAGTGACATCGATGGGAAAGACCACGGGCTACACTGCCTCGATTGTGACCCAGATGGTCGGCTCGGGAGAGGTCACTGGGAAGGGAGTCGTCCCTCCAGAGAGAGCTGTGACAGGGAAAAGAGTTTCCAAACTCCTCTCCGAACTTGGGAAGCGCGGAGTGAAATTTTCTCTTACCGGCGAACCCGGTCTACGGAATCGGTCAACTGCAGGCTGATGTGTTTGGTCTGAAGAAACTCCGCGAGCCCCTCCATACCCGTCTCCCTTCCCAACCCACTCTGCTTGTATCCTCCGAAAGGGACCTCCGGCCCTGGGTTAAGGTGCCTGTTGACCCACACAGTCCCCGTGCGTAACCCCCGGGAGACCTTCATGACCCTCGGAAGACTTCGGGACCATAGATCGCCCGCCAGGCCAAATTTGGTATCGTTGGCGATGGAGATTGCGTCCTCCTCATCACCAAACGGAAGCACGCAGAGGACGGGGCCGAAAATCTCCTCCTGGAAGATTCTCATATCCCTTTCGACTCCCTCGAAGACGGTGGGCTGCACAAAATATCCCTTGGAGTGGTCCCCGTCGACCAACCTCTTCCCTCCCAGGGTCAGTCGGGCCTCGTCTTGCCCCGAGTTGATGTACTCCATCACCCTGTTCAGCTGCGATTCGGAGACAAGAGGACCCATCTCCACATCCGGGTCAAGGCCGTTCCCAATCTTGATGGCCGAAGCCGTTATCTTGAAGCTTCGCATGAACGCGTCGTAGACTGAGTCCTGGACGAGGAGTCTTGACCCAGCGTTGCACGACTGCCCTGCGCTCCTAAAGATTGACCAGACCGCTCCGGGGACGGCTGCGTTCATATTCGCGTCGTCGAAGACTATGTCTGCGGACTTGCCTCCGCATTCGAGATTTATTTTCTTGAGGTTGGAAGAAGCCATCTCCATGATTTTCTGCCCAGTTTCAGTTGAGCCTGTGAAAGAGACCTTGTCCACTTTCGGATTCCTTACGAGCTCTGAGCCGACGGTTTCTCCCGGACCGGTCACTGCGTTCAATGTCCCCGAAGGGAGGCCTCCAACGGCAGTTAGCAGCTTCACAAACTCCATGGAGACTCCCGAAGTGTAGCCTGCCGGCTTGATCACGACGGTACATCCCGCCGCCAGAGCTGGGCCGAGCTTCCACGAGAGAAGGGAGATCGGGGAGTTCCATGGAACGATTAGGCCGCAGACCCCGACTGGTTCGTGTACGACGAGGCTTACATCGGTCCCGCTGTACCTCGGGACCTTCCCGACGATGTGCCTGGCGGCAGAAGCATAGTATTCCAACACGTTTGCTGCGTTCAGAAGCTCACCCTTGGCGTCAGCGAGCGGTTTGCCGTTCTCCAGAGTGAGGAGCAGAGATAGGGGGTCCAGCTCCTTCCTCAGCAGGTCGGAGATTTCGCGCAGGACCTTTCCTCGCTCGGAAGGACGCTTCGAACTCCAGGCTCCGGAATCGAACGTTTTCCGCGCTTCCTCGACTGCATGGGCGACGTCATCGGGCGTGGATCGCGCAGCTCTTGAAACGAGGTCTCCCGTAGCCGGGTTTCTGCTTTCGATGGTCCCGCCTGTTGATTCCAACCACTTGCCTCCGATGTAATTTCCGTATGTCCTGACTTCGGACTTCGTCTGCAAACTATGCTGGGAGCCCCCTGGCCAATAATAAGGTGTTACGGCCGAAGGACCCTGGAGCCGGATATGGTGAACCCGGCTTTGTATATTGCGCCCGAGGAGGGTTCGATTTCACCTACGTCAAGGACAGTCTCGAGGGAGCCTTCCCCGAGCCACACATCGGATACGATGGAGTTCGACTTGAGTATCTCCACGGGTTCCTCAAGTTCGGCTTGGCTCTTTTCGGTTCGAGGGAAACGGCGCAAGCCAAAGGTCGCCCCGAACGATGGAAGGTCGGACTGGGATCCGGGCTTCTTCACCGAGACACTTAGTGACAGCATCTTCTCGGCGCCTTTGATGCAGAACCCGCCAAACATGATTCCCGATGACAGAGGTTTGAGCCCTGGGTTCAGGGGGTGCAATTTAGTAAGTGAGATGTTATCCGCCAGGCGTTTCTGATAGCCGTTCAATATGCCCCTCAACAAAGACCATTCCGTGGTAACCCACATCATTGGATAGAATATGCCTTCCCTCTCTCCGAACCTGCACTTCACCCCTACCGCCGCTTCGCGGTAAACCGTCCTTTCGGGATGTGTAGAGACCAGGTCAAGCGCAGAGTCAGCTACGGAGATGATCTCGCAGACGTACGCCACGCAGGCTCCGTCGCCGACATGGAAGGAATGGGGGACTAGTCCGGAGAGATGTGAAGGGTCCCCCCTGAAGTAGACAGAAATGTAGTCTGCCCCGTAATGCCAAGGCCCTTTCTCGACTGCTGAGGTCGGGCCCGGGACCAGGGGATGGTCGAGCATTGATTCTGCCGGCTCGGCCAAAGGTAAAAAAGGGTTAGGCGGTTCGTTTCGTGAACAATGAGGCTTTGTACTTTCAGGATTCGGAAGGAGGGACCGGAAATATGGAGGGTTGGGGTGGTCAGGAATTCAAGGGTGTTCGAACTTGGTGAGCAGACAACGATGCTCGACTTGATTGCCTCGGGCAAAGGCTTCGACGGCCTAGAAGTTCAGGAAGGGGGCTACGACTTGAACCAGGTAGTCCTGACCGCACCGATACCTAGGCCGGGAAAGATTCTGGCGACGATAGTGAACACCAGAGGAATGCTTGGAGGAGAAGTCTCATTGGACTGGCCGCGGATCGACATGAAGGCTCCGAGCTCGGTGATTGGCCCGGGGGAAGAAGTCCACGCGCCGCCGACCGGAATAAGGCCAGAAGTGGAGCTCGCCGCGGTAGTGGGGAGAAAGATGACCAAGGCGTCTATCAAAGAAGCGGGAGAATCGATTTTCGGATATACTGTGCTCAACGATATTACTTCGCCCTCCGACTCCCGCGAAGACGCGTATGAGGCATTCCGGAGGGACCGGAAGTCTGGTGAAATCAGAAAGACTACGCTTAGAGGACCATTGTTCCGCTCAAAGAATCACGACACGTTCTGCCCCATGGGCCCTTGGATGGTGACGGCCGACGAGAATCCTAGCTGGTCAGACTTGAGAATGACGACAAGGTTCAACGGCGATCTGGTTCAGGATGGGTCGACCTCAGAGTACATCTTTAGTCCTGAGAAGATCGCGTCATACATCTCGGGATTCCTAACCTTGGAGCCTGGCGACGTCGTCTCGTGCGGGAGTGTCGGTTGGGCGCAGGGCGCGGTCGGTGCACTGGACCCCACCGAATTCGTCCTGCCGGCCAGGTCTGGAGTTTTGGAATTGGAGGTCGAGGGGGTAGGAGTCCTCAAAAACCCCGTCGTTCGAACCTAAGCTCAACCCTTCAGGACGGCCCTACCGGAGTATTCAC
>WNFB01001889.1_pt1 | contig 18083 bp, 14 predicted proteins | sample 5400501 | NCBI WGS metagenome assembly WNFB01 (sample SAMN13153341, study PRJNA577476) | soil metagenome | isolation source: 200 cm saprolite under Douglas fir tree site 2 hole 1 | place: USA:California | collected 2015-04-18 | reverse complement strand
ACATGCGCACGGGGTCGTCGGTGCGCTCGGCCGGCTCCTTGGCCTCGGCCTTGGCCGGGACCTTCTGCTGGATCTCGACCAGCTCGCCGCCTTCGGGCTCGGCTTCCTCCTCGGCGGGCTCCTGGTGCTCGCCGCCCTCGTCGTCGCTCGCTTCCTCGGTCTCGATGACGTTGACCCCCATCTCGCTGAACATGGCGAGAACGTCCTCGATCTGCTCGGAATTGACCTCCTCGGACGGCAGGACCGAGTTGATCTGGTCATGGGTGACGTAGCCGCGCTTCTTGGCGGTGCGGATGAGCTTCTTGACGGCCGCATCGGAGAGGTCGAGCAGCGGCAGCGGCGTGTCGGGGGTCTCGGCTCCCTCTTTCTCGGGCGCCTCTTCCTTTTCTTTCTCTTTTTGCGCTGCCTTGGTCTTGGTCGCCATCCACCGTCTCCTCCGGACGCCCACCCCGGGACGTCGCTGACACCACTACCCCTACCCTAGGCGGGGAGAATCGGGCAGCGCCGTTCAGGGCCGCCATCTCGGGCGTCCCTTCGGCTTTACTCCACCACTGCCCCGATTCGGACCCGCCGGAGTGTCGCCGGGACCGCTTAAGCCCGGATTAACCCTGCGCGTAGCGGAATCTCAAGGCCTTTTCCAGCCGTCCCGCTTCCGCTCTGGAACATCCGGCAGTCCCCTGCCTCGGGGCTTCGTCTCCCGCATTCGCTATTAAAACGACGGCACCGGCCGTCCCGAGGAGGCTCCAAAGCCCTCGATCAGCGCCTCGGTTCCCTCGAGCGCCGACAACTGAGCCTTGATGTCCTGTAACCGTGAATAGTTGGCTTCGTTCGGTTCCTGACCCAAGGCCTGCTCGGCGTCTCTGAGTTCCCTAGTTAGTGAATGGCGCTGCCGATGCAAGGCGACGAGCTGCTTCCACGTCATCAACACGTCGTCGGGCGCGGCCTCGCGCCTCGCACCCCAGACCGAGGGGGTGGTGATCGCCTTCTCGATGCGCTGGGCGAGCTCGCTCAAGCCGCGGCGGTCGAGCTCGGCGGCCATGGCCTCGCCGTCGCCCGCCCCGCCGTGGGCAAAGATGTCGATCAGCTCGCCCCTCATCCGGGCGGCCTCGGCGTGGCGGAACTCGATCCCGGCGAGCTCCTCGAGGTGCTCGTGCAGCAGCCAGGGGTGATTGATGGCGGCCTCGAGGATGAGCGCCTCGCGCAGCGGAATGCGGTGGCTGCGGTGGACCGAGCTCGCCGCCAGCTGGGCGCTGGCGACCACGTAGGGCTCGTGCAGGGAGCGAATAGCGAATGGCGAGTAGCGAATAGCGGACGGACGGCCGGGCTTGCCTTCCCTATTCGCCATTCGCCATTCGCTATTCGCCTGGCGTCGCCAATCGTTGCTCGCCGTGCTCCGACCGGGCCGCGGCCGCCACCTGGGGCGCTCCTCGAACAGCTGCCGCAGCCGGTCGCCGAACTCGCGGCGATAATATCTGCGCACGGCATCGTCGCCGATCATCGCGGTGAGCTCGCGCAGGCGCGCCTCGAAGGCCGCGCGCCGCTCCGGCGTGTCGAGGCTCGCGGCTTCGGTCTCGCGCATCCACAGCACCTGCGCGAGCGGGCGCGCCGCCGCGATCACCTCCTCGACCGCCGCGCGGCCGCCGGCGCGCACGAGGTCGTCGGGATCGTGGCCTTCGGGCAGGCTCGCCAACTTCAGGCTCTTGCCGGGCTTGATGAGCGGCAGCGCCAGATCGGCCGCCCGATAGGCGGCGCGGCGGCCGGCGTCGTCGCCGTCGAAGCAGAGCGTCGGCTCGTCCGCGAGCTTCCACATCAGCGCGAGCTGCTCGGCGGTGAGCGCGGTGCCGAGCGGCGCGACCGTCGCCTCGAAGCCCGCGGTCACCATCGCGATCACGTCGACATAGCCTTCGACCGCGATCAGCGGCGCGCCCTTGTGGACGAAGAGGCGCGCGGCGGCGATGTTGTAGAGGGTCGCGCCCTTGTGGAAGAGCGGGGTCTCCGGCGAGTTCAGGTATTTCGCCGGCGCGTCCGCATCGAGCGCGCGGCCGCCGAAGGCGATGACCCGGCCGCGCAGGTCGGCGATCGGAAACATGACGCGGTCGCGGAAGCGGTCATAGGGAAGCGGGACGTCGTCGCCCGCGACCAGCAATCCGGCCTCGACCATGTCCTCGGTCGAGATCCCCTGCTTGCCGAGATGCTCCTTGAGCGCGAAGCGCTCGGCCGGCGCATAGCCGAGGCGGAAGCGGAGCTGGATCGCGGGATCGAGCCCGCGGTCGGCGAGATAGCCGCGCGCCCTGGCGCCGGCGCGCGAGGCGAGCGTCGCCTCGAAGAATTTTGCCGCGAGCTCGACCACGTCGTTGAGCGTCTTGCGGCGCTCGTCGCGCGCCTCCTCCTCGCGCGAGACCTTCGGCAGGGGCATGCCGGCCTGCGCCGCCAGCCGCTCGACCGCTTCGGGGAAGCTCAGCCCCTCGGTCAGCATCACGAAGTCGAAAATGCTGCCGTTCTTGCCGGAGGAGAAGTCGAACCACGCCATCTTCTGGTCGTTGACGAAGAACGAGGGCGTCTTCTCCTTGTTGAAGGGCGAAAGCCCCTTCCACTCGCGCCCCGACTTCCTGAGCTTCACGCGCCGGCCGACGACCTCCGAGACCGGCAGGCGCGCGCGCAGCTCGTCGAGGAATTGAGGCGGAAAACGCATCGAGGCGGCCGAAGTGATTCGCTGGACCACCCAGTATAGGGCGGCCGGCGCCGTCCGCCGCGCCGCGCGCCATTGTCCCGGTTATCCACAGGGCAGAAGGCCGTTACCCAAAAGCCAAACAATTCAGCGCCTTACCGTCACGATGTTGCCCGCTCCAGAATTGTCATGTGGGCGCGACCCAGTGATCGGCTCGCAATCCTCGATACCATCCTCGTCGAATACGTGCTCGACAACAGGGTAGGGCGGACCGTTGTACCAGCTCGGATCGTCATCGTGATCGAGCCGGATCGCAGCGATCGTGCGGGTTCCGACATCAGTGCAGCGCCAAGCCCCCGCCGCGGTCGTAAACTCGCAGCCAACGAAGAAGTCCGAGTGTTGCATTGCCTTTTTCGCGCTCCTGCAAATGCAAGTGTACCAGATTGTAGGGTGGGCAAAGGCGCCACGCGAGGCTTCGCCGCTCGAGATGAACGCGCGTAGCGCCGTGCCCACGCGTCGGCACAACACCGGCCGTTGACGCGTGGGCGCGGCGCTGCACCGATTGCATGGCGGGCGCGGGGTTCGCGGCCCGCGCCTTTGCCCACCCTACCCCCCTGCGGCTCGCGCGATCACCGCGACGAGCTCGCCCGCGGTGGTTAGAATGCGCCGAAAATTCTTGGGAGGGAGCGATGAGCGAGACGAACGACCCGTCAGTCACTCGCCGCGCGATGATCGCGGCCGCCACCGTCGGCGCGGCGGCGCTCGGCGGCTTGCCGGCGGCGGCGCAGGCCGGCAGGACCTTCGTGCTGGTGCACGGCGCCTGGCACGGCGGTTGGTGCTGGCGGCGGGTCTCCGACCTCCTGCAGGCGCGCGGCCACAAGGTATTTGCGCCGACGATGACCGGCCTGGGCGAGCGCTCGCACCTCCTCGACGGCAGGGTGAACCTCGCGACCCACGTCACCGACATCGTCAACGTGATCAAGTGGGAAGGCCTGAACGACGTCGTGCTGGTCGGCCATTCCTATGGCGGGGCCGTCATCTCCGGCGTGGCCGAGGAGATGCGCGATGCCATCGGCTCGCTGGTGTTCCTCGACGCCTTCGTGCCGGAAAGCGGCGACAGCCTGGCGACCAAGTCCTCGCAGCCGGTGCGCGAGGCGATCGCGGCCGCGGTGCAGAAGGGCGAGCTCGCGCTCAAACCGGTGCCGGCCGCGGTGTTCCGCGTCAACGAGAACGACCGCGCCTGGGTCGACGCCAAATGCACGCCGCATCCGCTGGCGACGCTGACCGACAAGATCACGCTCGGCGGCGCGCGCGAGCGCATTCGCAAGAAGGCCTATGTCCGCGCCAAGGGCTATCCGAGCGTGCCGTTCGACGGCTACCACGACCGTCTCAAAGGCAGCGCCGATTGGCGAGTCTACGAAATGCCGTGCGGCCACGACGCCATGATCGACATGCCGGATCGGCTCGCCGAGATTCTGCTGGAGGCGGCGTAATCCCGCAGCCCCGTAGGATGGGTCGAGCGTCAGCGAGACCCATCATCTGTCCACGACGCCGCTTGATGGGTTTCGCTGGCTCAACCCATCCTACAAAACCGAGGGAGGAAGCAATGAGCGAGAATAACGAACCATCGGTCACCCGGCGCGTGATGATCGCGGCCGCCACCGTCGGCGCAGGCGCGGCGGCGCTCGGCGGGGCGCCGGCAGCGGCGCAGGCCGGCAGGACCTTCGTGCTGGTGCACGGCGCCTGGCACGGCGGCTGGTGCTGGCGGCGGGTCGCGGACCTCCTGGAGAAGAAAGGCCACAAGGTGTTCACGCCGACGCTCACCGGGGTCGGCGAGCGCTCGCACCTCATGAGCAAGGACATCAACCTCGACACCCACGTCACCGACATCGTCAACGTCGTCAAATGGGAGGATCTTCACGGCATCTGCCTGGTGGTGCATTCCTACGGCGGCTGGCCCGGCTCGGGCGTGATCGAGCGGATTTCGGACCGCATCGCCTCGATCGTCTGGCTCGACGCCTTCAAGCCGGAAGACGGCCAGCGCGGGTTCGACTTCGCCTCCGACTTCAGCCGCAAGGCGCTGCTCGCCGCGGTCGAACGGGGCGAGCCCGGGCGGCCGGCGCCGAAGGCGGAAGCCTTTTTCGTGAACGAGAAGGACCGCGCCTGGGTCGATTCGAAGTTGACGCCGCAGCCGAACGGCGTCGCGTTGCAGCCGATCAAGCTTGCCGGCGCGCGCGAGCGGGTGGCGAAGAAGACCTATATCCGGGCCCCGAAATATCCGCAGCCCGCCTTCGACAAGGCGTTCATGGAGTGCAAGGCCGACACCAGCTGGCGCACCTTCGAGGCGGCGAATTCCGGCCACGACGTGATGGTCGATGCGCCGGAATGGCTCGTCGACGTGCTCCTGCAGGTGTCGTGAGTGTCGCAGGTGTCGTAGCCCGGATGAGCCAACGGGTCCGCGCGAAGCGCGGCCCGATGACAGGCTCCGCGATATCCGGGAATCCCATACGGCAGAGAGGCCGTTGCCCCGCATTTCGCTACGCTCATGCGGGCTACAGGAATAGGAGCCGTCAGCCGCCGGGCGCGCTCAGGAGCCCCTTCACCAGGCCCGAGGCCTTGCCGAAATCGATCCGGCCGGCTTGGCTCTGCTTGAGCGCGGCCATCACCTTGCCCATGTCCTTGATGCCCTGCGCGCCGGTCGCCTTGATCGCTTCGGCGATCGCCGCCTTCGCCTCCGCATCCGACATCGGCTTCGGCAGATAGGCGCGGATGATCTCGATCTCGCCGCGCTCGCGGTCGGCGAGATCCTTGCGGCCGGCCTGGTCGTAGATCGCGACCGATTCCTCGCGCTGCTTGACCATCTTCTGCAGCAAGCCGAGAAGATCGCCGTCGGAGAGCGCGCCCTTCCTGGTGGTTTCCGCCTCGATCTCGGCGTTCTTGATCGCGGCATTGACCAGGCGCAGCGTCGAGACCCGGAGCTCGTCGCGGGCCTTCATCGCGTCCTTCAAGGCGGAGTTGATCTCGTCGCGCAGCACGGCTATGGCCTTTCACAAGTATGCGTCCACGCTAGGTCGAGTCGCGCCCGCCTGGGGATCGCGATCGCCGGCGGAACGCTGAGATCTAGGCTTTCGATGACCGAGAAACAACCGCGCGACGCCGCGGGCGCTCCTGCCGCGGCATCCTGGAGCGAGCCGACGGCGACCGCGCTGCTCGTGCTCGCCGACGGCACCGTGCTCGAAGGCTTCGGCTTCGGCGCCGCCGGCCACGCGGTCGGCGAGGTCTGCTTCAATACCGCGATGACCGGCTACGAGGAGATCCTCACCGACCCCTCCTATGCCGGGCAGATCATCACCTTCACCTTCCCGCATATCGGCAATGTCGGGACCAACGAGGACGACATCGAGACCGTGAACATGGCGGCGACGCCGGGCGCGCGCGGGGTCGTGCTGCACGGCGCGATCACGCAGCCGTCGAACTACCGCGCCACGCGTCACCTCGACCAATGGCTGAAGGCACGCGGCGTCATCGGCCTCGCCGGCATCGACACCCGCGCGCTAACGAGCCTCATCCGCGTCAAGGGCATGCCGAACGCGGTGATCGCGCACGAGCCGTCGGGCGACTTCGACCTCGCCGCGCTCAAGCGGGAGGCGCGCGAATGGCCGGGCCTGGTCGGCATGGATCTCGTGCCGATGGTGACGTCGGGCCAACGCTTCACCTGGGACGAGACGGCGTGGGAATGGGACAAGGGCTACGGGCGCCAGCAAAGCCCGCGGTTCCACGTGGTCGCGATCGACTACGGCATCAAGCGCAACATCCTGCGCCAGCTCGCCGGCAAGGGCTGCAAGGTGACGGTGGTGCCGGCGCAGACCTCGGCCGCCGACATTCTTGCGCTCGAGCCCGACGGCGTCTTTCTCTCGAACGGCCCGGGCGACCCGGCGGCGACCGGGGAATATGCAGTGCCGGTGATCCGCGACGTCATCGCGCGAGGCATCCCGACCTTCGGCATCTGCCTCGGCCACCAGATGCTGGGCATCGCGGTCGGCGCCAAGACGGTGAAGATGCACCAGGGCCATCACGGCGCCAATCATCCGGTGAAGGACCTCGCCACCGGCAAGGTCGAGATCACCTCGATGAACCACGGCTTCGCCGTCGACCGCGCCACCCTGCCGGCGGGCGTGAGCGAGACCCACGTGTCGCTGTTCGACGGCTCGAACTGCGGCATCGCGCTCAAGGACAAGCCGGTGTTCTCGGTGCAGTATCACCCGGAAGCGTCGCCCGGCCCGCGCGACAGCCACTACCTGTTCGAGCGGTTCACCGAGCTGATGCGGGCGCGCAAGCCGCAATAACTGTCGTCCCCGCGGAAGCGTGCGAGAGCGCGGCCTCATGCTGAGGAGCATCGCAGCGCCAGGCACACGCATAGAGCTCAACAAGCACGGCCGCGCTGCGATGCGTCTCGAAGCAGGAGGCCGCGCCCGCATGCTTGAGATCCTGGCCGCCCTCATCCTTCGAGACGGCGTAGCGCAGGCAAAGTTGCCTGCGCTACACCTCCTCAGGATGAGGGCGGAACAGGGCCCGCGCACGCTTTCTTAAGGTCGATCTTGCCAGAGCGTTGCAACTGGCAGAGCTTTTAAGAGTTCATTCAGAAAAAACACCTTTACAAAGCACCGGACGGCGCACCAGCGAGACCGATATGCCGGTTTTGAAGAGACCCGCCAGGCCGCTCGCGCTGATGTTCGCCGACGACGGCGCGATCCCCAACAATCCACGCCTGCCGTTCCTGGTCTATCGCGGGGCGGTCGACCTTTCCGGCACGCCCGATCCCGAAGAGGTGATCGAGAAGACCTTCGGCCGCCACGGCTGGGGCGACATGTGGCGCAACGGCATCTTCGCCTACGCGCACTATCACTCCATGATCCACGAGGCGCTCGGCATCGCGCGCGGCCGCGCCAAGGTCCGCTTCGGCGGCGCGGCCGGCGAGGTGCTCGACCTCGCCGCCGGCGACGTCGCCGTGCTGCCGGCCGGTACCGGCCATCAATGCCTGTGGGCGGCGCCCGAATTGTGCGTGATCGGCGCCTATCCCCGGAGCGGCAGGTACAATCTCTGCCGCGGCAGCAAGGCCGATCACGCCAAGGCGCTGCGGACCATCCCCAAGGTGCCGCTGCCGGAGAGCGATCCGGTGCACGGCAAGGCCGGACCGCTGACCAGGCTCTGGCGCGTCGCGTCGCATTGACCGCCGGTTGGCGCTTCGACATCATCGCGGCGTCGCCCAGCGGCGGCGGTCGCGCAGAGCGAGCCAATTCCCGGAAGCCGATCCATCCCTCGAGGACGCAGGCGCGCGCCGCGAGTGCACGGCAGGCATCGTCCCGTCTCCATCAAGCACGTCGCATGAGCTTCATCGCATCCCGCCGCAACCTGATCGTCTCGACGAGGCGCCCGATCGAAGCCTGGTTCGACATGGAGCGCGAGGGTTGGGCCATCGCAATCCTGCTCATGCTGTTCGTCCTCCTCTGGACCGCCTTTCACGTCGTTTCCCGCGCGTCCGTCGATCTGAACCCCGACCTGGTCGAGATGTACGCCTGGAGCCGGCATCCGAACGCAGGCTACTACAAGCACCCGCCGCTCGGAGCATTGATCGCGGCGGCGTGGTTCGCGGTGCTCCCGGCGACGGACTGGTCGTTCGACCTGCTCGCGATGGTCAATGCCGCCGTCGCGCTGTTTGCCGTCCACCGCATCGCGCGGCTCTATCTGCCCGCCGACAAGGCGCTGCTGGCGGTGCTCCTTCTGCTGCTTACGCCGTTCTATCAATTCCAGGCGCAACGGTTCGGAGCGAACCAGGCGCTGCTGTCGACCTGGCCGATCGCCACCTATTGCTTCCTGCGCGCCTTCCACACCCGCGCGCCGGTCTGGGCCGCGATCGCCGGCGCCACGGCCGGCCTCGCCATGCTCGGGAAATATTATTCGATCTATCTCATCGCCGCCTTCGTGCTGGGCGCCCTGTCGCACCCGGCGCGCTCCGCCTATCTGCGCTCCGCGTCGCCCTGGATCTCGGTCGCCGTCGGATCGCTCGTGCTGGCGCCGCATCTCTACTGGCTCACGACGGTCGCGTTCACGCCTTTCGACTACGTCTATGTCGCGCATGGCGGCGCCTCGCGCCTGGAAGTGCTGGCCAGCGCCGCAACCTACCTCGCGGGAGGGATCGGATACGTCGCGCTGCCGATCGCGGTCTACGCGCTGATCGTCCGCCCCGACCGGCGCCTGCTTTTGCAGACGCTGTGGCCGGCGGATGCCGACCGCCGGCTGCTCGTCGTATTGCTGGGGGCGCAGCTTCTGCTGCCGGCGCTGTCGGCGCCGTTCCTCGGCGTTCCCATCACGTCGCTGTGGACGATGCAGTCCTGGTTCCTGCTCCCGATCGTGCTGCTGGCGCCGGAGGCGGCCGTGGTCTCCCGGCCGCGGGCCGTGACCGTGGCAGCCTCGGTGCTCGCGATCGCGGCGCTCGCCTTGCTCGCGGCGCCCGCCATCGCCTTCATCACGCACGTGAGCGGCACCAGGCACGGCGAGCCGTTTTATCGCCTGGTCAGCGAGGAGATCACGCGCGAGTGGCACAGCCGCACCGGCCGGCCGCTGACGATCGTCATGGGCAATGCGGTCGAGGCAGTCACCTTCTACAGTCGCGATCATCCCGATGCGGTGCCGGAGTTCGATCTGCGCGCCGCTCCCTGGGTGACCCCGGCTCGCCTCGCGCGGGAGGGATACGCGGTGCTGTGCGACCATCCCGCCTGCGCCGCCGAGATCGCGCGGCGCGCCGCGGCCGAGCCCAATGCGGTCCGGGGCGCGTTCGACGTCTCGCGCCGTTACCTCGGTCAGGAGGGGCCGAGCGGGCGGTTCACCATCCTGATCGTCCCGCCGCCGAGCGGGACGGGAGACGCGCCGAGATGACCGACAGCGTGCGCGATTGGGCGAGCTTCTGGGACCAGCCGCACTCGATCTACGTCAACGCGCGCCATTTCGATGCGCACTATCGCGACATCGCGCGCGGCATCATCGCCCTGCTGCCGGGGCCGGGCGCCCGCGTGATCGACTACGGCTGCGGGGAGGCGATCCACGCCGACCTCGTCGCCGCCGCGGCCGAGGAGCTCATCCTGTGCGATTCGGCGCCGAGCGTGCGAGCGCGCCTCACCCGGCGGTTCGCGGACAATCGCAAGATCAGGATGCTCGCGCCGGATCAGGTCGCCCGGCTGCCGGACGCCTCGATCGATCTCGTCATCGCCAATTCCCTCGTGCAGTACATCGCGCCCGCCGAGCTCGACCGGCTGCTGGCGGTCTGGCGGCGGCTGTTGACGCCGCGGGGCGTGCTGATCGTGGCCGACGTGATCCCGCCCGGTGCCGGAGTATTGACGGACACCCGGGCGCTGCTGCGCTATGCCGCCCGGAACCGGTTCCTGCTCGCGGCGATCGTCGGAATGGGCCGCACCGTTTTTTCCCGTTATCGCAAGCTGCGCGCCCGGCTCGGCATCGCCCGGTACGGCGAGGCGGAATTTCTGGCCAAGCTCGCGGCCGGCGGCTTTGCCGCCGAGCGGCTGCCTTTCAATCTGGAGCACAACCCGGCCCGCATGACGTTTCGGGCGCGGCCGGCGTGAGCGAGCGGCGACCTCGAGCGCAAGCCCGCTTTGCACAGCCGCCACGGCACCGTTGCCGTGGTGCCGATTCTGGTCTAAAGAGCGCGCGCGCGGGGCCACGGCCCTCTGCGCCTGCCCGAAGGACGCGCAAGAGCGCGCCCTTTTTTTGTGCCCGTCGTCCCGGCTCAGGCGCCGACGCCCGGCTGGATCGACGCGGAAAGACGCCATGCCCAAGCGCACCGACATCTCCTCGATCCTGATCATCGGCGCCGGCCCGATCGTCATCGGCCAGGCCTGCGAGTTCGACTATTCGGGGACGCAGGCCTGCAAGGCGCTCAAGGCCGAGGGCTACCGGATCGTGCTGGTCAATTCCAATCCGGCGACGATCATGACCGATCCGGACCTGGCCGACGCGACCTATATCGAGCCGATCACGCCCGAGATCGTCGCCAAGATCATCGAGAAGGAGCGCCCGGACGCGCTGCTGCCCACCATGGGCGGGCAGACCGCGCTCAACACCGCGCTGTCGCTGCGCCGGCTGGGCGTGCTCGACAAGTTCAACGTCAAGATGATCGGCGCGACCGCCGACGCGATCGACAAGGCCGAGGACCGCGAGCGCTTCCGCGAGGCGATGCAACGCATCGGGCTCGAGACCCCCCGCTCGCATCAGGTCAAGACGCTGCCCGACGCGCTCAAGGCGCTCGACGACATCGGACTGCCGGCGATCATCCGGCCTTCCTTCACGCTCGGCGGCACCGGCGGCGGCGTCGCCTACAACAAGACGGAGTTCATCGAGATCGTCGAGCGCGGCATCGACGCCTCGCCGACCAACGAGGTGCTGATCGAGGAATCGATCCTCGGCTGGAAGGAATTCGAGCTGGAGGTGGTGCGCGACCGCAACGACAACTGCATCATCATCTGCTCGATCGAGAACCTCGACCCGATGGGCGTGCATACCGGCGATTCGGTGACGATCGCGCCGGCGCTCACGCTCACCGACAAGGAATACCAGATCATGCGCGACGCCTCGATCAAGGTGCTGCGCGAGATCGGGGTGGAGACCGGCGGCTCGAACGTGCAGTTCGCGGTCAACCCGGCCGACGGCCGCCTGGTCATCATCGAGATGAACCCGCGGGTGTCGCGCTCCTCGGCGCTCGCCTCGAAGGCGACCGGCTTCCCGATCGCCAAGGTCGCGGCGCGATTAGCCGTCGGCTACACCCTCGACGAGATCGCCAACGACATCACCGGCGGGGCGACGCCGGCGAGCTTCGAGCCGACCATCGACTACGTCGTCACCAAGGTGCCGCGCTTCGCGTTCGAGAAATTCCCCGGCGCCGAGCCGGTGCTCACCACGTCGATGAAATCGGTGGGCGAGGCGATGGCGATCGGCCGCACCTTCCAGGAGAGCCTGCAGAAGGCGCTGCGCTCGCTCGAGACCGGCCTCACCGGGCTCGACGAGGTGGTGATCGAGGGCCTCGGCCAGGGCGACGACCGCAACGCGATCCGGGCGGCGCTCGGGACGCCGACCCCGGACCGGCTGCTGCAGGTCGCGCAGGCGATGCGGCTCGGGCTCGGCGACGAGCAGATCCACGCCGCGTGCAAGATCGATCCCTGGTTCCTCGCCGAGATCCGCGGCATCGTCGAGACCGAGGCCGAGATCAGGGCGAAGGGCCTGCCGACCGGCGCCGGCGCCTTCCGCCGCCTCAAGGCCATGGGCTTCTCGGACGCGCGGCTCGCGGTCCTCACCGGCCACGCCGAGGCGGAGGTGCGCGCGGCGCGGCGCGCGCTCGGGGTGCGTCCCGTGTTCAAGCGCATCGACACCTGCGCCGCCGAGTTCGCCTCGCCCACCGCCTACATGTATTCCACCTACGAGACGCCGTTCGCGGGCGCGCCGGCCGACGAGGCCGCCCCCTCGGAGCGAAAAAAGGTCGTGATCCTCGGCGGCGGGCCGAACCGCATCGGCCAGGGCATCGAGTTCGACTATTGCTGCTGCCACGCCGCCTTTGCGCTGCGCGAGGCCGGCTACGAGACCATCATGATCAACTGCAATCCGGAAACGGTCTCGACCGATTACGACACCTCGGACCGGCTCTATTTCGAGCCGCTCACGGCCGAGGACGTGCTCGAGATCATCGACACCGAGCGCGCGAACGGCACGCTGCACGGCGTCATCGTCCAGTTCGGCGGCCAGACCCCGCTCAAGCTCGCCGAGGCGCTGGAACGCGCCAACGTTCCGATCCTCGGCACCTCGCCCGACATGATCGATCTCGCCGAGGACCGCGACCGTTTCAAGCATCTGCTCGACCGGCTCGGGCTCAAGCAGCCGAGCAACGGGATCGCCTATTCGGTCGAGCAGGCGCGGCTGGTGGCGGCCGATCTGGGATTTCCGATCGTGGTGCGTCCCTCCTACGTGCTGGGCGGACGGGCGATGCAGATCATCCGCGACGAGGAGCAGCTCGGCGATTACCTCCTCGGCACCCTGCCCGAGCTCGTGCCGCACGACGTCAAGGCGCGCTATCCCAACGACAAGACCGGGCAGATCAATACCGTGCTCGGCAAGAACCCGCTGCTGTTCGACCGCTACCTGTCGGACGCCACCGAGGTCGACGTCGACTGCCTCGCGGACGGCAAGGACACCTTCATCGCCGGCATCATGGAGCACATCGAGGAGGCCGGAATTCATTCCGGCGATTCCGCCTGCTCGCTGCCGCCGCACAATCTCAAGCCCGCCGCCGTCGCCGCGCTCGACCGCCAGACCCGCGAGCTCGCGCTGGCGCTGAAGGTGGGCGGCCTGATGAACGTGCAATACGCCATCAAGGACGGCGACATCTACGTGCTCGAGGTCAATCCGCGCGCGTCGCGCACGGTGCCGTTCGTGGCCAAGGTGGTCGGGCTGCCGGTCGCCAAGATCGCCGCGCGCATCATGGCCGGCGAGACGCTCGCGAGCTTCGCGCTCGGGCCGTCGAGCTTCGCGGCGGGCGCGGCGACCCATACCGGGGTCAAGGAGGCGGTGTTCCCGTTCGCCCGCTTCGGCGAGAAGGTCGATACCGTGCTCGGCCCCGAGATGAAGTCGACCGGCGAGGTGATGGGCATCGACCGCTCGTTCGAGATCGCCTTCGTCAAGAGCCAGCTCGGCGGCGGGGCGCGCCTGCCGCGGGAGGGAACCGTGTTCGTCTCGGTCCGGGACGCGGACAAGGAGCGGGTGATCGAGGCGATCCGGACGCTCGCCCGCATCGGCTTCAAGGTGATCGCGACCTCCGGCACCCAGCGGTTCCTGGCCGAGCGGGGGGTGGCGGCGGAGCGCATCCTCAAGGCCTCGGAAGGCCGGCCAAACATCGTCGACGCCATCAAAAACGGCCGCGTCCAGCTGGTTTTCAACACCACCGAGGGCGCCCAGGCGCTGGCCGACAGCAAGCCGCTGCGCCGCGCTGCCCTCTTGCATAAAGTGCCGTACTACACCACTCTTTCAGGCGCCGTCGCCGCGGCGCAGGGAATCAAAGCCTATCTCGGGGGCGACCTCGAGGTCCGCGCGCTGCAGAGCTATTTCGGCGGCAAGGCCGCATCCGGGAAACCGGGGCCGGTCGCCTGACGGGACGAGTTTGGGACAGAATTTTGGGTCGCGCGGCCGGACGCAGCTTCGGCCCGCGATCGGAATTTTTGTCTCTGGGCCGAAGCCGGAGGTTTGAAGGAAGATATGGACAAGATCCCGATGACGGCCGAGGGCTATCTGGCGCTTGAGAACGAGCTCAAGCATCGCCAGCGGGTCGAGCGGCCCCGCATCATCCAGCAGATCACCGACGCGCGCACGCACGGCGATCTGTCCGAGAACGCCGAATACCACGCGGCCAAGGAGACGCAATCGCACAACGAGGGCCGCATCGCCGAGCTCGAGGACAAGCTCGCGCGCGCCGAGGTGATCGACGTGTCGAAGCTCTCGGGCGACACCATCAAGTTCGGCGCCACCGTGACGCTGCTCGACGAGGACACCGAGAAGCGGCAGGTCTGGCAGCTGGTCGGCGAGCCCGAGGCCGACGCCAAGAAGGGCAAGATCTCGATCACCTCGCCGCTCGCGCGCGCCCTCATCGGCAAGTCCAAGGGAGCGAGCGTCGAGGTGGTGACGCCGAGCGGCGCCAAGGCCTACGAGATCAAGAAGGTCGAGTGGAGGTAGGCGTGAAGATCAAGGTCGTGGTGCACGAGGCAGAGGAAGGAGGCTATTGGGCCGAGGTACCGGCCATTCCAGGCTGCGCTACCCAGGCCGAGACCTTCGAAGAACTCCTGCAAAATCTGTACGAGGCCATCGAAGGCTGCCTTGGCGGCTGACACGACGCCCGGGAAACCGCTGCATTCCAGAGTCACTCCATCGGCACCATGGCGGCATCCTTGGAATTGCGCAGCGTCAGCGAGGTCTTGACGTTGCGCACGTGCGGCGCGGCGGTGAGCCGCGCGACGAAGGCCTGGAAGGTCGTCAGGTCCGACGCCACGCATTTGAGGATGAAGTCGATCTCGCCCGACAGCATCCAGCATTCGCGCACCAAAGGCTCGGCGCGCACGAAGTCCTCGAATTCCTTGAGGTCGGCGTCGGCCTGGCTGGTGAGGTGCACCATGGCAAAGACGGTAACCTCGTAGCCGAGCAGCTTCTCGTCGAGCAGCGCGCGATAGCCCTTGACGTAGCCGGCCTGCTCGAGCGCGCGCATGCGGCGCAGGCAGGGCGGGGCCGAGACGCCGACCCGCCGGGCCAGCTCCACGTTGGTGATGCGGCCGTCGTCCTGCAGCTCCTTGAGAATCCGGCGGTCGATGACGTCGAGACGCAAGCCCGGGCTCCGGAGATCGTTCATCCCATCATTATTATCGATGTCGCCGCTCTGGCGAAACATTGTTGCGCGAAATAGGTAATTTGTTACCATCTTGGCACTCGCTGCGGTCGGCCTGTTGGTTTCTGATCTGCATATCTTGCATGGCTCCCAGGAACTCATAGATTGTGCAGGGCACACCTTCGGCCGCGCCGACGCTCCTGCCGCAAGCCCGCGAACGAGGTATTTCGATGGGGAAGGTCACCCACGCCAAGGTCGTCATCATCGGCTCCGGGGCGGCCGGGTATACCGCCGCGATCTATGCTGCCCGCGCCATGCTCAAGCCGGTCCTGATCCAGGGCATCCAGCCCGGCGGCCAGCTCACCATCACCACCGACGTCGAGAATTATCCGGGCTTCGCCGACGTCATCCAGGGCCCCTGGCTGATGGAGCAGATGCAGAAGCAGGCCGAGCATGTCGGCACCGCAATCGTCTCCGATCACGCGAGCCGGGTCGATCTCGCGCATCGGCCGTTCCGGATCGAATGCGATTCCGGCGAGCGCTATCTCGCCGACACCATCATCATCGCCACCGGCGCCCAGGCGCGCTGGCTGGAGCTACCCTCCGAGCAGAAGTTCAAGGGCTACGGCGTCTCCGCTTGCGCCACCTGCGACGGATTTTTCTATCGCAACAAGAAGGTGATCGTGGTCGGCGGCGGCAACACCGCGGTCGAGGAGGCGCTGTTCCTGACCAACTTCGCCTCCGGGGTGACCGTCGTGCACCGGCGCGACGCGTTCCGCGCCGAGAAGATCCTGCAAGATCGGCTGTTCAGGAATCCGAAGATTTCGGTGATCTGGGAGAGCGTGCTGGAGGAGGTGGCGGGCGGCGAAAACCCGCTCAAGGTGAAGGGGGTCGTGCTGCGCAACGTCAAGACCGGCGCCCTGACCGAGCGGGCGGCCGACGGGGTGTTCATCGCCATCGGCCACACGCCCGCCTCCGAGCTGTTCGCCGGGCAAGTGGAGATGAAACCCTCCGGCTACATCAAGACCGCGCCGTTCTCGACCGCCACCTCGGTGCCCGGCGTGTTCGCCGCCGGCGACGTTACCGACGACGTCTATCGCCAGGCGGTGACCGCCGCCGGCCAAGGCTGCATGGCCGCGCTCGAAGCCGAGCGCTTTCTGGCCGCTCGGCACGAGGCCGAGCCGGCGATCGCCGCGGAGTGATGCCGTCCATGAGCGCGCGCATGACCATGGATTGGGACAAGCTCAAGGTCTTCCACGCCGCCGCGGAGGCCGGCAGCTTCACCCATGCCGGCGAGCAGCTCGGCCTGTCGCAATCGGCGGTGTCGCGGCAGGTGTCGGCGCTCGAGCAGGAGCTCGGCGTGTCGCTGTTCCACCGCCACGCGCGCGGCCTCATCCTGACCGAGCAGGGCGAGCTCCTGCACCACACCGCCCACGACGTGTTCATGAAGCTCGAGGCGGCGCGCGCCAAATTGACCGACAGCAAGGAGCGGCCGAACGGCGAGCTTCGGGTCTCGACCTCGCCCGGCATCGGGCTGCATTGGCTGACCCCGCGGCTCGGCGAGTTCATCGACCTATATCCCGACATCCGGCTCACGCTGATCACCACCGACGAGGAGCTCGATCTGGCGATGCGGGAAGCGGACGTGGCGATCAGGCTGCGCCAGCCGACGCAGCCCGACCTGATCCAGCGCAAGCTCTTTTCCGTGCGCTTCCACGCCTATGCCTCGCCGGAATATCTCAAGCGGTTCGGCACGCCGCGCGCGCTCGAGAACCTCGACGACCACCGCATCCTGCTGCTCGGCGGCACGGTGGTGCCGAATTATCTCGAGAACCGGCGCTGGCTGATCGAGGTCGGCCGCAACGGCAAGGGCCCGCGCACGCCGATCCTCACCATCAACAACATCCTCGGCGTCCAGCGCGCCTGCCAGCGCGGGATCGGGATCGCCCTGCTGCCGGAGTATCTGGTCGAGGAGAACGGCGGGCTGGTGCAATTGTTCGGCGAATCCGACAGCATCGCGCTCGACGCCTTCTTCGCCTATCCGGAAGAGCTGAAGTCGGTCGCGCGCGTGCAGGTGTTTCGCGATTTTCTGGTGGCCAAGGCGCAGCGCTGGCATTTTTGACGACGTCCGCTTCGCTCTCCCCCGTCGGCGAGGCCTCGCATCCGTAAGCGCGAGTGATGGCGGCGTTTGCGGCCAGCCGCCAGCGGAAATCCTCGCTGCGACCTCCGCATGGCTGGCATGCGACCCTTTGTATTGTCTGGGGAAATGGCCTCTGTCATACCCGCGTCACTGGCGGCAGCCGATTGCTCATCCTCCCAGATCGCAATCGTCGAACCGTCAGCTGTTCCCCTCTGGAAGGTGATTGTCGGCCCGCGCGCCGACGAACTGCAACCCGGACCCGCAAGGGTCCGGTTTTTCTTTTCGGATTTGGGCGGCCGCCTCTACACGCTTGCGCCGGCGCGCAAGTCGATCTAGGGTCGTCACAGTTCCAATAAGCCCGTGGGGAAAGCGACCAATGGCCTGGACCACTCCGACCCTCGTCGAGATCTGCATCGGCCTGGAGATCAACGGCTACCTGCCGGCCGAGCTCTGATCCCGATCGACTCGCGTCATTTCTGAGTGGGCAGCCCTGAATGGGGCGGCTCACCGCCATCGTGCTCGGCTCGGCGGCGGGCGGAGGTTTTCCCCAATGGAATTGCCGTTGCCCGACCTGCCTTTTGGCATGGGCGGGCGACGCGCGCGTGCGTCCGCGCACCCAGGCGAGCCTTGCCGTCACCGGCGACGGCGAAAACTGGCTCTTGATCAATGCCTCCCCCGATCTTCCCCAGCAGTTGCGGCAATCGAAGGCGCTGCATCCGCGTTCGGGGACGCGCGGTAGCCCGATCAAGGCGGTGGTCCTCACCGGCGCCGAGATCGACCAGGTCGCGGGCTTGCTGAGCCTGCGCGAACGCGAGGCCTTCACGCTCTACGCGACCGCCGCCACCCTG
>WNFB01001886.1_pt1 | contig 18096 bp, 18 predicted proteins | sample 5400501 | NCBI WGS metagenome assembly WNFB01 (sample SAMN13153341, study PRJNA577476) | soil metagenome | isolation source: 200 cm saprolite under Douglas fir tree site 2 hole 1 | place: USA:California | collected 2015-04-18 | reverse complement strand
CGGCGGCGCCCGATCCCGAAGCACCGCCGGCGCCCGATCCCGAAGCACCGCCGGCGCCCGATCCCGAAGCACCGCCGGCGCCCGGCGGCCCGGCGGCGCCCGAGCTCGAAGCACCGCCGGCGCCCGGCGACCCGGCGGTCGAAGTCAGCACCGCCACTCCGGCAGCGAACAGGTGACGTCAGGCGGCATCGTAAGCTGCGCAAGGATCTCGGCGGCAAGCTGCGCGGCCGGCCAGAAGATCGGACGGCGGCGATGCCCGGTGGCGACGGCCGGGCGGCCGTCAGCGTAGCCCGCGACGGTCAGCACCACATAGGGACCCTGCTGCCGCCCCGTCATGACCTGCCTTGCCGCGCTACTGAAGCGCGCTGCTGCCGTACCGGCCACCGGATGCGCCCGCAGACCGTAGCGCGGGGATTTCTCAGTCAATACGACTGAGAAATCCCCGGGATCATGGATGCGGCGGCTGGCGGAAGGCCCGCCGCCGAGTGCACGCGCGCCGACCTGGCCGCCGTGCCAGTAGCTGGCGAATGCGCGCAAGAAGGCGGCCGCGCCGGACGGCCCGGCGAAGGCCACGACCCCCACCGTATAGATGATCCCCTGAAGCTCGTCCGCGTATGTTGCCCGTAGTGCCGCGCGGCAACCGTCGCGCAGCGCCTGGCGCCCCGCTGCGGTGTCCAGCGCCGCGGCGCATGCCGATCCGGCCGCGATCCCGGCCCGCCGGGCAGTCTCCCTGGTGTGCAGCGCGGTCGTGTAGCCAAGCCTGGCCGGAAAGATCTGTCCGGCTGGCCACCTGCGCCACCGCTGCGCCACCGCGATAACCGCGGCCGCGGACCGGTCCGCGGCCGTCGGGCGCCTGCTCAGCTCCGCGCGGGCGTGCAGGCCGGCCAGCACCGAGACGACGAGGCAGCATGCGGCGGCGGCGGCAACCCCAGCTGCGAGCAGCGCCCGGCCGGGCCGGAACCGAGGTGACTGCCCATCGTCAGAGGAGGAAGCTGCATCGCCCGGCGCCGGCACCGCGTCAGGCCGCGAACCGGGGTCATCCGGCGCCAGAGCCGCATCCAGAGATGACTTAGCCCCATCGTGCCCGGCAGGCACCTCATCCCCGGCAGGCACGTTAACCTCAGCAGCCATCTCACCCCCGGCAGCCATCTCACCCCCGGCAGCCATCTCACCCTCAGCGGACACATCTTGCCCCCGGCAGACATCTCACCCTCAGCAGACATCTCACCCTCAGCAGACATCTTGCCCTGGCTAGCACCTCACCCCGGCAGGAACCTCACCCCCGATTTGCATCTCACCGCCGACAGGCATCTCGCTCTCGCACATAGCTTGCCCCAGCAGATACCTCGTCCTCAGCAGACACATTGCCCCCAGCAGGCACCTCAGCCTCAGCAGGCATCTCCCCCCCGGCCAGCATCGCTCGTCCGGCGGCGGCCTCCGTCCCGGCGGCCGTCCCCGGCCGGGACGCAGCGCCGCCCGATGGCGCGACCTCATCCGGCGACGTGGCGGGCTCGCCGGATGCCGGAGTGGTCATCAGCGAATGCTAGTCGGCACCAGGCCGGTCAGACTCCACTGGCAACGCGTTCCTGCACGCCTTCCCACCAGCGGGGCTCCGGCTTCGCCGTCTCGATCCACCAGGTGGCGCCGCTGGCCTGGTAAGGCAGCGCGATCTGGTGGACCTGCGCGGGCACGTCGGCGACCTCCGCCCACACCACCAGGTCAAAGTCAGAGGCCGGACGGTCGGGAGCGTCCGGCATCGCGCTGGCCGCCGCTCCTCCGGCCGGGCCGCCAGCGGTGCGCGCAGCGTCCGCGGCCGGGCCAGCTGCCATCGCCGCCGGGCTGCCGCCAGCCAGGGCACGTGCCGCGGTGATGCGCGCGCCGACGTCGGCGATGTCCCTGGCGGACGGGCGGATCAGGCCGCCCCCGGCGAACCGGATCGGCACCATACCATCCCATCGCGCCGCCCTGGCGATCGGCTTCCGCGCGGGCAGCACCCCGCCGACCCAGACCGGAACCCGCGGCCGCTGGACCGGCGTCGGCCTGAACCGGACCGGATCCAGGGTGAAGTGCTTGCCCTGGTAGGAGAATCGCTCACCGCTCCAGAGTCCAGCCAGGACGGCTAGCCCTTCGTCCAGAAGCTCTGCGCGATCCCGCTCGCCTTGTGGCTCGTGGAAGATGCCGAAGTCGCCATAGCCGGGTGAGCCGATGCCGACGCCCAGGATCAGGCGGCCGTTGCTCAGCCGGTCCAGCGTGGTCGTCTCCCTGGCGAGCTGCCACGGGCGGCGGCGCGGGAGCGGCGTGATCATCGTCCCGAGGCGGACGCGGGTGGTGCTCGCCGCCACCACGGCCAGGACCAGCCACGGGTCGACGATCGGTGGCCCTTCGCCGGTGTCGGAGAAGACGATGTGGTCCCACAGGAAGAAGCCGTCGAACCCCGCGCGCTCGGCGTCGATCCCCAGTCTGGCCAGCTCCATCGGGTTCTCGGCGAAGCACGGCACGGCGATGCCGCGCTGCAGGATGGCCATAGTCAGGAGACCCTGACCGCTGCGGGCGTGCCGCGAGATGCGGTCAGGATTCGCTTGAGGACAGCTGGTCCTCCGGCCCTCACCTCAAGGTGCCGGTCAGCCAGCTCCAGCTGGGCGGCCGCGTCGCCGGCGAAGGCACGGCAGCAGCGCTCTGGCTCCACGTTCGCCAGGGCTAGGATCGCGCCTGCCCCGCCCATAGGGCCGGCCAGCGCGAGCAGCGCCGACGACCCCACGTACGTCGCGCCGCGATAATGGGCAATCTCGTCGAGCAGCCGGTCCGCGCTGCCGGATGAATCCTTGACTCCGGCGATCGGCAAGGCGGCCAGGGCATTGACTGGCACACCGGGCGGCGACACCCAGGGAATGTGATACGCGAGCACCGGACGGCCGTCCGCGGCCTCGCGGATGGCGGAGTAGTAGCCCAGCAGATCCGCGCTGCCCGGCGGGGGCCAGGCGAGGAATGCGTCGGCACCCGCGCCGCGAGCGGCGGCCGTCAGCTCGGCGGCCCGCTGTGCCGAGGCCGCTCCGGTGCCAGCCAGCACGGGGATCCCGGCCGGAACCGCGGCGCGCACGGCAGTGATGATCGCCGCGCGCTCGTCGTCCGTCAGCGCCGCGGCCTCGCCGGTTGTCCCGCAGGCCAGCACCGCTCGGACACCGCGGTCTGCCAGGTTCCTGGCCAGGGCCGCCGTCGCGGTAGCGTCCGCGGCACCGTCATCGGCGAAGATCGTCACGAGAGCCACGCCGACACCAGTAAACGGGTTGATCATCGCCTCCGCCTTATCTGCCCGCAGCGCTGGCCACCGGAACCTGGCTGCGCTCCGCGCCATCCTGGGCTCGCTCGCCTCCCGCCCTACGTGCCTGCCCGGTGCGGGGATTGCCCGGGGCCTCCGCTGCGCTGGAGCGCTGCGCCTTGCCTTTGCGCCTCCGTTCGCCTTACGGGCGGAGAGCAAGTATACGGAGCGTACGGTATTCCCCGGTCAGCGTTGATGTCTCGCCGCTCCGCAGACGTCCAGAGCCTTCCCGAAACTCCACCTGCCATCTGATCCCGTGCACAGTGTCCAGCGGTGCGTGCACCGTGTGACGGCTCGGCTCAGGCCCGGCCGCTACCTCCGCTGCCGTGGCCCATGCCCAGCATCATCAGGGCCATCATCAGCGTGCAGCCGACGGCGATCACCAGGAAGCCGACGCTGACGACCCCGGTGGCGACCAGTGCGACCGCGATGACCAGTCTTGTCCATCTGGGTTATCTGGCGGGACACCATCGAGCCTTTCCCGGACGCGAGGCGCGGCGAGAGGCCAAAGGCCCCCCGTCCACCGGTCAGCATCCCGCGGAGCCGGGCGGCCGCCAGGAGGCGAACGGCCCCGAAGATGGAGCCGAAGGTCCCGGAAGGGCTGACCGCCCCGCGGGACACCGTCGCCAGACGGCCCGGGACAGGGCCGCATTCCCCGGCCGGCGCGGGGCCGGAGGCCGAGCCGGGGCGGGTGGCGGTCAGGGCGGTCATCGCCGGCTGCCCGCGCCCGCCGCAGTGCCGGGGGGGCCGGAGCCGATCAAGCCCCGCAGCCGCCGGTACTCCTCTGCGTCGATCTCGCCGCGTGCCAGGCGCTCGTCGAGAATCCGGGCCGCGCTGTCTGCGCGTGGGCGCCGATCGTCATCGGGCTTCCGCGTGGCGCTCACCACCAGGGCGTAGACCGCCCAGATGAGCAGCCCCCAAAACGCGATCATCGCGATCCACATGAGGGCGACCTCCCAGAAAGCCCAGCCGCCGCCGTACCAGAACATCATTATGACCATCTCCCTCCGGCCCGGCATTCTGCGGGCCGCTGCTGATCAGCCTGCCCGCAGGTACCCACGGGGGTAGTGGCCTAAGTCCCGGCGGATAGGGGCGGACGGCCCTGCCCCCCGGGGGCTCGCGAGGCTTGTCACCTGCCCTGGATGACCGCGCGGGCCGGTCACCCGGGTCAGGCGCCACACCGCGGAACGCGCGCCGCTGGCGTCAGTGCCGCAGCAGGGCCGATCGGACCCCGCCGCCGCGTGGCCGCGCAGGGCATGCCGACGGGTACGGCCGCAGGTCAGGCAGGCCGGGTGATACCGGTCCGGGGGTGTCGCGGCACTCGCTTGCTCCGGTACTCGCGCCAGGTCAGCCACACCAGCGCGATGTCGAACACGGTCAGCGCGGTCAGGCCGGCGGAGAAGCGCACCGCGGTGATCCGGTAGAGCTGGTAGCCGATGAACGCCAGCAGCAGGGCGATCAGCCACGGGTAGGCCCACAGCTTGTCCCGCAGCACCAGCGCCACCAGCACGACTTTCGCGACGCCGTGGCTAAGCAGGTAGATGGCGCCGAACAGGGTCGCGCTGGCGGTCAGGTGACCGGCGGTGTGCAGCAGATGCCGCGCGATGAAATCGTGGGGGTCCTCGCTGAGCTCGTGCGCGGTCAGCGCACGGATGAGGTGCTCGATGGCGTGCGGGCTCAGGAACAGCAGCAGCATCCCGCCGGCGATCTCCAGCACGCCGTCCAGGCCCTTCAGCACTATGCCGATCTTGAAGGTCTTGTCCAGGGCCGGCGACAGCGGCTGCGCCGCGGCACGGGCAGGAACCTGTGAGCTGGTCATCCGGACCGGGTCTCCTCTTGGGTCTGGGACTGGCAGCATGCGGCCGTGGCCGTGGATTGGGTCATGGTCGTTCCCGGGCCTGGTAGACCAGGTCGGCGAACTGTTCGAGGGCCTCGGCGCATTCCTTAAGCCGCCGCTCGGCCGCCGGGGCGCTGGGGGCGCCGAACAGGTCGCGGGCCCGGATGGTGCGGTACCAGCGGCGCAGGCGGTCCAGGCTCTGCTCCTCCTCATCCAGCTCGGCGAGGGTCAGCTTGCCCTTGGCCACCTCCCCGGCCAGCTCGACCTCGTATTTGCCGCAGTCGCCCAGGAACTCGCCCCACTCGGCCTCGCGCTGCCCGGTGAACAGGGCCTCCAGCTGGGCTGCGCTGGCGTCGTCGTCAGCGACCGTCAGGACCACCGGCTGGCCGCCCGCCGCGGTGATGGCCTTGATCACCCGGGCGAAGCCGGCGTCGAAGCGCTCGCCCTCGGGCAGCGCCCAGGTGCCCTGCTGCAGCGTCACCGCGCCCAGCCGACGCAGCTCGCGCCATACCGCGACCCGATGCCGGGACGGCTCGGCGGGCAGCCGGTAGGTGATCAGCCGCCACGACACCGGCTCACGCCGCTTCCTCGTGGCAGCCAGTGCCACCACGCCTTGCGGCACTTCTCCTATGCGCATGGCGGGCATCGAGCCGGGCGGGAGCCGCCTCCGGGCGGTGAGAAGCCGCACACGCGCGTGCCGGGCTCAAGCCGGTCCTCCCGGCAGTCCGCCCGGCGCCGCGGCGCGGGCAGCGCTGGCCATGCCCGCGGCGAGCGCCATTGCCTCGCGGTGCACGTCGTCGGTCAGTCCGCTGGCCGCCAGCCGCGACGAGGAGCCAAGCGCGGCCGCGGCGGCGGCCACCGCGAACAAGACGACCCCGGCGGGCAAGGCGGCTGTGAGCAGCTCACCAGCGCGCAGCGCAACCGATGACAGCATCCCGGACTCCTCTCCCAGCCCGCCCGGCCGACCCGAACACGACCGCCCGCTTGCTAGTCTTCTGTTCGTCCGCGGCACGCGCGTAACACATGCTACAACTCCGATAGTAACGCCATTGAGGCACGGCTGGCACGCGCCATCGAGCTGCGCCCTCGCCCAGTCCGGGCGGACGCGCCAGGCCCCGACCCTTGCGAGGATCCGCCGTGTCCTACCTGCAGGCGTTCGTGATCGCCCTCGTCCAGGGCGTGACCGAGCTGTTTCCGGTCTCCAGCCTCGCCGGGGAACGGCTCCGCCGGGCCCGGCCCGATGCCCGCGCGCCCGCGGAAGCCCCGGCCGCCGCTACTGCCCCCAGGCCGGCCTCGCCGGGCGCGCACGCCCGGCACGCGGGGGGCCGCGACGCAACCCGGAAAGCACGCCTCGCGCGCCGCCCGTGCGGCACGCTCGCGCACAGGTCAGGCCATAATCGTCTTCCTGATCGTCAGGCCGCGCGGGCGGCCCAGGTGAAGCTGCCGATGCCGGGGACCGCATCCTCGGTCGCGGCGGCAACACGGCGGCCGAGGAGGTCGGCTTCGCCGGCGGTTAGTGCCGGGTTGACCCAGCCTTCGATTTCGACGTGCAGGGTACGTCCTGTCCATCTGGCCCGGGCGTGCGCGTGGACAACACCGGCGACAGAGGCTGCGGCGGTTTCAGCCTGGCGGATGATCTCGGGGTCGATGCCATCCATGAGCCGGTGCACGACCTCAGAGGTGACCTGCCAGCCAACATGGCAGATGAATCCGGTCACTGCGAGCCCGGCGACCGGGTCGCCCCACCGGAAGCCGAAGGCGACAGCGACCAGGCCCGCGAGAGCCCCGGCCGAGGAGAGGGCATCCAGCCGTGAGTGGCGGGCGTCGGCAATGAGCGCAGCGGATCTGATGCGCCGCCCGATAATCAGCTTGTACCGGGCGACTGCCTGGTTGCCCGCGATGCCGATGACCGCACCCGCAATGCCGACGCCGACATGCCCGGTCCCGCCGTGGCCGATGATCTTGCGGATGCTCTCAGCGCCGGCGAGCGCGGCGCTGGCCCAGATCACCGCCGCGATGCCGAGGCCGACGATGTCCTCAGCGCGCTCGTAGCCGTACGGGTAGCGTTCACTCGGCACCCGGCGTGAGACCCGGAAGCCGAGGAACACCACCGCGCTGGTCGACACGTCGGACAGGTTATGCAGCGCGTCGCCAAGCAGTCCGACCGACCCGGTAAGCACGGCGATCAGCAGCTCGATGACACCGGTCATGGCGAGCCCGCTGGCGCTGACGGAGATGGCCCGGTTCGCCTGCCGCCGGTCGGCGGCATCATCGCGGATCTTCGAAAGCGGGAACGCCGCGGCGGGGTCGCGCTGTCCTCTGGTTAGGTGCATGCAGCCAGGATGCCACCGGGCGCGGCAGTCCCCCCGGTCGCCGGCCACGCCGGGGGGGTGGCCGCGGCCGAGCAGCGCGGCATGAGCGCCATGGGCAGCGCCCGGGGATTTCCTCCGGGGTGGCGCGGAGCAGCACGAGCCCGGCGCTAGCCAGCGCGAGGCTGCGGGCGGCATCGATGCGACTGCGCCAGGTGCCTTCAGCGATCCGGGGCGTCGCAGCCCAGCGCCTCACCGGCGTCGTGCCGGGGCGCTATCCCCGCCCCGGCCCGGGGGCTGACCTGCGCCGGTCACCCCCGGCCAGCGCCAGGACCTCGCGAGTGAGCGCGTGATCTGGCCGGTCGCTGCCGCCCTGGCGCTGGAGCCGTGCCAGGTTGCCGAGGTGTCAGTCGTCGCCGAGCAGCTCGCCGTGCCAGGCCTCGGCGCCTTCACGTACCGCGAAGCAGGCGACGGCTAGCGCGGCGAGCGGATCGGCCCACCACCAGCCGAAGGCTGCGAAAAGGGCCAGGCCGAGCAGCGTGGTGGCGGCAAGCGTGGCGCACAGAATTGTCTCGGCGGCATCGGCGAGCACGAGCTGGTGACGCAGTGATGCGCCGACGCGCCGCTTGCGCCAGCCCAGCAGCGGCATGACCAGCAGCGAGCTGGCGGTCAGGCCGATGCCGATGGGGGAGCGTTCCGGGTGTGCTTGCGTTGCCAGGTCGATGATGGACCCGATGACCACATAGGCCGCCAGGGCGAAGAACGTGACAGCGATAATCCGCAGCACCCGGCGTTCGGCCTGTTCACTTGTCCGGCCCTCGGCTAGCTCCGCTTGCAGCCGGCGCAGGACAAGGAAGGCGGAGGCAAGCTCGATGACCGAGTCGAAGCCGGAGCTGGTCAGGGCCAGTGAGCCTGCGATGACGCCCGCGGTGACCGCGGCGCTGGCCTCGATCAGCATCCACGCGAGCGAGAACTGCTCCAGGCGGATGGCCCGCCGGCGCAGGCCGGGCAGCGGCGCAGTGTCCGCCGCGCTGGTGGCGTCCATCAGGCAGTGCCGTCGCCTATGGCGGGCAGGTCATCGGGTGCGTGGTCGACCTGCAAGGCGGTGTGGTCCAGCCCGAACCGCTCGCACAGGAGCTGCTCCAGCTCACGGCGTGCCTGGTGGCAGTCAGCCGGGCGCCGGACCAGCACATGGGCGGACAGGGCCGGGAAGCCGCTGGTGATCAGCCAGACGTGCACGTCGTGGACGGAGGCGACGCCGGGCTGGCCGGTGATGGCGGTGATGATGTCGCCGGGTTCGTAGCCTTCCGGGGCTGCCTCGAGCAGGATCCGGCCGGTCTCGCGCAGCAGGCCCCAGGCGGCGTGCAGCATCAGCCCGACCACGATCAGGGAGGCGATCGCGTCGGCGCGCTCGAAGCCGGTGAGGATGATCACGATCCCGGCGGCCAGCGTCCCGGTGAACGCGTACAGGTCGGTGACGATGTGCGCGAAGGCGCCCTTGACGTTGATCGAGTCGCGGCTGGCCCTGGCCATCACCCAGCTGGCCGCGACGTTGACGGCCACGCCCACGGCGGCCACGGTCACCACGATGCCGCCCGTGACCGGGACGGGATGGATCAGGCGGCTGACGGCCTCGAAGGCGACCAGCGCGCTGATGACCAGCAAGGTGATGCCGTTGGCCTGAGCCAGCAGAACCTCGGCGCGCTTGAACCCGAACGTCCACGCCCCCGACGCGGGCCGCCGGGCAAGGCGGACCGCAACCAGGCTCGCGCCCAGCGCGCCGCGTCGGTCAGCATGTGACCGGCATCGGCCAGCAGCGCCAGCGAATGACCGGCGAAGGCCATGACGACCTCGAACACCAGGAAGCTGACAATAAGGCCCAGCGCGATCGCGATATACCGGCTGCCGGAACTGGCGGTCACGCCACGGCCATGCGCGCCAGACCCCCCGGAATGATCATGCGGGCGCGGCCCCGACTCCGGGTGCTCCGCGCCGCAGTCCGTCATCCCTCGTCCCGCTCCGGGTGCAGCGCCTCGGTGTGCTGGGTGCGGGTCAGGGCCAGGTCCAGGAGCATCCGCACGTGCGCGTCCTCAAGGCGGTAATACATCATCCGGCCCTGGCGCCGCGGCGCCGAGACAATCCGGTGCGCCCGCAGCCAGCGGACCGCATGACTAGCTGCCGACTCGCTCATGCCCGCTGACGCGGCCAGGTCGCAGACGCACATCTCCCCGCCCGCCAGCAGCGCGACCAGCAGCCGCAGCCTGCCCGGATCACCCAGCAGCGCGAAAACGTCCGCGACCTGCTCGACATCCTCACCCGAGGGCATAGCATCCTGCACGGCGGCAACCCGATCTCGATCCACCACCCGGACCCCGCAGGCATCCAGGCCCAGCACAACATCTGAACGACTGCTCATACATGCAACCATACCGCTGGCTATGCGGCTTCGCTAGCGGGCCTTCCTGCGCGCCTCCGTTCGCCTTGTGCCGTTGCTGCTGCGGGCACTGCCTACTCTGGTCAGTCCCAAGCCAACTGCCTATACTCACTTTAGTCGACAATCGACAATATGTCGGGCGACGGATCCGCGGCAAGGGAGATCACGTGCGGCAGGCTCGCTTTGACGGACGGGTCGCCGTCGTAACCGGCGGATCCAGTGGAATCGGCCGGGCCATCACCGAGGCGCTGGCCGGCGAGGGCGCCCGGATCGTGATCTGCGACCTGGCCGACTCCGGGTACTTCGCCGGCAACCCCGATGTCGTCACGGTGACCGGCGACGTGGCGGAGCAAGGGCTGGCCGACCGGGTACTCAGCGACGCGGTATCGCGCTGGGGCCGGGTCGATGTCCTTGTCAACGACGCCGCCTCCTACCCCGACGGGACGCTGCTCGAGATGCAGCCGGACGCGTGGGACCGGGTGTTCCGGGTGAACGTGACCGGCGCCTTCATGATGATGCAGGCGTTCGCCCGGCAATGTGTCAGCCAGGCCGAGCTGGGCGGCGACCCGGATGCGGGGTCGGGTGCCGGCCGGTCCGGTTCGCCGGGCGCCGTGGTGAACATCTCGACCGGGTCCGCGCGGAACCCGCGGCCAGGCGGGGCAGCCTATAGTGCCTCCAAGGCAGCAGTGGAAACGATGAGCAAGGTCTTCGCCATGGAGCTCGGCCCGTACGGGATCAGGGTAAACGTCGTCTCCCCCGGCTACATCGACGTGCGCCAGTGGAGCGACGCGCACCCGGACCGCGCGCCGGACGAGCTGCGGGAGGCCCTCGTCCAGTCCATTCCGCTCGGCCGCGCTGGCGATCCACGGGATATCGCCGAGGCGGTGCTGTTCCTCGCCTCGGATGCGGCCGCCAACATCACCGGCACGGTCCTGGAGGTGGACGGCGGCTCGAATGCCGGCCGGTACTCGCTGGCCGCGCACGCCGGATCGGGGCGGGCCAGTGACCGGGGATAACGGCGCCGGTGCCATGGCCGGCCAGCCCGGTGCCGGCCCGGCGGCCGGAGAGGATCCGGGAGCCGGGCTGGCCGGCGGGGCCATGCCCGGTGACAACCGCGCCGAGGTCCCGATTATCGAGACCCGCGACGTCTCCCGGCATTTCTCCGCTGGCCGGGCCGGGGCCGGCTGGTCCGCCATCGGGCGCGCCCGGGCCACGCTCAAGGCTGTCGATGGAGTCTCGCTGGCCATCCGCCGGGGCGAGACGCTTGCCCTGGTCGGCGAGACTGGTTCGGGAAAGACGACCTTCGGCCGGCTGCTGCTCGGCCTCTACCGGCCGACCAGCGGCGACATCCTGTACCAGGGCCAGAGCATCCTGGACCGCAAGGGCGAGGCTGCGCGTGCCGTCCGGCGGCAGATCCAGGGAGTGTTCCAGGACCCCTACTCCTCGCTGAACCCGACGATGACAGTCGGCCAGTCACTGGCGGAGGTACTGAAGGTCCACAAGGTGGTCGGCCGCCAGGACCGCGCCCGGAAGGTCGCCGAACTGCTGGAGACTGTGGGCCTCTCCCCCGCCCAGGCGTCGCGCCGGCCGGTGGCGTTCAGCGGCGGCGAGCGCCAGCGGGTGGGCATCGCCCGGGCGCTGGCCGTCAGCCCTGACATCGTGATCGCCGATGAGCCGCTGTCCGCCCTGGACGTGTCCATCCAGGCCCAGGTGCTGAACCTGATGATCAAGCTGCAGGACGAGCGCGGGCTGACCTACCTGTTCGTCACCCATGACCTCGACGTCGCGCGGCACATCAGCCAGCGCACCGCCGTTCTCTACCTGGGCAGGGTCGTCGAGTACGCGCCGACCGACAGCATTTTCGCCGAGCCGCTGCACCCCTACACCCAGGCGCTCGTGCGCGCGGCGCCCCGCCTCACGACCGGGCGCAAGACGGTCAAGCCGGCCCTCACCGGCGATATCCCGAGCGCGATAGACCGACCGCAGGGCTGTCACTTCCACCCCCGGTGCCCTTTCGCCATGCCCGTCTGCCGGGAGCAGGAGCCGCAGCTCCGCCAGCTGTCGCCGGCCAGGTCGGTCGCCTGCCACCTGCACGATCCGGCCATGCAGGCCGCTGTCGCCTCCGCCTGACCCGCGCGTTTCGCGTTCTGCTGCGCGAGTCGCCTGCCACCTGCACGATCCGGCCATGCAGGCCGCTGTCGCCTCCGCCTGACCCGCACGTTGCGCGTTCTGCTGCGCGAGTCGCCTGCCACCTGCACGATCCGGCCATGCAGGCCGCTGTCGCCTCCGCCTGACCCGTCCGTTCCGCGTTCTGCTGCGCGATCTGCTACTCGCGCAGTGTCCTGGGCAGCCCGAACTGGGGGAACAGGCTGTTGTCGCCGAAGCGGGTGATGGCGCAGATCTGGTCGCCCTCGAGCGTGAGCACGACCAGCCCGTGGGCGTGCGCGATCGGCGTGAGGGCATCCTGCAGGTAGTAGCCGAACGCAGGCTGGTTGTTCGCGCGCGTGGGCACGAGCCTGACCGCCCGAACACCCCACCAGCTGCGGTCAAGGAAAAACCTGGCGATCGCCGCGTGACCCTGGTACTCCAGTGGCTCGGGCGGCATCGTCAGCCAGGCGTCAGCGGTCAGCAGCGCGACGACCCGCTCGACGTCGGCGCTCTCGAACGCGTCCACGAAACGCCCGACGAGCGCGCGTTCGCGCGGCGAGCGCGGTAGCGGCGCGCGTTCGCGATCTCTGCCGGGAAGGCGGGCGTCCAGTGCCGCGCGAGCCCGCTGCAGGGCGCTGTTCACTGAGACCTCGCTGCTGTCGAGCATGCCGGCCACGTCCGCCGCGCGGAAGCCGAGCACGTCGCGCAGCACAAGCACGGCGCGTTGCCGCGGCGGCAGGTGCTGGAGCCCGGCCACGAACGCGAGTGCCAGCGCCTCCCTGGCCTCGTAGCGTGCTTCTGGCCCTGGTGAGGTGTCAGGAAGATCTTCGAGCAGGGGATCCGGATAGGGCTCCAGCCAGATCGGCTCGGCCCGGCGGGTGGGCTCTGGCGCCTCGAACCCGCGTCCTGCCGAATGCGGCGGCCGATGCGGCCGGCGCCCGGTGTCACGCAGGGCATTCAGGCTGCGATTGGTCGCGATGCGGTACAGCCAGGCGCGCACCGAGGCACGCTCCTCGAACCGGTCAAGCCCCCGCCAGGCCGCCAGCAGGGTCTCCTGGAGCACGTCTTCCGCGTCCTGCACAGAGCCGAGGATCCGGTAGCAGTGCAGCTGCAGCTCGCGCCGGTAAGGGTCGGTGAGTTCCCGGAACGCATCCCCGTCGCCCGCCCGGGCCCGGGAGAGCGTCGTCATGGTCACGTACCGCATCCTCGCACCGCCTCTTCCTTTCGCCCTGCATATAAGGACACCATCCGCGGCCGAAAGTCATCGGTCAGTTCCTGCCGGCGGCGGTGTCTCAACAAGCAACCACCCGATAACGCGAACCGGAGGACACGTGGCTACCAAGGGCAGGCAGATCGCCGCTAGCCCAGCCCAGGCATGGGCACTCGGGCTGGCATCGTCAGCGTCGTTCATGGTCGTGCTTGACCTCCTGGTCGTCGCCACCGCGCTGACGACGATCCGGCGTGACCTCGGCGCCTCGATCGAGCAGCTGGAGTGGACGGTCAACGCCTACACCCTGAGCTTCGCTGTGCTGCTGATGACCGCGGCCGCCCTCGGCGACCGATTCGGGCGCCGTCGGCTGCTCGCCGTCGGCCTTGGGCTGTTCACTGCGGCCTCCGCGGCGTGTGCGCTGGCGCCCGGCGTCGGATGGCTGATCGCGGCGCGTGCCCTGCAGGGGGCTGGCGCGGCAACGGTTATGCCGCTCGCGCTTGCGCTGCTGAACGCGGCGTTCCCGCCCGACCGCCGGGGCTGGGCAATGGGGATCTTCGGGGGCGTTACTGGGCTGGCGGCGCTGGTCGGCCCGGTCCTTGGAGGCGCCATCACCCAGGGGATCGCCTGGCAATGGATCTTCTGGCTCAACGTCCCGATCGGCCTGCTCGCCATCCCGCTCGTCCTCGGCCGCATCCAGGAGAGCTACGGGCCGCGCGGCGCTCTTGACATCCCCGGCCTCGGGCTCGGCGCCTGCGCCGCGCTCGGGCTCGTATGGGGGCTTGTCCGCGGGAACTCAGCGGGCTGGGGCAGCCCCGAGGTCGTGGCGGCGCTCGCGGCAGGGACGCTGCTGGCCGCGCTGTTCGTGGCGCGTGAACTGCGCGCCCGCTTGCCGATGCTGCCGATGCGCCTCTTCCGTTCCCGCGCCTTCTCGGCCGGCAACGCCGCGATCTTCTTCCTCAACGCGTCACTGACCGGGGCGGTGTTCTTCATGGCACAGTTCCAGCAGACCACACTCGGCCAGGGGCCGCTGGACGCCGGGCTGCGGCTGCTCCCCTGGGGGGTGACCCCGTTTCTCATCGCCGCCAGGGCCGGCGCGCTAGCCGACCGGCTCGGCGAGCGGCCCCTGATCGTCGCCGGCCTGCTGCTGCAGACGGCAGGGATGGCCTGGATCGCGGTCATCGCCAGGCCGGGCCTGGCCTACGCAGCGATGATCGCGCCGATGGTCATTTCCGGCTGCGGCTTCGCGATGGCGATACCCGCGGTCACGAAGGCCGTCGTCAGCTCGGTCGCACCGAACGATATCGGCAAGGCAGCGGGTGCCTTCAGCACGATGCGCCAGCTTGGCGGCGCGTTCGGGGTCGCTATCCTGGCCGCTGTCTTTGCCGCCACGGGCAGCTACGCCTCCGCCCGCGCATTCAGCAACGGGTTCGCGCCCGCCATCGGCGTCGCCGCCGGGCTTTCCCTCGCCGGGGCAGTCGGCGGCCTGGCCCTGCCCCGGCGGCGCGCAGCGACAGGGAGCGCCCCGGCCCGCTCCGCTCAGGCGCAGCTATCGCGCAGGTAGCCAATGGCTCGTTCCATGATCACGGAGGATCTTGGGGGTCCTGGCACCCAAAATCCTCCGTGATCATGGAAGAGGGCGCGCGGGCTTTAGCCTCGATTCCCGGCGAGCGGATCCAGACCTCGCCTCCGGCGCCTTCGGTATCGCTGACCAGGGCAGATGCTCCGACTCCAACGAGTTTGGCTGAACGCAGCTTATAAAGATCACTGAAGCGGAATTCGGACCATCGCAGCAGGCCATGACCGTGACCTGGGGCTTCTTGGCCATACTCCGGCAACCCGCCTGCTGCGGGCGTTACGGTCGGCTGTGGTCATGATGGAGACCTGATGACGTTCGCCCTAGTCAGCGCTAACAGCGCCCCATCCAACCTCAACTGGATTACCGCACCGGGAATCGAGGTTAGTCGCGCTCGGGGAAGCCGGCCAGGTAGTGATCGCGCACTGCGGCGCGCAGCTTGGAGGCGTCGCCCTTCTCGACCGCCTCAAGGAGCGTGCGGTGACGCTCGACCGCCTCGGCGAGGTTGATTCCCTGACGTTCGATTTCGGATCGCATCAGCGCGCCCATCTGGCTGTTGAGCATGCTCCAGAGGTCTTTCAGGCGGCGGCGGCCGGAGGTGTCGAGCAGCAGCTCATGAAACCTGGTGTCGCACTCAACCAGGGCGTCCATGTCATCGGCGTCGGCGGCGGCGGCCATCTGCTCCAGCGCGCCGCGGAGCGCGCTGACCAGGCTGGCATGCTGCTCGCCGAAGCCCTGGCTGATGCTGGCATCTTCCAGCACCCAGCGGGCGTAGCAGACATCCTCGGCATCGCGGGTGGACATCCGGGTCACGACGCTGTAGCGGCGTGGCACGATGGCGATCAGGCCCTCGGCCTGCAAGCTCCGCATGGCGTCCCGGATGGTTCCCCTGCTGACGCCGAACTCAGCGGCCAGGTTTGCCTCGACCAGCCGGGTTTCCGCTGGTAGCTCGTTGTTGAGTATGCGATGCCGCAGTGCGCGTCCGACTGCCTCGGGCAGGGAGACATGGTCAAGCATGGTTCCGGCCCCCTTCGTCAGCCCGCCGTGCCCGTCGTCCGTCACTGTAGCTTCAGCATCGGCGCGGTCAAGCCGACATGGCTGGCTGCTTCTTGCCGTATGTCCAGCACCCGGGCCGGCCCGGTCAGGATGGGGGTGATGCCAGGTCCGTGTCCCGGGAGCGGGCTTGAGCCGTGCACCACGATGCCGACAGTGAGCCACCCCTGCCGGTAGCCCACATTGAACCTCGCATCGATATCGGTGACTGCGACGAAGTCGCCGAGCAGGATGTCGCCCGAGCCGCTGGCCGGCTCCGGCGGCGGTAGCTGCAGGTCGAGATCCCAGCTAACGGCCGGGCGGCCGAGGCCATTGCCGACCAGTTTGCTGGGCACCGAGCAGCGGACCCCGACGCTCACCGGGCCGTCGCCGGAGGCCGACGGCCGCACCGTGGGCAGGACATCGAACAGGCCAGGATCGATGTTCAGCACCGTCAGGTCCGGCGGGAACCCGGCTGGCCGGCAGCCCTGCCCGCTTGCCCGGACGCTGACCTCGTCCGACGGGCGCATCGCGGCAAGCTCACCAGGCCGGAAGGCCGCGATCACCCGGCCCTCCTCGCCACGCTTGCCGATCACGACGCCGCGTGCTCCGGCCGCGTGACCGGTCCGAACCTTCACCTGGTTGCCGATGCAGGAATAGATCGCCAGCGCGTGCCTGCTGGCCGGATCGGGATGCACCAGGCATGCGCCGGGGGCGGCGTGGTCGGCCCTGCGGCCAAAGACGGAGTCGCCGAGCTGCAGGCCGAGGACGATGCCGCCATCGCCTACCGGGAGGTAGGGATGACCGTCCTGATCGATCCGGTACGGGCCATCGCCGAGCACGGGGTGCTCGACCACGCCAAGCAGGTTCACCGATACGGGCCTGGACGAAGCGAGTGATCGGGTGGTCATTGCGCGGTCTCCAGCTCCTCGTGATACCAGCGGGACAGGTTCGCCGCCGGGTCATCGACCAGGTGGAAAGCATCGGCCGGGCCGCTGAGCAGCGAGCTCGGGCCCGGGCCGTGCCCGAAGAGCATGCACTGGCCAGTGCAGATGACCCCGATGGTCAGGTATCCGTCGCGGTAGGCACGGCCGTAGCGGTGATCGGCGTCGGCGAGCGCGACGATGTCGCCGATCCGGATGCCCTCCAGGCCGAGCGAGAGATCATCGCCAAGCCCCGCGTAGGCGCCCATCAGGTCGGTGTTCGCGTACTCCGAGCTCATCCCGACTCCCGCCCCGATGGCCTCGGCCGGCACCCTGGCGGCAACGCGAACCTCCAGGCGGCCGTCCGGCCTGGTGCCGCCCGGCATCCGCTCCAGCAGCCCGGGGGCGCAGTTCTTGACCACGATGGCATCGTGCTCGGAGAGCGCGAGGCCCTGGCCGCATGCCGTGATGGTGACGGCATCGCCAGTGGTCAGGCCGGCCAGCACGGACTCGGGGAAGTCGGCCAGGACGTAGGCGTGCTGGCCGATGACATGGCCAGCCGCGCCGGCCGCCGGGCCGGTCTCGACCCGGACTGGATTGCCCACGCAGGTCAGGAACTGCAGCGCCATGTTGGCGGCCGGATCGCGGTGCCGCACCGACGCCCCGGGCTCCAGATGATCCGAAGCGTAGCCGGTAGCCGGGTCGCCGCAGTGCACGCCGAGCGTGACGCCGCCCATGCCGGGCAACGCGAAGGGCTGCCCGTCCGGACCGACCCGATAGGCGCGGGAGTCGGCCAACGCGGGCCACACCTCGCCGGTGAGCACCTGGCTGACCAGCCGGTCCGCGTTACTGCTGATCTTCATGGGGTGCCCTGCACACGGCCGCCCAGCGGGAAATCGACCCACGCCCTGGTGCGGAACGATGCCTCGAATGCGTTGATCGTCTCCTGCACCAGCGCCCCCTGGGCGAAATCACCCTGGTTCGCCTGGCAGCCGCTGAGGATCTCGGTGGCGAAATCGGACACGAGATTGGAGTAGAACAGGTATTCCCACGGCTCGCCGGAGTGGCCGCCGGGCGGGAAGAACCTGGCCGGCACCTCGGTCTCGGTGAACTCGACCGCGTCCTTGCGCGCCGTCCTGATCGTCTGGCAGAGACCGAACTCGTCGACCAGCCGGACGATGATCGCGCCCTCCGAGCCGTAGATCCGCGCCTCGATGCCCGGGTAGTTTCCGACCGTCACGTAGGACGACTGGATCGAGGCGAGCGCCCCGGACGAGAACTCGGCGATCCACATGTCGCCGTCGTCGATGTTGA
>WNFB01001885.1_pt1 | contig 18099 bp, 14 predicted proteins | sample 5400501 | NCBI WGS metagenome assembly WNFB01 (sample SAMN13153341, study PRJNA577476) | soil metagenome | isolation source: 200 cm saprolite under Douglas fir tree site 2 hole 1 | place: USA:California | collected 2015-04-18 | reverse complement strand
CGACCCTGCTGCTCTATGACGGCTCGCCCTTCGTAGAGAAGGGCAATATCCTTTTCGACTACGCCGATGCCGAGGGGATGACGCATCTGGGCACTTCCGCGAAGTTCATCGACGCGATCTCCAAGGCGGGAGTGGAGCCGGCGAGGACGCACCGGCTCGAGCACCTGCGCACCGTGCTCTCGACGGGTTCCCCGCTCGCCCCCGCGGGTTTCGACTACGTTTACAGAGCGATCAAGCGCGACGTGTGCCTCTCCTCGATCTCGGGCGGCACGGACATCTGCGGGTGTTTCGTTCTAGGCAATCCGATCCTGCCGGTGTGGCGCGGCGAAATCCAGTGCCGCGCGCTCGGTCTCAAGGTCGAGGTGTTCGACGAAAACGCCCGCTCGGTGAAGGAGCAAAAGGGCGAGCTGGTCTGCACGCGGCCGTTTCCCTCGCTGCCGGTCGGTTTCTGGAACGACCCCGACGGAATGAGATACCGGGCCGCCTACTTCGAGAGGTTTCCCGGGGTGTGGACCCACGGCGACTGGTGCGAGATCACCGCTCACGATGGCATGATCATCTACGGCAGGTCCGATGCGGTGCTCAACCCGGGCGGCGTGCGCATCGGAACGGCCGAGATCTACCGCCAGGTCGAGCAGCTGGATGAAGTGGTGGAGTCCCTGGTCATCGGCCAGACCTGGCCGCCGGGCGAGATCGGCGACGTGCGCGTGGTGCTCTTCGTGAAGCTGCGCGAGGGCCTGGCGCTGGACGACGGGCTCATCGCCAGGATCAAGCAGCAGATCCGCTTGAACACCACGCCGCGTCACGTTCCGGCAAAAGTGGTGCAAGTGTCCGACATCCCGCGCACCAAGTCGAACAAGATCGTCGAGCTCGCCGTGCGCAACGTGGTGCACGGGCAGCCGGTGAAGAACCTCGAGGCGCTCGCGAACCCCGAGGCGCTCGAGCACTTCCGTAATCGGCCCGAGCTCGGCGAGGCCTAGAGCGCCGCGTAGAGTTGCTTTTGCACCTGGCGGTAGCGCGCGGCGATCGCCCCTTCGTCGGGATGGCGGCCGTCGCGCACCACCCATTTGCCGCCCACCATGACGTGCCTGATCATCTGCCCGCCTCCCGCGAACAGAAACGCGTCGAGCAAGAGATCGCCGCTGCGTCCCACGAGGTTGATGTGTTCCGGATCGAGCACAAGGAAATCGGCGCGCATGCCCGGTGCGATCGCCCCCATAGGGCGCGCGAGCGCCTGGGCACCGCCCGCTGCGGCTTCGCGCCACAGGGTCGAGCCTACCGAGGGCTGCTCGGGCGACGCGGCGATATTGCGGCGGCGCACGGCCAGGCGCTGGACGTATTCGAGCCAGCGCAGCTCTTCGACCGGAGTCTGGGAGACGTGGCAGTCCCCGCCGATTCCCCAGCGCCCGCGCTTGTCCCGGAAGCGGGCGAAAGGGAATATTCCGTCTCCAAGGTTGCCTTCGGTGGTGGGGCACAGGCCGACTGCCGCACCGCTCGCGGAAAGTTTTTCTGCCTCACTCTGGGAAATATTGGTGCAATGCGCGAGACACCAGCGTGGGTCCACTGGCATGTTCGAAAGCAGCCACTCCACGGGGCGCTGCTCGCTCCAGGTGAGGCAGTCGTTCACTTCCTTGATCTGTTCGGCGAGGTGGATGTGGATCGGAGCCTTGCGGTCGATTGAGGAGAGACCGGACACGAGGTCCTTCAGCATGGGGGGATTCACCGCGCGCAAACTGTGCGGCGCGACGCCGAAGCGGATATCGGGGTTGTCGCTGGTCTGTTTTTTCAGCGCCGAGACCATCCCGAGAATCACATCGGGCGTCGTTGCGAAGCGCTTCTGTGCCGGCGCGAGCGGCTCCTCGCCGAAATTCCCGTAAGCGTAGAGCGAAGGCAGCAGGGTGATCGCGATGCCGGTGTGCTGCGCGGCGAGCAGGTGCTGCTCGCCCATTTCAACGCGGTTTGCGTAGGGCTTTCCGTCCGGCGCGTTGTGCAGATAATGGAATTCGGCGACCGCGGTATAGCCGTTCTTCAGCATCTCGCAGTAGAGCTGGGACGCGATCGCGCCGACCTGGTCGGGGCCGAGCTGCTTCAGGAACGAGTACATCACCTCGCGCCAGGTCCAGAAGCTGTCTTCGGGCGAGCCCATGCGCTCGGCGAGTCCTGCCATGGCGCGCTGAAAAGCGTGGGAATGCACGTTCGCCATGCCCGGGATCACCGGTCCGCCCGCGGGCTCGGCGCCGGCGGCGCTCTGTCGGCCACGCGCCGCGGCGACGCTGCCCTCGTCGTCGATCTCTATGACGACGTCCTTGGTCCAGCCATTCGGCAGCATCGCCTCCGGCGCGAAGATTCTTTTCATCGGTGCTGGCCTTTCATACGGATATGATAGCGAAGCCGCGCGCACATTGAGCGGGGAGGGCTTTTCATGTACTATTCTCCATCCCATCCCCCTGGTTTTAGATGGCCAAGTATGTGTTCGTGTCGGGCGGTGTGGTTTCCTCTTTGGGGAAGGGGATAGCCGCCGCCTCTCTCGCCGCGATCCTCGAATCGCGCGGCATCAAAGTCACCCTCCTCAAGCTAGACCCGTACATCAACGTCGATCCCGGTACGATGAGCCCTTTCCAGCACGGAGAGGTGTTCGTCACCGAGGACGGCGCCGAGACCGATCTCGACCTCGGTCACTACGAACGCTTCCAGTCGGCCCGGATGCACCGGAACAACAACTTCACCACCGGCCAGATCTACGATTCGGTGATAAAAAAAGAGCGCCGCGGCGAATACCTCGGCCGCACCGTGCAGGTGATCCCGCACATCACCGACGAAATCAAGGCATTCATCGCGCGCGGCGCGGGTGAAGCCGAAGTGGCGATCGTCGAGATCGGCGGTACGGTCGGGGACATCGAGTCGCTGCCTTTCCTGGAGGCGGTGCGGCAGATGGGTCTGGAGCTCGGCGCGCACAACACCTGCTATGTTCACCTGACGCTCGTGCCTTTCATCAAGAGCGCGGGCGAGATCAAGACCAAGCCGACGCAGCACTCGGTCAAGGAACTGCGCGGGATCGGCATCCAGCCCGACGCGCTGCTATGCCGCTCCGACCGCCCCATCCCCGAGGACGAAAAGAAAAAGATCGCATTGTTTACCAACGTCCAGGCGAACGCCGTGATCTCGGTCTGGGACGCGGACTCGATCTACAGGATCCCCTGGATGCTGCACCAGCAGATGCTGGATGAGATCGTCTGCCACAAGCTCGGCATCATCGCCAAGCCGGCCGATCTCAGGGTATGGAAAAAGCTGGTCGAGGCGTTCGAGCATCCGCAGCACGAGATCACCATCGCCATGGTCGGCAAGTATGTCGACCTTACCGATTCCTACAAATCGCTCAACGAGGCGCTCGTCCACTCCGGGATCCACGCGCGCAGCAAGGTCAACATCCGTTATGTGGATTCGGAAACGGTCGAGAAGGAGGGCATCGGCGCGCTCCTGAAAGGGGTGGACGCGATACTTGTCCCCGGGGGCTTCGGCAAGCGCGGTGTAGAGGGAATGATGAAGGCGATCCAATACGCGCGCGAGAACAAGATCCCGTATCTCGGCATCTGCCTGGGCATGCAGCTCGCGGTGATCGAGTTCGCGCGAAACGTGGTGGGCCTGGCCGGGGCGAACTCGACCGAGTTCGACCGCGACACGCCGCACCCGGTGATCGCGCTCGTGACCGAATGGCAGGACCGCGACGGTCGGATCGAGCGCCGCGACGAGAAGTCCGATCTCGGCGGGACCATGCGTCTGGGCGCTCAGGGCGCCGCGCTCGAACCCGGGAGCCTCGCGCGCAAGGTCTACTGCGCGGACGTGATTAACGAGCGCCACCGCCACCGCTACGAGGTCAACAATCAGTACGTGCAACGATTGAAGGACAAGGGCTTGCGCGTTTCCGCCGTCACCCAGCGCGAGCAGCTGTGCGAGATGATCGAGCTGCCTTCGCATCCGTGGCTCGTCGGCTGCCAGTTCCACCCGGAATTCACCTCGACCCCGCGCGGCGGCCATCCGCTCTTCACCGCATTCGTCGAGGCCGCTCTGCAGTATCAGGCCAGCAAGACCAAGACCGCGATCGCGGCTTGAGAGCATGAAGCTTTGCGGTTTCGAAGTCGGCCTCGACAAACCCCTGTTTCTGATTGCCGGACCGTGCGTTGTGGAATCGCGCCAGATGGCGCTCGACACTGCATCCACGCTGAAGGAAATCTGTAGAGAGCTCGACGTTCCGTTCATCTACAAGTCGTCTTACGACAAGGCGAACCGCAGCTCGGGCAAGTCCTACCGCGGCCTCGGGATGGGCGAGGGGTTGGAGATACTCGCCGAGGTGAAGAAGAGAGTCGGCGTTCCGGTGCTGACCGACGTCCACGATAAGGAAGATGTAGAGGAAGTCGCGGCGGTGGTCGATGTGCTGCAGACACCGGCGTTTCTCTGCCGCCAGACCGATTTCATCCACGTCGTCGCTGGCGCGGGAAGACCGGTCAACATCAAGAAGGGCCAGTTCCTCTCGCCGGGCGAAATGAAGAACGTGGTCGAGAAGGCGCGCGAAGCGAGCGGAAAGGACAACATCATGGTGTGCGAGCGCGGCGCCTCATTCGGCTACAACAACCTCGTGTCGGACATGCGTTCGCTCGCGATCATGCGCGAGACCCGCTGCCCGGTGGTGTTCGACGCCACGCATTCGGTGCAGCTCCCGGGTGGCCAGGGGACTTCTTCCGGAGGACAGCGCGAATTCGTGCCCGTGCTGGCCCGCGCCGCGGTGGCGAGCGGCGTCGCCGGGGTCTTCATGGAAACCCATCCGAATCCGGACAAGGCGCTCTCGGATGGTCCCAACGCCTGGCCGCTCGACCGGATGAAGGAGTTGCTGACCACCTTGAAAGAGCTCGACGCGCTGGTGAAGCGCGGGGGTTTTGCGGAGCTGAAAACGCAGAATAAGGGCAGATAAATGAGCTCGATCGTCGACGTCGTCGCAAGGGAAATTCTCGACTCCCGGGGCAACCCGACCGTGGAGGCCGATGTGCTGATCGAGTCCGGGGTCATGGGCCGCGCCGCCGTGCCTTCGGGGGCTTCGACCGGGACGCGCGAAGCGCTGGAACTCCGCGACAAGGACAAGGGACGCTACGGGGGCAAGGGCGTGCTGAAGGCCGTCGAGCACATCAATACCGAGATCTCGGAAGCGATCATGGGGCTCGATGCGCAGGAGCAGAGCTTCATCGACAAGACCCTGATCGAGCTCGACGGCACCGACAACAAATCGCGCCTGGGCGCGAACGCGATCCTCGCGGTGTCGATGGCGGTGGCCAAGGCGGCGGCGGAGGAGTCGGGCCTGCCGCTGTACCGCTACTTCGGCGGCTCGGGCGCAATGCAGATGCCTGTGCCGATGATGAATGTCATCAACGGCGGCGCGCACGCGAGCAACAACCTCGACATCCAGGAATTCATGATCGTGCCAGTCGGCGCGGCCAGCTTTCGCGAAGCCCTGCGCTGCGGCGCCGAGATCTTTCATGCACTGAAAAGCCTTCTCGAGAGCAAGCGCTTGTCTACGACGGTCGGCGACGAGGGCGGGTTTGCGCCGAATCTGCCGAGCAACGAAGCGGCGCTGCAGTTGGTGCTCGAGGCAATCGAGCGCGCGGGATATCACGCTGGCACGAACGTCGCGCTTGCGCTCGATTGCGCCAGCTCCGAGTTCTACCAGGACGGCAAATACGTGCTCGATTCAAAAAAGCAAAAACTCGGCTCCTCGGAGTTCGGGGACCTGCTCGCTTCGTGGGTGGAAAAGTATCCGATCCTCAGCATCGAAGACGGGATGGCCGAGTCGGACTGGGACGGCTGGCGCGCGCTGACTCAGAGGCTCGGCAAAAAGGTGCAGCTGGTGGGCGACGACGTCTTCGTCACCAACACCAAGATCCTGCGCGAAGGAATCCAGCTCGGCATCGCCAACTCGATCCTCATCAAGGTGAATCAGATCGGGACGCTCACCGAGACTTTCGCGGCGATCGAGCTCGCGAAGCGCTCGGGGTATACCGCGGTGATTTCGCACCGCTCGGGGGAGACCGAGGACACGACGATAGCCGACATCGCCGTCGGCATGAACGCGCTGCAGATCAAGACCGGGTCGCTGTCGCGCTCCGATCGCGTCGCGAAATACAATCAGCTGTTGCGTATCGAGGAAGACCTGGGCGACGCGGGAGGCTACCCGGGGCGGGAAGCCTTCTATCAGTTGAGATGAAAATACTCGCCGCTACGCTCGCCGCCTTCGTCCTGCTCCTTCAGTATCCTTTGTGGCTCGGGAAGGGCGGATGGCTCCGGGTATGGAGTCTCGACCGGCAGGTGCAAGAGCAGAAAGAAGAGAACGCCAGGTTGCGCCAGCGCAACGGCGCGCTCGATGCCGAAGTGCGCGACCTGAAGCAAGGCTTCGATGCGATCGAGGAGCGCGCCCGCTACGAGCTGGGGCTGATCAAGCAGGACGAGGTCTTCTTTCAGGTCGTTCCGCGGCGCCCGGCGTTGGAAGTCGGGGCGACACCCGCGGCCGGAGGCCGCTGAGGCCGGGCGCTTCTGGGTCTATAATCCGGTAAAGCTGACACGCTGCGCGTGCTGCTTTACCTCCGCGCGATGGAGCGGACGTGACGTCGCTCATCGCGTGGCCGGAATCTAACGGTGGGATTTCGCGATGAAGCTCAACCCGCAACAAATCCAGCATTTCGAGCGCGACGGTTATCTTTTCTTTCCGAGCCTGTTCAGACCGGATGAGATCAAGGTGCTCGTCGAAGAAGTGCCGCGGCTCTATGCCCAGCGCCGGCCGGAGAACGTGCGCGAGAAGGGGAGCGACGCGGTGCGCACGAACTTCGCGGCGCACCTGTACAGCTATCCTTTTGCGAAGCTCGCGCGCCATCCACGCATGGTCGAGCCGATCATGCAGCTCTTCGGCGAAGAGTTGTACATGCACCAGTTCAAGATCAACGGCAAGATGGCTTTCGACGGCGACGTCTGGCAGTGGCACCAGGACTACGGCACCTGGAGGAACGACGACCTGATGCCCGAAGCGCGGGCGATGAACGTCGCGATCTTCCTCGACGAGGTCAACGAGTTCAACGGACCCCTGATGCTCATTCCCCGCAGCCACGAGCTGGGCGTGATCGAAGCCGACCACGACACCTCGACGACCAGCTACCCCCTTTGGACGATCAACCACGACACCATCAAGAAACTCGTCGAACGCGGCGGCATCGTGGCTCCAAAGGGTCTGCCCGGGTCGATGATTCTGTTTCACTCCTGTCTGGTGCACGCCTCCACTTCCAATCTCTCTCCCTGGAATCGGGTCAGCGTCTATTTGAGCCTGTGCGCGGTGTCGAATCACATACGGCGCTTCAAGCGTCCGGGGTACATCGCGCACCGCGACTTTGCGCCGCTGAAGTGCCTCCCCGACGATTGCCTGCTCGAGCAATACGAGGTGCCGCTTCCGTGGAAAGACGGAACTCCTCCGGAAGAGCTGCAAGGCGCGCTCAAAGCAGCATGAATCTGTACGCAAAGCTCCAGGAGCGCGAAGCGCAAGGCAAGCCGCTTCGGGTCGGCATGATCGGCGCGGGCAAATTCGGAGCCATGTACGTCGCACAGGTGCCGAAGACGCCAGGCGTGCATCTCGCCGGTATCGCCGACATCTCGCCGGTGAATGCGCGCGCCAGCCTGGAGCGCGTGGGCTGGAAGCCGGAACACTATGCTGCCGCGTCGCTGGACGCGGCGCTGAAGGAACGGCGCACGCACGTCTCGGAGGACTGGGGTGCGCTCGTCGCGCACCCGGCCGTAGAGATCGTCGTCGAAGCGACGGGCAACCCGATCGCCGCAGTCGAGCACGCGCTCGCAGCATTCCGAAACGGCAAGCACGTGGTGATGGTAACGGTCGAAGCGGATGCCTTGTGCGGGCCCCTGCTCGCGAAAAAAGCCAAGGAGGCAGGCGTCGTGTACAGCCTCGCCTACGGCGATCAGCCCGCGATCATCTGCGACCTCGTAGACTGGGCGCGCGCGGCGGGCTTCCCGGTGGTCGCGGCCGGACGCGGCCACAAATGGCTGCCGCATTTCGCGCAATCCACGCCGGAAACCGTGTGGGGTTACTACGGTCTTACGCCCGAGCAGGCCCGCGTGGGTGGACTTAACCCGAAGATGTTCAACTCTTTTCTCGACGGCTCGAAGCCGGCGATCGAAACCACCGCGGTGTGCAATGCGACCGGGCTTACGCCGGCGCCGGAGGGACTCGCGTATCCGCCCGCGTCCATCGAGGACCTGCCGCTCGTGATGCGCCCGAAGTCCGAAGGCGGGCAGCTGCATCACAAGGGGCAAGTCGAAGTCGTGTCCTCGCTCGATCGCGACGGGCGGGCGATTCCTTACGACATCCGCTTCGGCGTGTGGGTGGTGTTCGAGGGCGAGTCCGATTACATCCGGCGTTGCTTCATGGAATACGGCGTGCGAACCGACCTCTCGGGCCGTTATGCGTCGATGTACAGGCGCTGGCACCTGATCGGTCTCGAGGTCGGAATCTCCGTGGCCTCGGTGGGCTTGCGCGGGGAGCCGACCGGCTGCGCAACCGGTTTTCGCGCCGATGCAGTGGCGACCGCCAAGCGCGACCTCAGGGTCGGTGAGATGCTCGACGGCGAAGGGGGATATATGGTGGTGGGCAGGCTTATGCCTGCCGCGGATTCGCTGCGCGCGGGTGCGCTGCCGCTCGGCCTGGCGCAGCAGGTGAAGCTGGTCAATCCCGTCAAAGCCGGCCAGGCGCTGCGCTGGGCCGACGTCGCCTACGACGCGGGGGCCGAGGCGGTGCGGGTGCGCCGCGAAATGGAGTCGATATTCGTCGCCCCAACGCAGCGCGCGGCCTAAGAGGCGAGGCCCCGTGCCGGAAATACAACGAATTGCGATTTCTCGCAATTTCCCTCCAAATATAGTGTAATTGGGCCTAGACCCGGAGAGGGCGGGCTGGGATAGTGTGATTGGGCCTGGACCCGAGGGGGCAGGCAGGGAGTCGCCCGTTCAAAGGCGAGGCAAGGAAATTCTTATGAAAACCACGTCGTCGTCCAGACCGCTTACGCTGGTTCACGACTCGATCGAAGCCAAGCTCGCGCCGCTCAAGATCCTGGTCATCGACGACCAGTCCACCGGGCGCATCGTGCTGAGCGAGATCATGAGGAGCCTTGACGCGAGCCTGGAGGTCGCTACGTTCGCCGACCCCCTGGAGGCCATCGAATACGCGCGCAAGCATCCGGTCGACATGGTGCTCACCGATTACAAGATGCCGAGCCTGGATGGAATCGAGGTCATCCGGCGGTTGCGCCGCATTTTTGGCTACGAGGACGTTCCGATCGTGTGCATCACGGTGGTCAACGATCGTGAAGTCCGCTACCGTGCCCTGGAGGCGGGGGCGACCGATTTCCTGATTCGCCCCATCGATCGGCTCGAATGCGGGGCGCGCTGCCGCAATCTCCTGAGCCTGCGTCGGCATGAAATTCTCAAGAAGAACCGCACCCGGATTCTCGAGCAGAAGATCGACGAGGCCACCCGCGAATTGCGGCGGCGCGAAGTCGAGACGCTGTTTCGGTTGGCGAAGGCCGCCGAGCAGCGCGACAAGGTGACCGGAATGCATCTGGTGCGGATGGCCAAGTACTCCGCTCTTGTCGCCAAAGGCGTGGGGCTGTCCTCGGCGGAGCAGGATGCGATCGAGCTGGCCGCGCCGATGCACGATATCGGAAAAATCGGCATACCGGACCGGATCCTGCAGAATCCCGGAAGGCTGGACGGCGAGGACTTGCGAGTGATGCAGTCCCACGCGCGCATCGGCTACGACATGCTGAAGGACAGCTCTTCAGGCTACCTGCAAATGGCCGCTGTGATCGCGCTAGGCCACCACGAAAAATACGACGGCAGCGGCTACCCGACCGGCTTGAGGGGCGAGCATATCCCTCTCGAAGCGCGAATCGTCGCCATCGCGGACGTCTACGACGCGCTCACTTCGGTGCGTCCCTACAAACCGGCCTGGCCCGTGGAAGAAGCGCTCGTGTACATGGAGGAGAACGCCGGCAAGCATTTTGATCCGCAGCTCGTGGAAATCCTGGCGCGGAACCGCGAAGAAGTGATTGCCATCGGCGAACGATTCGCCGATCAACTGGCGCAGTGACTCGGGACCGAGGCCCGATGGAGCTGAAATCGATCCTTGCACGCCTCCGGGCCCGCTTGGCCGCGCGCCCGGACAGCGAACACGAGCAGGCCCTTATCCGGGTTGCCATAGCAGCCGGCCTTCTCCTCTACTTCATCGCCATCGACATCGTGGTGGGGGAGGTGACCCAAGGACTGGTTGTCGCCGGCGCATTCCTCCCATTGTCGCTGCTCATCTTCGCCGCCATCTTGGCGAATCCCGGGGTGTCGCGGCTGCGCCGCATCGGCGCGACGCTCCTCGATACAGGCATGTGTACGTTCTGCATGGCGGTGTCCGGGGAAACCGGCGCGCCGCTTTACGTTATTTACCTGTGGGTCACTTTCGGCAACGGCTTTCGCTACGGCAAGCCGTATCTCTACCACTCCCTAGTATGGAGCGCGGTCGGCTTCGGCCTGGTCCTCGCGATGAACGATTATTGGGTCGAGAACCGCACGCTGGGCATCGGTCTTCTCGTGGGCATGATCGTGCTGGGGCTGTATGTCGCCAAGCTGGTGACGCGCGTGTTCGATTCGCTGCACCGCGCCGAGGCCGCGAACCAGGCCAAACGCAGATTCCTCTCCACGGTGAGCCACGAGATGCGCACCCCGCTCAACGCCATCGTCGGAATGAACGACCTGCTGCGCGACACCAACTTGAACTCGGAGCAGGCCGAGATGGTGAAGGCGATGCACGAAGCCTCGCAGTCCATGCTCAAACTGATCGAGAACGTGCTCGATATTTCCAAGATCGAGGCGGGCAAGGTCAATATCGAAGAAACCGATTTCGACCTGCATAGCCTGATCAACGGAACCTCGGGAGTACTCGCGCCGCAGGCCGAGATCCGCGGGCTGCAGTTCAGGGCTCACGTGATGCCTGAAGTGCCGCACGCGCTGCGCGGCGATCCCTATCATCTGCGCCAGGTGCTCTACAACCTCATCGGAAACGGCATCAAGTTCACCCAGTCCGGCAGCGTCACCTTGAGCATTTCCAGCCTGGGCGAGAGCGAGCATGCGGTGCGACTGAGATTTGCCATAGAGGACACGGGGATAGGCATCGCGCCCGAAGCCCAGGAACGCATTTTCGAGAGTTTCGTCCAGGCCGACGACTCGACCACGCGCCGCTACGGTGGTACCGGGCTCGGCACCACCATCTCCAAGCAGCTCGTGGAGATGATGGGCGGGCAGATCGGCCTGAACAGCACGCCGGGCAAAGGCAGCCTGTTCTGGTTCGAGCTGCCCTTCAAGAAGCAGATGGGGGGACAGGTACCCGAAGCTTCGCTGCGGCTCAACGATATCCGGATCATGCTGCTCGGTTTCGTCGACTCGGAGCTGCAGGGGCTCGAGCAGGATCTCGCCACTTGGGGGGCGCGCACCGGGCGCGCGGCGGGCGTCGAGGCGGCGGCGGCGCGCCTTGCCGAAGCGCAGTCGCTCGGCCATCCCTACCACTTGGTGCTCGTGCGCGAAAGCCCTCAGATCGAACCGAACCGAATCCTCGGGCGGCTGCGCAACAGCCGCAGCCAAAAAGCACCCCCGACGGTCCTGTGCACGCCCGGCGTATCGCAGATTCGCAGCGCCGATGCGCTTGCGGGAGGTTTCGTGGCGGTGCTGGAGATGCCGTTCAAGACGCGGCTCTTGTTCAACGTCATTCACTCTGCCACTGCGGTCCAAGGCAGCCAGGAAGGCGTCATTTCGCTCAGCGATTACTACGCCGCCCGCGACGCCAACCGGCGCCGCTACCAGATTCTGGTGGCCGAAGACAATGCCGTCAATCAGCGCGTCATCGTCGGGATACTCGAGCGCGCCGGGCACCGGGTCCGGGTCGTGGACGACGGGGAGCAGGCGCTCGATGTGCTTGAGAACGAGCGGTTCGATGTGGTGATCATGGATCTCAACATGCCCGAACTCGGCGGGCTCGACGCCGCGCGGGCTTACCGTTTCATGGATCCGGAGGCGATACAGGTCCCGATCATCATGCTTTCGGCGGATGTCACCTCGGAGGCGATGAAGGAATGCGAGGACGCGGGGATCGATGCTTTCTTGCCCAAACCGATCGAGGCTCGCCGCCTGCTTGACACCATCGCGAGCCTGATTGCGAAGCGCGCGACCGCTCAGGCGGCGTCCGGCGAAGGCGCCGAGGAAACCCAGGCGGTCATCAATTCGGCGGCGCTCGCGGAGCTTGCGCTCATCAGCTCGGATAACACGTTTATGCCGGAACTCCTCAACGGATTCATCCAGGACGGCGAGGCGCTGCTGCGACAGATGGAGGCGGCAGTGGCGGCGGAGCAATACGAAACGCTGAGGGATCTCGTGCACGCGCTCAAGGGCTCGGCGGTCACCCTCGGCGCCGAGCAGCTATGCCGGACGTGCGTGGGAATCAACGCTCAGACGACCTCGGAGCTGCAAGCAGGCGGAGCGCGCGTCTTGAAGGTGGTGCGGGAGCAATTTCAGCAGGCACGCGCTTCGCTCCTCGATTATCTCAAGAAAAGCCAGAGCGCAGCCCGCTAGCCCCGCGCGCGACGACCGCCGGTGCATCCGAACGCACCGGTCAAGACGGATCGGAATCCGCCCCGGCAGTCATCGCTCACGCTGCGGAAACCCCCGCCCTTCGGCGTGGCATCTCGCGGCTGGCTCGGTCGCGACTAGCTCAGGCAGTGGCGAACTGCATCTGCGGCGCGACCTGCCATTGCCGGGCGACATGCTCCTGCGGCGCGCGCGCACCGGATTCGACGCGCACGCGCTTGAGCTGCGCGCGTACCAGCCGGTTCATCAATTTGAGATCCCTTTCTTCCAGATGCAGGGCAGCCTCCACCCAGATCTTGGTGATGTTCAGGAGCTCCTCGTACGAAACCGGGTTAACATGCTGCCGGCAGCGGAACACCGCCTGAGTGCCGTTGCGGCGCCGCTCGTTACCGCGGACATAGTCGTAAACCGCAGCTTCTCCCGCCCCGTCCTCGGCCAGGATGTCCACAACCCCCAACTCGAGCAGCTCCTGCGCCGTGTAGATTCGGCCCGACAGAATCATTTCCTCGGCGCGCTTCGGCCCGACGCGGCGTGCGAGCAGGCTATAGGCTCCCATGCCGGGGAACAGATTGAACAGGATCTCGGGCAGGCCCATCTTTGCGCTGCGCTCCGCAATCACGACGTTGCTCGACAGCGCTGTTTCAAACCCCCCACCGAGCGCGTCGCCCTGCACGAGGGACACCGTCGTAATCGGGGCGTTGTAGTTCCTGATCCGCGCGAAGATGTCGTCAATGCACAGGGTCGCATAACTCATGAGGCCGTCGTGATCGTGCGACAGGATGAACTGTGCAAAAGACGCGAGGTCTCCACCGAGGTTGTAGATGCCTTGGGTCCTCGAGGCGAGAACGTGATAGTGAGCCTGGCACAGCCTGCCATCGAACGGGACATACCCGCCGCTCATTTCGAGCGCGTGATCATGGGTACGCAAGTCCGTCAGGAGCCCCGTGTTGAAGCAGGGGGCCCCTGAAGGATTCATGTAGCTCCATGCTATGGCGAGCTCGGGGTCGAACCTGACCTCGAGCTGCTCATAGTGGCGTTGAAACATTCCCTCTATCGCCTTGAAATCGACCGGTGCGTTCATGATATTTCCTTCCCTTTCTGGGTGTGTTGAAGAAACATGCGGGTTTTTTTGTATATTCTTTCGATGACTATACTCCCAAACCCGCGGTCGCCGAAAGCTGTCTTATTCCATTGTCATTGGCGGTCGTGTGCGGGTCTATCGGGGGTTTTTCCCATCCCCGATCAGGGAATTCCCGATAGGCTTTGTCGAGAATTTGTGAAAAAGTGGCGTCGAGCGGTCTTGGAAAGAGCGGCGCGCCGAGCATCCTCTAGGCCTTGGTGGATGCGGAATGATGGCTCCCCGACCAGGGCTCGAACCTGGGACCTGCGGATTAACAGTCCGTCGCTCTACCAGCTGAGCTATCGGGGAATCGAGGCTCCGGCGAGCGCGTGGCCGGAGAATTGGAAGGCGCGTATTCTAATTCGCGCTTGGGGCGCCGGTCAACGCAACGAACCGAGAAAAAGGCAGTCCCGGCCCTCTCAATCTCGATGGTTTCAGACGAAACTTGCGCCTCTTAGGCATAATGAGGCGGTGACTGTCGACCCGCCGATGATCCCAGCGAGTGAAAGGGTACTGCGCCATGTCACGCAGGCATTGGCGGTTCTCTTGCTCGCCTCCGGCGCCAGCGCGCAGGAGAGCGCCTGGCCGAGCCGCACGATCCAGATGGTCGTTCCCTACACGCCGGGCACGGGCGCCGACATCCTTGCACGGATCCTCGGACCGAAACTTGGCGAACGCTGGAAGGTCGGCGTCGTCACGGACAACCGCGCGGGCGCCTCGGGCAACATAGGAACCGACTTCGTCGCCAAGGCTGCTCCCGACGGCTATACGCTGCTTTGCACGGCGACCTCCTTCGGCACCAATCCCGCGATCAATCAAAAGCTCCCTTTCGACCCTGTCAGGAGCTTTACGCCGGTCATATTGCTCGCCACCAGCACGATGGCGGTGATCGTCACGCAAGGGTTGCCGGCCAGGTCGATGCGCGAATTCCTCGATCTCGCGCGCGGCCAGCCGGGCAAGCTTTACTACTCCTCCCCCGGAAACGGGGGTCCGCAGCACCTCGCGATGGAGCTGCTCAAGCTCGACGCGCAGATCGATCTTGTTCATGTCCCCTATAAAGGGTCCGGCGGCGCGCTCGCCGACCTAGTCGGCGGTCACGTGCAGGCGATGATCGTATCGCTGCAAACGGCGGCCCCGTACGTCCAAAGCGGGAAGCTTCGCATGCTCGCCGTGATGAGCGCGGAGCGCTCGCAGGCGTTCTCCCAGGTGCCCACGCTCAAAGAGCTGGGCCTCGCCGACCTCGAGGTGGAGACATGGTACGGCGTGTTCGCGCCAGCCGGGACACCGCAAGCGGTCATCGCCAGGGCAAACACCGAAATGAACGCGCTGCTCAAACAAAGCGAAATCCGCGAGCTTCTCGCAAAACAAGGTATGGCGCCGGCCGGCGGTACGCCGGAACGCCTCGGCGAGCTTGTCAGGAAGGAATTGGCGCGCTGGTCTCGCGTGGTCGTGGCCGCAGGCATCAAAGCCGACTGAGCTGAAGCGGATTTCACGGATCACTGGAGAAGAAAACATAATGAGCCACACCGAAGACCTGGTCGCCGCCTACCGGATTCTCGCCGAGCACGGCGTCATCGACGCTTACGGACACGTAAGCGTGCGCTCGGAACGCGACCCCGAGCGCTATCTTCTGTCGCGCTCGCTCGCGCCGGAATTGGTGATGCCGGAGGACATCATGGAGTACGACCTGGACAGCAATCCGATCGATCCGCGGGGAAGAGAGTCGGTGCGCGAGCGCTTCATTCACGGCGAGATCTTCAAGGCGCGTCCGGACGTAAACGCGGTCGTGCACAATCATTCTCCCTCGGTCGTGCCTTTCAGCGTCACGATGGTCCCGATGCGGCCGCTTTTCCACATGGCTGCGTTCGTGGGGGAGGGGGTCCCGAACTTCGAAATCCGCGACGCGGAGAAGGGCACCGATCTGCTGGTCAAGACGCCCTATCTGGGGCAGGCGCTCGCCAGGACATTGGGAAAGTCCCCGGCGGCCCTGATGCGCGGGCACGGCTCGGTTACCGTGGGCGAGAGCCTGCCCCGCGCCGTGGGGCGCAGCATCTATCTGGAAATGAGCGCGCGAATGCAGCTTCAGGCGATCGCGATCGCGGGGGCCGGCGGCAAAATCACCTACCTCGACGAGCAGGAGGTCCGGGCCTCCGTACCTGGCCAGGACTACAATCGCGCCTGGCCGATGTGGCGCGCCCATGCGCTTGCGCGCCTCAAACCACGAGCATGAGCCACGGTTTTTCGTGATCCGCCCTTGATCTTTCAACGCCTGACCGACCAGCTCGCCGAACTCGAGCGCCGCGGCCTGCGCCGCAGCCGCCTTGTCCGCCAGAGCCCGCAGGGGCCGCGCATCGTCGTGGACGGGCAGGAGTGCCTTGCGTTCTGCAGCAATGATTACCTGGGGCTCGCCAACCATCCGCGGATCGTAGAGGCGGCGATCGAAGCCGCCTCGCGTTACGGGGTCGGGGAGGGCGCCTCGCATCTTTTGAGCGGGCACAGCGCCCTCCACGAGCGCCTCGAAGCGAAGCTCGCCGAGTTCATGCAGATGCCGCGGGCGCTGCTTTTTTCCACCGGCTATCAGGCAAATATCGGCGCCATTACCGCGCTCGCCGGCACGGAGGATGCGATTTTCTCCGACGCACTCAATCACGCTTCGCTGATCGACGGCGTGCGCTTGTCGCGCGCCAGGGTGGTTCGCTACCCGCACGCCGATCTCGGTTTCCTGTCGAGAGCGCTGGCCGAATCCAGCGCGAGAACGAGGCTGATCGTCACCGATGGCGTATTCAGCATGGACGGCGACATCGCGCTGTTGCCGGCGCTGCTCGATTTGTGCGAACGCCACGACGCCTGGCTTCTGGTCGACGACGCGCACGCGTTCGGCGTGATCGGCCCCGAAGGTCGCGGCTCGCCGGCGCACTTCGGCTTGCGCTCCCCACGCCTCATCTACGTCGGAACGCTCGGCAAGGCGGCAGGAGTGGCGGGCGCTTTCGTCGCGGGCGCTGCGGAAGTAGTGGAAACGGTGCTGCAGCGGGCGCGGACCTATATCTACACCACGGCCGCGCCCGCTATGCTCGCGGCCGCGGTCGAAACGAGTCTTCAGCTCATCCGGGAGGACGAATGGCGCCGCGAGCGGCTGCGAAGGCTGATCGTGGTGCTGAGACGAGAGCTGCGGGGAAGCCAGAGCGCGCTTGCCTCCCCGGATACGCCGATTCAGCCGCTCGTCCTGGGGGAAAACAGCGAGGCGGTACGGGCGAGCGCGGCGCTGCGGGAGCGCGGCATTCTCGTGCCGGCAATTCGCCCACCTACGGTACCTGAAGGCACCGCCCGGCTGCGCATCTCGCTCTCCGCGGCGCACAGGGAGGATGACGTCTTGCGCCTCGCTGCTGCGTTGCGCGAAGTGTGCCCGGGCAGCGCGGCGGTGCACGCCTGAGCGCCGAAGGGGGCGCCCAAACGTGGGTCGAGGGTTTTTCGTTACCGGAACCGATACCGGGGTCGGCAAAACCCTCGTCGCCTGCGCCCTGCTTCGCGCCTTTGCCCGAACGGGGAAGGCGGTGGTGGGCATGAAGCCGGTTGCCGCTGGGCGCGAGGCGGGCCGCTGGGCGGACGTTGAAGCCCTGGCACATGCAAGCACGGTGAGTGCCGGGCCGCAAATCGTCAATCCCTACGCCTTCGAGCCGGCGATTGCACCCCATATCGCAGCGGAGCTCGTCGGCTCGGAAATCGATCTCGAAGCGATCGCGCGTGCCTACGAGGAGCTGTCGCGACTGGCGGAGGTCGTCGTGGTGGAAGGCGCCGGAGGTTTTCTCGTACCGCTGAACGCAACCCAGACCGGCGCGGACCTCGCGATGCGGCTCGCTTTGCCGATTGTGCTCGTCGTAGGGATGCGGCTCGGATGCCTGAATCACGCGCTGCTCACGCGGCGGCAGATCGAAAGCTCCCGACTGCGTTGCGCAGGCTGGGTGGCGAACTGCACCCTCCCCGAGATGCCTCATTTGGACGGCAATATTCGCGCGCTCGGGCAACGCCTCGATTGTCCGCTGCTCGGCGTGGCCCCGTTTCAGAAGGACCCGAGTGCGGAGCAAATCTCCCGCCTCCTGTCGCTGGAAGCCCTGCTGGAAGTCGCCGCATGAGCACGAACGCGGAGATTCTCGAGCGCAGCCTGCGTGCCGTCTGGCATCCCTGCACGCAGATGAAGCACCACGAAACGCTGCCGCTCGTGCCGATCAGTCGCGCCGAAGGGCTCTGGCTCTACGATTTCG